>Ga0209602_1000516_pt1 | contig 36974 bp, 46 predicted proteins | sample COGITO_mtgs_1205_3_FD_184810 | JGI IMG/M metagenome (GOLD analysis project Ga0209602, IMG submission 184810) | Pelagic marine microbial communities from North Sea - COGITO_mtgs_120524 (SPAdes) (version 2) | ecosystem: Environmental > Aquatic > Marine > Epipelagic ...
TAGCTATCGATATGGAGGAGAGCGGAGAACACTATAAGAAGGATAGACAGATACTTATCGCTTCTCTTCAGTCTACAGGATTCGACGCTGCTCGTCGCTGGGGCTGCGACTTTCTCTGGAGCGTCGAAGCGGATGTCCTCGTTCCTCATAACGCTCTATCTGTCTCTCTAGATATGCTACGCTTCGATAGAGGCTACTACGATGTCGCTTTCGTTACTTACCCTTCGCAGGGAGGAGGAAGCTTCCTAGGCGGCTACGGAAGCTATCGTCATCCGATCGCGGAGGACTATCTACCAGAGGAGAGGACCCTTCCTAGTAAGCTAAAGCTACTACTAGATCGATGCGAGGAGAGGTTAAACGATAAGGATATCGAGCGAGAGTCTATCGAGAAGGAGCAGAAGAGGATGGGAAGGATCCTCGAGTTAATTAAGAAGTGTCCTCCTAGCGGAAACGTCTTCGAGCTTAACGCGAAGAAGTGGCGCCGTAGAGGCTGGCTCGATAACAGTCATGTCGGAACAGGTCGAGGAGCAGTCATCGAGACGGACTGGACTGGTCTCGGCTGCACTCTAATGAGCAAGACAGCAGCGAATCTAGCGCACTTCGACGGATACGACGGAGGAGGAACGCAAGATCTATATCTTAACTGGCACAAGTGGCATCCAGAAGGACTCCGCTTCTGTTGTATTACGCACACAGTCTGCGATCACGTCGTTAGAGACGACAAGGCAGAAGGAGGACTTACTACTCTAAAGAGCTATCACGAACCAGAGGGAGAGACTAAAGGACATCTCCGCTATAGGAGAGTTCCGTTCCATAAATTTATATGAAGAGACTACTAATAACAGGCAGCGCAGGATTCGTCGGATCTCATACGGCTAAATGGATCCTGGAGAATACAGAATGGGAAGTCGTCGGACTCGACTCCTTTAGACACATGGGAGACGCAGAGCGGATCTCTGCGGATCCTCGATACTCGATGATCTGTCACGATCTAAACGCTCCTATCTCGAAGCGAACTGCGGCTCGTATCGGAGATATCGACTACATTATTAACTGCGCGTCGATCTCTCACGTAGACACATCGATCGAGGATCCGATCTACGTCTGGGAGTCGAACACTCGACTAATAGGAAACATCCTACAGTATGCTCGAGAGCTTCCTAGTCTAGAGAAGTTTATCCACTGCTCTACGGACGAAGTCTTCGGATCCGCTTACGGAGATCACTGCCATCACGAGTGGGACGTTATCGCTCCGTCTAATCCTTACGCTGCTTCTAAAGCAGCTCAGGACGCTCTCTGCTTCGCTTACTGGCGGACATACGGAACTCCGATCGCGATAACGCACTGTATGAATATGATCGGAACGATGCAAGACGCAGAGAAGTATCTTCCTAAGATCGTCTCTAGAGTTCATAAGGGAGAGATCGTTACGGTCCACGGACAGCCAGATAAAGTAGGATCGAGGATGTATATCGACTGTAGGAATCTAGCGGACGCTTGGCTCTTTATGCTAGAGGACATCGACTTCGCTTCCTACGGAGAGGATACTCGCATGACTAAGTTTAATATCGCAGGACTCGAGGAGATTACGAATCTAGAACTAGCGCAGAAGATCGCGGATCGAATGGGGGAGGAGCTTAGATACGAGTTCGTAGACTTCCACAAGACGAGAGCAGGACACGATCTACGCTATGCTCTAGATAGTAGCGAGATATACGCAGCAGGATGGGAGCCTCCTATCGATCTCGATCAGACTTTCGACGATGTTATCGAACACGTCCGAAAGCATGAAGAATGGCAGGAGTAATTGACAGTAGAGTTATTTTAAATGGGACAAAATCTATTCATAAACTTTGACTCTGAAACGCTGACTAATTCGCGATGCAGAGCAGCTGACGACTTACGCAGTAAGAAGTTCTCTCCGTTCGTCGCTGGAGATAGTCTAGTCTTCGACCTGTTTCTAACAGGCACAGAAGGGCTACTTAACATCCAAGACTACCCAGTAGTCCGAATGGGAGTAGGGAACTTAAACGCTCGTCCAGAATCTGGGACATACGAAGTCGGAGGTTTTTCTTTAGATTATAACCATAGCGCAGCAGAGCTAGAAGCGACTATCGAATCCGCGACTGGCAATGGTTGCACAGTCGTAGAGCTTGCTCCGTTTGTTTTCAAAGTATCATTCGACGCAGTAGGAGCGCAGGCAATCCCAGCGATCGACTCGTCCGATCTTACTCCTCGTAGCACAGTAGATAGACAGACTCTACAATTAGGAGACGCTACGACTAATGAGATATGGCTATGGCGTCTATACGCTAATCCTGTCGCGTTTACAGATGCATTCACAAACATCGCGGGCGACGGAGTTCGAGGAACTATTCCTCTATCGACAGCAGGAATCTATGATCTACTCGGAGACGCTACATCTGTTAAGACATTCTTCGAGATCGAGCTTACGGATTCTGTCGGAGATATTATCACAGTCCTACAGACTCGAATCGATTTGACTGGTGAAGTTATCGGCGAAGGATTCGCAGGATATATCCCTAGTTCTACTCCTCTATCTGTCAAAGCCTCTGAATTTCTACAATCGTTTAGTAATACTGATGCACTCTCTGATTCTTTACCCACAACCGATGGTCGTTTAACGATCGCTAATAGCAATAGCGTAATAGGTTACGCTCTAACTCTACCAGATAGATCGTCGGACGGATATATCCTACGTTCGGACATAGGAGGAAATGCAACATGGTCGAAGCCAGCTCCGTCTTTCCCATATACGACATCGATAGAAAATGGAGTCGCAATAACTGCGGACTTATCTTCTACGACTGGAGCTAGTGGATTTAGCGGAGATCTGCTACTTACTAGCATATATGCAGGATCTAACTTAACGGATTTAGGAGCGAATACTTTTAGCGGTTCGACAAACTTAACGCAGGCTATTATCACAGCTCCGCAGAATCTATCTGATAACTTGTTTTTAAATTGCAGCTCACTAGCTAAATTAGAAATACCTTACGGAGTGGAATTTACGGGCAACTCTACTTTTAAGAACTGCACTAGTCTAGCTAGCTTCGACTTCCCAGACAGTATGTATCTAACAGGAACTGACTCTTTTAGAGGATGCACTTCTTTAGTTAATATCGGAGCGACGTTCCCATCCCTTATGAATACTATCGGCACATATTCCTTTGCTGAATGCACAAGCTTAGAGACTGCCCTGTTCGATGTCGCCGACTTCTATCAAATTAATACTGGAGCGTTCCGAGGATGCACCAGCCTACAGAGATTTAGATCTAATGCTATCTACGGGATCGGAGGTTTCGCTTTCGAGGGATGCGCTAGCCTTACTCTTCTAGAGTTCGGAGACTACGACGATGGTCTGGAGGAACTCGGAGAGTCCTGCTTTAGAAACTGCACATCACTTACGATAATAGATATCCCATCTAGTCCGATCGGAGTTACTCAAACTTTCCAAGCAGCAGTATTTAGAGACTGCACAAGTCTAGCGACAATCAATTTATATAATCTAACACCTCCGACTCTAGTCGGATCTAATCACTTCTTAAACGTAGCGGCGACAGAGATCCACGTTCGAGCTGGAGCTACTGGTTACGGAACGACGTTCGGTGGATTAACTGTAGTCTACGATTTACCAGAGCCCACTTAATCGTGAAGCGCGGGAATAACTACATCATCTTCGGAGACAAGCAGATCGCGATGATCGGTAAAAGCGGATCGTCCGCTATCGCTAAAGCTATCTATATTAATGGGAGAGACGATGTCTCGGAGGTAATGCTTCTCTCTAATGCTCCAGGCTTCCAGCATCGAGTTCCGCAGACGCAGGAAGCTAACTGTCCGATCATACCCGTAAGAGATCCAGTCGAGCGATTTAGATCTGCCTGCGCACAGGAGGATAGAACAGCAGCGCAGGAGATCAGTAGGATAGAGAGGAATCGTTATAGCTTTCATACTAAACCTACGAGCGCATACCTAGTCGAAGGAGCTACTCTATATAAGTTCCCAGAGCATATTAAAGAGATAGCGAGAGATCTAGGTCTCGATGAGATCGCTAGAGTAAACGACTCTAATAGTAACAACAGCCCGAAGCCTATCTTAACAGACGATGAGATAAAGAGAGTCGAGGAACTTTACGCAGACGATATAAGTCTATATAACTCTATAGAAAACGCAGGACAAATTTACTGCTAGAACTTACCATGAACGAGCAACTTATCGAACACTTTAAAATCTGGGGGACTCTAGGAGTCGCGCAGATGACAGCCTCTATCTCGAGCGCGAACGATCTCGCTAGCATCTTCGCTCTTATCTGCGGAGGTCTCGCATCGCTTGCAATCGCTTGGTGGCACATCTTTAAAAAGTAAAAACATTATGACTCCAGAACTACTAGCAATGCTCGGAGGCGGCGTAAGCGGCTTCGTAATGAAGATGATAGCAGCGCAGGCAGATAGCCAAGCGCGACTCTTCGAACGCATGATCGCCAGACAGACTGTAGCAGATGATTCTGCAGACAAAGCAGCAGCTCGAGGCGGGATTTATATGCGTCGATTTATTACTGCTGCAGTTATATTCGCTATCGTCCTCGCTCCGTTCGTGTTCGCTTTTACGGATATCGGAGTAAGCGTTCAGCGCGAGACGTCTGGCATCTTCGGATTCTTTAAAGCAGTAAAATGGGACACCATCCAAGGGTTCGTCATCTTGCCAGAGATCCGTCAGACGGCTCTAGCGATCGTCGGCTTTTACTTCGGATCCTCGCAGGTCAAATAGGAGGAGAGAGAGCTAAAGATCGGCTGCTCTAAACGTCGATCGAAACAGTAAAAAATATATGACTCCTTCTCAACAGCTCGCCGTAGACGTATATCTAGAAGCAGGATCTTATCGCAAGGCTGCTAAAATCTTAGGAAAGAACGAATCGACGATCCGAAATAAGATAAAGCGACTAGAGAAACTAGGGAAGGTTCCTTGGGGATCTCCCGCTCCTAGCCCGAATCATATAGCAGTTAAGAGTTCGACTGTTCAGTATAACTCGAAAGGAGAAGTCATACAGGAATGGCGTCGTCAGTTTCCTACGATCGAGCTAATGGAGGACGTAGTAAACGGACTCTGCGAGCAGGCTAAAGGAAGAGCTAAAGTCTCGAAGTCTAAACCGAATAAGAAGACTAGAGACGATATCCTCTTCGAGATCGATCTCTTCGACGCTCACGTCGGGATGTATGCGGACGAGACGGAGACGCTCGATAGCAATTATAACTGCGATATAGCGGCCGAGAGAATGGTCGAAGCTACGGAAGCTCTAGCTAGTCGAGCGAATAATCCTAGTAAGTGTGTCCTAGTCTTCGGAGGCGATATGCTCCACGTAGATAATCGGAGCAATCAGACTCCTGCGAGCGGACACTCTCTCGACGCGGACGGACGATATCACAGGATAGTTAATTATATTATAGCAGCCTGCACTAGATGCGTCGATATCGCTGCGAGGATAGCACCAGAAGTCGAGATAGTCGTCCTAGAGGGTAACCACTCCGCGCACTCCGAGCTATGGCTAGGACACGTCCTTAAAGCTTACTATTCTAACTGCGATAACGTAGAGATAAAAACTACTCCTAATCCTCGTAAGCATTTAATCTGGGGCGACAATTTGTTATTATGGGCTCACGGCGACAAGATAGCTGCTCCTAAATGGTCTATGATAATCGCAGCGGAGTTCGCTCGAGAGTGGGGCGTTACGAAGTATCGACATCTAAAGTGCGGACACGTTCACCACAAGAAGACGATCGCTCCCGTCATCGTAGACGAGCAGAGCGGACTAGTCGTCGAATACTTAGAAGCTCTCTGCGCTACGGACGCTTGGCACGCTGGAGCAGGATTCGTAGGATCTCAAAAAGGCGCGAGCGCATTCGAGTATAGTAAGACGGAAGGACTCCTAACTCGTCACTTTAAAACTGTATGAAGCTAATCGCATTAACGGGTCCGAAACAAGTCGGGAAGTCTACAGTAGCTAGAGCTATACAGGACTCTCCAGGCCTAGACATTCAGATTCTATCCTTCGCGGATCCGATGCGAGCAATGCTAAAGGCTATAGGAGTAGATAACTCGAGCTTAGTAGATCAGACAAAGAAGGAGTCGCCTATCGAAGGCATAGGAAAGAGCGCGAGATATCTGATGCAGACTCTCGGAACGGAATGGGGTCGAGACATGATCGACAAAAACATCTGGCTCTGGGCAATGAAAAGACGGATCGAAGTCGCAGAGGAACAGGGAGCAGAGGTCGTAGTAATTGACGACTGCAGATTCGACAATGAGGCAGACTGGATAATAAACGAAGGAGGAATCGTCGTGCTACTTTCAAGGGATGGCTTTAAATATGGCAGCGACAATCACGCGAGCGAACAGGCTATCGACTTTCTGAAAATAACTATCTGCTGCGATGCAGAAGACGAGAACTCAGCCGCATCTAGGATCTTAAATTATGGATCATGATTTCGAGCATGATCTAAATATATCGAGAGCAACGGAGGAAGCTCTCGAGCAGGCTAAAGCTACACTCGGAGAGTTCTTTACTCACTTCGCTATAGTCGTTCAATACGACGACGGCTCTGTCTTACATGACTCAGATAACATGCTAGTAGAGAAAGCTCTCTATCTAGAAGCACTCGATATGATTAAAGAGGAGAAGCGATCCGAGTCTGTAGACTACGAGCTAGAGTGGGACGACGAAGATGACGACGAGAATTACTTAGTAGAAGACGAAGACTAGTAGAGCGTAACAGCTCTCGAAGCAGGATAGATACTAAGCTAGGACGTATGCCCTAAAAAAAATAACCTTGCCTATATGTGAGCGTCATGGTATGCTGTAATTGAAAGTCGAGGAATCTCTTCGACTCAAACACGAAAAACACGACCATGATAACGAACAGGAAAGCGATAAAGAAACTAGCGATCGAGATCGCTAACGAATATGATCTAGGCGAAGAGAAGACTAGAGTCAGCAAGGACTTCTTAGAGCAAGTAGAGAAGATCACCTATATAGTTACGCGGCAACTCGTCCGAGGTAACAGCGGAAAAGCGATGACGCTTACTTCTACTAACTGGGGGGACAAGATAATAGAGAACGCGAAGCGAGTCTCCGACTCGGAAGCATAGACAATACGACACTATGAATATCTCTGATAATAAAAATGACAGGAACTGTTGCGCGGTCCACGCGCTAGAACACGCGGGCGGCTTTAACTTCGATGAAGCACAAGCGATCTTCGCCGCTCTCGGACGTAAGCTTAATAGGGGTACACCTATTCCGATAATAGAGAGAGCGTTAAAGCTAACTCTATCGACGAAGAGGACTAACGAGTTCCTCGGACGAACAGTAAGAAGCGTCATCGCCGATCTTCCGACGAGCGGAATATTTATACTACACGTTCGAGGACACATCTTTACTTATAAGGACGGAGTCGTCGAAGACTGGGTAGAGAGCGATAGTCGTCGGAGGATAGTAGACGCTTGGTATATCTCCGCGAAGAAGAATAACGCGAAGATAGGAAAGACGATAGCTCGAGGACGGAAGATCCTCTCCTCCTCTAGCTAGGACTAGCTATTAGAAGAAAATGAGAAGAATATGAGAAAGGCCTTGACGAGGGTTGGATCGATCTCCTCAGTCCTCAACATCGAAGCGATCCTCGCGACGATGCTAAACCTAAATAATACGAATGAAATATATAAACTACACTACTTATACCGACACGGATCCTTACGAAGTCCTAGAGATATCGAAGAGCGGCAAGACTGCTAAAGTCCGCGCTCTCGATTCTACTCGGATTAACCAAGACGAAGATCACTTCTCTCCAGGAGGATTCTGCGGACATACGAGTCACGGACTTAACGGACAGCAGTGGAGCTTCTTATCTTGCGAAGAGTATTCTATCCAAAAGATGTCTCTCCGTAAGGACGGCTACTGGAGATTCGTTGGAACTAAAGCAACTACTAGAGGGTGCGTCGGAACTCTCTCCGACGAGCCGTATAAATACTACGACTATAACTTCTAATCCTCTCGAGTCTCTCGCTCTTCGGAGCGAGAGACTCTCCTTTTTTTATCTTAAATACTACACTTATGAAGAACTTAATTAACTCGAAGATCTCGGATCTCGGACTCGAGATAGCGGGAGGAAGAGGCGACGGATGTTTCTACTTCGTAGACTTAAAAACTGACTCCTCTCTAAACGCTCCGTCCGTTATGGTAAGCGCGATGGAGCATCTAACTCTAAATCAGTGGAGAGCGGAAGCTCTTTACGCTCTCGAGGAGCATCTAGAATCTCTAACCTATAACCACTAATAATATGTCGAACTATAAAATAACACGAACACGATACGGCAGCGGTTGGCTCGAGGAGTTTAACGCAGCTCTAGCTATCCTCGATATCTCCGAGGATATTAAGGAGAAGATAGTATCCGAAGCTAACATCTCTCGGAATCGAAGCGGAGGAGTCGCGTCTTATTATTACTATAAGATCGCGGATCGAACTCTCGAAGCTATTAACGAAGGACGGACTCCTCCTTTTCCTCTAGTAGAGTGGAACGAGGAGCAGAAGATAATTCACGCAGCTAAGTTAAAGCGCGGACTTCCAGAGTCGGCCTTTAACGTCTAACTCTCTTACGGGGCGAAGCATCCTACACTTCGACTAACTTAAACTATAAAAACACTATGAATATTATAACACTTATCCTCGCGATTATCGCAGTAGAATCTAGCGGCAACGATCTAGCGGTCGGAGATAACGGAGACGCTTACGGATGTCTCCAGATCCACGCTTGCTACGTTCAAGACGCTTCGGAATATGCTAAGGAGGAATGGAATCATTTAGACGCTTTCGATCGCGATACTAGTATCGAGATCTTTATCGCTTATATGTCTCGCTACGCTACGGAGGATCGACTCGGTCGTCCTGTAACTATCGAGGATATAGCTCGCATCCACAACGGCGGTCCTAATGGATATAAGAAGGACGCTACGATCAAATACTGGAAGAAGGTCGAGGCAGAATTAATCTCTCGCGGAGCTATCGCTTCGTATAACTAAGAACAAAAAAACATCAGTAAAATAATATGGCTATATTAACAGCAAAATCAGAATCCTCTAACGGATTTCCAATCGAAGAACTAGCTCCTGCTGGCGACTACGTCGTCACCTGTCTAGACTTCGCGGACGAGTTCAACGTATCTCGAAAGAAGTATCAGAGCGAAGAATATGAGGAGACAGACGTAACTAGAATCCTCTTCGGCTTTAAGGGTCAGGACGGACGCTTATATAAGGTCCAGACCTTCGAGATGAAGATTAGCGGATCTCCGAAGTCTACGCTCTTTAAGTTCCTCTCCGCTTGGCTAGGAAAGGCCCCCGACTACGGATGGGATTACTGCTCGATGAAAGGACAGGGAGCTGTTGTTTCTATCGAACATGTCGTCTCTCAAATGGGAACGACATATCCGAAGATTACGCGGATCTCTCCAGCTAAGTCTGGTCTCGCGGATTACTCCGCTCAGATCGTTCCGATCTCGGAGTTCGGATTAGCTTCTGTAGCTCCTTCCGCTCCTGTAGCGTCGGCAGCTCCTTCCGCTCCTTCCGCTCCCGTTGTTCCTCCTGTAGTAGCTTCCGCAGTCGCTTCTCTACCTTCCGCAGCTCCAGTCGCTTCTGCTCCTCCAGTCTGGGATCCGAATGCGGGAGACGACGCTAACTGCCCATTCTAAACTACTAACACACGAGGATGACGTCGTCCGATCCGACGTCATCCTTAACTCTTATAAAACATGGCAACACTAGAAAGAAAAATAGACCTCGACGGATCTCATTGGTATACGAAGGACGGAGTCCCAGCTTATACGATGAAGAAGTCGAAAGGAGACGGAGAGCGGAATACGACTCTCCGAGACGCGAGGAAGTATAATCTACTACCCTCTGTTACTACCCTCTTCGGAATCCTCGCTAAACCTGGACTCGATAGATGGAAGATAGGAAAGGCTATAGAAGCGACTCTAGTAACTCCTAGAGACGCGGACGAACCCGACGAGCGTTACTATAGTAGAATCAGATCGCGTAGCTACGAGGAGACTAGCGCAGCGGCTACTCTAGGAACGAGGATTCACGACGCGATAGACGCAGCCTTCGACGGAGTCGAACCCGACGAAGACTTAAAGCAATACGTCGAGCCTACTATGGACTACTTAGCGACTCTAAATCTAGTAGATATAAGTCGCGAGGGTGTCGTCGTTAATACGGCCGAAGGATACGCAGGACGAGTAGATCTATTAGCTAAATTCGGTAACTCGAATATCATTATAGACTTCAAGACTAAGAAGACGAAGGAGGGCGTAAAGGTTACTCCGTTCGACTTCCAAGCTACGCAGATCGCGGCCTACGCTATGGCAGCATTCGGAACTCTAGATAACTGCTTCGGAGCGAACGTCTATATCTCTACTACAGAGCCTGGACGTATCGAGACATCCGTCTATGACGAAGAGAAGCTCCGTAGCGAATACGGACTCTTAAAGAATATATGCGGCATCTGGAGACACTTAAAAAATTACGATCCGAGAGGATAATCACTATGGAAACTAAACTAATAAAAACGAGCACAATTATTCGAGCAGCGACAATCGTAACAGGAAAGCCATCTAAAATAATTAGAGGTCCATCTAGAGTCGCCTCCGTCGTAGCGGTAAGGAATCTCTGCTATAAAATCGCTAAGGATTATCTATTCCTAGCGGATAGAGATATCGCATCGTCATTTAATAGAGATCGGAGCGCGATAACTTACTCTCTAAAGCGAGTAGAGCAAGACTTAGAGCAGCAGGCTAACTATCGAGCAATGCTTCGCATGATAAAGGAGGAGCTAGGACTATGCTAGATCTAGAGCCTAATACTCGAGCGTCCTCTATCTCTAGCTTTATGAGATGGATAAGCGATAGACTCGACGAGGAGATCGAAGCTATAGAAAGATCGGAGGAGGAGTTCGGAGTAGAGAAAATATACACGGAGGAACTAGAGAAGAAGCCGAACAACCTTACTGATGATCAGAAGATTAAATTAGTTAAGGACGTAAATAATCTCTATAACTCGTATCCGAATATGGCTCGGAAGGAAGCGTGTCGAGAGATAGGAATACACTACACTACTTACTATAAATGGAGGAGACTATTAACAAAATGAACAACTACAAAGAAGAAGAGGAAGAGGAAGAGGATCCTACGGAGATAGACTGCGAAGTCTGCGGAGGTTACGGAGAGTTCGCTAACGAGAGCTATTCGACTATATGGATATCATGCACAGCGTGTAACGGAACAGGAGTAAAATTAAATGACTAAAAGGCTATTTACACAAGACGAGCGGAGCGTCCTCGAGCGAGGACTAGAATCTATGACTAAAGCCTTAGAGTCCTTAACTAGAGAGAGAGAGATTCTAATCGAGAGAGTAGAAGATCTAGAAGCGGAAGCTTCTCATCTCCGAGATCGACTTATAATCGATAGAGAGGAGCGAGAGTAATGAGCCTAGTAATAGGAATAGACTGCGGACTAGACGGAGGACTAGTAACTCTAGACTCCTCTGGAGATATAACGGATCAGCGCGTTATGCCTACTGTTAAGTTAGGAAAAGGACGGAAGATAAACTTACACGAGCTATGCGGATACATCCTATCCTTTGTCGGAGTAAAGCCTATAGTCTGCGTCGAGAATCCTGGAGCACACGCTCCGAGCGCATCCGGCCTCCGCTCTATGACTTATTCGTTCGCAGTCGTCGAAGCTTTCTGCGTCGCTCATAATCTTCGCTATAACGAAGTCGCCGCGAAGACATGGCAGAAGGAGTTCTGGACGCGTCCTAAAATGCCGAAGGGTCAGAAGTTCAACACTAAAGCGGCTGCTCTCTCGGAGTGTCGGAAGCTATGGCCGACGAACGACTGGACCGCTACGGAGAGATCTACGAAAGCTCACGACGGATTAACGGACGCGGCTCTGATCGCGGAATACTGTAGGAGGAATAGACTATGAGGAACCTAACTACTTTCCTCTATGCGGATCTACAGGTGACGCTTATCTGTCTTAATACTTGGCAGATCGCTAATAGTAAACTACTAGGCTCGATCATAGTCGGATTCCTTATCTCTTTAGTCTGGTGTTTCAATACGCAGAGAGTCGCCTTCTCTAATCTATTCGATAAGCTAGTCTACGCATCTGGCGCCTGCTTAGGAACAGCGAGCGGAATCTATCTATCGAGCGTCTTATATTAACTGCAGGATCTATGGATAACGAACTTATAAACGAACTTAAAAAATTAAACGAAGAACTACTATGCGAACAAGACAAAGCACGGCAAATGACACTTATCAATCTAGACTCATCAGCATCGTTAAACAAGCGAGAGCTACCGAGACACAAGACTTTAAACTCGATAAAATTATCGAATGGATCCGAAGCGGAAGCGGACGATTCGCCGATAACATCTTAGCTGTAAGAGAAGCGACGGAAGGAGGAGATCTAGATCGAGCGTCCGAGCTAAAGCGAAACCTACCCGCAGTAATGTTTAGCGGACAGTTCTCTCGGAGATCTAGTAAGAATATAACGAGCCACTCGGGCATGATCTGCATGGATGTCGATAAGATCGACGCTCCTGCTAAAAAGGTCGATGAAATGCGATTCGATCCTCATATCGTCGCAGCCTTCGTCTCTCCTTCTGGCAACGGACTAAAAGCGATATTCGCTATTCCGAGTGACGTAGATCGACACAAGGAGTCCTTCGAATCCGCGAAGAGATACTTAGCGACTTACGGACTCGAAGCGGACGAGAGCGGCAAGGATGTCTCTAGACTTTGCTTCCTTAGCCACGATCCAGAGATTCATTACGCTCCAGACGCGGTAGAGCTTCCTGTCTATATCGAAGAACAGAAGATAGCCGAGAAGTCGACATCCTCTAAGGCTCCTACAGGAGATCGAATCGGAGATCGCTACTCGTCGTCTCCTAACATTCGCGAGCGATCCGTAGCTATACTACAGCGTCTAGGATGGAAGATTCAGAGAGGAGACGGAGAGCGGACTTACTGCACTCGACCTGGAAAGGATCGAGGAATCTCTGGAGAGCTTCGGAGCGACGGATCCTTTTTCTGTTATACGGACGGAGCGTCTCCGCTAGAGCCGATAACGAATTACTCGTCCTTCGCGCTCTATACGGCTGCAGAGCATCGAGGAGACTTTAAAGCGGCAGCTCTAGCTCTAGCAGAGGAGTTCGGCGATAACGAGCCTCCAGTAGACGGACGCGACTTCTATAGCAAAGGAGAAGCGATAGAGACGCAGGAGAGAGTCGTAGACGAGAGGAGACGGGAAGTAATAGGAACGCTGCCTCCATGGACAGGAGGAGACGAATATCCGAAGGATCTAAAGAAGCTCCTACTAAGACGATATCCTGTCCTTATCGATGGTCTACTACATAGAGGAACTAAGATGGTTCTAGGAGGAGGATCGAAGTCCTATAAGACGTGGACGCTCCTAAACTTAGCGGCGTGCATAGCGAGCGGTCGTCCTTGGTTCGGCAAGGAGACTATCGATACAGGACTCGACGTTATCTTCCTTAACTTCGAAGTCCCTCATGAGTTCTTCCTAGATCGAGCGGAGAGCGTCTGCCGAGCCATGGGACTCGACTCCGTTCCTAGCAATCTAAAAGTCTGGTCTCTCCGAGGAATAACGAACGACCTGAGTGTCGTCCTCGAAGCTATGATCGAGCGCATGACTAACGGACTCGCTCTATTAGTTATCGATCCGATCTATAAAGCTCTCGGAGATCGAGACGAGAATAGCGCAGGAGATATCGGACTACTTATGAACGAAGTCGAGAAGATCGTAGAACAGACAGGAGCGGCCGTAGCATTCGGAGCGCACTACTCGAAGGGTAACCAAGCGGAGAAGGATCCTCTCGATCGTATTAGCGGCTCTGGCGTCTTCGCTCGAGATCCAGATACGATTATGGGACTAACAGCGCACGAGGAAGAGAACTGCTACACGGTCCACTCCGCTCTACGGAACTTCCCAAGCGTCGAGCCGTTCGTAGTAGAATGGGACTTTCCTCTCTTCTCCTCTCGCGACGATCTAGACGCTGGTAAGTTAAAAAGACCTGGGCAGAAGACTAGCGCAGGAAAGATCCTCTCCGAGATAACTATCGAAGGAGTAGATCCGAAGGAGTTCGTCCCAGCTATGGCTTCTAAGTTCGACGTAAGCGATCGGACTGTCTATCGACTACTAAAGACTCTAAGCGACTCGAAGAGGATCCATAAGACTGCGGGTCACTACTTCTTAACTAACCCCAACTAAAAGAAAACACACATGAGATACAAAATACCTACTATGCGAGATATCGCTAACATCGAGTGGAACGGCTGTAACGTCGCGTCTACTTTTTCAGGCTGCGGAGGATCCTCTACAGGATATAGAATGGCAGGATATCGAGTCCTCTACGCGAACGAGTTCGTCCCAGCTGCTCGCGAAGCATACGAAGCGAATAAAGCCGACTATACTTACGTCGATCCGAGAGATATACGAGAAGTTAAAGGATCCGATATCCTAGATAAGATAGGACTAGGAGTAGGAGAGCTAGATCTCCTCGACGGATCTCCTCCGTGCGCGTCGTTCTCCGTCTGCGGCAATCGCGAAAAGGACTGGGGCAAGGTTAAGAAGTATAGCGACACGAAGCAGAGGACGGACGATCTATTCTTCGAGTTCGCTCGAATCCTAAAGGAGATACAGCCGAAGACTTTCGTCGCGGAGAACGTAGCAGGACTCGCGATGGGCGCCGCTAAGGAGTTACTCGGAACTCCGCAGCTCGATATGTTTAACGAGCAAGACGATACGATCCTCCATACGTTAATGAACTGCGGATATCGAGTCGAAGCTAAGATCCTTAACGCCGCGGATCTAGGAGTTCCGCAGTCGAGACGGCGTCTAATCTTCGTCGGAGTCCGTAACGATCTAGAGAAGTCTCCTATCTTCCCTAGTCCTCTTCCTTATAAGTTTACGATCCGAGACGCTATAGCCGACTTACAAGTCGAGGAGAGCGAGGAGCATGACGTAAAGCTTCCTCCGTCATACGCTCGAGAGTATGATAAGATAGGATATGGCGGTAACTCCGATAAGATCTTCCAGCTCTATCGCGGAGACTGGGATAAGCCAGTCGGAACGATTCACGCTAACCCTAAAGGAGCTAGTTGGTTACACCCCGACGATAAGAGACGCTTTACGATTAGAGAGCTAAAGCGTCTATCGAGCTTCCCAGAGGACTTTATAATCGAAGGAGGATACTCGAAGGAAGGAGAGCGGATAGGACGATCCGTTCCTCCGATTATGATGCGAGAGATCTCCGAGACTATCCGTCTAGAGATCCTAGCGGATAGAGAAGCGGACATGGGTAAATACGCAGTAGGAGCGGAGTGGAATAAGCTCGAGGAAGGAGAGCAGTCGGAGAAGTATTTTAGCCTAATCCGATCCGCTTGGGACAAACCCTCGCAGACTATTACGGCAGCAGCAGGATCTACGTCCGCCGCCTCCGTCGCGCATCCTTCCGAATGTCGGAAGTTTAACGTGCAGGAGACGAAGAGACTCTCGAGCTTTCCTTTCGACTTTATCCTTACGGGTAACTATAAGCAGATGATCGAGAGAATGGGACGCTCCGTTCCTCCTATTATGATGCGAGAGATATCCTCCGTAATTAGGAAGGAGATCTTAGCATGAGCGACTGGACTTTCGAGACTAAGGAGATCGCTAAAGGATTCTCTAAGCACGTGAACCAACACCTACCTTGGTATCCTCTCGCGACGAATCTTATAAAGTGTATCGTCGAGAATTACATTCCGACCAACGGAGTCCTCCTAGATATCGGAGCGAGTCGCGGCAATATAACAAAGTCCTTAGAGGATCTTATATGGCATAGAGGAGTAGACGCTAAGTCCTTCGAGATAAGTAAGGAGATGGTGGATCAGTTCGAAGGAGTAGGATCTATATCTACTATCGACGCAGAGAAGATCGACGATCGATTCGATGTAGCTATCTGCTACTTAACACTTATGTTTAATAGCGTAAGTAAGAGAGAGCGGATCCTAGATCGACTACGATATCTAATAAATCGAGGAGGATGTATTATTATCGTAGAGAAGTTCGAGATCGAGGAAGGAGGATACTCTTCGACGGTCCAGCGACGGATGACGATGCGACAGAAGCTAGATCACGGAGTAAGCGCGGAGGAGATAGTAGATAAGGAGCTATCGCTATCGGGCGTCCAGCGTCCTCTAAAGATCGAGGAGATCGAGGGGTTCTCTAGTTCCGAGTTCTTCCGAGTAGGAGAGTTCCGAGGATTTATCCTCGAGAATCCGTAGATAGACTCCGAGATAGCTAGTAATAAATAGAGAGAAACCTGAGAAAAAGGGCCTTGACTCGAGTAGTCTTGGCCCTTTGTGTTCCTCTATCGGCGCGAGTTACGCTCCGAATCTAACCCAAAAAAATACGACATATGAAAAAACTAAACTCATCACTCGATACTCTTGGCAACAGCATCATCGGATTAAATAGAGGCAATCGCAAGATCGCTCAAGTTAGAACTAGAGCCTCCGTTGAGGAAATCGCTACAGCTTATAGCGACGGAGTCGAGCTTTCTACCGAATGGGACTACAGCTCTCTCTTAACTCAAAAACAAGCAGTAAGATACTATAACGAATGTAAGGATAATCCATTGATCGAAGTAGAGTGGACATCAAATATCGTATCTGACCCCTTCGACTCTTCGAGCTAAGAAAATCGTTCCTACAAAATAACCCTAATCCTAAAAAATACGAAATATGAAAAACGAAATTCAAATCATCCTCGACTTCGCTCGCGATACTCTCGGAGCGGATATCTACGGCACGACTATCGACTTCCAACAAGGATGCCTAGTCGAAGTATCTATCTCGAACGGATCCGTAAAATTAGACGGCGGAATCACCGGAGAAGTCGAATACTACGCGACTTCGGAAGAAGCTATCGAAGCTCTATCCTAAACTACTAACTAATACGACTATGACTAAAGGACAAACAGCCGCCGCGGAATTTATCGAGAGCTTCCTAGAATCGGAGGATACTTCCTTCGACTATAATGATCTCACTAATTGCGTAGAAGAATCTAAAGCTCGCGTTAAGAACTGGATGTCGATTCGACAAGTTCTAGCCTACTTTATTAACGAGGACTATATCGCTAGAGATCGATCCGATCTAAGTATCGAACGTTTCTATAAGAAAAATAACTCCTAATCCGAATCCTAACCTACTAAATATTATGAACAAATCACCAGAAAAAATAGCCCATCTCGCGATCGAAATTACAGACTATATCAGAGCTTCGCGACGAGAGAATATGCCGCTAACTAGCGAGAAAATCGGATTCTCGGACGATCTCTACGAGACTCTAGAGGTCCTTAAATTCGAGAAGGATATCGATAGTCTAGAAGACTTCGAAGCTTACTCGAACTGGGAAGTCTTCTACGATCTCTTTAAGGATGTTAACGGAGTCTCTCCTCGCTGGACTCGCTGGACCGATCACGACGCTACTCTCTGGAGAGAGAAGATAGAGCATCTATCGAGTTGTCTCGACTAAGCTCTCTAGCCCTCCTCGGAGGGCTTTTTTGTGTAGTCCTACGATCCTCTCTAGAGCTTCCGTCTACTCGGAGACTCCTAGTAGACGTATCGATAGCTCGGAGTCCTTTAGAGCGTGATAGAGGACGATCTAAAGGGGGATTTGACAGCTCTGACATCCTGTCAAAAGTCCGACGGAGAGGAAACCTCTTTTGACAGCTCCTGTCAGTATATAAGACGATCTCTACGAGCGACTTCTCTAATTATTGTCAGCACTTTTGACAGGCGATGTCATTATTGCCGTCACTTATAAGGATAACGACAATAATACGCGGAACGGATACGAGACATCGACGCCTACAGGCGAGTCTGTCTCTCCTCGTTCTCCTATCGACGGCGACTAGAGGATTAGACGGCTAATTGACAGGAGAGGAGGAAGGAGAGATAACTATCGAATGAACGATAACTATGAACTACAAGCTCTCCGAGCTATCCGAGAGATTAATCTCTCTATTCGTGAACTCGAAAACCAAGCGGCAGCTACGTCTAAGCGATACAAGCGAGGAGTAAAGCTACTACAGTCGGAGACGACGGCTATCGAAGCTTCGCTAGACGAAGGAGGATCGATCGAAGGAATGGAGCCGTGGAATATCCAAGGCGAGAAGCTTTCTCTACTTATTGCCAATCCGATCCTCGAGAATATCGAGGACGACTACTTAGTCTAAGAGATGCGGACTGTAAGGATAATAGAAGGACTAGACTACCCAGAGGAGATCCCCTGCGAGCTTCCTTATCATCATATCCTTACTTGCGAAATAGCGGCTCGTCTACAGGAACTAGACGAGCTGCTTCCAGGTAACGGGAAGTCCCAAGGAGGAATCCGACTAATGAATCGTCTATCCTCCGTCGAGCGTCGCTCGACTAGAGCTTATCGACTTATCCTAGATATGCTAACTCAGCAGCTAAGTCTCTCTAGCTCCTTCGAGGATCTAGGAGCTAGGAAGGATCACTCTCGTCAGTCGTGGCTCCAGAACGCTCAGAGCGATATCGAGACTATCAAATCAGTTTGGCCAGAGATAGGAGTCGTAATGGAGGAGCTAATCCGACGACGAACGACGGAGGACGCGGCTTCTTGACTGCTCAAAATTGGTTAAACTTTGGTAAAAGCGGGGGGAGCTTTAGTTACTTTGCGGCGAAAGTCTTTTGCAAGTCTCCTCCCGAGCCTGAGCGTTTTCACGAGTTTTTTGTCAAAAGCTTTTTTGAGTAAGAATAACTAATTAGCAGGATTCCTAGAATTACAAAATCTAACATGAAAAAAAACACGTGGAAGGAAGTCGCAGGAGAGATCGGAGTTACTCCTCAGACTCTATCTAAATGGAGGAAGGACTCGGAGACATGTCCGAAGACGAAGGATATCGAAGCGTGGAAACTATGGTCCTTAGATCGAGCTAACTCGCAGGAAAAAGGAGGAGGGCGAATAGCTGTTGACGGAAGAGAATATACTGCTGCCGATATCGCGGATCTAAAAGCGAAGCTTATCGCTGCTCAGGAGCGACGAGAGAATGCTATGGCGCAGATCCGAGAGCTAGAGTTACAACAGAAGAAGGATAACTTAATCCCCGAGTCTGAAGCGGCCGAGAAGTTAATAAAGCTACTGACTCCGCTTAGGAGATTACTCGACGCTCTTCCTCGACAAGTCGCAGCGCAGGCTAATCCAGCTAATCCTAATATCGCGGAACTCGCGATACGGAACGGACTTGACGATAGGGTCTTTAGTGAGATAGCAAAGCTTTTCCTCTGACGAGTAGCCTCGCTATTAAGACGTGAGTCGGTTTAGTCGTGTTTACCGTTGTGACGCTCGTCAGAGGATTCATTTTATATAATATATATGCAGACTAACCTAAAGATAGACTCGACGGGATTTGATCGCATGATGCGAACTCTAACGAAAAAGACGGGTGCTAGTTACGAGAAAGTCCTAAAGAGCATGACGGGAGAGATCCTAAATAGCGCAGCTCGTAAGACTAATAAGGCGGATAAGAAAGCGATGGATAAATCCATCCGCCGCTCGCTCGCGGCTAGATTCGTATCGTCATCTGGGGATAAGATTAGAAAAGCGATAGACGGATCTTTAATTTATCAGTCTCAATCAATGAAGCGAGGCCACTGGATAAGGCTCCGTCGAGACTTCAAGCTAAATGCTATAAGCGATAAGAATCCGTCTGGGGCTATAATTAAGGGCAATCTAAAGACGAAGATAAATAGAGCACTAGCGGAGTATAGAAAGCGACAGACTGCTATACTAAAGTTAAAGAAGTCTAGAGTAGGGTCCTCTCAGAAGTCCTTCTTAGAGATAATGAAGAAGCTACGGATCCCTATTAAATCTACTAGAGGATTAGGAGCGGCGATGAAGTCTAAGCTAACTCCAGGACATGGTAAGGCGTTAAGCGGGAAGATTAAGAGCGATAAGTATGCATCGACGATTACTATTAAGAGCGAATCCGAATCAGCTCTTAATACTAGAGCAAGAGGGATAAACGCTTTCGCTGGAGCCATGAACGGGAAGGTAAAAGAATTTAATACTGCTCTAAAGAAGGATCTTAAGGGATATATAAAAGGCTTCTCCGCTCGTAATGGCTTCACTATTAAATAAAGAGCTGCATCGCTTATTCTCTCCGCGACTACTAAAGCCACCAGTAGATTGGGCTTTCGAGAACTGCGTCCTCCGCGATAACGTCTCCGAGCTTCCTGGATCTTTAAAGATCTTCCCGTATGCGGAGGAGCCACTTAACGCGCTTATTAATCCTACTGTTAATAAGATAACTCTCTGCTGGGGGTCTCAATCGAGCAAGACGACGACTATGTATGCTGGGATAGGATATCTCCTATCGGAGTTTCCGAAGGATACGCTATGGATTATGCCTAGCGCGGAAAATGCTCGGAACTTTTCGAAGGGACGATGGCTTCCTTTTATCGACGACTGCAAACCTCTAAAAGAACAGTGTCCTGTTAGCGCAGCTACTGGGAGAGTCGATAACGATAAGATTACTAATATGCGTCAGGAGTTCTTATCTTGCACTTTAACTTTCGCTGGGGCAGGATCCGAGAATAACGTAAAGTCCGCCCCAGTCGCTTATCTGGTCCTCGACGAGATCGACGAGATCGATCCAGAGATCCGACTAGCCGCTCTCGAGCGAATTAAAGGACGACGAGAGTATAAGATAATCCAGACTAGCACTCCGAAGGAAGAGACAGGAGGAGTCTGGGAAGAGTTCCTTTACGGAGATCAGAGACGATATTTTATGCCCTGTCCTCACTGCGACGAGTCTATCGAGTTTACATGGCGCCAGAAAGATAAGGACGGAAATATCCGCTATTCGATATCCTTCGACGAGGAAGCGAAGCTCGAGGACGGGACCTATGACTTCGAGAGGATCTACGCGACAGCTCGATATCAGTGTCCGTGTTGCGACGGACATATCCTAGACGCTCACAAGTCGAAGATGGTTAAGAGCGGAGTCTGGAGAGCTTCGAATCTAAACGCTCCTCCATCGCATCGGAGCTATCATTTAAACTCTATATATGCGCCCGCGATTACGTTCGCTTCTCTAATGGTTAATTGGCTACAGGTAAGCGGATCCGCGCACGGACTTCGTAAGTTCGTGCAAGGAAATCTCGCGGAGCCTTGGAAGGATGACTGGGCTAACCAAGACCAAGCTGATGCGAACGAACTCGAACTCGATTACGAGCGAGGAGATCTCCGAGGGGAGTATCGGATAATGGGAGTCGATACGCAGACGGATTCCTTCTGGTATGTCGTCCGAGGATTCGATCGAGACGGAACTAACTACTTAATAGACTTCGGCCAAGTCGCTTCCTTCTCGGAGTTAGATTTAGCTTACGACCGACACAAGTGTCACGCGGCTATAATCGACTGCGCTGGAGATAGAACCTCCGAAGTCTACGAGGAAGTCTTTCGTCGTCGCTCTCGTTGGTTCGGATCTCGAGGATGGAAGAACTTGCAAGGCGACCAGCCGTATCGTCTCCAGATGAAGGATCCTTTTACTGGAGATACTAAAGGACGAGGCGGTAGATCGAAGATCCGCTATCTTCACGTTAATAAGAGCATATATGAGGAGGACATGGCTCGATTGAGATCTAAGCAGATCTCGGGCTTCTTTACTTTTACGGACACGCCGAAGTTATACTATGATCAGCTCTTCTCGACTTACTGGACTAAGGAGACGGATCGGAGCGGACATATCAAAGTAGTTAAGAAGCTAAAGCGTAGAAAAGGAGACCACCTCTGGGACTGCGAGATCCTAGCTCGCGCTCTCTCTAAGTTTATCGGAATAGCTCGAATCGATAGAGATCAGATCTTATCGGAAGCGGAAGCTAAGAGGCCTAAGAAGAATCCAGCTACTAGGACTAAGAGCGCGACAGGATACTGGTCGTAGCTAGAGGACTAATAAAAAGAGAAAAAAATGAGAAAAGAGCCTTGACGAGGTATCTCTCCTCCTTCTCTATGTAGTCATCGAGGCGCTACTCGACTCGAACTATAACCTAAAAAATACGACTAATGAATAACGAAACTAACGAACTCCGCTCCTCTCTCGAAACGCTACGCCCTTCTCTAGAAGAGCATTACGTCGAGTATTACACAGATCTCCTTACTCGTCTTCTAGGCGATAACGGTAGATTAGATTATCGCGACACAATGTATTACGACGCTAATCTTCTCTACTCGATGACTAAATCGGAAGACGGATCCAATTCGTTTAAAGCTCGTAGACTTATAAACGTAGAGCGTATCGAGAGCGGAGCTTCTCGTTACGCTACTAACGTAATCGAAACCTTTATCGCTAAGATCGACTCGAAGCTAGGAGCTTTAGAAAGCTCTAAGCTTATCTCAGGTAACCGATTCTTCGAGTTCTTCGTCGAAGGAGTTAAGGACGGAAAGAACGTAAGTATCAAACAGTCTATGAGACAGAATTGGTCAGCTAACGGAAAACCTTTCGACCAGTTCCCAGCTCTCTGCTACATCGACGGGAAGAGAATTAAAGCTTCCGAATTTAAGAAGCTCTTCGCCTAAATCCTAATCCTCCTCGCTCTTCGGAGCGAGGAGACTTTTTTTAATCTCAATAATACGACAAATGAAAACCTATCTCAATAATTGCGGCGAAGAAGTCGCTCCTAGTAAATCCTCCTTTTCCTTCGAGGAGACTTCGACAGGAATCGCGACGTGGAAAGAACCTCAAGACTGCGTCCGCTGCGGAGGCAGCGGAATCTGGCGAGGAGGCTTTCACACAGGGGTCTGCTTCGGTTGCGGAGGAGACGGAGTCGGAACTCCTTACAAGATCAAAGGATACACGGAGGAAGCTTTCGCTAAATACGATAAGCGTCGTATCGCTCGAGAAAAGCGCGATCTCTTAAAAGCGGAGAGCGAGCTTTCTAAGAAGCTAGAGAAGTTCCGCGAGGAACTCGACTCGCTCGAGGATCTACGCGAGAAGCTCCGTCCTTCTCTATTGAGATCTCTCAATAAGGATCAGGGCGGCTTCCTAGCGAGCGTCGCATCCGAGCTATTATCTCGCGACTTCGACGATAACGGAGTAGTCGTCGCTAAGGATAGCTCTAGAAGCTATCTAGCTAACTCTTGGCTCGTATCCTCGGAGAAGTCGATCGAAGCTCTTAGAAGTATCTACGAGAAGAAGCTCGAGGAAGATAAGAAGAAGGAGTCCGCTCCTAGTTGGAAGGACGGACGCTTCGAAGTCTCTGGAGTTATTAAGTCTACTAAGTGGGTAGACTCCGCTTACGGATCCTCCTTAAAGATGCTAGTCGAACTAGACGACGGACGAAGCTGCTGGGGGAGCGTTCCTTCGAAATTAGACGAAGTGGACAGAGGAGATCTAGTAAGCTTTAAAGCTACATTTAGTAAGTCGAGCGACGACGATAAATTCGCTTTCTTTAAGAGACCTAGCGTCTCTAAGTAGGAATAGGTATAGTAAAAGTTAAGCTCCGCTCGTCGTCGTATTCGAGCGGAGCTTTTTTGTGTAAGTTGACATTCCGTGATCTACGATGGCATCTACTACTACTACAGCGCAGCTAATCGCGATCCGCGATAAACTCCTCCTAGCTATTATGAAACTAGCGGAGGACGGAGTTACATCTTATAGTATCGGAGATCAGAGCTTCTCTTTAGCGGATGTCGGAGATCTTATATCGCAAGTAGAGAAGCTAGATAAGCTTATCGCGCTAAAGGATAGGACTCTAGGAGCTAGAGGTCAGAATAGGATTACGCTTAGAAACTTTAATGGATAAAAACACTAAAAAACCTAGTCGCGTATCCTTCGCGATAAAGCAATTCGTCCGAGCCTTCCAAGGTTATGACGCAGTTCAGAATACTCGATATAGAGCTAAGAGAGGAGTTACTCCTATTCGTTCCGAGGAGGTCGAGCTTAACCAATACGATCGAGATCGACTCGTCTCTACTTGCTTAGAGTTCCGACGGAATAATCCTGTCGTATCTTCTCTATCGAGACTACGGAAGGCTGACGTAGTAGGACGAGGAATCGTTCCGCAGCCATCTACTGGAGACGGAGAGACGGACGCGAAGATCCTCGAAGCTTGGCACAAGTTCGCCGAGTCTCCAGAGTCGAGCGGAATGCTCGATATGCGAGAGCTACAACAGCAGATGATCGACGCGCTCTTATTCTACGGAGACTGCGGTCTAATCGTAGGAAAGGATCAGGTTCAGTTTATCGACGGCTCTCGAATCGGAAACCCTAACGGAGAATTTACCTCTAGCGAGGAATCGAACTATCAGAACGGAGTCGAGATCGATAATATAGGAAAGCCGACTGGATACGTCGTAGGGAATCGAGTCTCTGGGACTCTTCGAGATACTAAGCTTATCCCCGCTCGCGACTTTATTCCTTTCCTAAAGCGGATCCGTCCTAATCAGTATCGAGGAGTCCCAGAACTCGCTACTGTGGTTAATACTTTACAGGACTGCGACGAATACGATCGAGTCGAGATGATGGCCGCTAAAGTTAGCGCGTCTCTCGCGGTCGCAGTAAAGCGAGAGAACTCCTACGAGTTCGAGCTACAGAATCGACTAGATGGAAGCGAACAAGACGCCCTAGGAAACCTAGAGGAGTTCGAGCCTGGACGCTTTCACTACTTAGAGCCTGGAGAAGACATTAGCGTTATCGGAGCGAACGGAAGACCAAACGTAGACGGAATCGAATGGGTAAGCTATCTCCTACGTAAAGTCGGAAGCGCGGTCGGCATTCCGCTAGAGTTCCTCTTAATGGAGATCGGCGGCAGCTCGTTCTCCGCGTCTCAGGGCGTTGTCTTGCAATATCAGCAGACAGTCGAGAGCTATCAGTCGGATCTAATCCGAGTAATGGACCGTCTCTATCGTCGCTGGTTATCGCAGCAGATTGCTTCCGAGAAGATCGACGTATCTAATTCCGTTAATCCTTTTAAGGTTCGCTGGCAGCGTCCTGCGTTTAGATGGATCAATAAGTCGGCACAAGTAAAAGCCGATATGGAATACTTCCGAGCCGGCGCCATGTCTCTCGACGATATCACGGCTCCGTTCGGATATACGGCGGAGGACGTTATGGTCCGAAAGGCTCAGAACATAAGCCAAGCTAAGAAGATCGCTAAGGAGTATAACCTAGGATCTTGGTATGATCTAATCAACTTCTACAATACAAGCGCGAGCGCGAACTTCTCGGACTTAACTACAGCGGAGCAGTTTAAAGCTCAGAGAGACGACGCGGAGAACGACGACGAGGATGTCGTCGAAGAGCCGCTTATTACTAAGATCGGAGTCGGAGGCGTAACAGCGATCGCGGAGCTAGTTAAGAACTTAGGAGAAGGACTTATCGGAGCGGAGCAAGTAGTAACAATATTAACCTCTGTCTTCGGACTATCGGAAGAACAGGCTAGAAAGATCGCACAAACGAATGAAGACTCTTAGTAATAACGAGAAGGATCCTGCTCTAGACGCTCTAAGGCGCACAGGAGGCTCTCTAGTAGATAATAGCTACGAAGTATCTAGCGACGATCTAGACACTGCTAATGCTACTCTAGAGAGCGTAGAGGAGGATCTTCTATCCGAGACTTATAACGACTACCCCGAATCCGCTACGAATAACGCGAAGCGAGCTTTAAAGTATAAGGAGGAGAATCCTGATAATAAATGCGGAACTCCTGTAGGCTGGGCTCGAGCTAATCAGTTAGCGAAGCGAGAGAAGATCAGTAGAGATACGATCGCTCGGATGTCGTCCTTTAAGAGACATCAGAAGAGTAAGGACGTTCCTTACTCGGAAGGATGCGGAGGTCTAATGTGGGACGCTTGGGGAGGAACCTCTGGCGTAGAATGGGCCAATAGAAAGCTCGAGCAAATTGACAAGAAGAAGAAGGATAGTATGTCTAAAAAATTATCATTCGGTGTCTCTAGTATCCTCGAGACGAAAGTAGATAAGGATATCGGATCTATGTTATCCGTATCTTTAATCTCTATAGGACTAGCAAAGGGGCACGATCTCTACGTCGATAGTCGTTCCTTAGAAACTTTACTCGATCAGTTAGACGGGACTCGTCTTCCTGCTTACATAACTCACTCGGGTGCTATCTTCGAGGATCGTCTTACTCGCGAGATCGGATACTTCGATAACTTTAATATCGAAGGAGATCGACTCGTCGGAGACTTTAAAGCTTTCGAATCCTTCCGAGATGACGACGCTCGAACATATAATAGACTATTCGAGATGGCTGAGAAAATGCCCGATCGATTTGGCCTCTCTATAGTATTCTCTGCGACTTCTGTATGGTCTACGGAGGACGGAGACGTTCCATCCGAGGAAGCTCCAGATAATGCATTATTTGACTATCCATCTATCCGTGTAGAAGAAGTATCTAGCGCAGACTTTGTCGATAGTCCTGCCGCGAACGAACGCGGACTATTTTCTAAAATTGACACCAAACCCACTAACAAGATGACCAAAGCAGAACTTATCGAACTTAATAAAGAACTAGAGGAGCAGAATAAATCGCTCGCTCTAAGCGTAACAGAATCCGAAGCTCTACTAGAAGAGCTTAGACTCTCCTTAAAAGAAGATGAAGAAAAGGAAGAGGACTCTCTCGTAGAAGAAGAAGTCGTCGAAGTCGTCGAAGACTCCGAAGAGGAAGTTATCGAGGACTCTAAGGAGGAACTCGAAGAAGACTCCGAGGAAGAACTCGAGGATAAGAAAACTCTTCCAGACGCTCGTCCTATGGAGGAGCAGATCGAAGAACTCGAAAAAGACATCGCCTCTAAGCTCGAAGAGATCGAGGAATTAAAGTCGAAGCTCGAAGAGAAAGACGAAGATCTATCCGAGAAAGGCGAAGAGCTAGAAGAGAAGAGCGATAAGGAAGCAGAGATGGAATCTAAGCTATCCTCTCTCTCGTCTAAACTCCATACGCTCGAGAAGCTTATCGAAGGCTCTGATCTAATCGAGGCTCCTACAGGAGCCGAAGTCTACGAGCCCAGTAAAGCGAGTCGCGCTAAAGTTATCTCCGAGTTCGCAAAGGAAAACAATATCTCAGAGTTCGCAGCGACCCTTCGCCTCGGCAAAGATCGTCCAGAAATCTTCAAGGTCTAATCACTAAAATATAATTATCATGTCAGTAACAACTGTAAAAAACAATACCCGCACTTTCGTAGCAGGCGAGGCACTCGATGCCTATCTGCTTGTCGATATTGAGTCTGACGGCTCAGTAACTAAGGCTTCGGAAACTAGCACATCCACTCAAATCGGCTACACTATCGCTCCTGTCGCTTCTGGCGAAGCAGCTACAATCTCTCTCGTCGTTGGTGGTGGCACTAGCTACGCAATCGCAGACGACGCAGTCGCTATCGGACAAGTCATTTACTCTGCGGCTGGAGGTAAAGTCTCCGCTACTGGAGTCGGTGCGCAACGAATCGGACTCGCTGTTTCTGCAGCAACTGCAGATGGCGACGTCATCGAAGTTATCGCATACCCTAACTAATCTAAACTAAAATCATTATGTCAGCAACTACTGTTCAAAATAACTCCCGCACTTTCGTAGCAGGTGAAGCACTTGATGCCTATCTGCTCGTAAAAGTCGAATCTAACGGAACCGTCATAAAAGCTACTGCATCTGCAAGCGAGCCTAAGGTCGGATTTACTATCGCTCCCGCCGCTTCTGGCGAGGCAGCTACTATCTCTCTAACGCATGGCGGCGGCACAAGCTACGCAACAGCCTCAGAAGCTCTATCGATCGGCGACATCGTCTACGGCGACGCAGCAGGTAAGTTAAGCGCATCTGGCTCTAGCGGCGACGTCATCGGCATTACTCTAACAGCAGCGACTGCGGACGGCGACGTCATCGAAGTCACACCAATCCACTAATCAATTAAATATAATATATCATGAGCTTATATACTTCAGCTTCTTTTAACCCAGTCCTCTCAGAGGCACTTAACAAAATCGGCGAGAATCAATTCGTCGGAACTCAGATCCTTCCTGTTCGCGATGTCGCAACTAAGACAGGTCAGTATCCTGTATTCGGCGACGATCAGTTCGATCTTAACGCATCGGTAGCTCGCGCTGCTGGTTCTGCATTCGCTCGTCGCGACTTCGCTTACGGCCAGCAAGACTACTCCTGTCAGCAATACGCTCTAGAGGGTCTGCTTCCAGACGAAGATCTTACTAAAGCAAGCGACGACGGCGTATCCGATTCGGCAGCAGCTATCGCTCAGAAGCTTCAGCGCGATATCATGGTAGGCCACGAACTCCGTGTAGCTTCTGCTATCAATGGCGCAGCGTTTAACGCGACTGCTCAAACAGGCGGCGCGATGTCTGACGCAGACGCAGCTAAGCCAATCAGCTCGATCCAGAACGCAGTTGAGCGTCTCAACGGAAACGGCTTCTATGATAGTCTCGCTCTTATCATCGAGACTTCTCTCTTCAACGAGATGATTAACACTGTAGACGTTCGCGGGATCTTTAACGGAAATGGTCAATACACCAATCGCCAGGTCATCCTCGACGCTCTCGGCGTTAATCAAATCATCCTCTGCCCAACTCGCTACAACAGCGCTGCAAAGGGTAAAGCAGCAGCTCGCACTAAGATCTGGTCCGACTCGACTTACTTCGTAGGTCAAGTAGGCGGCGGCGACTTCGCTAACGGCGGCTTCGGTCGGACTCTCGCTTACTCTCCAGACGGAGGCGTATTCAGCGCAGAGACTTATCGCGACGAGCCTATTAAGAGCGATGTCCTTCGCGTCTTCAATAGCGTAGATGAGGCGATCATTAACACCAACGCCTGCGAGAAGATTACAGCAGCTTAATCGATCCTTATTACTTCTAGAGCCTCTCGTAAAAGCGAGAGGCTCTTTCGTGTTTACATTGCTACTATTATTAAATGAGCCTTACAGATTTGATATCGGATAATCTAAAGTTCGCGATCGCGCAGATAAACGTCTCGCTTACTTCTCTTCCTAGTAACGGAGAGACTTACTCTGCGAACAAGCAGGACTCGGAGTCGAGCTTCGAAATTTACGAGGACGGACGCGAGGAGTTAATCGATACTAAGTTCTATATAGCTCGAGCGGATTACTCTATCCTTCCGTCTAAAGGAACTATCTTAACGGACGGAACTACTAACTACAAGGTTGTAGGGGTCCACGACGACTCCGTCGGAGTTACTCGACGACTCGACTGCGCGGCTCAATATCAGAGATAAAATGGGATTCTTAGACTTAGAGACTAACTTCGAGGACGCTGCGAAGATCTTTCTAGAAACTGCGACAGGGCTTCCTGCTTCGAGCTTCTACGCTTCGCTAGATCAATCGACATTCGTTTCTCCTCGTCTTACTATACGAGCTGAAATAGGAGGAGCTGACGATCCTCCTACAGTCGTAGCAGGAGACGTTCTAGAATATACGCAGTATAATTTGACGCTCTCGATATCGATCGTCTCAGACGCTGCGATAGACGGAACGCAGACGAATCACAGATCTTATCGAGAGTCGGTTCGCGCTGCGATGCTTTTAAACGCAGACAACTGGACGACCCTAGACGATGGAGTTCCTATCCTGCCATACTATCAAGTTAAATACATGAAGCCGTCTGGGACGGACTTCGAGGTGGACGGAGATCTGGCAGTCTCGACTCTTACTTACGAGATGAAATTTACGATCAATCCAGATCAGTTCTAAAATTGACAGTCTCTGCTTTTTTGAACCTCAACTTTAAATTTAAACTTTAATTAACAAAATCATTATGGCTATTATACAAGACGGAACCGAGCTTTTCGGTATTAACGAACCACAGTTCGACGGCATGATCGTCGAAAGCTTCTCTTTAACAACCCCAGCAAATCGAGTCGATCTCGATAACGGAGACGGCGAGCCTCTCGGCTCGACTATCGTTCCACAGCGTGAAGAAGTCTCTCTTACTGTGCAACTAGGAGACTCAGCAGCAGCTCCCGCTCTCGGAGACGTTATCACTTACGGCTCTTACTCCGTTCGCTTAACAAGCGTAGATCTTACAGAGACACAGGCTGACTATCGTCGCTTCTCTCTTAGCGGATATATCTCTATAAATTAATATAGAATGCACTTAAAGGCGGTCAGTTTCGATGATGCCGCCAGAGAGCGCATCGCAGACGCCGCAGCCTTTGAAAAGAGGCTGCGGCTCGAAGCCGTTATCGGAGTCGAGCAAGACATCGGAGGATTAAAGCTAAGACAGATATCTATACGAGATATCCTTCATTTAGAGTTCTCCGAGAATCGTCTAGTATGCGAAGAGACACCAGAGTTAGACGATCTAGTCGCGCTCGTTTTTATGATATCGAAAGATCGATATTACTTTAAAACTAGATATGTTAGGAAAGTTGCTAAGTTATTAAGAGAGAACGAGGACGTAAAGTCCGAGCTTATCTGCTACTTTAGCGCGGCGTTCAACGATATGCCTGCCTTCGGATCCTCTAATAAGGCAGCTAAAGACGATTTCGATAGCTCCGTATCGACTATATCGCTCGTAGACAGCTTGGCGTATAATTACGGATGGAGTATAGAGTCTATACTAGATCTGCCGCTCGCGACTGTCCTACAGCTATTACAGAGGATAACTAGCAGGAATCTCGGAGATAAGTATTCTCTCCGTAACGGAATTACTCAACAGGCGAAAGCCGACGAACTTAAAAGACTAAAGACCGATGGCTAAATTCTCTCTTCTCGCTAAAATAGGAATCGACACGAAGGCTCTCGCCTCTGGACTTAAAACAGCCAAGGGAAGGATTAAGTCTTTCTCTAAAACCGCAGGAGCGAGCTTCCTTAGAATGGGCGCCGCTTTCGCTGGTGTCGGACTAGTAAAGAGTATAATGAGCTTAGGACTAGCTGCTGGCGAGACAGCGTCTAAGTTTAAGGCGGTATTCGGTCCAGCTACGGCGAAGATGGCCGAGGAGGTCGACAAGCTAAGAAAGACTATTCCTAGCACGAAAGCGGAGATGCAAGACGCTCTAGCTACGTTCGCAGCGATGGGAAAAGCTTTTGGCTTAAATGCTAAAGCCGCAGGGATCTTTTCCGTCGAGATGGTTAAAGTCGCTGGAGATATCGCGAGCTTCCATAATCTTCCGATCGAGGAAGCTTTCGGTAAAATTAGAGCAGCAGTCGCGGGAGAGTTCGAAGGACTAAAGCAGCTCGGTATCGTAATTAACGAGGCTCGACTAAAGCAGGAAGGACTAACTCTAGGAATCTGGGACGGAGCGGGAGCTATGAACGCTGCTCAGAAAGCTCTAGCAGTTCAGTCTATTATGATTCGCGACTTAGGCGAAGCAAACGGAGACGCAGCAGCGACTGCAAATAGCGCGGCTAATCAGGTAAAGTTTCTAAAGAAGAATTTAAAGGAGACTGGGACGGAGATAGGAACTACGATTCTTCCAGCAGTCGCGATGCTGACTAAAGCTCTAGCTGGAATGCTCAGTGGCATAAAGAATGGGATGGATGCGATGGGAGACTTTATCGCGAGACAGATCTACATGAGTGGATTGAGTGATGTAGAGTTTACAGCGAAGCTGCAGCTAGAATCAGAAGGTGCTTTTGAAGAAGCTGGAATCGATAACGTCGGTCTAAATTTCGCTCTCGCTCGTAAAAAGATGATCGAGGAACGAGTAAAGATGATCGAAGAGGAGCGGAAGATAGAAGCTAAAGCGGAAGCGGAGAGAATCAAAGCATCAGAAAATGAGATTAAAACTAGTAAGGATTTAGCTGCGACCCTAGAGGATCAGATAAAAAAGGAAACAGATCCGAAGAGAGCGAAAGCTCTACAGGAGAGATTAGACGCTCTCCAAGCTATAATTAAGCAGTCTGGGGACTTAGAGTTAGCAGGAGGAGGAGAAGACACAAGCTCCGAGGAAAAGGCGAAGAAGGAGCTAGAAGAGCTAGAGGAAAAGATTAAAGAGATAAAGCTCGAAGCAATCAGAGCGCAGGCAAGTGGAGACAAGGAAGCACAGGAGGCTGCGGAAGTTAGAGCTAAGTGGGCAGAGAAGACTCTATCCTTAATGAAGGACCATAACTTATCACTAGAAGAAGCGGCAGCTCTAGCCAAGAAAGTAAATGAGATATCCGATCCAGAAGAAGATAAAAAGAAAAAGCTAGAGACTCTCGAGGCGAAGATTAACGAGATGAAGCTTAAAGCTATTCACGCACAAGCGAATGGGGACAAGGAAGCTCAGGCGGCGATGGAGCGTCGAGCAAAGTTCGCGCAGAAAATCTTAGATCTGATGAAGGAGTATAATATCTCTCAGGAGCAGGCTACGCTTATAGCTAATAAGATAGCGAAACCTGGAGATCTAACAGGAGAAGAAAAGAGTTCTCTTACTGGGCACGACTTAAAGAAGGCATCCAACTTAGCTGGTAAGGGTAAAGGCGAGGACGGAAAAGACATCCGCTTCGAGAAGTTAGGGAGCGGAGGATTCCAGCAATACATTGGCGGTAAGAAAGGTAAAATGTTTACCGAAGCTGAGATGCAAGCAGGTTTACAAAAGCAGATTGATAAAGACCCCTCCGAAGCTTTACTCGAAAAAATCAATCAAACCTTAGAGGGCAAATTTGTTTCTCAATAAGCTATGCCATTTCAACTTATAGACGATCTTCCAAGCAGCAGAGAGCAGAGAATATCATTAGATGAGAATGCTAAATTCTTTTTTAAAGATCCGAACATTCCAGAGTCATACGTAATAGTAGAGACGTCTGCACAATCTAAAGAATCCTACGAGCCTACTAAAATAGGAGTCCCACATCCTAAGAAAAGCGACTATTTTTTGTATGAGGAATCTACATCTGACATCGGTGGAGGACTATTTAATATCGAGTCTAAATATGCGGTCGTCCCTCCGACGTGGTATTCGTTTGAAGCGCAGAATGTTCCTTTTACTAAGTTCGTCGGAGTAACTGTTATTGGCACTGGTATAATAGTTACTACTTCTGAGGTATTCGCATGGCTCAATCTACAAGGGATAGAAGACGTCAGGAATTTCGACGAGAATGTATTCGCATCGACAGAGCAGAAGTCTGGATCTATAAACTGCGTAGTCAGAGTAAAGCATGAATATGCGTCTGTCCCTATTGGTGAAATTCAAAGCGGAACGCTCGCGCCGTTTACGATTGCGACTGCAGGCTATGAGCCGAATGATCAGAACGGGACAGAGGGAAATATCGATACAGATATGACTTTCGAATTTTCTGTCGGAACTCCGAGTAAACCTATAAAATACGAGGCTGGTAAATATGCTGGAAATATTTACTATAATAAAACTTTTGAGATCGTAAGTTCGTTCATCGTATGATTGAGAGACTCACTAGAAACGAAGCTCCTTCTCTTCTCGATACAGATAAAGCGAATGAGATTATCGATACGATTAACGGACTCCTAAACTCTACAGGAGCGGGAGGAATATCCGTAAAGCAAAACCAAGACGGATCGCTGCTGATTGCTCCAGGCAAGGACGGGGAGCCCTATATCAGATATCGTCCTTTCGAAGTTATCTCTGTAAGCGAATCAGCGATAGTAATTAATCCAGGTCTAGTTAATGGCTTAATCCCTTCGAATTTAGAGGTCGAAGGATCGTCGGGGACTAACTATCTCTGCCTAGAGATAGCAGGAGACTCGGACGGCGTAACGTCCGTCAATCTAGTCCTAGAGAATAGCCCTCCAGACGGAATTGAGTTCGTAGAGAACGGAGTAAATACGACTTTTAAATATCCGATAGCGATCGTAGGAGAGACCAGTCTAATTAGTCAGCTCGTAGATCATAACTTATTCTTCGCGATCCATGTCGCTTTCGAGCAGCCAAAGGAATCTGTAGCGATAGGAGAATATCCGAACAACATTTATTATACTTGGAAACAGACTGCAGGATAAAAAGACGCTATGGCTTTTACGCACTATACTCCTACAGCGCAGAGGAACTACGGCGTCGAATATAGCTATGCTACTGGCATTCCCAATGGGACTAGTATCTACAGTCTAGATGTTTCCCAAACGAGGTCGATAGGAGCGACTCAAAGCGGAACATACGAAGATCAACAGATAAGATCCTATAATGCTAGTGGATATTTCAGCTCTCGCCTTTTGACGGGATCGACAAGTGGATCTCGTCAATCTAATGGTGACGATAATAGTTACGGAGCTGCCTATAGCTCGACTAGAAGCTCCTATGATTTTGATAACTACTTATCCTCTTCTCGCGCAGGATCTGGAGAGAATGGTTCGACAGCTACCAATGCTGCTCAAGGCACAGGTTTAAATGCAGATTACGCAGCAGCAGGAGCTTTCGGTCGGACAGCCAGCAGCGTAAGGACCGAACTCGCACAATTTAATTCTACCTATAGAGTTTTTACGACATCTCTGAGCGCATCTAGCTCTAGCTCGCAGAGCTATACAATAAAAACGCAGGACGATGAAGGGAATACAGGAGCTGAAAATGTTAATAATAATGGCGCATATTCAAGCTACTACTATCTCGAATCTGGAAGGACTGTAACTCAATCCGAAGGCGATACACAAGTCGTCTCTACTTCTATCTCCTCTAGCTCTGGATATACTACTACAAATAATAGGGGCAACATCCCACCTCAATCGGACGGGACCGTTACAGGCAGTTCTTCTACGCAAGCAGGACGTGGTGCTACATATCTAATCGCGACAGCTCTATCTACATATACATTTAACGCAGGATATCCTTCTACAGTTACCACATCTAAAAGCATTAGCTACTCTTCTTCTTCCTCTAATTTAATAGAGACAGAAAGCAGTTCCTACTCCGTGAAAACTACGACGAGGGACTTCTCTAATTCTAACTATACATTCGTCCGAAGCTCTGAGCGATACACCACCGAAACCGAACTTGCTACGGAGAGGATAGGAAAAACTTACGGACTATCTACTATACACGGAGGAGCGGCTTTTATCTCTGGAGGAGATACACTCGATAACGGAGTTATAACAGGAGCGACTTACGGATCTACTTTCTCCGCTCCTTTAGTATCGCAGCCTACTGACTTTAATACAGTATCGAGACACTACTACCAAGGAGATTCACAGACTGCAACTTTGACGACATGGAAAGCGACTTTTGAGTCAGACGATGTAGTTAATACATTAACTTCGACGACCTCAGTATTAAGTATTTTAACGACTACTTCTAGCGAATTAACGGAGACTGTAGACTTCGGTCGTCTTACAAGTTCTGCGAAAGTCTTTACCGATATAACTGCCCCTGACGTATATGTAGAGGAAGTAACCTCTCCAGGAGAGAGTTACTATTCTACGACATCGAGTTTCGGTAATGCTAAGTCTACAGTTTTCTCTGGATACACTACTATTACATTTAACAGATCTAGGAGCTACGCAGGGATAGATGGATTCTCTACTTTTACTTGGCTATCGAATATCTTCTCGGATACTACATACGAGACTTACTTTTATGTCGGAGATCAGAATACAGAATTTCAGTCTAGAATAACTGAGAAAGAAACAATCGGAACTTCACAAAGGAAAGCGCAGAGCGCGACAGATACAGGCTTTATTACTTCTATAAATATTTCGAATAAAATAATAACTCTCGACAAGGGTCGGCAGGGAGGAGTTCAGTATGAAAAGTCGAGCGACGTATCGGGAGCAGTTCGTAGCACTAGATCGATGACGATAGCAGACGAAGTAATTACTTCGACTACTTATACTACTCCTGCTGCTACGATTAATATAACAGGGAACACAGCAGAGTCTAATAGCTATACTTACAGCGCAGGACTAGCTCTAGGATTAGAGCTAAAACTTAATCGATATCTAACATATTTCCCGCATGAGAGATACGGCGACATCGTAAGCTCGATCGACTCGATGCAGTATAGCTACAGCGACGAAGGAATCGGATCGTCTATAATTCGATTCTCATCGACTGGGATATATTCGACCACCAAAACTGGGACAGCAGGATCTAGTCTAAACACTCAGTCTTTCTCCTCGGAGCTTTTCGGAATAGTTAAACCTGGATTAGGAGCAGTATATGCGGAAGGACAGAGGACAGTTCTAAAAGATTCTTTTTTCGAGGGTGTTTTTAGGCGACCTACCTATATTTTAGGAGGTCAAAAGTTTACGGATGAAACTGGTCTTTTTGAATACGCGACAGGGGGTCCTCCTTACTCCTTTCATGCTTTCGGCTCTAGCGACTCCTCTCTTATTACGCAGGCTATCGGAGATATAGTAACAGGGACAGATACAGTAAAAACTATCTCTCTACCAGCGCAGAGCGTTATATTTAATCCTGGAAGTAGCTTCCTAATAGTATCGAGAGATGCTCAAATCTACGACAGGAATCAGATTCGAGGTGACTACTACTATTACTCGAGCAGCTATTACTACGGTCCGTATTACTAGCGCAGATTTGACAGGAGCGAACATCCTATCTTTATAGATATAATGAAGATCGCTACTGTCATAGTCGCTACAAAGTCCTATCTCGATCCGCTCGAAGTCTGTCTGCGCAGAACTAGGACGGCTATCGATAACGAGATCTCAGAGTTCGAGCATAGACTGATCGTCGTAACGGATAAGTCTAGTAAGAGTCTAGTCGATAAAATGGCTGCAGACTTCGAAGATCGCGAGATTATCGCGATCGAGATGGAGGAGAGCGGAGAACACTATAAGAAGGATAGACAGATACTTATCGCTTCTCTTCAGTCTACAGGATTCGACGCTGCTCGTCGCTGGGGCTGCGACTTTCTCTGGAGCGTCGAAGCGGATGTC
>Ga0209602_1000533_pt1 | contig 36299 bp, 34 predicted proteins | sample COGITO_mtgs_1205_3_FD_184810 | JGI IMG/M metagenome (GOLD analysis project Ga0209602, IMG submission 184810) | Pelagic marine microbial communities from North Sea - COGITO_mtgs_120524 (SPAdes) (version 2) | ecosystem: Environmental > Aquatic > Marine > Epipelagic ...
TATAATACCCTAAGAAGACACATAAATGTAATTGTAAACCACTTGCATACTAATAACTTTCCAATAGAATTATCAAGGCTTAAAACACGTAAACAAGAGGAGGTTTTACATAGTCCAATAAAAGATATAAATGAATTGCTTAATAGGGTCAAAGAATTTAATCCAAACCTATATCTCTGTTGTCTTTTAACTTATGGTTGTTTATTACGTCCACATAAAGAGATAAGACTTCTTAAATGGAGTGATTTTAGTAATGACTTATCACATATTACCTTATCAGGAAACCAAGTGAAATCAAAGCGTAATCGTATTGTTCCTGTTCCTAATTACATTAGAGAAATACTAATTCGAAAAGAATCGAACCTCAACATCTTTTCAAACAATATTTCACCCTACAATAAAGGCTATTTCTCGCTGCTTTGGAGGCGTTTTAAGAGGCTCAATCCTGACATTCAAGGTAGTGTAACAATATACTCGTTTAGGCACACAGGAGCGTTAGAAATCTTCAAAAGAACAGGAAGTATAACCAAGCTACAGAAAGCTATGGGGCACTCTTCTATTAAAGTAAGTTTAACGTACTTAAGAGGATTAGAAGTGCCTGAATTGAAAGAGGAGGATATGCCAATGATTTAGATAATATTAATTATAATTATTTTGTAAATCTTCTAAATGTGAGGAAATTTCCTTCATACTTTGAGAATATTTTTTCATCAACTCTTTGTACATATAAACTCTTTTTTCAGCATTACTCAAGTAGCCTAAAAATTCAGAATCTTTAAATAAGTTTTTGGGTAATTTATAATCGTAAATAATAGTATTTATACTAACTGAATTATCTAATTCCTCAATTTTTATCCTGTAATTGATTTTATCCAATAATGCTTTGTCAAAACTTTCAATAAAAAAATCAAATTTTAAATCTGCAGCATTTTTTCTATCTTCCAAATGTTCATATAAGTCAGAAATTTTTCTTCTAAAAACATTGTCGTCAATTAATTCAAATAAATTTGTGTTTATGAGTTGATTATAGACTCCCTTTTGTGGAAAAAATGATATTGCCGTTTTTGCAGAAACATTGGAAATATGGTATGCTAATATTGAATCATTTAATGCTTTATTCTCTGATTGTTCAAATAATATTTCTATTGACTTTAAACAATCATCTAGAGCATCATTTACAATTTTTAACTGAATTATATCATCATTAATTGAGAGGTGTAATTCATCTAAAAGAATGTTTTTTTGATTTTCCCTTTGAACATTTTTTATGTAATTGTCAATTCCAAAGGATGATAAAATACCTAAAAAAACAATTAAAAAATCTAAAAAATATTTTTTAAAGTCACTACGATTAATCATATTAGTTTTTTATGCATTTACACATTTAATTTATGATTTCAACTTTATTCTAAACAGTTTTGGATTATTTAGGAAACCTGTTATGTACAAGTAAGATTCATCGTCATTAAATGTGCAGTTTGTAATTTGACCAGATTTTATTCTTGCCATTAATTCACCTTCAGGAGATATTATTAATAATCCTCCTGGCCCTGCTGTAAATATATATCCACTTGAGTGAACGTCCATTCCATCAAAGTCTGTCCCATTGTTATATTTAGCAACTAAATCATTACCTCTAAATAGGGTTTCAGATTCATTATTAGCTAAATTAATTTTTAGTATTTCCGAATCAGTATTAGAAAAAGGTTGCCCCATCTTATTAACATAAAGAAATTTTTCATCTGGTGATAAGCCCAAGCCATTTGGAACACCTGAGCCTTCATCCACAGCAACTAAAACGTTATTATCCTTATTAAATTTAAAAACACCGTTAAAATTTAACTCTCTTAATTCACTATCCACAAATTCAAACTTTTGGGGGTCAAAAAAAGCAAAAGCTGGGTCTGTAAAATATATGTCTCCATTTTTTGCAACTATAATATCATTAGGACTATTAAGTCTTTTGCCTTTGTAATTATCAACTACATTTATAAAGCTTTTCTTATTTGAAGAGTTAATATTTATTTTTGCAACTCTCCTGTCTCCAATTTGACATATGTATAAGTCATTATTATTATCAAGTGCAAGCCCATTTGGCCCTAAAAGCCCATTGCCCAAGTTGGGGGCATAGCCAGTATTACCTGCCTCTTGAATATAATCCTTGATACCATCACGGGAGCTCCAGCTTAAAACTTTGTTTTGAAGGTTATCTACAAATAGCAACTCATTTGATTTTTTATTCCATACTGGGCCTTCTGGAAGTAATAAAGAGTCAGCTAAAATCTCTAATTCTGAATAAATGTCAATTATAGAAATTATTTTTTCGTTATAAATTTCAATTAAAGGATTAATCTTTTTTTGATTACAACTAATCGTTAAGAATGATGCTAATACAAGAAAATAATTTTTCACTCTAAAATATTTAATGGTTAACAAGCATTAATATACAAATTAATCCCTGATAGTATTTAGTATAGGTGCGCTTAAGATTTTGTCTCACTTTCTCAACTCTAAGAGATTGGACTTAGAAAAGTTATCCTCTAAAAAAATAAGTCTAACCTATTTATGAGGAATGGAAGTTCCTGAACTCAAAGAAGAGGATGTGCCTATTATTTTGTTTCCATTAATCAAAATAATCTAATCTTGAGACAAGCCCTCCCAAGTTGATAGTTTTTCTTTTTCACTAATTCTTTATAATTTAGAGATATTATTAACCATAAATCAATTAAAATGAAGAAGTTATTATTATTAGGACTAGGCGTTTTTATCAGTTGTAATCAAACTCCAACGGGAGATTTAAGCGGTACTCTAGACGAAAATAGCATAGAAGTCCAAATGACCAGAGAATTAATGAATAAATATGTTGAAGGAAAATTTGATGAAATTGCAGATATGATTTCAGATGATTCTGATGAGTTTTTTTTCAATAGTGGAAAAGTAAGTAAAGAAGAATGGGTCTCTGCAGTTCAAGGGCATCATCTATTATTTGATGATATCAATAACGATACGGAAGGGATTAATCTTACCTCAGCAAAATATAACAATGGAAGTATTTGGTCCATGACCTGGTTCCAATGGACGGGTAAGGGAAAATATACAGGAGATAGCGTGAAAATACCCGTACATCATGGTTTTAGATTTGAAGATGGGAAAATCGTAGCGGCCTATCATTTTTTTGACCCCAGTTTATTGGACCGGGAAGTTAAAGCTGCAGAGGCGGCCAATAAAACATCACAGAGAGTCTTAGGTTTAGCCGAATTGAAGGTAAATAGAGGCTTTACTCCTGTTGATGTGGAAGAATTCATGGTTCGTTTTAGCAAATTTGTTAGAGAAACAGAACCTGGAACTTATGACTTCGGATATTTTATTTCATCAGATGGAAATAAAGTTAATTTAGTAGAGAAGTATTATACTTCAGCTGATTTTGTTCATCACTTGAACAATTTTGAACAAAGCGACTATGCTAAAGAGTTTATGACACTATTCACCCTTAGTAAAGTCATTATAGCAGGAGATGCCTCTGATGATTTAAAAGCAAAAGCAAAAGCTTATGGAGCAGAATTGAGACCTCAAATAGGTGGATGGATAAACTAATATTAAATTTGCTTAGCCCTCCCAAGTGGAGGGTTTTTTCTTTTTACTATTTCTTTGTATTTTAAGGATATTATTAACCATAAATCAATTTAAAATGAAAAAACTATTGTTGCAATCAGCACTTATCGGATTACTGTTTTCATGTAATCAAAAAACTCAAGAACAATCGCAAATGGAAGCATCAATGGCTATTTATAGTCAAAATGCTAAAGTTGTCCATGCACTATTTGATTCTTTAGAAAATGAAGATTTAGACACTGCAGCATCTTTTTTTGCTGAAGAAGCAAAATTTAATCCCCCAGCTTATGGAGGAAAAGAATGGAATAAAGACGAAATTCTTGAAAACTATAATGGCTTTATGCAAATGTTAGATAATATAAAAGCTAATGATAGAGATTTTTATCCTACGGTTGACTCTAATTTTATACCAGATGGAGGTGTTCGAATTTATGCCAATTGGACAGCCGAACTTAAAGATAACCCTATGGATAGCCTAAAAGCATATGAGGTTTTTAAGTTTAATGATAATAATAAAATTATTGAGGTAGATGAGTACATGGATGTTTCTGGCTTTATCAATAAAATGATGTCACTATCTGATGAATAAAAATATTTTTAAAATAACTAAATACACCCTCCCGTGCGGAGGGTTTTTCTTTTACCCCAAAGGATACAATCCAAATTCCTTCTAATGGATATGCTAATAATTTAGCAAGACACAAAAAGATTGATTTCAAAGAATAACTGCAACAAATATGCAAACTCTTCTATCAAAGTAAGCCTAACCTATTTAAGAGCCTTAGAAGTGCCTAAACTAAGTGATAAGGATGTGCCTGTGATTTGAAGTAAGATTAAACTTTATTTAACTCAAAAATCTCATAGCTTTCCATAACCTCACCAAAAATTGGTTTTGATACAGGATTTGAACCATCCAAAAATGAATGTAAGCCACCTTCATTGTGAACAGCAATCTTAAACATCACCGCACTTTTATCTGGGGAAACTGTGCCTAAAGTTTTTGTTAAGTCTGCAATTTTTCTTCTTTCATTCATTCCCTCTTCAGACTTCATAAAGCCCATAAATTTCTCAAACTTACCTTCTTTAAGTTTTGCAACAACAAGTATATCTTTCATTTTTACTGATTAATGGTTAATAATACTAATATAAAAATTACTTCCTGAACTTAATGAAGATGATATGCCTATTATTGAACTGTAATTGTTCCATACATACCATCGTGAACTGAACATTGATAGTAATACGTTCCTGCAGTTGTAGGTGTCCAACTGACAACACCATTTGTAGCTCCATTTGGATAATTACTATTTATACCAGTTGCTTGATTATCTGTACCTGTCCCTTGAACTGTTTTAATATAGAATGGATGACTAGCGGCATTTACAATAAAGTTAACCTCATCTCCTACATTAATAGTTATTGAAGGGTCGTTTCCTGAAACTGTTCCATTTCTGTCAGAACCTGCTAGGGTATAATCAGAATTAGAAGATGCTATGACGTTTATATTGTAAGTTGGACAAGTTCCCCAGACTGGTTTGTTAGCGTTTGTAAGTGCAGAAGATGTTGCAAAAGAACCAGGCTCTGATGTAATCCCAGGAACACACCAGCTTGTTAAATCTTGATTAAATGCTATAGCATTAAAAAACATTTTCGACATATCAGTAACATTTGAAGTATTCCAAGAACTTATATCCCCGTTAAATGCTAATGCTCCTGAAAACATTCCAAACATATGTACTACCTTGGATGTATCCCAGCTCCCAATGTCTTGATTGAATGAAGTTGCCCCCTTAAACATATCGGGCATATTGGTCACATTTGATGTATTCCAATTCCCAATATCTTGGTTAAATGAAGTGGCATAACCAAACATTGTATTCATATCAATAACTTCACCAGTATTCCAGTTTCCGATGTTTTGATTGAATGATGAGGCCCCGTCAAACAGATTCCTCATATCAACAACTTTAGAAGTATCCCAATTACCTATGTCTTGATTGAATGAAGATGCACCCCAAAACATTCCCCACAGGTCGGTCACATTCGATGTATCCCAAAAACTAATATCAGAATTGAAAGTAGCATTACTCTCAAACAACCTATTCATATCAGTCACCAATGAAGTACACAGGTTAACATTATTCGCAGCAATTTCTGTTCTAATCGTTGTATTGTCAACCGCTGTATAAGTTACTCCATCAATAACAGCTGTATCGCCAACCGCTGCATTTGGGCATTTACAGATATTGTTTTCAAAGTATATCTTTGGTGTATTAGGGTCAGTAGCCTCATCGTAGGTTTCGTCCTTATCTCCGTCTGCATTTTCTGAACAACCACTTGTTAACTCAATAGAGAAGCTAATAAAGCCATTGGTTAGAACAAGGTTTGTTATAGTTCCAAAAGGAGATTGTGATTGAGTAAGGCTTATTGTAGTATTTGAGTCTACATTAAATTGTCCTGTAACTGTTGTTGTTCCTGTAACGATTGTAAACGAACCATCTGTTCTAAATATAATTTCAGAAACGCTACATCCATTGTTTTTCCCTGATTCTTCCCCTGTAGGATTATTCTTTCTAATCTTCCATTTCCCTACTCCCAGAAAAACACCATCCTGTAAAACATTGCTTATCTGTTCTTCAAAAGTTGCAGTAACAGATTTTGTCCCATCAATAGCAACATCAATTTCATTTGTAGTTTGGGTAGATGAACCTGACCAACTGTTAAATATCCATCCAGTATCGGGGGTAGCGGTCAAACGAACAACATCTCCTGAATTATACTGTTCTTCTGTTTTTGCTGCACTTGTGATTTCTTGTGATACAGAACCCTGACCAACCACACCAACATTAAGGGTGTATTGTATTCTGCTAAAGGTAGCCGTAATCGTTTTGTTTCCCGTCATTGTAACGGTTAGTGGATTATCTGTGCCAGACGCATCTCCTGACCAACCAGTAAATTCAAATCCAGTTGAAGGAGTAGCTGTTACTACAACAGTAGAATTTTCGTTGTGTGTTCCACTAGAAGGGTCTACATTTCCTCCATCAGAAGCTGAAACAGATAAAGTATATGTTACCGTTGGTGTATCAGGAGTAGGGCTGTCTTTCGAACAAGCCAATAGAATCAAGAAAATACAAAGGATTAACTTTTTCATCTGTATAGGTTATTAGTGTAAATATACTGAACAATTTTTTATCTTTTTATTAATCAATAAACAGCGGTAAATCCTCATAAGGTTTCTCTGACGTTTCATTACTTCTTAGTTTAGGTAAAGTGTATTGTAGGACTATTTGAAGCATCTTAATCCTTTGATTAGCGTCTAATTCATTTAAGTCTAAAGAGTCTATTAAATCGTCTAATAAGTATTGTAGTTTACTTCTTACTTCTGATGTAATTTTGTTGGGACTTCCTTTAGGTCTTGGCATAATTTCTTATATTTAATTGTTATGAAAAAAACCATTTTAATTATAGCAATATTATTCCTTCTTTATTTGTGGGCTGAACTTGGTGTTGGTATTTTCTTTCAAGATAGTTGGGGAGGAGATTAGCAGTATCTGGATACTTTGTCAAGTGGATATGGGCTGACTAACTTCCATTAACTATATTTTAGAGTATTTTATTAACTAAAAGTATGTTGAGGTACTCATTCAAAACCATCCCTTTTTGATGTGCAATTTGAATCAGTTCTTGTTTTAACTTCTTCGATATTCTCAATGTTATCTTTTCCATTACATTTCTTTTTTTATCTCTCGAAGAATAGCACTTGCTCTAGCCATACTGTATCTAGCAAAACCTGATACTGTTAAACCATTAGACGCTGATACTTCTTTGTACTTTTTTACTTCTGCCTCTGTGAGTCTAATTTGGATGTGTTTTGTTCTGTTTACGTCTTTCATCGTGTATTTATTTATAATGTTCTATTAATACAATAACATTTTACTGTATTTGTTATTTATTGATGAGGTTTGTAATAAGGTGCAAAGCACCGCACTTAAACAACTTATTCATCCGAGTAAGTATAATTATACAAGTACTCGCCCCCCAGAAACGTTTAAACAAATGAGATGATGCGGTAAGTTGAATATTGGATGGGCGTATGCGAAACGTTTAAAGGATTCCAATGCAATTCTTACGGCTAGGTTTACCTGAACCAACTGCCTTACCTTTTTGACAGAAGTTTGGTGGCATTATACGGAGTAGCACACTATCCATATATACAATAACATTTCGCTTACTTTGTTATGTTTTAGAAAGAGTGCCAAATAGTTGCCAAAAAATTAACTAAATTTATGATAAACTTGATTGTAAGAAAAAACCCCTCAATTACTTGAAGGGCTTAATTTAGTTAATGTAGTGTAGCGGTTGCGCTAGCTCCTCCTCTTGGGCTCGAACCAAGGACCCTCTGATTAACAGTCAGATGCTCTAACCAACTGAGCTAAGGAGGATGGTTAATTGGTTGGCAAAGATAATTGAAAATCTTTTCCCCCCAAATTCCTATTGATTTATTTTAAGCATTAATTGCTGCGGCCTCTTTTTCGACCTTAGCTTCTTCAAAATCTTCGATATCGGCATTCCATTCGAAGTTACTTTCAATAGCATCTGTATTTGGGTTATACTTAACTTCTATGTATTTAAGACGATCGACATCTTCGACTTTTACCTGTACGATATAAGTGTGGTAGTGATAACGATCAAACGGGCTTAAAAAGGTCTCATAGCTATCCCAAATGATATTTCTTGTATACTCAACATTGAGGAATTTTTCTTCAATAAAAAATTTCACTTTTTTATTGATTTCTTTATCATTGATCGGATCTATTTCTCCTGCTTCATTTTCGTTGAGTAAATCAAACTGGGCTTTTAAATCAGGTATCGTAATTTTTTTATCTTGAGCACTTAGGCCTAAGCTAAAAAGGGCAATCGAAAGCAAGAGTAATTTTTTCATGTTAGTTAATTTAATAATGTCTTGTTAGTCAAATATAAAAAAGAGTGATGGGAGGCTCAAAGATTTATGGAAAAATCGTTCTAATTAAGCAAACAACCACCGGTATAAATCATTTCCATTCGCAAATAATACCAAGGCTAAGAGCAAGAAAAAGCCAAACATTTGGGCATATTCCATAAACTTATCGTTGGGTTTTCGTCCACTAATCATCTCGTATAATAAAAACATCACGTGTCCCCCGTCTAAAGCTGGGATGGGCAATACATTCATAAAGGCTAGAATAATCGAGATTAAAGCAGTACTACTCCAGAAGCCTTGCCAGTCCCATTGTGAAGGGAAAAGATTTCCTATCGCCCCAAAACCACCTACTTGTGTAGCGCCTTTTTTCGTAAAAATATATTTAAACTGGACGACATAATCATGCAAGGTCCAGTAACCATAGTCAAAGCCTTCAACAATACTTTGATCTAAATCTAGATCAACATGGGTGGTGCTAAAATCAAATTGTTCTCTAACCATAAAACCTAAGACCGCTTCTTCAGTAGGGTAAACAGTAATTGTTTTTGCTTCATCTTCTCGAATGATATTGAAAACAACGCTGTCTTGTGCTTTTAAATCTTCGCTTCTAAGGTCTCCCTTTCCGTTGATGGCTTTACCGTCAAAGGAGACCAAAATATCTCCTATTTGAATCCCAGCTTTTTCGGCGGGGTTTCCCGGGTAAAGGCTGTCAACATAAATGCTAGCAATGGGATTAAGTGGAAACATTTCGCCAGCTTCAAACATGGTCGTGCCAAAGTCTTCTGGAATAGCGATACTTTCTTTTAACCCATTTGCATGGCGAACTTCTACGGTCTTTGGACTTCTTAAAAATAAATGACGGTTCACGTCCATCACATATTCAAGGGGTTCTCCGTCAACACTTAAAATTTGGTCGCCATCTTGAAAACCTATTTCTTCTGCGATAGCAGAAACACTAAAGCCTTTTGTGACATCTTCCGTCGGTAGGGTTTCTTTTCCCCAAACAAAAAGAATCATCATATAAATTAGAAATCCAAGGACGATGTTCACGGTTACTCCCCCTAACATGATGATTAATCTTTGCCAGGCGGGTTTTGAGCGAAACTCCCAGGGTTGTGCCGGCTGCTTCATCTGATCGGTATCCATACTCTCGTCGATCATCCCAGCGATTTTGACATATCCGCCCAGGGGTAACCACCCGATGCCGTATTCTGTTTCGCCAATTTTCTTTTTGAAAAGCGCAAAGTTTACATCAAAAAAGAGGTAGAATTTTTCCACTTTGGTTTTGAATAATTTCGCGGGTATAAAGTGACCTAGCTCGTGTAAAACGACTAAAATTGATAAACTTAATAAAAGTTGAATGCCTTTAATGACAATTGGATCCATAGAATATTTTTTCTAAACAAGCCCAAAAATAAGCATTTCAACTTGCCCTCGCTATCCCCATGCCTATTTATCTTTCTTTTAACAAGGTAAAAGGCTAAAAAGAGTGTAATTTTGTGGCATAGATATGAACATTAATTTTGCTCGTTACCGAAAGTTTTTCGTGGTTTTTGCGACCATTTCTGCAGTCATCTTAGCACTGTTTTACAACGCACTTGTACCTGTAAAAATCCTCCCTATCTATCAACCCTCAGAAGTGAGTTTTGAATTGGTCGATAGCACTTTACAACACGTTAAGAAATACCATAAAATTGCCCCTTTCCGTTTGATGAATCAAAACGGAAAAGTGATTACACAACGCGATTATGAAGATCATATCTATGTCGCTGATTTCTTTTTTACCACCTGTCCCTCCATTTGTCCTATTATGACAGATAATATGGGGAGTATACAAGCACAAATTTTAGAAGACAACAAAGTTAAGTTACTGTCTTTTAGTGTCACCCCTCAAATTGATTCTGTCCCTCAATTGAAGAAATACGCTCTTGAAAAAGGGGTCAACGATGCTAAGTGGAATCTTTTAACCGGCGATAAAAAAGAAATTTACACCCTTGCCCGTAAATCATACTTTGTGGTGAAAGAAGATGGCGATGGGGGGCCACATGATATGATTCATACCGAAAACTTTGTATTGGTTGATCCAGACAAACGCATTCGCGGCTATTATGATGGAACAGATAAAGCCGCTATGGAAAGCTTGATGGAAGACATCACTACCCTAAAAATAGAATACGGTTTTGAAGATTAAATTGTTTTCTAATGTTTTGGGAGCGGGCGTATTTTCACCTACTTTTGTTTCTTTAAAATCATTCTAAATAATGATTACACTAGATCAGATCGAGAAAAATCAAAGGGGGAGAATTGTGGAGATCGACACTGATCTACTTCCGCTTAAATTGATTGAAATGGGATGTCTTCCCGGAAATGAAGTGCACTTAGTACAATTAGCACCTTTAAAAGACCCTATGTACCTAGTGATTGACGGTTGTCACTTAGCCATCCGTAAAGAAACGGCACAACATATTTCCATAGATTTGATTAAATGAGTACAAACCTCAATGTTGCGCTAATAGGAAACCCTAACACAGGGAAAACCTCTGTCTTTAATGCACTAACAGGTTTAAATCAAAAAGTGGGGAATTACCCAGGGATCACCGTCGAAAAAAAGCAAGGGACTTGTCGCTTAAACCGCACAACAAAAGCGCATATTATTGACTTACCGGGGACATATAGTCTCAATGCCTCTTCTATGGACGAAAGTGTGGTTGTCGAACTGCTTCTCAATAAAAACGATAAAGACTTTCCAGATGTAGCGGTAGTGGTTTCTGATATAGAAAATCTCAAGCGAAATCTGCTACTTTTTACTCAAATTAAAGATTTAGAAATTCCCACACTTTTGGTAATTAATATGTCTGACCGCATGAAGCGGAAGGGGATTTCGCTCGATATCGCTAAACTCGAGACCCAATTAAAAACAAAAATAGCCCTTATAAGTACCCGAGAAAATACGGGGATAGAAAACCTTAAAAGTCATTTACTCGAATATCGTTCGCTCTCAAAAGAGCCCAACACAGATATTCGTGCCATCGACAAGGAGTATTTTGAAAACCTTGAAAAGGTTTTCCCAGATCAATCGCTTTACAAACTGTGGTTAGTGATTACCCAAGATGTCAATTTTGCCAAATTAGAACGTCAAAAAGTAGAAGATGCCACCGCTTATCGAACACAGTCTGAACCTCACCTTAAAAGATTACAGCAAAAAGAAACCATCAAGCGTTATCAAGTCATTAATCAGGCCTTAAAAGAAACCTATACGGTCGATATTAATAAAGCGACTGATTTTCGTTCGCGTTTAGACCGTGTCTTGATTCATCGTTTTTGGGGATACATTATTTTCTTTATGATTTTGTTGACCATCTTCCAAGTCATTTTTGACTGGAGTAGCATTCCCATGGATTTTATCGATGAAAGCTTTAGTCAATTAAGCGAAGCAACGAAGAAAAACCTCCCGCCAGGTTTATTCACAAATCTTTTGGCCGAAGGCATCATCGCTGGTTTAGGTGGGATCGTGATTTTTATCCCACAAATTGCTTTTCTGTTTCTCTTTATAGCAGTACTAGAAGAGACGGGTTATATGAGCAGGGTAGTTTTTCTAATGGACCGCGGTTTACGCAAATATGGTTTAAGCGGAAAAAGTGTGATCCCATTAATTTCTGGAACAGCTTGTGCCATTCCAGCGGTTATGGCAACCCGTAATATCGAAAACTGGAAAGAGCGCTTAATCACCATTTTAGTGACTCCCTTTACCACCTGTTCTGCCCGCTTACCCGTTTACCTTATTTTGATTTCGCTGGTGATTCCAGAAGGAACCTTTCTAGGAATGGGATATCAAGGCTTGACCCTTATGGGACTTTATTTACTAGGCTTTGTTATGGCCCTATTATCTGCCGCTATTTTAAATAAGGTGTTAAAGATTCAATCCAAAACCTATTTTGTGATTGAGATGCCTAACTATAAACTTCCTTTATTAAAAAATGTGGGGCTTACGGTTTTTGAAAAGACCAAATCCTTTGTAGTAGAAGCCGGGAAAATCATTTTGGCCATTTCTATTTTATTGTGGGTTATGGCTTCTTTTGGCCCTGGGAAAGAGTTCAAAAATGCCAAAGAAATTGTTACAGAAAATTCCATCGGAAAGGATTTCACCGAAGAAGAACTAAACACTGCTATAGCGTCTTATAAACTAGAACACTCTTTTATTGGGATTTTAGGGAAAAGCATCGAACCGGCGATTGCTCCCCTAGGTTTTGATTGGAAAATAGGGATTGCTTTGATTAGTTCTTTCGCTGCAAGAGAGGTTTTTGTGGGTACGCTTGCAACCATCTACAGTGTAGGGAACGACAGCGAAGAAACCATTAAAAACAGAATGGCTTCAGAAACTAAAGCAAATGGAAAACCTTTATTTGACCTTCCCACTGGAGTTTCATTGATGTTGTTTTATGCTTTTGCCTTGCAGTGCATGAGTACCTTAGCTATTGTTAAGAAAGAAACCAATGGCTGGAAATGGCCCATTATACAGTTGTTTAGTATGACCTTGATTGCCTATCTTTCGGCTTTAGCCGTTTATCAAATCTTATCCTAATGGAAGCCCTACAAATTTTACTGGTCGCTGTCGCCGCTGTCTTTGCAGTACGAGTGTTGTATCTAAAGTTTTTTAAGGCAAAAGACGAAAACTGTGGTCCAGATTGTGGCTGCAGCTAAGCATTCATCAAACTTTCAATCTCGTCAACTTCGATAGGAATATTGCTCATTAAATTGAGGGGGGCTCCATTTTCTTGTGTGACCACATCGTCTTCTAAACGAATCCCAAAGCCTTCTTCTGGAATATAAATTCCCGGTTCAACGGTAAAGACCATATTTGCTTCCATGGGCAAGTGCAATAAACCATAATCATGAGTGTCTAGCCCCATATGATGCGATGTACCATGCATAAAATAGCGTTTATACGCGGGCATATCTGGGTTTTGCTTATCAATATCATATTGATCGAGTAAGCCTAATCCGAGTAATTCACTGCTCATGATTTTCCCCACCTCAAGGTGGTATTCTTTCCACAAGGTTCCTGGAACTAACATTTTTGTTGCTTCTTTCTTTACCCTTAAAACGGCTTCATAAACCGCTTTTTGACGGGCGGTAAATTTTCCAGAAACAGGAATGGTGCGGGTAAGGTCGCTGGAATAGTTTCCATATTCTGCGGCGACATCCATTAAGAGTAAATCTCCTGCTTTACACTGGCAGTTGTTTTCGGTATAATGCAAGACATTTGCATTGTTCCCACTGGCGATAATAGGGGTATAGGCAAAACCTTTTGAACGATGACGTAAGAATTCGTGGGCTAATTCTGCTTCAATTTCATATTCCCATACTCCAGGTTGAACAAAATGGAGCAAACGACGAAAACCTTTTTCAGTAATATCACAGGCGGTTTGAATTTGCGCAATTTCCTCTGGCGCTTTGACAGAGCGCAATTGCTGTAAAATAGGATTGCTTTTAGCCACAGCATGGGCAGGATAATTCGCCTTACATTGTGCGATAAAACGATCCTCTCTGGTTTGGGTTTCTACAGACTGTCGATAATGTTCATTTGTATTGAAATAAAAGGTGTCACACTGGGTAGATAATTCTTGAAAGATGTGCTCAAAATCAAAGAGCCAATGAACAGTTTCAATCCCCGTTAATTTTGTCGCTTGCTCTTTGGTGAGTTTGGCTCCCTCCCAAACAGCAATATGAGCATTCGTCTCACGAACAAAAAGAATTTCGCGCTGTTTTTCCTCTAAAGCATTGGGAAAAAGGACTAAGATACTTTCTTCTTGATCTACTCCGCTGAGGTAAAAAATATCGCGATGCTGCGCAAAAGGAAGGGTCGAATCTGCACTAATAGGATAGACATCATTTGAATTAAAAACCGCAAGGCTGTTGCCTTCCATTTGGGCCATAAAGTTAGCCCTTGTTTGTCGATAAAAAGTTGCTGGTAGTGGTTGATAGCGCATGAATTCGTTTTGGTTAAAAATAGGAAAAAACCCCCATTTCATTTCTTGGATAATTGTAAACCTAGAAAAAATTGTATTTTCAATCTAAATTCGACTTCATGAAAGCAATTTTACACTCTTTTTTATTGGCCTTTGGTAGTGTAGTTTTAGCACAAACCTCTGCCACAGATGCGCAGGCCCTTTCTTCTTCTTTGGATTATTTTAAAAGTCTTCAACAAAACTCTGAAGTGAAAAATGTTCCTTTTAAAAACATTGGCCCTAAAGTAATGAGCGGTCGAGTGGTTGCCCTCGCGGTTAACCCTAATGATCCATCAGAATTTTATGTGGCCTATGCCTCTGGAGGTGTATGGCATACCAAATCAAATGGGATCAGTTTTACGCCTATTTCTGAAAATGCTCCCACACAAAACATTGGGGAAATCGCCGTCCATTGGCCTACTAGGACACTTTGGGTAGGAACAGGTGAAAACAATGCTTCTCGCTCTTCTTATGCGGGGATTGGCATGATGAAGTCAACGGATAATGGCGACACATGGACCCTTGCTGGACTAGAGGACAGTCATCATATTGGAAAAATATTAATTCATCCAGAAGATCCTAATCATGTTGTTGTAGGAGTAACAGGTCATTTGTATTCCCCTAATGAAGAACGCGGAGTTTACATCACTAAAGATGGGGGTAAAACCTGGGAACACACTTTATACATCAATAACGAAACCGGAGTGATTGACATGGCAACTGCACCAAATAACTTTGCTATTCAATATGCTGCAGTATGGGAAAAAGACCGTAAAGCCTCGGATTTTGTAGGGAATGGAGAAAATTCAGGGATTTATAAAAGTACCGATGCTGGAATGACATGGAAGCTGGTTAGCGGCGTCGAAACAGGTTTTCCAGGCGGAGAAGGAGTGGGGCGTATAGGACTCGCCGTCTTTGATGAAAACACCCTTTATGCGATTCATGATTCTCAGTTTAGACGTCCAAAAACAGACAAAGAAAAAAGCAATACTTTAACGAAGGACGACTTTAAAAGCATGAGCAAAGAAGTTTTTCTTGCCCTTGAGGACAAAAAATTAAATGCCTTCTTAAAAGAAAATAATTTCCAAGAAAAATACCGAGCTGCCAACTTGAAAAGCAGCGTGCGCAGTGGTGCCGTGGTCCCTAAGGATTTAGCCACCTATTTAGAAGACGCTAATAGTCAGTTGTTCGACACCCCAGTTGTAGGTGCAGAGGTTTATAAAAGCACAGACGGCGGTACCAGTTGGGAAAAAACCCACGAAGGTTATATCGATGATTTATACTATAGTTACGGCTATTACTTTGGACATGTACATGTCCATCCAGAACAAGAAGATAAAATATACATCTATGGCGTACCCTTATTAACCTCAAATGATGGCGGTAAAACCTTTGCGTCTATTGGTAAAGCAAATGTTCATGCTGACCATCACGCCTTGTGGATTAATCCAGAGAAAGCAGGGCACTTGATCAATGGGAACGACGGCGGAGTTAACATTACCTATGACGATGGCGATCACTGGATGAAAAATAATTCGACTGCTGTAGGGCAATTTTATGCTATTAATGTCGATAACGAAAAGCCTTATAATGTCTATGGCGGTCTACAAGACAATGGGGTGTGGAAAGGCACTCATAACGCGATAGACGACGAGCGTTGGCACGCTACTGGACACAATCCTTGGACCTCGATCATGGGTGGAGACGGGATGAAAATTCAAATTGACAACCGCAACAGTGGGATCGTTTATACCGGTTTTCAATTTGGCAACTACTATCGTTTAGATTTAGCTAATAAAAAGCGGGAGGCTATTCAGCCAAAGCATACCCTGGGAGAAACGCCTTATCGATTCAATTGGCAAACCCCGATATTACTGTCTAGCCACAATCAAGACATACTCTATTTTGGTGGGAATAAACTCCACAGATCTTTAAATCAAGGCAACGATTGGGAAACCATTTCAAGTGATTTGACTAAAGGAGGCCGCAAAGGAAATGTTGCCTATGGAACTTTAACAACCCTTTCAGAATCTCCCTTTCAGTTTGGGTATCTCTACACGGGTAGTGACGATGGTTATGTTAACAAAACCATCAATGGTGGTGGGAGTTGGGAACGAATTTCTGATAGCTTCCCACAAGATTTATGGGTAAGTAGAGTTGTTGCTTCGCAACACCAAAAAGACCGTGTTTATGTTACCTTAAACGGGTATCGCTGGGATGATTTTAGTCCTTATGTTTATGTGAGTGAAGATGGTGGAAAACAATGGAAAACCATCGCGGGCAACTTACCTCTTTCTCCAGTTAATGTAATTCGCGAAGATCCTAAAAAGGAAAATATCCTTTATTTAGGAAACGATATGGGGGTATTTGTTTCTTTTGATCAAGGAGAAAATTGGATGCCCTTTGTAGCAGGACTTACCACTGCAGCGGTACACGATCTAGTGGTTCAATCAGAAGAGAATCATTTATTAGTAGGTACCCATGGTCGTTCCATTTACAAGGCAGATATCAGTCCTTTACAAGAAGAGGTCAAAGACTTTAAGCTTTTACCAATCGAGGATATTCGTCATTCGGATAGATGGGGAAGTAGCTATTCAAGCTGGCGAAAAGCTTATATTCCTTTACTAGAGTTAAAAGTGTTTTCAAGCAATGCTGGCAGCATTACATGGTCTATTTATGATGAGAAAAAAACCCTTGTTTATTCAAGTGAACAATCAATAGACAAAGGCTACAATTATATTGATTACGATCTAACTTTAGCTGAAGATCAATTGAACAACTACCAAAGAAAAAACAAAAAGAACCCCCTAAAATCTGCAAAAAATGGACAATACTATTTACCTAAAGGAACCTACACCCTTAGCGTTAAACAAGCCGGACGTACTACAGCGCAAAGTTTTAAAATTAAATAAGAAGGTTCTCCTCTTATTGATTTTAGGACTTTTTGTAAACAGCATGCTTTTTGCCCAAGAGGCAGAACCAGATAGTCTGCCCAGTTGGAAGCAAGAACGAAAACTAGGTGTCTTGATCAATCAATCTAGTTTTGACAACTGGCTCGCAGGAGGGGTGAATAGTTTTAGTGGAACCCTCAATTTTGATTATGATCTTGCGTATCAAAATGAAAAATGGAATTGGACGACGACCCTAGATGCTGCTTTAGGCTATGCTAAAAATATGGGCGATGATTATTTTAACAAGACAGAAGACCAATTAGAAATCAACACTATTTTGCTTCGCAAAAGTGAACGAGACATAAACTTTTCTTCTTCCTTCAATCTTAAAACGCAAAATGCTCCCGGGAATAACTTTATCGAACAAGAGGGAGATATTGAACGGGTTAAAACATCAGGCTTTTTCTCTCCAGCTTATATGCGTTTAGGGGTGGGGATCGCATTTAAAAAAGATGATCTCATTGCACTACAATTCAACCCTTTAAATGCCCGTTTAATCGTAGTCGATCAAATGTTTACCCGCAACCTTGCGGCTGGGGAAACTTTTTTTGGGGTAGCAGCAGATAAAACTACCCGCTGGGAGGCAGGGGCTTCCTTTGCCTTGCAAAGCAAAAGAACAATCGCAAAGAATGTAGTGCTTTCAAATAATTTGAGTTTAGTTGCAAACTATCTTGAAGAATTTAAAAATATTGACCTTGATTTTACCAGTACACTTAACATGAAAGTCAATGAGTATTTAAGCGCTATGCTTGAAGTGCAATTTTTGTATGATGACAATGCATTGGCAGATCTTCAATTTCGACAAGTTTTTGGTTTAGCCGTTTCCTTGCCATTTTAATTGTGTTTAAACAATTAAGGTATTGTGATAAGATTCGTGTTGATCGCTTAAACAGGATTATCGCAGCTAAATTTAGAGTTGTTATAAACTGTGAAAATCAAAGGGAATAATTTCATTCTAACAGCTTTATGCCTTAGTTTTGTTTCAAATAAACTGAATTAAATGAGTACACTAATCAAAACGTCACTGGCTAGAAAATTTGCCATGGCGCTTTCGGGATTGTTTTTGGTTTTCTTTTTGCTACAGCATTTTACCATCAATCTAACTTCTGTTTTCAGTGAAGAGGTCTTTAATGAATTTTCACACTTTATGGGAAACAATCCCCTAGTTCAATTTGCCTTACAACCCGTATTAATTTTTGGGGTGATTTTTCACTTTGTAATGGGCTTTGTTTTAGAAATTCAAAATAGAAAAGCAAGAGCTAGCAAATACGCGTCAAATAATGGCGCAGCAAATTCATCATGGATGTCAAGAAATATGATTATCTCTGGTGCTGTTGTGTTGTCCTTCCTTGGACTTCACTTTTACGACTTTTGGATTCCAGAAATGAATTACAAATACGTTGAGGTACTTCCAGAAAATCCCACGAGATATTTCGAAGAGATGGTTCACAAGTTCGAAAGCCCTGTACGTGTAGGATTATACGTGGTTTCTTTTGGCTTTTTAGCCTTGCACCTCTTACATGGATTTAGCTCTTCGTTCCAATCCCTAGGCGCAAATAATAAATACACTCGAGCAATAAAAGGTTTTACAACTGCTTTTGCAATCGGGATTCCATTAGGGTTTGTCTTTATTGCATTGTTTCACCATTTAACTGCATTTTAATATGGCGACTTTAGATTCTAAAATACCAAAAGGGCCTATGGCCGATAAGTGGACCAATCACAAGAGCCACATCAATCTAGTGAGTCCTGCTAACAAACGTTTAATTGACGTGATTGTGGTAGGAACAGGTTTAGCTGGAGCATCTGCTTCTGCTACCCTTGCAGAGCTAGGATATAATGTAAAAACATTTTGTTTTCAAGATTCTCCACGTCGTGCACACTCTATTGCTGCGCAAGGGGGAATCAATGCAGCAAAAAATTATCAAGGAGATGGGGATTCTACCTATCGCTTGTTTTATGATACCATTAAAGGGGGAGATTATCGTTCGCGTGAAGCTAATGTTCATCGTTTAGCAGAGGTATCGACAAATATTATTGACCAGTGTGTTGCGCAAGGAGTTCCTTTTGCACGTGACTATGGAGGATTATTAGATAACCGTTCATTTGGGGGAGTTTTGGTTTCCAGAACTTTCTATGCTAAAGGTCAAACAGGACAGCAATTATTACTAGGCGCTTATTCTGCCATGAACCGTCAAATAGGGCGTGGTAAAATCAAAATGTACAACCGTCACGAAATGATGGATATTGTTCTTGTTGATGGAAAAGCACGTGGAATTATTACCCGTAACCTAGTCAATGGACAAATTGAACGTCATGGGGCACATGCGGTTGTGATCGCTTCTGGAGGTTATGGAAACGTATTCTTCTTATCGACTAACGCCATGGGAAGTAATGTTTCTGCTGGATGGAAAATTCACAAAAAAGGAGCGCATTTTGCCAACCCTTGTTTTACACAAATTCACCCAACCTGTATTCCTGTTTCTGGAGACCATCAATCAAAGCTAACGTTGATGTCAGAATCTTTGCGTAATGATGGACGAATTTGGGTGCCTAAAAACATTGAAGACGTAAATGCCATTCGAGAAGGCAAGTTAAAGCCAACTGAAATCGCTGAAGAAAACCGCGATTATTATCTAGAACGTCGCTATCCGGCCTTTGGTAACCTTGTGCCTCGCGATGTAGCCTCTCGTGCTGCTAAAGAGCGTTGTGATGCAGGCTATGGGGTAAATAAAACAGGAGAAGCGGTTTACCTTGATTTTGCTTCTGCTATTATGCGTTATGGAAAAGAGCAGGCACACGTAAAAGGTTTAAATGAAAATGACGCTGTATTAGTCAAGAAATTAGGGCAAGATGTTGTGCGTGCAAAATATGGAAACCTTTTCCAGATGTACGAAAAAATCGTGGATCAAAACCCTTACGAAACCCCTATGATGATTTATCCAGCGGTACACTATACCATGGGAGGTGTTTGGGTAGATTACAACTTGATGACCAGTATCCCTGGATGTTATGCGATTGGAGAAGCGAACTTCTCTGATCACGGTGCGAACCGTTTAGGAGCGTCTGCCTTAATGCAAGGTTTAGCAGATGGTTACTTTGTCCTTCCTTACACTATTGGTGACTATTTAGCCAGTGATATCCGTACGGGAGCCATCGATACCAATACCCCTGAATTTGAGGCTGCAGAAAAAGCAGTGAAGGATCAAATCGATGCTTTTGTAAACAACAACGGTAAAAACTCGGTAGATTCTTATCACAGAAAACTGGGGAAAATCATGTGGAACAAATGTGGAATGTCACGTAATGCAGAAGGTTTAAAAGAAGCCATTGCTGAAATTAAAGCCCTGCGTGAAGATTTCTATAAAAATGTTAATGTTCCTGGAAAAGCAAACGAGTTCAACGAACAGTTAGCAAAAGCGGGTCGGGTAGCAGACTTCTTAGAATTAGGAGAATTATTTGCTAAGGATGAGCTTGAGCGAACAGAATCTTGTGGCGGACACTTCCGTGAAGAGTCACAAACTCCTGAAGGAGAAGCCTTGCGTGATGATGAAAACTTTACGTTTGTGTCAGCTTGGGAATACAAAGGAGAACCATCTGAAGCAGTTTTAGTTAAAGAAGACTTGAACTATGAAGAAATTGAAGTAAAAACACGTTCATACAAATAGACCTATGAATTTAACACTAAAGATTTGGCGTCAAGCAAACGCAGACGCTACCGGAAGTATAGAGACTTATCCTATTGAAAATGTATCGCCAGATATGTCCTTTTTAGAAATGATGGATGTGCTCAACGAAGAATTAATTGGTAAGGGAATCGACCCAGTTGCATTTGACCACGATTGTCGCGAAGGAATTTGCGGGATGTGCTCGATGTACATTAACGGAGAAGCCCACGGTCCAGACCGTCTGGTAACAACCTGTCAATTGCACATGCGTAAATTTAAAGATGGAGACACCATCACTATTGAACCTTTCCGTGCTAATGCTTTTCCAGTGGTAAAAGACTTAGCGGTAGATCGTTCAGCTTTTGATCGTATTCAACACGCGGGTGGTTTTGTGAGTGTAAACACTTCTGGTAATACCCAAGATGCAAATGCCATTCCTATTGATAAGCACGATGCAGATAAAGCATTTGATGCTGCAACTTGTATTGGATGTGGAGCTTGTGTAGCGAGCTGTAAAAATGCTTCTGCAATGTTGTTTGTTTCGGCAAAAGTGTCGCAATATGCCCTTTTACCCCAAGGGAAAGTAGAAGCGACAGACCGTGTTTTAAACATGGTAAAACAAATGGACGAAGAAGGTTTTGGAAACTGCACCAATACCGGCGCCTGCGAAGTAGAATGTCCTAAAGGAATTTCTTTAGAAAACATCGCTCGTATGAATCGCGAATATTTATCGGCTAGTTTAAAAGGCTAAGCCCATTTAAAATTAAGAGGACAACCTGCTCATGAGAATGAGCAGGCTTTTTTATGCTTCCATATTACTAGATTAAACTAAAAAGATAGGTAACAATAACTAATAAGGTAAAATGGATTAAGATTATCCTTGGTTTAAGTCCTATCTTATTCTTTGCTTTAAATATCAAGTAAAGCAATCCTAATAGTACAATACTGGTCCAAAAATAGGAAGGGAGACCCATAGCAATACTCGTTTTAATTTCATCACTAGACTTGATTATACCTAATAACGCTGCAGCAAGGCGAAGGACAAAAGCCGAAAGCAAAACATTAAACCAAAAACGAGATGATTTTTTTTTAAGCATTAGAAAGGCCACAAAGCCCTGAAAGAAGGTGAAAAAAGCTTCGCTACCAGAAACCCATGCCTGTTTCCAATTATCCATTATTTTTTTAGGTTGAATCAAATCTATATGGTTGATGTTAAAATTGACAGTATGCCCTAAACTGAGATGGGCCAGAAAATGAACAAGTTCATGAATAAAAAATGTCAAACAGCCTATTAGAATCAATTGCAGAGATAAGGATAGATTTTTATTCATCACAGAAGTATGTTTTCATAATTTTCTAAGGCAACACCACAGCCCAATTCCAATAACTTTTCTTGCGAAAACTGGGTGCTAATTCCCACCACTTCCATCCCTGCAGTTTGGGCAGCTGTAATCCCAGACAGGGTGTCTTCAAAGGCGAGACAGTCGTTAGGGTCAATGCCTATTTTTTCTGCGGCTCGCAAAAAGATTTCGGGATGAGGTTTCCCTTGTGTCACTTGATCCCCTCCAGTAGTACTGTGAAAATAGGAGGTAATTTCCAACTGCTTCAAAGTCAGTTCCAAATTGTTTTGGTCGCCCATGGTGGCTAATCCTAAGGGAATATTTTTTGCCTTGAGTTGTTCCAAAAAAAGATGCAAGCCCGGGAGAGGTTCAAGTAAATGTCCATAAGTATCGCGGTATAATGCTTCTTTTTCATTCCCCACAGCCCTAAGTTCAGCTTTGGTGGTTAGGTGGGGAAAAAAACGAGCCATGACTTCGATCAAAGTGCCTTTATGGTAGTCACGCTCAAAAGTTACTGCATCGATTCCCAGCTTTTTGAGTGCAATAAACTTCATCCATGCTTCGTGATGAAAATGCATATTATCTGTTAGGGTGCCATCCATATCAAAAATATAGGCTTTTGCTGGGGGGAGTTGTATCATTTTGTTGCGTCCATTACTTTTTCAAGGAAGCTAGGCATTGCTTTTGGCTCTAGCCAGCGGGTTACCACCACCATGTTTTCTTTGGGAATGATAATAATAAAGTTTCCACCAAAACCAGCAGCATAGTACATGTCTTCTCCAGCAGCAGCCACATAACGCGAACTGTCTTTATGATTTAGCCACCACAAATAGCCATAACTAGGGTTTGCTACAGAAGGTGTCGTAGCCTTTTTAATCCACTCAGGACTGATGAGTTGATGTGTTTTCCATTTTCCTTTATTGAGGAATAATAAGCCAAAACGTGCATGATCTTCGGTAGAGATAAAGAGTCCACCACCAGAGTGTCCTCCGCCAGAGACAGACTGCATTTTACTTCCGTCGATATTGACCCATGAATTGTTATACCCATACCAGCGCCAAGTGTTCGAAGCACCAATAGGATCCATGATGTATTCTTTGAGTACTTGAGGAAGAGGCTTACGCCATACATTGAGTAAAGAATAGGCAAGAACATTTACCCGAACATCGTTGTATTTAAAATGAGTTCCTGGCGCATATAATTTTCGATATTTCCAATCGTCTATGCCTCCCTCTTTTGGCGGTCGATCCGCCCAATCGTAGCCTCCCCAAAGGTTTCCCGACCAATCAGAAGATTGATTGAGTAAATGGTCCCATTGAATCTGTTGATTGTGATCTCCATCAAAGGTATTGTCCCAAACATTAGGAGCGACTTTATCGCTAGCACGAAAAAAGCCTCTATCTACTGCCAACCCTGCCACAGTTGACAAATAACTCTTGGTGACAGAAAAAGTCATGTCTACCCGTTTGGTGTCTCCCCACTGGGCAACGATATATCCATTTTTAATAATCATTCCCGCTGGGCCAGCTCGTTTTTTGGTAGGACCTAAAATTTGATGATAAGGCTCGTGCGAAAACCCTTTTAAAATAGCAATACGTAAATCGCGTTCCCCGCTATACTCATTTTCTATGGCAAAGCTCACAGCTTTTTTTAAAAGACCTTCATTGAGGTTCACTTGTTTTTCACTCAGGCTTTTCCATTGGGTATTGGCGTCTGGGAAATAAGTAATTTGGCCCTTTACCAGTGGATTGCCTAAGAAGAATATCGCCGAAAAAATCAGAAGAAAATACTGTTTCATAAACACAATTTTTTAATCTTTACTGTAAACGATTAAAGATATGGAATCTCATCTTACACTTAGCGCCCTTCAGACCAATCTTTTTTGGGAGGATAAACCAAAGAACTGGGAACATTTAGGTCATCAAATCGATGGGCTTCCTAAAACAGATCTGATCATTCTACCAGAAATGTTTACCACCGGTTTTAGTATGGAAGCAGAGAAAAATGCAGAATCCATGGAAGGAGAAACCATTCAATGGATGCAGCAGTGGGCGAAGAAAAAAGGTGCTGCTATTGCAGGGAGCACAGCGATTAAAGAAAATGGGAAATATTATAATCGTTTCTTGTTTGTCTCTCCAGACGGAACAATTCAGTTTTATGACAAGCGTCACACATTTACTTTAGCAGCAGAGGACAAGGCCTATGCTACTGGAGAAAACAGCGGAATAATTGACTATAAAGGTTGGAAAATATGTTTACGGGTTTGTTACGACCTGCGGTTCCCTGTATGGGGAAGAAACACATCAGATTATGATGTATTGATTTATACCGCCAACTGGCCACATAAACGCATTGGTGCATGGGATGCATTATTAAAAGCCCGTTCGATTGAAAATATGAGCTACTGCGTGGGTGTCAATAGAATTGGGACAGATGGATCTGATTTATACTATCCAGGGCACACGGCTGTATATGATTATATGGGTGAAAAAGTAGGTTCAACTAAAGCAGAAGAACAAGATCACACAACGGTCATAATGGATCGTGATAAAATGTTACTGGCCCGAAAAAAACTCAACTTTTTAAACGATAGAGATCGCTTTACTATTCAATCGTAAAGGTTTCGATTAAATCCCAATTTGCTCTTAGGGTAAGATAGTCAGCTAAATAAATCACCTCTTCGGGTTGTCTTTTTTCAAGGTAATTGCCTGTATCCCAGCGACCATTTCCATTGACGTCTTTGATAAAACGAATCTGATATTCTTTTGGTCTTAAATACTCCAATTTATAGCTGTTGTCTTCGTTTTGGTTAACACGTCTAATAAGGCTTCCGTTTTTATCAATCAATTCAAAAAAGTAAGGTATCGATTCATCCTTTCTTTCGACGGTTAAAAATAAAGTCCCATAATCTTCTACAGCTCCCGTTTTTACAGAATGAATGATAGTATCGTTTGTTGCACCTAAAAAATCCTTGATCGCGTTCGGTAAAATTTGAATGCGATAGTTGTCCTTTTGAACTTTTTTAAAGTCAAGATAAACCTTATCTTTATTTGGGTCAATAGAACTCGTAAAAGGAACGGCTACAGTATCAATATCAAAGATTTGAATGTATTCGTCGTTTACTTCTGTTACTGGAAGATTACTTTCAATCTTAAGGGTGTCTTTAAAGTGTAAAATATTGTGGTTTTTGGGGAGAACATTAATCATTAAAGAATCTAAGACAGGCTTAAAAGGTTTAATCACCACTGGGCGCATCGAATCTTTTTCTTCCAAAGCGACCACAATAGAATCCAATTCTTTTTGGGGTTGAAACCAGTAGTGTAAGGTATCCGTTTCTCTATCGCGAGTAAAGAAACCTTTGGCATTTTGTTCAAATGCCTCTTCAAAAACAATGTCTTTATTAGTCACATCTCCAAAGTATGCAAACTCTAAATGATGCTCATTTACATAACGAGGCCTTCCCCACTTAAAATTGGTCACTTCTTTAAAGAGTATAGGGAATTTCAAGGAGTCTTGCGGCAATTCAATGGGTGCTTCAAAAAAGCCTATTAAATCCACAAATTGATCGAATAGATAATTTTTCCCTACATCTTTGATGGCAATAAACTCATATTTCCCTGGAGCTAGACTTTGTAAATTGAAGTAAATGCTATCAAGTGTATTTCCCACATGAAATGGCTTTTGTAAATAGATCGTTGAATCGGTATAAGTTGAATCAATCGGATATAAATGAATTGAAATCTGGGATAAAGAACCTAACGCATATGCATCTTTAACAGTCCCAGATAAGTTTAAAGAATCTAAATAATCCCCAGTAGAAAAGGTATAACTAAAGAAGGGTAGAGGATTATTTTCATTGTAGTCTTCTATGGCTTCGCCAAAGTTAAAAGTGTAAGTTGTGTTATCTCTAGGGGCTTCTTCAAAACGAATCTCTACCTTCTTGCTCACGGTCCCTTCGGGAAGGATTTTATACGAACTTTTCTCGATGGGAGGAGAAACAATTAATTGGTTCGCAATGTCTTTTAATTGTATGTATTCGTCAAAAACTAAGACTACCCTTTCGGCATCAAAATTAACTTTATTGAGCGAGGGGTTTGCAGAGACTAACACAGGGGGAATACTGTCTTTTTCTCCCCCACTAGGGGTTCCTCTTTTAGCGCAGTGTGTCGTTGAGACCACCCATAGTATGGCGATAATAATGCTTAGTTTTTTTCGCATATGCTGCAAAGTAACACATAAATCTGCTAATTTCTATAGACGATGGTGGCAATACTCAAGGAAAGATGATCAATTTTAACAAGCAATTTTGAACAGGCTTTTAAGGTGGCTCCTGTAGTTAGAATATCGTCGAGTAATAAATAGTGTCCTTTAGGGAGTCTAATCAGTGGATTAATTCGAAATGCATCTTGAAGAATCTCAGTTCTATCACGGCTGGCTTTTGAAAGTTTTGGGGTGTGTTTAATTCTTTCAAGGAATGTTCCATAATAGGGAATTGATAAGGCTTTTGCTGCACTCTGGCCAATTAAATCAACCTGGTTAAACCCCCTTTTTCTTTGTCGCTTTGGGTGCAATGGCACCCCAATAATCCCATCAAAAGTACACGCTAAACCACTGATTAATCCCGCTAACTTCTGGCCAAAAAAAACACCAATCGCTTTGTTTCCACCATATTTTAATTGATACAGCAAAGATTCAATTAGTGCCATTTCTTCAAAAATATACAAAGAGAAAACCCTGTCGATTTTGAGGTCATTAAAGAGAAGGCGTTTTAAGGGCGAAGGGTGAATTAAATGGAAATAGGTTAAAGGCAACTCGAGTTCACAGTAGAGGCATAAGATCTTTTGACGGGAATTAATTTCCTTTTGACAGTTAATGCATAGGAGCGGGAAAAACAATTCAAATACTGTCTGTAGCAGCCGAAAAAGAGGAACGAACATTTCAAGGCGATTTGGTTCCTCCAAAATACGAAAAAGGGTTATTTTTGCAGCATGACAGATTTTAAGAAGATCATTTCCCACGCAAAAGAATACGGTTTTGTATTCCCTTCAAGTGAAATTTATGACGGGTTAAGCGCTGTGTATGACTATGCACAAAATGGCGCAGCCCTTAAGAAAAACATACGTGACTACTGGTGGAAAGCCATGGTGCAACTGCATAGTAATATTGTGGGCATCGATGCCGCTATTTTTATGCATCCTACCACCTGGAAAGCTTCTGGTCATGTCGATGCGTTCAACGATCCATTAATCGACAATAAAGATTCTAAAAAGCGCTATCGCGCAGATGTTTTAGTAGAAGATTACTGCGCTAAGATTGAAGTAAAAATGGAGAAAGAAGTCAAAAAAGCGGCAAAGCGTTTTGGAGAAACCTTCGATAAAGCTCAGTTCATCTCAACTAACCCACGCGTAGTAGGGTATCAAGATAAAATCAACGCTATCTTAAAACGTTTAGGGCAATCTTTAGAAAAAGAAGATTTAGCCGATGTCAAAGCATTGATTGAAGAATTAGAAATCGCCTGCCCAGAGTCTGGCTCTAGAAACTGGACCGATGTCAAGCAGTTTAATTTGATGTTTGGCACTAAATTAGGCGCTTCTGCAGAGTCGGCAATGGATTTATATTTACGTCCAGAAACCGCTCAGGGGATTTTTGTCAATTTCCTCAATGTGCAAAAGACAGGTCGTATGAAAATCCCGTTTGGGATTGCTCAAACAGGAAAAGCCTTTAGGAACGAAATCGTTGCACGACAGTTTATCTTTCGCATGCGTGAATTTGAACAAATGGAAATGCAATTCTTTGTTCCCCCAGGGACACAAAAAGAATGGTATGAAAAGTGGAAAGAAACCCGTTTAAAATGGCATTTATCGCTAGGGATGGGAGAAGATAATTACCGTTTTCACGACCATGAAAAGTTAGCCCATTATGCCGATGCTGCTGCAGATATCGAATTCAAATTCCCTTTTGGCTTTAAAGAACTAGAAGGAATCCACTCTAGAACAGACTTTGACTTATCTAGTCACGAAGAGTTTTCTGGAAAAAAATTGCAATACTTTGATCCAGAACGCAACGAGAACTATGTTCCTTATGTGGTGGAAACGTCCATTGGACTTGACAGAATGTTCTTAGCGACTTTTTCTTGGGCGCTTCGCGAAGAAACTTTAGAAGATGGGAGTCAACGCACTGTATTAAAATTACCAGCAGTTTTAGCGCCTACAAAAGTAGCAGTACTTCCATTAGTAAAGAAAGATGGCTTGCCAGATTTAGCCCACGAAATTGTCGATAGCCTTAAATGGGAACAAGCGGTTGCTTATGACGAAAAAGACGCCGTTGGACGCCGTTATCGCCGTCAAGATGCACTGGGTACACCATATTGCATTACCGTGGACCACCAGTCATTAGAAGACAAAACAGTGACCCTTCGCGATCGTGATAGCATGAAACAAGAACGTATCGCGATAAAGGAGCTCCCCGCTTATTTAGATGCAAAGCTCAATGTTAAACACTGGTTGAAGAATATTTAAAATCTTCTGCCAATAGAAAAGTTTATTCTGGGATAAGCAGTACCGTCTCGATAGGCATTGTTGTCTGATTCGAGCACAAAATATCGGCCAACCCCTGCATGAATTTCAAATGTATATCGTTTTTGATTGACCCATTTACGTCCAATAAGCGCCCCGCCGGCTAATCCAAAAAAGTCATTTACGCCATAATCGCTAGAATTATTTGCTGCGTTAAAATTTAATTCTTCAGAATAATAATCATATTCTCCAGATGTTAAACTAAGGAAAGGTTGTACAAAAAAGCCTGAATTATGGGCGTTATTTTTTTTAAAATACAACCGATAATAGGGGGAGATTTCGAAGTGTTCAAAACGATAAGCTTCAGAAAACTCATTGTCGAAATTGATGAAAGCAGAGACCCCCCAACTCGATAAATCATCAATAAAACGTTCATAAGACACATCGATTCCTGGAAGCACAATCAATTGAAAAATGTCTAGTCGAACCTCGTGCCTAGTGATCAAGCTGTCTTTGGTTGCTTTATTTTGAGCGTTTATGCTCCAACAAAAGAAAATGGAAAGCAGTAAAAAGGGAAAACTCCTTTTGTGGATTTGGTTGACAACAGTGTTCATAGTTTGTAGATTAAAAGATTATGTGCATTATAAAGATAGAGAACAAATTGGTAATTTAGTTACGATGAAAATTATTTCTTATAACGTTAACGGAATTCGCGCTGCGCTTAAAAAAGACTTTGTTCAATGGTTAAAAGCCGCTAACCCAGATGTGGTTTGCCTGCAAGAAACCAAAGCCATGCAAGAACAAGTTGACATGACAGAAATTGAAGCCTTAGGCTATCAACACTATTGGTTTTCTGCTCAGAAAAAAGGTTATAGTGGAGTCGCGATTTTAAGCAAAACAGTTCCTAATAACATTAACTATGGTACTGGGATTGATCATATGGATTTTGAAGGACGAGTAATAAGAGCTGACTTTGATACTTGTTCTGTGATTAGTCTTTATCTCCCTTCTGGGACAAATACAGATCGTCTGGAATACAAGTTTAAATTCATGGACGACTTCAAGGAATATATCGATACTTTAAAACAAGATTTTCCTCAACTTGTGATTTGCGGGGATTACAATATTTGCCACGAAGCGATTGATATTCATGACCCAGTTAGAAATAAAAATGTCTCTGGCTTTTTACCACAAGAACGAGAATGGCTAGATAACTTCTTAAAAAGCGGATTTATTGATTCTTTTCGTCATTTAAATCCAGATCCTCATCATTACAGTTGGTGGAGTTATCGCGCTAACGCTCGCGCTAATAATAAAGGTTGGCGAATCGATTATGCGTTGGTTAGTGCGCCTTTGAAAGAAAATATTTCCCGTTCTTATATCTTACCAGAAGCCCATCATTCTGACCATTGCCCAGTTGTGGTTGAATTAAGTTAAACGAAAATAATGTAGATGAAAAAACTCCTTCTTTTATTGATTTTACCCCTGTGCACAAGTTGTGTTTCCTCTAAAATCTTTAACGAAATAGAAAGTCGATATGCTACCCTAAAAGGGGAAAATGCGGTTTTAGAAACAGAGCATGACCAACTCATTAAAAATTATGATTCATTGCGTTATCACTATGGAGAACTAGTGGAGCAATATGAAAAGCAAAGCCAAATTTTAGCAACGACTTCTGGAACTTTAGCAACCTTGCAAGATGCATACACCGCTTTAGAGCAAAACAGCAATGAAGCGCTGCAAGCGAGCATAGAAAAAAACCGTGGGCTTTTAGAAGAAATTCAAATTAAAGAAGGCGAACTTCTCTCAGAAAGAACCCGCCTGGATTCTTTACGTAATGAATTGTCTTCTAGAATTAGTAGAGTAGAAGAACTCGAAGGCTTAATCGCCGACAAAGAAGCCTTAATGAGTACTTTAAAAAATGCCCTCGCAGATGCTTTAGTTAGTTTTAAAGGTAATGGTCTTTCTGTAGAGCAACGCGGGGGGAAGGTTTATGTTTCCATGGAAAATAAGTTGTTGTTCCAGTCTGGAAGTTGGTCTGTAGCAAGCAATGGAAAACAAGCCCTCAAACAGTTAGGAAATGTCTTAGCGACAAACCCAGAAATTGCTGTTTTGATTGAAGGACATACAGATTCTGATCCCTATATTGGGAATGATAATTTAAGTGGAAACTGGGACTTATCGACTAAAAGAGCTACAGAGATTGTCAAATTATTATTAAAGAACAACAGTATTAAAGCCGAAAATTTAACCGCAGCAGGAAGAGGGCAACACCAACCTTTGGCAACAAATAAAACCGCAGTTGGGAAAGCAAAAAACAGGCGAATAGAAGTTATTTTAACACCAAAATTGGATAAAATTGCCGCCTTGCTTGAAGGTGTGGAAGACTAAATCATTTATGAAATATACTGTATTACCCTCAACAGACATTAAGGTCTCAAAATTGTGTTTAGGGACCATGACTTTTGGAAATCAAAACACTGAAGCTGAAGGCCATGCCCAGATGGATCTTGCCCTTGAAAGAGGAATTAACTTTTTTGATACCGCAGAATTATATCCTGTTCCTGCTAACGCAAAAACCTATGCCCAAACTGAACGCATTATTGGGACATGGTTTAAGAAAACACGAAATCGCGATAAAGTTGTGCTCGCCTCAAAGATTGTGGGAGGTGGAGCGTATACCGCCCATATTCGCGATCATGATATGTTTAGCCCTAAACATTTACGCGAAGCCCTAGAAGGAAGTTTAAAGCGTTTAAATACTGACTATCTCGATTTATATCAGTTGCACTGGCCAGAGAGAAAAGCCAACTTTTTTAGCGTTCGCGGCTATAAAGGACATCCAGATAAAGATCCATGGGAAGATAATTTTGAAGCCATTCTAGCAACTCTTGCAAAACTAATTGAAGAAGGGAAAATCAAACATATTGGTTTGTCAAATGAAACGCCTTGGGGTATTCACCGTTGTCTGCAATTAGCCGAAAAAGGTTACCCAAAAATGATAACGGTTCAAAATCCCTATAGCTTACTCAATCGCTTGTTTGAAGTAGGAAATTCAGAAATGTGTATGCGAGAAGGAATGGGCTTGCTGGCTTATTCTCCGCTAGGTTTTGGTCGTTTAACTGGTAAGTACCGCAATGGGATGCCAGAAAACTCTCGTTTTAAACTCTTTCCTAATTTAGCCCGCTTCAATGGAGACAACAGTATTTTAGCCACAGATGAATACTATAAAATCGCGCAAGAATTTAATCTTTCGCTTACCCAAATGGCCTTAGCTTTTGTTACCAATCGACCTTTTGTTACCTCAAATATTATTGGGGCGACAAACCTTGAGCAGCTAGAAGAGAATATAGCGTCTGTCGATGTTGATCTTTCAAAAGAGGTGTTAAAAGCGATAGAGGCAGTACAAGAAAGAATCCCTAATCCAGCACCATAAAGTTATTTAAGATTCAAGTCAAAGAGTTGTAATAATAGAATTAGCTTATCTATCATAAAATTGCGGCTAAAAGCGATTTAGAAAATTCTGTTTGTGGATTGTGATAAAGTGCATCTGCTTCATTTTCTTCAACAATGCAGCCTTGATGCATCACAATAATACGATCAGCCATATGTTTGACGACATTCAAATCATGGGAGACAAAAAGGTAAGAAAGCTTCAATTCTTTTTTGAGGTGATTTAACAAATTCAATACCTGTGCTTGCACAGAAATATCGAGTGCTGCCACACTTTCGTCACACAATAACACTTTGGGTTCAACCGCCAGTGCTCTTGCAATCACGACGCGTTGTCGCTGTCCGCCAGAGAGTTGATGCGGGTAACGATTACTAAAATCTGGGGAGAGGCCTACCTGTGTTAAAAGGGCTGTAATTCTTTCGCTTCGCTCCAAAGGAGAAAAGTTTGTATGTACGATCAAAACTTCGTCAATCGCCGCAGCAATCGTTTTTAAGGGATGAAGTGCCGCATAAGGATCTTGAAAAATAAACTGTATGTCCTTGCGCAGTTGTTTGATCTGTTTTTTATTATTTTCCTCGATTAAGGTGTCTTGCCAATAAATCTCTCCGCGATTCGCTGGATCGATAAAAACAAGGGCTTTAGCTAAGGTTGATTTACCACAACCTGAAGCGCCTACTAAACCTAAGGTCTCTCCAGGATAAAGGTCAAAGCTAATGTCTTTAAGCGCTAGTGTTGGCCGTTGTTGCTTACCTAGTAAAGAGGGATTTAAATAGCTTTTTTCTAGTTGTTTTGCACTTAATAAAGGAGCTTGTTTGTATAGTTTTTTGTGCTGTTGTTCTCTTTCTTTTTGGGCAACAATTTGCGGTTGAAAATCTCCATGAGAAAAATCACTTAAAGTGGGCAATTCTCGCAGGCGTTGATCTTTTGGGGGTCGGGCATTGAGTAATCCTTTTGTATAGGGGTGCTGGGGGTTTTGAAAGAGTGTTTTTGTACGAGCTAGTTCTACAATTTTTCCAGCTTGCATCACGGCGATGCGATCGGCTAGATTCGCGACTAAAGACAAATCGTGTGAGATAAATAAAACACTCATTTGAAATTCGTCTTGCAGTGATTTGATTAATTCAATGATTTCTTTTTGGACTAGGACATCTAATGCAGTTGTAGGCTCGTCTGCAATCAAAAGTTTTGGCGCGCAAAAAAGCGCCATAGCTATCATGATGCGTTGCTTTTGACCGCCGCTCAATTGATGTGGGTAAGCCTCATAAACACGTTCAGGATCAGGTAATTGTACATGGGTAAGTGCTTCAATAACTTTGGCCTTAAGGGCCTGCTTAGAAAGATCATTAGATAGATGTTGCCGCCCCAGTTCTTCGATTTGTTCGCCGCAACGCATAGAGGGATTGAGCGAAGATTGTGGCTCTTGGAAAACCATTCCTAATTCATTTCCGCGAAGTTTTCCCCATTCTTTTGAAGTAAGTGCAAGCAAATTGTGATTGTCAAAATGGATCGTACCACTTTCAATTTGGGTTTGTTTTTTGGGTAATAACCCCATCACAGCTTGAGCGGTGACAGATTTCCCGCTACCAGATTCTCCTACAAGGGCGACAATTTCGTTGGTTTGAACGTTTAAATTGATGTCCGTTAGAATGCGATTCCCGCCGATAGAAAGGGATAAGTTGTCAATGGATAAAAGTGCTGCATCTACTCGCTTAGCCATACAATTTGGTTTTCCTCCAATAAGGGTTTATTTAAGAAAGTTAAAAATACTTGGGCTAAAGTTAAGACGTCTTTTTCGCAATAACGTACAATGCGATCAAGGTTTTTTTCTGTATAATAAACGCGTGCAACATCACTGCCATCGATATCATCTTTTGGGGTAGGGATTCCAAAAATTTCAGCTAATAAAGCCAAAGAGGTGTAGTGCTTATAGTCCCCAAATTTCCACAATTGGAGGGTATCGAGATGCTGTACCTCCCAGGGTTTTTTCCCAAAGAGGTTAAGGATTTTAGGGAGGCTAATTCTGTGAATTACCATACGTCTTGCGATATAGGGAAAATCAAACTCTTTCCCGTTGTGGGCACAAAGCAAGTGGGATTTTAAATAATAATGTTTGTCGCAAAGATGTTTAAACTGCAAGAGAATGTTTTCTTCCTCGCCAGCAAAACTTTTAATTCTAAATTGTTTGTTGTTAGGAGCATTTGTGTCAAAAAAACCTACAGAGATGCACACAATTTTCCCAAACTCTGCCCATATTCCTGCCCTATCATAAAACGTTTCAGGACTTTGATCTTCTTTGCGCTGATAGGCTGTTTTTTGTTCCCACAAGGCTTGTCTTTCAGGCGACAATCCATCGTGTTTTTGTTCCTCTGGGACGGTCTCGATGTCCAGGAATAAGATTTTTGCTAAATCAAGGTTGCGTAACATTTGCTATCATTTCAAAACCTTCTTGTATATAGTCGTGGAAGCTTTGTGGTCCAAAACGGTCTTTCTTTGGTCCTTTTTGACGTCCTAAACGCACAATGATCAAGTCACTTTCTGGGAAGACGATAATATACTGCCCCAGGTGCCCACGCATGGCATAACCGTTTTCATCCTTGTATTGAGCTAGCCACCAGCCATAGCCATATTCTGGGCTGTCTTCAAATCGCGGTTGGGTACTTTTTGCAATAAAGGCAGAGTCGAGTAATTGCTCGCCATTCCACTTTCCGTGGTCTTTATATAGTTTTCCCATACGGGCAAAATCTTTTGCATTTGTCGCAAAACAACAATAGGCTTTTTCCATGCCATTTTCTTTGCTGTCTACTTGCCATAAAGCATCTTCCACGGCACCCATAGGTTGCCAAAAGTTTTCAGAAAAATAACTGCTTAAAGATTGTCCCACAGCCTTTTTAATAACCATCCCTAAGAGTTGTGTTGCGCCGCTGTAATAGACAAAGCCTTCTCCTGGGGGAGTTACAATTTTTCGATTTAGCATTAGCTTATCTAAATTTGGCGTGATATACGCCTCCATCATTCCATTGATAGAAAGGTCGTATTTCTCGTTCCAGTCTAGTCCAGTTGACATAGAAGACAAATCTCCCACGGTTAAGTCTGCGGCTAAACCTTTGCTAAATTCGGGATAATAATCGCCCACTTTTTGATCTAAACTTTCGATATGCCCTTGATCAATGGCTTTTCCTAACATGGCAGATACAAAGCTTTTTGCAACAGAAAATGAATTGCTCTTGGAAGTATCAGAATAATCTTGATAATAAGATTCGTGTAACAAACTGTCTTTGTGAATTACTAAAAAGGCAACTGATTCATACTTCTTATGCACTTCAGTAATTTTATTTGATAAAGGGATACTGTTGTACTGTGCGTGTTTTGGCCATTCTTCTGGGCTATTTGACGCTTTTACTACCGCATTATCAAAGTATTGATAATCCTCTAAAAAGGCTGTATCTCGACCTGTTTTAATGGCTTGCTTAGCTGCAATAAAGATAAAATTGTAAGGGCTAATGTAAAGTACAAGTAGAAAGAGGAGGATAGCTCCTAAAGTGTAACGCAAAATTTTTTTCATAGTAATACCGTTTTAAACGGTGTATCAAATTAATCTCTTTTGGACAGGGAAGCCTTCGGTTTCAAGTAAAGTCTCTTTTCTGTCTAATCCTCCAGAATAACCTACCAGTGTACCATCACTGCCAATTACCCTATGGCATGGGATAGCCACTAAGATAGGATTTTTTCCTATAGCTGCAGCGACAGCTCGAACGGCCTTTGTATTCCCATAAAGGCGCGATAATGTTAAG
>Ga0209602_1000543_pt1:0-30000 | contig 35876 bp, 26 predicted proteins | sample COGITO_mtgs_1205_3_FD_184810 | JGI IMG/M metagenome (GOLD analysis project Ga0209602, IMG submission 184810) | Pelagic marine microbial communities from North Sea - COGITO_mtgs_120524 (SPAdes) (version 2) | ecosystem: Environmental > Aquatic > Marine > Epipelagic ...
CCAGAAAAGCGGGTTCGGGTTGGGTTTTGGCCGCGTAGAGGTAGGCATGACCATCCCAGTGGTGCGCGTCTGCATACCCTAGAAGGGCTTCGCAGCGTGCGATCCATCGGGGATCAAGGCTAAGCTGTGCCGCGGCCGTGCACAGGGCGAGGCTGCCGGCCAAATCATCCAAAAATGCCCAGCCCTGCGCCGGCTTCCCCGAATAGGATACATGGGCACATCGCCCTTCCACGGGTCCAAACTGGGCCATGTGGGCTTCGGCGGCCCCGAGCGCGCTTTCCTTCCAGGCGGGGATGTGCAAGGCGCCTTCTAGGAGCCCGACGCCAATCCATGCGTTCCATGCGTGGACGGATTTGTCATCTCGGAAGGGGAGGGGGCGGGCCAGTGCTGCGGGCCGCAGCACGTCCAGCAGCGACGTCCATGCCTCGGAAGGGCGACCCTCCAAGGGGTGCCAATGAAGCACGTGGCTGCCCTCCCACGTAGGGCCCTGTGTCCGCAAAAGGTTCAGGGCCTCCGCCGACCGAGGGGAACCCAGGGCGGCCTCCAGTTCAGCTTCCGTCCAGACGTAACTGGCACCCTCTTTTCCGTCGGTATCGGCATCCAGGGCCGCACAAAATAGCCCATCGGAGCGCTGCATTTCACGCAAGAGCCAGTTGGCCGTGGCCTCAAAAGCCCTTCGATCGGTGGCATCGCTGGACATGGAAAAAATCTGAGCTGCCCAGCGAAGCCAAAGCCCGTTGTCATAGGCCATCTTTTCAAAATGGGGCACATGCCAGGCCGCATCTGTGCTGTAGCGGAACAGTCCCCCGCGCAGCGTATCGTAGGAGCCCGAGTGGAAGATGGCCCGGAGTGTTTTCACACTGTGCGCTTGCGCAGCGGCATAGGGTGTTTTAGGGGGCAGTCGGTGGAGGGAAGACCACAAGGCGGGCAGGGGGAATTTGGGAGCGCCTCGAAGCCCGCCGTGGTCTGGGTCCCAAGCGGGAGCGTCCTCGGTCCAAGGCCAAGCCTCCGGAGCCCAGGCCGTCAGGCCATCTGCGCTAGCAGGCAAGGCCGCACCTTCGAGCGCATCCACCAATTTTTGGGCATAGGGGCCGGGCACGTCGGCATGGTGATCGCGGATCTCGACCAACTTGGCCAAGGCAGAAAGCCACCGGTCTTTGGGGAGGTAGGTGCTGGCCCAAATCGGCCGCCCATCCGGCAAGCAGATGACATTCAACGGCCAGCCCCCCTGTCCGGACAGGGCGAGGGCAGCGGCCATGTAGGCTTGGTCGACATCCGGGCGCTCTTCGCGGTCTACCTTGATGTTCCGAAAGTGCGCGTTCATGTAGGCGGCACACTCGGCATCCTCAAATATTTCTCGCTCCATCACGTGGCACCAGTGGCATGCAGAGTACCCAATGCTGACGAGTAACCACTGCCCTTCCGCGGCGGCCGCCTCCAGCGATTCGGCGCTCCAAGGCCACCACTGTACGGGATTGTGCGCGTGTTGCTGGAGGTAGGCGCTATCGCTTTGGGCAAGACCGTTCATAGCACAAGGATACGCCGCCTCCCGGGGATGGAAAAATACCCGGGAAGGAACGAAGGATTACCCCGAACGTGGACGTCCCCCGGGCATATCATGAGAATTTGGAACGCGCGCTGTGCCTCAGGGAAACGGCACCTTATCCTTGAGCAAAATGCCGATAGAACAAGGGGATCGTTTCGATGCCCTTCAAGTAGTTGACGACTCCGTAATGTTCGTTGGGCGAGTGGATGGCATCACTGTCGAGACCAAAGCCCATGAGGATGCTTTTGACGCCTAGCTCTTGCTCAAATAAGGCGACAATGGGGATGGAACCTCCGCTGCGCACGGGAACGGCCTTTTGGCCAAAGGAATCGCTCAGGGCCGCGACGGCAGCTTGGTAGCCAGGATGGTCCGTGGGGCAAACATAGGGTTGTCCTCCGTGGTGAGGGGTAACCTTGATTCGCACGCCCGCCGGAGCGATCTGAATGAAGTAGTCCGTAAACAATTGGGTGATTTCGTCTGGATCTTGGTGAGGTACGAGGCGCATGGAAATCTTGGCGTAGGCCTTAGAGGCGATCACGGTTTTGGCACCGGCACCCGTGTAGCCGCCCCAAATGCCATTGACATCCAACGTCGGACGAATGCTGTTCCGCTCCATGGTGCTGAAGCCAGCTTCTCCAGCTACATCCATCAGGTCCAAGGCCTTCTTGTAGTCCTCGAGTGAAAAGGGGGCTTGGGCGAGTTCTGCGCGCTCCGATTCTGTTAGTGCCTCCACTTTGTCGTAGAAGCCGGGAATGGTAATGCGCTTCTGGTCGTCGTGCAACCGCGCAATCATTTCGTTCAAGGCGTTGATGGGATTGGCGACGGCTCCGCCATAGAGTCCAGAGTGGAGGTCGCGGTTGGGTCCCGTGACTTCCACTTCCACATAGGCGAGGCCACGCAGGCCGGTAGTCAGGGAGGGTACCCCGGGGGCCACCATGCCCGTGTCCGAGATTAAAACAACGTCGCAGGCCAAGCGCGCGTGGTTGCGTTGAACGTACCAAGCCAAGTTGGCGGAACCCACTTCCTCCTCGCCTTCAATCATGAATTTGATGTTGCAGGGCACATTGCCCGTAGCGACCATGGCCTCGAAGGCCTTGACATGCATAAAGAACTGGCCTTTGTCGTCACAGGCGCCCCGCGCAAAAATGGCGCCTTGAGGATGAATGTCGGTCGGGCGGATTTCCGGTTCAAAGGGGGGACTGCTCCACAGTTCCACCGGGTCGGCGGGCTGCACATCGTAATGCCCATAAACGAGCACCGTAGGACGCTTCGGATCAATCATGTATTCCCCGTAGACCACCGGGAATCCGGGGGTCTCACATACTTCTACCTGTTGAGCGCCCGCCTCGCGCAGAAAGCGCGCGGTGGCTTCTGCCGTGGCCAAAACACTGGGAGCAAAGGCGGGATCCGCACTGACGCTGGGTAGGCGGAGAAGTTCAAATAACTCATCCAGAAAGCGTTGACGATGTTGAGCGATGTAGTTTTCCATGGGCCCAAGATAGGAAGCATCCCAAGGATGCACTACCTTGTGTGAACCTATGCGCGCAGGAATCTTTGGCCGGTATTTTTTGACGGTGGTCGTTGTTTTAGTGGCCACGACCTCGTCCATTTTGGCGCAAAACATCACGGTGAATTCGACTTCTCCCCGCAACCAACCTATGTGGCTGGTCCAGAACGTCATGGTCGGGCCCAATATGACGGTCTTTAGCCCCATTGGCCCTTTGGGAACCCCGATTAGCCAGCCTTCTTCCGTTCAAATCGGAAAATTCAACATCAACAACCCCAACTTCGGACTGGATAGCGGCATTGTCATGGTGTCCACGGACGCCTATGATGTGGTGCCGGGTCAATCCGGAAGCTATACCTCTTACCCTACTCAGACACCTTCGGCCAATCTGACGACCGTATTGAACGCCATTGGGTCGAGCAGTTCCTCCCAGTATGACCGCGCGAGCATCCAATTCAGCTTTGTGGCCCCGGGCGATTCGGTCAAGTTTGACTACATCTTCGCTTCCAAAGAATACACCTCCTACACGTGCTCGTCTTTCAATGATGTATTTGGCTTCTTTCTCATAGGCCAAGGCATTAATGGACAGCCCTTGTGGAATGCCAATGGAACTCCGAATATCGACACCGTCAATTTGGCGGTGATTCCCGGAACGACGACGCCTGTTGCGGTGAACACCATCAACCAGGGCTTCCCATCCGGCAGCTGGCCGGCGAGCAACTGTTCAAGTGCCAACCCCAACTATGTAACCAACTCGGTCTTCTATAACGCGAACAGTGGCGGTACCTCCATCATCAATATGGAAGGCTTCACGGATGTCTTTACGGCCAAAGCCTCGGTGTCTTGCGGCTCCCTCTACACGATCAAAATGTTCATTTGCGACGTGAGCGATGGAGCCTTGAATTCCGCCGTCTTTATTGGCGCTCGGAGCTTTGAGCTTCCCACGATTTCCTTGAGCCAAGCGTGGAACAAAGGCAACAGCTTTAACGACTCGACCATGGTGGAGGGCTGCAGCCCATCGTGGTTGTACTTGGAGCGCCAGGGTGCCGTGTTTGACACCATGGTGGTAGACTTCAATATCTCAGGAACGGCCACCCCCGGGGTGGACTACACGCCTTTCCCTTCCTCGGTTACCCTACTCCCAGGCGTCACACGAGACTCTATTCTAATTTGGGCCTACGACGATGGGCTGGCGGAAACCCAGGAGACGGTGGAGGTTGTCATGCAGCCGGTCACGACCAATTGTGCCGTCTATCCAGCCCAGTATAAAACGTTCTTGATCCGCGACAAGGTCGAGGTCACGGTCGCGGCCTCTGTAGCCCAAGGCAACGATACACTAGAATGTCCGGGGCAACAAAGCACCTTGCTGGGTACGTTTACCGCAGGAGAAGGGACGACGACAGGCTGGTGGGGGACAGACACGGCAGGCGGCGTCCAATTAACTGTTAATCCGCTCAGCACCCAAACCTATTACTTCTATGGCATTGATGAGTGCATGGATACGGCCGCGGTGGACAGTGTCACCGTTTATGTGTCACCGTATGACTCCGTGATGACCTACTCGGATACCACCTGGATCTGTCCGGGTGAATCTGTGGAAATTCAAGCCAAGGCCCGCTTCGGCACACGGCCCTACACGATTACGTGGACGGGAGGGCCTACCGATAGCCTCTGGACGGTGACCCCGGTGAACAGCCGCTGGTACCCCTTCAAGGTCGTCGATCAGTGTGGCTTCATTACGCGCGATAGCGTTTGGGTGGGGGTTGCCCCTGTTCCGGGAGCCGCATTTACCTATCTGCCGAATCCCAGCAACCCCCTCAACGTCCAGTTCTTCAATCAATCCAGCGACACCAATTATGTCGCGTGGTATTTTGGGGATGGCGATGTATCCTCGGATGTGAATCCGACGCATTCCTACATGAAACCAGGTACGTATTCCGTGTCTTTAGCGGTTGCAGACAGTTTGGGCTGTACGGACTCAGTCACTGTGGATATCGAGCTCCGTATGGATTATTACGTGTACATCCCCACGGCATTTACCCCTAATGGGGATATCATCAATGACCGCATCAAAGTGGAGGCCTTAGGCATCGAAGGCATGCAGTGGGACATCTTTAACCGCTGGGGACTGAAAGTCTTCTCAACGGACGACGTAGATCAATCTTGGGATGGCACGTATGGTGGTCAGCCGGTACCGGAGGGAATCTATTCTTATCGGATTCTGATTTATTTGCCCTTCGGAAATATAACTGAGCAGCACGGGACCTTCACCCTGATCCGCTAATACCCTAGAGAAAAGGCGTCGCGGCAATGCCCGCAATCAATAACCCTTTATATATCCATTGCCGCCGAATCCACGGCGCACGCACATCAGGATCTAGACCAAACAGGTGGCTTCGTTCCCATTGACGACGCCATTCAAGCATAATCATGGCGATTGCCAAGGGCAGCGAGCGCATGAATCCCGGTTCAGATTGTGGCGAAAAAGCGAAGGCCAGCAAGAGCAGTGGGGTATAGGCCAAGAGGGTAGCCATCAAAGGCCCCAGCTGATGCAAATTCCATTGCTTGTGTGAGTAGAGCCAAATCAACACCCCATAGAGCGTAAAGGACAAGGCCATCCACCAACTCAAGCCGATCCATGCGGCTAAGAGCCCGGTGAAATAAAACACGGAGGCCATTCGCAAGCCGTACTTCTTGGCTACGGGTCGCTCAAAAAGGGTGCGCCAGGGGCGTTGAACCAAGTCGCGCTCCATGTCGTAAAAACTGTTCATGAGGGAGCCACCGGCGACCAATCCCGCCGTGGAAATCACCACAAACCAGAAATCTGTTTCGGAGAGGGCTTTCCAGCTCGGCTGGTCGGCAAACAAAAAGATGTAGGCCATCCCTTGCGCCCATGCCAAAAAGGCCAAGTGCGTCCAACGCACTAAGGACAAGAAGGCCACGAAACGAACGAGGAGCCGGCTGCGTCGACGCACGGCGATTAGAATCGAAGGACGACGTCCAGTTTGTGGGGAGCGAGCTCGGCTTTTGCCGCATCCAAATCTTTGGTGAAACCCAAGATGTATCCACCGCCTCCGCTTCCGCAAAGCTTGAGGTAGTAGGCGTTACTGTCGATGCCCTTCTGCCACAAAGCGTGGAATGCGCTGGGGATCATGGGGCTGAAGTGCTCGAGGGCCACACGGCTCAGACCTTTGAGGTTTGTGAACAAGGGGTCCCAATCGCCCTGAAGAAAGGCTTGAACGCAGGCGTCGTTGTATTTTTTGAATTGCTCCGACATCACCTTGCGAAAGCCTTCCTCTTTGAGTTTCTCCATGAAGATGTTGACCATGGGTTGCGTTTCACCAGGATTGCCGGAATTCAGTAAGAAAATCGCGCCTGAGCCTGTCGCTTCCGTGCTGGGCAAATCAACGGTGCCCAAATCCTTACTGGAGCGAATGAGCAAGGGCAACTGGAGATAACATATCGTTGGATCGATGCCCGAGCTTTTGCCATGAAAGTAGGATTCCATTTGACCTAGCGCTTCCTTTAACTGACTGAGGCCATGAGATGGGATGGGCTGGCTTAGGTCTAACGGGTCAAGGGCATACTCGGCATACAGCGCCGCTACAAGAGCCCCGGAGGAACCGACCCCATAACCTTGGGGAATGCTGGATTCAAAATACAAACCTTCCGTAAGGTCCCTTTGCAATCGACGCAAATCCAGATTCACCTTCAGTTCTCCATCGTAAGAGAGTTCTTGCAAATACTCAACAAAGGGTATCAGCGCTTGATTGGATAAGCGTTGTGATTCGTTTAGCGCCGCCTCCGGGAGTTTCAGGGCACCTGAGTAACTCCGATAGGGAATGGATAAGCCCATGGCATCTTTGATGATGCCATATTCACCGAAGAGTAGGATTTTGGCAAAGTAGTTCGGGCTCATTTTGGCTTGGCTTGGTCAGTCAAAGGTACAGGTCCTGTTCCAACCTGGTCTACTATGTAGCGACCGTTTTTGGTAAAGGGGGCCAGTATCTGCTTAACAAAGTCCATGGCTTTTTGTTCCACCTCCGCAGGAAAGAGGACATGCACATTCGCTCCAGCATCTAACGTAAAACCTATGGGCATGCCAGTGGATAGGCGATGGGCTCGAATTGCTTCTATAATGTGGAGCGTATTGGGACGCATGAGGATATAGCTCGGTTGGGAGCTCATCATCAAGCCGTGCAAGGTCAATGCTTCGCTTTCTACTAAATCTAAGAATGGCATAAGATCCCCATCTCGGAGGATGGATTGCAAATCAGAAAGATGTTGGTGCGCCTGGTTAAAACGCTGCTGAGCAAAGGGATGCCGCTCCATCAGGGCGTGACCTGCGGTGCTGCTCACAGCCTTTTGGCCGACATCGACAAGCATGACGACGTCACGGAAAGTGCGAAACATGGGATGCACGGCGTGGGGATAGGGAACCGCATATTCGTCATGGCTGCCGGGGACGGAATGGGTGGCACCCCAAACGACAAGGCCCCCATAGACCGACCGGCTTGCCGAGCCAGAACCCAACCGCGACAAAATCGAGGCCTCGCGGCGCGCATCGGATTCCTGAAGGGGCGCCCCCAAGGCGAGGGCCGCATCCACCACACAAAGGGCTAACGCACTCAAACCAGAGGCCGAGGAGGCAATGCCACTCGAATGTGGAAAGCTGTTCACGGTGTCTACCTTCAGGGAATAGTCCCCGAGCCATGCGTGTCGGTGGCCAATGCGCTCGATGAATTGCGAAATCTTCGGAACAAAATTGGGCGCATCCTCCCCATTGAGAAGGACCTGAATGCCCTGGCCAGGCTCAAAAATGGCGTGCGTTTGAGTATGGCAGGCGTCGAGCGTAAAACTAATCGATGGATTGGATGGGAGCTGCGGATCACGCTTCCCCCAATACTTGACCAAGGCAATGTTGGAGGGACTCTGCCAACGAAAGGTCAAGCTCATGCGGACACAGCTTCTGCCTCCGGAGCAATTTTCTTCACCATGCCCTGCAACGCCCGACCGGGGCCGACTTCATAAAAGTGTGTGGCCCCATGTGCCACCATGGCTTGCACCGTTTGCGTCCATTTGACCGAACCGGTCAATTGGGCTTTGAGGTTGGCCCGAATAGCTTCGGGGTCGGTCACGGGAGCAGCCACCACATTTTGGTAGATGGGGCAACGAGGCGATTGGAAGGGGACCGCGTCTAAGGCCGCAGCGAGTTGCTCGCCAGCCGGAGCCATCAAAGGGCTGTGGAATGCGCCACCTACTGGCAGGAGGAGGGCACGCTTGGCCCCAGCCTCCTTGCAGGCTTCGCACGCCGCTTCCACGGCGGCGGTGGCGCCAGAAATGACCAATTGGCCCGGGGTGTTGTAGTTGGCAGGCACCACCAATCCAGGGGTGTCGGCGCAGATCTTTTCGACTACGGCGTCCTCTAGGCCCAGGATGGCGGCCATGGTTGAAGGCTCTGCTTCGCAGGCCGCCTGCATGCCCAGGGCGCGCTGAGACACCAAGCGGAGGCCATCGGAGAAGTTCATCGCTCCGGCCGCTACGAGGGCGGAAAACTCACCCAATGAGTGACCGGCCACCATGTCGGGTAGAAAATCCGAATTCAAGCTCAATGCCTTGGCCACCGAGTGAACAAAAATTGCCGGTTGCGTGACCTTCGTTTGGGTTAAATCCTCCATGCTGCCATGGAACATAATATCGGTCAGAGAGAATCCCAGGACATCATTGGCTTCCTCAAAAAGGTCGCGGTGTGCGTCGTAGAGGTCTTGAGCCATGCCGGGGCTTTGCGCTCCTTGGCCGGGGAAAATGTACGCTTTCATTCGCCGTAGTATTCTACAAAGTTGTTCTCGGTTTCAACAATTCGGACACAATGTAACGCGGATCCTCGGGCCTCAATAGCAGGGGACAGCCGGGCCCAAAAGGCTAAAGCGAGATTCTCCGTTGAGGGTAAAACCCCTTGGAGAAAGGGAACGTCTTCGTTCAGGTTTCGGTGATCCACCTGGTCAATGACCTCACGCATCATGATGTCCTTGAGGTCGACCAAATTCATCACAAAGCCCGTTTCAGAGCTCACGGTTCCTTTGACAGTAACAATCAGTTGAAAATTGTGCCCATGTCCGTGGCGGTTGGAACATTTTCCAAATACCGCTTCGTTTTGCTCGTCGGTCCAAGCAGAATTAAACAGTCGGTGCGAGGCACTAAAGGTCTCTCGGCGCTGGATATACACCATATTGAGGGTATTATTCTGCCAACGTTGGACGAGCTTCAGCCTCCATGGGAGCAGGGATCGAAGTGAGTTCCAAAAGCATGGATTTAACCGGACCGTCCGCTTCAAGGCGGTAGGAGACCAATGCTTGATTGGGCACAAAGGTCAAGGAGGGAGTAACCACTTGGATGCTAAATTCTTCGTAGCCTTTGGTGTTCAATACGTTACGCTTGCCACTCGCATCGGTAAGGCGGAAAGACCCGGAAGCCCACTGGCTCCCATCCGTCATTTGCACATCAACGATTTCCATCGCCTGGTTGGCAGTTTTTTTCACCTGAACGCTGTAAAGCGTGGCGGATTTTTGAGAAATAGTCGCTTTTGGAGTGCTACAAGCACTCATCACCACTGCAATCACGAGCAAGGAAGCCCAATTTTTCATAGCCTAAGTATTTGAGGCAAAGGTCGGAAAAACAAAGGAAAGTACCTACCAACCTCCGCTGGCCCCGCCGCCGCCGCCCATGCCGCCGCCAAAGCCGCCAAAACCACCGCCTCCGAAGCCGCCACCGCCTCCAAAACCGCCTCCAAAACCGCCGCCGCGGTAGGCGCCGCCTCCCATTGGTCCGATCCAGTAGCCACCGCCTGAGCGCATGCCGCCTCCGCCTCCGTTCTTCACGATCAGGCTAACCAGTAGGGCGACGAGAAGGATAAAGACGAGGGCGCGTTTCTTTTTTCTGGAATCGTCGCCCGGCGAGGGGACGGCCTCAAATTGGCCGGCCAGCATTTGGGCCATTTGGGTGGCCATTTCCGTCAATCCCGCTTCATAGGTCCCCTCCCGAAATGCAGGGACGAGGACCTCCTCAATTAATCGACTGCATTGGTAATCCGTGAGGGTGGCCTCCACTCCATAGCCGGTTGAGATGGCCATCTTCCGATCGCCCAGGGCGATCACAACGAGGACGCCATTGTCTTGACCGGCTTGACCAATTCCCCAGTCGCTCAGTGTGAGTGCTGCCTGGTAATTGATGTCATCCGGGCAGGAATCCACAAAGACCACGGCAATTTGTGTGGAGCTTGAGTCGTTAATGGCCTGTAGGACGGCTTCCAGACGGGCTTCCTCGGCAGGTTCAAAAATGGATGAGGCAGAGAGGCCTTGAAAGGTGACGAGGCCATCTCGGACCGCGGGTTTGGGCCCGATTTGCCCGGAGGCAATCAGCGCACCGAATAGAAGCAAGGGGGTGAGCAACTGGCGAAACGCCCTCATTTCGAGTGACTTATTTCATCCGGAAGTTCATTGATGTCGGCGGCTCCAACATAAGGAAAGTGGGTCGCCAAGGCTTCTCCCGCTTGAGCAATTCCGGCACAGAGCGCACCCACCCAATCAGACGCTTCGAGTGCGGGGTGCATGGCATCACGCACTTCCTCCCAAAAGGCCTGGCCCACCTTTTCGTGGATGCCTTGATCGCCCAAAATGGCATATTTGCGGCTATCCAACGCGATGTAAAAGAGAACGCCATTGCGAAGGGCGGTCTTGTGCATGCCGAGCTTTTGAAACCAATACCGGGCTTCAATCAATGCGTCGCGCGTGCAGGTCTCGGCGACATGTACGCGGATTTCGCCTGAACAATGCTTCTCCGCAGAGGCAATGGCGGCTTGGAGTTGCTGACGTTGATCTTCCTGGAGAGGCTCCTTCATTCGAACGATACCTCGGGGGCTGCTTCGGCGCCGGCTTCGGCTTCGAAGTAACCACGTGGTTCAAATCCACCCATTCCCGCAATCCAAGAAGCGGGCACCCGCTTGATAGCGGCATTGTAGGCCTGCGTCGCTTTGTTGAATCGGTCGCGCGCCACATTGATGCGGTTTTCCGTGCCTTCCAATTGGTCCTGAAGTGCCAAGAAATTTTGGTTGGCCTTCAATTCGGGGTAGCGTTCTACCGTCACCAACAAGCGAGATAAGGAGCCCTTCAGAGCGCCCTGTGCTTGCTGGAATTGGGCGATATTTTCGGGAGTCAAGTTGGACGCATCCAGATTGACGGCGGTCGCGTTGGCACGGGCCTCGATCACCTGTGTCAGGGTTTCTTGCTCAAAGTCGGCATAGCCCTTCACGGTGGCAACCAAATTGGGGATGAGATCGGCTCGGCGCTGGTAGGCGCTTTGGACCTCGCCCCACTGGCCTTCGATGCCTTCATTCAGGGCGACAAAACGGTTGTGGGTGCTCACGCCCCACATGATAAAACCCAAGACAACGGCGGCGAGGGATAGAATAGTGATCGTTGATCGTTTCATTTGAAAGAATCCAATTGTTTTTTCAGGGACTCCATGTCCCCCTTGATCTTTAGCAAACGGCGTACCACATCTTCCGTTTGTACTACATCCGTTGGGTTATCCTTGTATTTCTGCCGGGCGCCTTTGAGGGTGAAACCGCGTTCTTTGACTAGGTGGTAAATACGTCGGACCGCTTCCATGTTTTCAGGCGTGTACTTTCGAACCCCCCGTTCATTTTTTTTGGGGTGCAATTCGGGAAACTCTTTTTCCCAAAAGCGCAACGTTGAGGTGTTTACCTGAAAGATTTCGGCTACTTCACCAATGCTGTAGTAGCGCTTGGTCCATTCGGTGGGGAGGGTGGCCATATTAGTCGAAGCTTTGGTTAGAGGCCGCGGCAGCCCGAACGAGGGCGTCGTATTCGGCCGGAGTCAAATCGTTGAAGAAATAGTTAATCGGGTTCACGCGACGGCCATTGCGGATGACCTCGTAGTGGAGGTGCGGACCTGTAGAGCGCCCCGTATTCCCTATGTATCCAATGAGGTCACCGCGTTTCACTTTTTGGCCTTGCCGCTTGACAACGCGATCCATGTGGGCATAGAGGGTGTGGTAGCCAAATCCGTGGCTAATGGTCAAGTGTTTGCCAAACCCGCGCCCGCCATAGACGTCGTTCGAGATAATCTTCCCATCGGCCGTGGCGTACACGGGCGTGCCTTTTTTCGCCGTGAAATCCACCCCTGCATGCAATTTGCGCACCTTGAAGATGGGGTGGATGCGGTAGCCAAAGCCCGAGGAAAAGCGGACACCTTGCCGCATTTTGACCGGGCGAATGGCGGGGAGGGCATTGATTAAGGACTCTTTATTGCCCGCAATTTTGGCCAGCTCATCTAAACTCTCCGACTGCACCGCGATTCGTTTGGTCAATTCATCCACTTTGCGGGCTGTGCGCTCCAACAGGGCGGCATTGCTTAGACCTCGAATGGCTTCGTAGCGTTCTGCCGCGCCGCCAATACTAGCGAGGCGCACTTCTGTCGAAATCGGCTCGGATTCAAATACGACACGGTAGACCTCATCGTCCCGACGCTCCATGTCACCCATCACAAGGGAGAGCTCCTCTACGCGATCACTTAACTGCTCATAAGTGAGTAAAACCTCGTTCAATTCGCGTTTTAAGGCCTTCTCCTTGGGGGAGTCTAGGACGTTTTCTAGAATCAAATAAAAGACAATTCCCAATAATGCCGAGGCCAGAAAAAACAAGCTCGTATCGCGCAATTTATGCAGCCATGTACGTTCCACTTTGTGGTACGCGAGCGTCATGGGGTCATATATGTACTTCGCTTTCCGCATAGCCGGGGTATTTCCCCTAATTTTGAGTCCTTCAAAAGTAGGCAATCATGACTTCCTCGGAAATTCGTTCCACGTTTTTAGATTTCTTTCAATCCAAAGGCCATGCCATCGTGCCCTCGGCTCCCTTGGTGATGAAGGATGACCCCACCCTGATGTTCACCAATGCGGGGATGAATCCCTTCAAGGATGTCTTCATTGGAGCCCGTCCAGCCGCCCATTCGCGCATCGCGGACACCCAAAAATGTTTGCGTGTCAGCGGAAAGCACAACGATTTGGAGGAAGTAGGCATTGATACCTACCACCACACCTTGTTTGAAATGTTGGGAAACTGGAGCTTTGGCGACTATTTCAAGCAAGAAGCCATCGACTGGGCCTGGGAGCTTTTGACGGAGGTCTACGGCTTGAATCCCGAGCAATTGTACGTCACCGTCTTTGGGGGCGACGCGGGCGATGGATTGGCGGCCGACGATGAGGCACGCGGCATGTGGAGCAAGCACGTCGCCGTAGACCGCATCCTCCATGGCTCGAAAAAAGACAACTTTTGGGAAATGGGTGAAACGGGACCTTGCGGTCCCTGCTCAGAAATCCATATTGATTTACGTCCCGCCGCGGAGCGCAGTGCGCAGGCTGGGGCCGACTTGGTCAATGCGGACCACCCCCAAGTCATTGAAATCTGGAATCTGGTCTTCATGCAATTTCAGCGAAAGGCGGACGGTTCCTTGGTGCCGCTGCCCGCACAGCACGTGGATACCGGTATGGGATTCGAGCGCCTGGTGCGCGCCATAGAAGGCAAATCGTCCAACTATGACACGGATGTGTTCAAGCCCTATTTGGACAAACTTTCCCAACTCAGTGGACGCGAATATGGCCAAGAGGAGCGCATTGACATCGCCTTCCGGGTGATTGCCGACCACATCCGTGCCGTGGCCTTTGCCATTGCCGACGGCCAGTTGCCGGCATCGGGCGGGGCGGGCTATGTCATTCGCCGCATTTTGCGCCGAGCGGTCCGCTACGGCTATTCGGATTTGGGTTTCCGGGAACCCTTTATGACCCATTTGGTCCCGGTGATGCAAGAAGCCATGGGCGAGGCCTTCCCAGAATTGCACAGACAAGGCACCCTGGTGGCGCAAGTGATTGCCGAGGAAGAAAGTGCCTTCTTGCGCACCCTCGAGTCGGGGTTGAAGCGCTTGGACGCCGCAATGAGTGAAGCACAAAATGGTGTTGTTTCCGGCGCGCGCGCGTTTGAATTGTATGACACATTTGGATTCCCCTTGGATCTCACGGCCTTGATTTGCCGCGAAAAAGGCATGTCGGTGGACGAGGCAGGATTCCAAGCTGAGATGGCCAACCAAAAAGCGCGTTCGCGCGCCGCCTCCGCTCAGAAAGTGGGCGACTGGGTGGAGTTGGCCCAAGGAGCAAGCGATGTATTTACCGGCTACGACCAATTGGAGGCGACCTGCCGCGTGCTGCGTCACCGCGAGGTAGAAACCCCAAAGGGAAGCATGACCCATGTGGTCTTGGAGGGTAGCCCTTTCTACCCCGAGGGAGGTGGCCAGGTCGGCGATCAAGGGTGGTTGCGCTTTGGGGATGAGACCCTGGAAGTAATGCAAACCACGAAAGAAACGGGGGTGATCCTGCACCATTTGGCCCAAGCTCCGTCATCCTGGACGGCAGAAGTCTATGCCCGCGTGGATGGGGCACGCCGCCGTGCCTCCAGCGAAAACCACAGTGCCACACACTTGATGCACCACGCTCTGCGCACCGTGCTCGGCACCCATGTGGAGCAACGTGGTTCCTTGGTGCATCCCGGAGGACTGCGCTTTGACTTCTCGCATTTTCAGAAAATGACTCCAGAGGAATGGCAAAAGGTGGAAGCCCACGTCCGCCAGATGATTGCGGATGCGCTGCCTTTGCAGGTGCATGCGGATGTCGCCGTGGACGAAGCCAAAGCGATGGGGGCGATGGCGCTCTTCGGAGAAAAATATGGCGACAAGGTGCGTGTGATTCAGTTCGGACCCAGCATTGAACTCTGTGGCGGCACCCATGTGGCGAACACCCAGCAATTGGGCACCTTTATCTTGATCAACGAATCTTCGGTGGCGGCAGGGGTTCGCCGCGTCGAGGCCTTGGCGGGGCAGGCGGCGCTCGATTACCTCCTCGCGCAGCACCAAACGTTGGCCGAAGTCACGGCAGAAGCCAAAAATTCGGATCCGACGGCGGTCATCCGCGACCTTCGTGCAGAAGTGAGCGAGCTTCAAAAGAAGTTGGAAGAATTGAACCGGGCCCAAGCCGGTAACCTCAAAGGAGAGTTGCTCAGTTCGACGGAGTCCATAGGCGGATATTCGGTGATAGCTGCCCAAGTCTCCTTGGATGCGGCTTCGGCAAAGGACCTCGTCTTCCAAATCAAAGACCATCACCCGGATATCATCATTTTGCTCGCTATCGAAGCGGAGGGGAAGGCTCAGATCCACCTTGGAGCGGGGGCCAATGCCTTGGCTCACGTGCATGCGGGGAATTGGGTTCGCGACCTCGGCTCGCACATTCAAGGCGGTGGAGGGGGGCAACCCTTTTATGCCTCGGCGGGAGGAAAGAATCCCGCGGGAATTCCCGACCTTTTGAATGCATTTAAAGAAAAAGTAGCCGCATGCAACGCATAATTCTCCTACTCACACTGGCTCTGTCTTTGGGTCTTCAGGCGCAGTCTCAACCGCGCTATTACACCGACAGCGATGTTCGTCAGCGCATAGTGAATTTTAACGTTTACGGGCAACCCGGAACCCAGTTCCGCCGAATTGGAACAGATCTCAATGGCGTGCAGCCTGAAGTAAACGATCGATTCCTATCTAGGTTGAACGGGGAGACAGGATTTTCCGTGGATTTTAACCTTCGACCTTTGTATCTCGGGGTTGGAGTCGGTCAGTCGTGGATTAATTACGGACATCGTCTCGAGAATGATGACGTTACCGATGTTCAAGCGCGCTATTGGGCCATACCGATGCGGGCCGGTTTGGTGACGCATTTGAGCGATGAAGTGACGTTGGAGGCATGGCCGACGGTGACATATCGCCGAGCCATTTCGTTCGAGCATAGTGCATACCCTAACCCAATCTTTGCGCCCGATTTTTGGACCGCAGGCATTCAGGTGGGGTCTACCGTGGCCATCACCGAGTACCTCAGTTTTGTGCTGATGGGGGTGATGGACTATGGTTTCAATGACTTGGAAGCCGGGGCGTCGTGGCGTGAATATTCGGAATTACCTCTCTTTTTCGGGGTGCGTGCGGGGTTGCGAGTTTCCCTCTAGCCGGGTTTAAAGCGCTGGAAGCAGTTGCTCCAAGGCCATGCCCCGAGATCCTTTGATCCATACGAAGGCGCTGGAAAGCGCTTCGGCGTGCAGCGCCTGGAGCGCTTCTTCGGTTCGGGAAAAGCTGCGGTAGTGCCCAGGATGTTGGGTGGCGCTAAACGCCTCGCCAATCAACCAAACGTGTTCGGCCCCAAGCTCCACAAAGAGGTCCACCATGCGTTGGTGTTCTTCCGCTGTGTATTCCCCCATTTCGAAGAGGTCACCCGCCATGTAGTAATGGACGCGGTCTGGATAGATTCCCAAAGCATAGCGAAAGGAGACCTCCATGCTGCTTGGATTGGCATTGTAGGCGTCCAAGAAAACTAAATTTTTAGGGGTCACTCGAAGTTCACCCCGGTTATTCTTGGGCACATAGGCTGAAATACCGGTGCAAATGGCTTCGGATGAAAGGCCAAAATATGCCCCGAGGGACCACGCGGCTTGGAGGTTCGCACCTTGAAATTCCCCGCTGAGGTGGCTTTGTATTTGTGTCTCCCCTCGCTCGATATGAACAAAACCGTTGGAGTCCATCCACGTGTTCAAGTCCGGCAGGAATGGGATCGCACCGGGACCCGCGTGATGCACTTGCAACGCATCCTCCGGATTGATGAGACGTTCGCCGCCGAATTCCAGCAAATAGCGGTACATCTCTGTTTTTCCCCGTATGACCCCTTCAATACCGCCAAATCCCTCCAAATGGGCGCGGCCAAAGTTCGTGATATAGCCCAGGGTGGGTTCAGCGATTCGGCAGAGGGCATCAATTTCGCCCTGATGGTTGGCGCCCATTTCTATCACGGCGAGGTCGTGCTCAGCACGCAATTGGAGTAACGTGAAGGGCACGCCTAAATGGTTGTTCAGGTTGCCTCGCGTAGCGTGAACATGAAAGCACTCTCCGAGTACCGAGGCGAATAACTCCTTCACGGTGGTCTTTCCGTTGCTCCCGGTCAAGGCAATAAGAGGCTTGCCCCACTGGCGACGGTGGTGCCTCGCTAGAGCTTGCAAGGTGGTTAAGACGGAGGCAACGCGGAATACCTGGGGATGGTCGTCGGACAATCCGGGTACGGCATCTTCTATAACGACTGCCGAAGCTCCATGCGTTAAGGCTTCTGCAGCAAAGGCATGGCCATCAAATCGTTCTCCTTTCAGAGCAAAAAAAATCTGCCCGGACTCGATAGATCGAGAGTCCGAGCAGATTCCGACATGCTCGTCAAAGCATGCGTAAAGGGCTTCCATCAGGGCTTGTAGCGGCGGAATTTCTCTTCTTTAGGCTTAGCCGTGCTCTTGCTGCGCTTGTCATCCAAGTTTTGGAATCCAACGCGGTCCATGGCACAACGGAAACCAATGAAGTCTGTGGACAAATCCTGCTCGAGATAGCGACGCGTTCCAGGAGAAAGCCAATAGGCCATGTCCTTCCATGAGCCGCCTTTGAACACGCGGGTATCGTTTCCAATCAACGTGGACTCACCGTATTCGTACATGGGGGCATCACCTTCTGCGACACCTCCTTTATCATACAAAATGGAAGATTCCACATCACCATCGACGAAATCACGATAGTCGGACTTCTGATAGTTGCGTCGGCCAATATTCTCCTCTTCGGACACCTTGCGCACAGGCAATTGCCCAGGAAGACGCACCAAGCTGCTGTCCGTATCATATTGAGGCTCGGTCAAAACAGCCAATTCACCTATGCCATCATAGTTGTTGTCAAAGGTCTCAAACTGGTTGCCTCGAAAAGGACGATGATCACTCATATCCGTGCCTGACAACGGGCGGTAGATATCAAGGACCCACTCGGCTACGTTGCCAGCCATGTCATACAGGCCAAAGTCATTCGGGGGATAGAAACGCACCTGCATGGTGATGTTGGCTTGGTCGTTCAAGTAGCCACCAATACCCATGTTGTCCCCCGCACCACGGCGGTAGTTGGCCAACATGTCACCGCGGTTCTGTTTGTCCGAATTCCGAACGCTAGAACCGTTCCAGGTGTACTTATTGCGGTCGATGGTGCGGTTGTACACGCGGTTGCCCACTTCGGCATACGCAGCATACTCCCACTCGGCTTCTGTTGGGAGGCGATACTTGGGAAGCAAGATTCCGTCTTCAATGCGTGCGGGACGGCCTTCCTTGCCATACACCTGCTGGGGAGAGATGTCCTTCAGGCCATTTTTGTTCTGTTGGGTGTATTCGCCCTGTTTGTAGAGGTATACTTCGGTGTTGAAGTTTTGGTCGTCCACTTGGTTGGCCATCACGTTGAGAATCCCCTTATCGATGAGGATCTGTTCGTTGACCCGGTCCGTTCTCCAAGAGCAGTAACGCATGGCTTGCTCCCACGATACGCCCACGACGGGGTAGAAGTTGTAGGCCGGGTGACGGAGGTAGTTTTCGACATAGGTTTCGTTATACCCCAGTTTGTCGCGCCAGACCAAAGTGTCGGGTAAGGCGGATTGATAAATCTGAGGGTAGTAACCGTAATCGTATACGCGACGCAACCAGTACAGGTACTCGCGGTAGTCCGCGTTGGTTACTTCATTTTCATCCATGTAGAACGAAGCGACGGTCACACGACGTGGCGTATTGTTCCAGTCGCGGATAAAATCTTCCTCGACGCGGCCCATAATGAACGTACCGCCCTCCACGAAAACTAAGCCGGGTCCGGTTTCTTGGCCTTGGTAGTTCAGGTTGATTTGGAATCCGCCATTTTTCTTGTCGTTGTAAGACATGCCGGTCGTACTCGACGCCGTTTTGCCGCAACTGGCTAAAAGCAACGTAGCCGCGAGGGCCGCTGTGCAGGAACGAAGAACAGATTGAAGCTTCATAACAGAATCAATTAGAATTTGGGACACTTGATCTCGCTGTAGCGCGTGCGACTAGAGCGGCAAGGGAACTGATAAGACATGGAAATTTCATGTGCACCCCCCAAGGAATTTTTCAATGGGGAAATGGTATAATCGTAGGAGTAGCCGAAGGTCCAGGGCACATCGTTGGGGGCAATGCCCACGATGAAGACCAAGGCGTCGGGATTCGTGCTGATGGCGCCAATGGCTTGGCGGTAAGCCATACCACCGGTCATGGGCCCACGGTTGAAGGAAACGCCGCCCGTTAACTGGTTGGCGCCACCTTGGCTCTGGAAAACCACGTGGGGAATCAAGAGGTTGTCCAACGAGTTATATAAACGTTTGCGGCCTAAGGGAATCGTGGCGCCCATTTGAGCGGACAACTTCATGGGTAAGGCATTGTTGGAAAGGAAGGCCTCATTGGGCTCCGTCACGTGGGACGCCGTGATGCCAGCGTAGAAGTGCTCGGTGAAACCCAACATGCCAAAGGTCAAATCCAAATGGCTGTTGGTCGTGTTGTCTGGAGCAATTTCGTTTGTGGGCTTCACGAATCCGTAGAAGGGATCGATTTGGTCAGGGAAGGTCAAACTGTTCCAATCCAAAGCTCGCTGACGGAAGGTTCCTTGAGCTCCAAATAGAATGGAGAAATCACGCGTCACCGTCAAGTGATACGAATAGATCAGGGAGGCTTCGGTCAAACTCAATGCTCCATTGGCCGCTTCGTCTTGCATGATCAATACGCCCACCCCGCCATTGAGGCGATCGACATACTGGTCATAGGATGCAGAATAGGTCTGATAGACCCCAAGCGAAGGATACTGATTGCGGTAGTTGACGTTGACCTTAGGACACTGTTTGACACCGGCGAAGGCGGGATTCAAATACAGTGGGTTGGCATAGAATTGCGTAAAATGAGGATCTTGTCCGTACATGGACGAGAGCCCCAAAAGGACGAAAGCTATGGTCAATAGGCGTTTCACTGCCATGTTAGATGTACGAATTAAGAGCCACAAGTATACGATTTTCCTCGTTCTTTCGTGAAAAAGAGCGCAAATTTGCCTGAACAACAAACGCGGCTTTTACCCGTTTATGACATGAATAGACCAAATCACCGGAATCAATCCACGAAGTAACTGCCTAGCCTTGACGCGTCGCTCCCTCATTTTTAGTTTAGTAGTTGGTGTAAATCAAGTCTTTGCCCAAGTTAGCCCCTCGGTTTTAAATCAAGGGGACTGGGGTAAGATTGCCGTGTCAGAGGATGCCATCTACAGTTTGAGAGCAGCAGATTTGGAAAGTCTCGGCTTGGGGACGGCGCCCTTTGTTTCGTCCCAATTAGGGGTGTATGGCCGTTCGGCCGGGGTCTTGCCCGAGCGCAACAGTAGCCCGCGCGAAGTGGACCTTGTCCCCTTAGCCATCTGGGTGGAGGATGGAGGCGATGGTCAATTTTCGGGGCCAGACCGAATTTACTTTTATGGTCAAAGCCCTCACACGTGGGTGTTCAATGCCGTGACGGATCGGTTTGATCACAGGCATCACCCCTACAGCGACCAGCAGGTCTACTTTGTGACTACGACGGAAGGCGGTGCACGGATTCAGCCTGCCGCATCCCTCTCAGGCCCGGCTCTGGGCTTGAATCGATTTACCCATGTGGCCCATCATGAGCAAGAACTTCAAAACTTGGTCGGAAGCGGGCGCCAATGGTTTGGTGAACACTTTGATTATACCCTAGTGCGCCAGGTGGGCCTAGGCCTGGATGCCCTCGATGCCCAGAGTACGGCCTTGTTTCGAGCGCGTGGCGTCGGACGCTCCACCATTTCCGGGACCAAACTCGAACTCAGTAGCGCTCAAGGCCCGATCGGGTCGATGACATTTGGGACGGTCGCATCCTCTTCGGGTGCGGACTATGTGGATGAAGCTGCCCTGACGCAGGAGCAGAGTGCAGTGGCCGCTGCATGGGGCGACATCACGCTCACGTTCAACCGCGATGTAAACCCCAGTGCCGCCGCATGGCTGGACTTTGTCAATGTGCATGCGGATGCCCCATTCAAGTGGCGGCAAACATCCCAGGTGTGGCATTTTTTACCCTCGGATACGGCGGTGGTTCAGGCGAATCTGTCCCAAGTAACGGGAGGATTGGCCGCCAATGGCCAAGCTTGGAATGTGAGCAACCCGCTTCAACCTGAGCGCATAACGCCTATCGGATTTTCAGCCAATGGCTCCGCGAATTGGGGCTTGCGCTTGGACGGCATGCAGGCGCAAACGGTAGCCATTTTTGAATCGTCCGTGCCTACGCCCGCGCTACTCGGAAAGGTGCCCAACCAGAATTTGCACCAATCCGGCCCACTGGATTATGTCATCGTGGCCCCGGCCTTCTTGCTTCCTCAGGCCCAGCGCTTGGTCGACTTGCATACCTCGAGGGGATTGCGCGTCCAAGCGATTGATGTGCAAATGATTTACAACGAATTTTCGTCCGGGGTTCAAGACATTTCAGCGATCAAGGATTACCTGCGTCACTTGTGGAATAGGGCGGATACCGCCACGGACCGCCCCAAGTACTTGCTCCTTTTTGGCGATGCCTCCTATGATTTCCGGGGCGTGGTGGAGCCCAATACGAACCAGGTCCCCATTTACCAGAGTTACAACAGTTTCTCCTTGTATTCCTCCTATAGCACCGACGACTTTTATGGCTTTATGGATGAGGACGAAGGCAATAACCTTCGCGCGAAAGGATTGGACCTAGGCATCGGCCGAATTCCCGTCAACACCCTCGATGAAGCCAAAGGGGTGGTCGACAAGATCATCGCTTATTCCGACCCTCAGAAATCCCTCGGAAACTGGCGGAAAAAAATCCTCTTCGTCTCGGACGATGTCGATAACGGATGGGAGGCTGTTTTGACGAGTATTCCGAACATTATTGCCGACCGGATCGATACGGCCTATCCGTTTTTGGACATCGATAAAATGTATGCGGACAGCTATGAGCAGCAATCAAGCAGTGCGAGTCAGAGCTATCCGCGCTTGCGCACAGAACTTATCCAGTCCATTAATGCGGGCAATCTGGTCACCGCCTATGTCGGCCATGGGGGTGAAGTGGGCTGGGCCAGCGAAAACATTCTCCAACTCAACGACACGAAGACTTTTTCGAATGGGGCCAAACTGCCCTTGTTCGTCACCGTGACTTGTGAGTTTAGCCGCTTAGACGACCCATTGCGCACCTCGGCCGGAGAGTTTCTTCTCCTCAACCCGGGAGGCGGAGCCATCGCCCTTCTGAGCACCACCCGCGTGGTGTACGTGGATGGTGCGGCCACGTTGAACGATTCTATTTTCCGGGTTATTTTCGAAAAGGAGGCGGGGCAATACCGCACATTTGGTCAAATTCTTCGAAGCGCAAAAAATGGGACCACCTCCGCCGACAAGCTGCGCTTTTCACTCCTGGGGGACCCAGCACTGCGATTGAATGTCCCGGAGCACCATGTGGTTCTAGATAGTATCAATACCCTGCGCTTAGATCCCACCATGGGGGCCTCAGAAAGCGATACGCTACAGGCCCTATCGAGGGTTCGGATTCGAGGCCACATAGAGGATGGGCCAACGGGCGCCATCCTGACAGATTTTCAGGGCCCCATGGATGTCATTTTGTACGACAAGAAAGTTCAGCGGAATACATTAAAAAATGATGACGAAGGACCCGTTATTTCCTTTGGGGAGTGGGCGAATGCCGCGTACCGCGGCAAGGTGCTTTCAAAAGATGGCCATTTCGCAGCGGATTGGGTGATGCCTTTGGACATTGCCCTACAGGTTGGACAGGGAAAGTTTTCCTTTTACGCCCAAGCGGATTCGATGGATGCCTCTGGGAGCGATTTCCGGGTGTGGATTGGCGGCATTGACCCGAATGCGCCCGTGGACGTGACGGGCCCCACGGTGGACGTCTTTATCGGCGATAGTTTATTTGTTTCGGGAGGCATTTCCGGCCCGGATCCGATGGGATTGGTGCATCTTTTTGACGAAAACGGCATCAATGCGGTGGGCAATGGGATTGGGCACGACCTCACCGGGGCCCTCGATGGCGATTGGAATGCGTCCTTTTCATTGAACAGCCGCTACAGCGCCAATCCAGGCACCTACCAACGCGGAGAAGCGACGTGGCCTTTTGAAGATTTGACGGATGGTCCGCACACTTTTTCGGTTCGTGCCTGGGATAGCTACAATAATGTCTCGGAAGGGAGCGTTGAATTCGTAGTGATTTCCCGCGACCAACTTCAGCTCGGCGCTATGCGCATCTATCCCAACCCCGGTACCGGTCCCTTCTATTTGGATGTGGAGCACAATGCGGAAGGGGATAGCTTGGAGGTAGAGTGGACCATTCACAGTCCAGACGGACAGCGCTTGTTTGAGGACCATTGGAGGGGTCAAGCCACCTCTGCTGTCTTGCAGGCGACCTCTTGGGATGGCACCGATGGCCATGGGCATCTTCTACCTGCGGGTTGGTACGTGGCTCGGGTCCGAGTACGCCGTCTATCGGATGGCCAAACCCTGCACGCTGCGGAACGCGTAATCCTCCTTCACTAAACCTATATTTGTGCCTCTTATGAAGCGTTTTATTCGTCCAGTACTGTTTTCGATTGCACTCGCCGCGGGAGTGGGGGCTTCGGCACAAACCACCGCGTTTGGAGATAATTTGAATGTCGTGACATCGGCCATGCCCATGCTCAACATTGGACCGGATGCCCGCATGGGTGGGATGGCCAATGCGGGCGTAGCGGCTTCGCCCGATGCCAATGCCTTGTTTTGGAATCCCGCCAAATTGGCCTTTATGGGGGCCGGTAACATGCAAGGCGGGCTATCCTATACCCCCTGGTTGCGCCGCTTGGTGCCTGACGTCGAACTCATGTTTGCCAATGTGGCGATGGGCTTGGGAGAGAGATCGGGCGTGGGTGCAAGCCTGCGGTATTTCTCTCTAGGCGATATCACTTTCCGCAACGAACAAGGCGATGAGCAGGGGACGTATCGCCCTTATGAGATGGCTTTGGATTTGGCCTATGCCCTGAAATTATCGGAAAACTGGTCGGCCGGGGTAGGTCTGCGCTATGCCTTGTCGGATTTGACCCAAGGCCAAGTCGTGGGTAGCCTCCAAACCAAACCCGGCCAGACGGTCGCGACGGATGTCTCCTTTTATTACCAAGGGGAGGAACTCAACCTGCCCGACGGCCAAAAAGGCCAATGGCTGGGAGGATTGAATATTTCAAACATCGGCGCCAAAGTGAAGTACACCGAGTCCGGCGATGCGGACTTCATTCCGACCAATTTGAAGGCGGGCGTCGGCTTCAATTGGATCTTGGATCGATACAACCGCGTGGTGGTGCTGTTTGATGTCAACAAACTACTGGTTCCGACCCAGCCCGTGCGCGACTTGCTCGACGTCGACGGGGATGGGGATCGCTATGAAATTATTGCGGGCAAGGACGACAACGTTCCAGTCATTCAAGGCATCCTGCAAAGCTGGGATCCCTCTGCCAAACCGGATGGAACGCGAGAACTCATGCGTGAATTCATGTACAACGCCGGCGTAGAATATTGGTATGACAACAAATTCGCCGTTCGTGGGGGCTACCAGCACGAGGACGCCTTGAAAGGCAACCGCCGCTTCTTCACGATGGGATTTGGGCTGCGGTACAGCTTGCTGGGCTTGGATTTTGCCTATCTCTTCCCGGCGGACCAAACGGTTCGTTCTCCCTTGGAGAATACCATTCGTTTCAGCGCTCTGATCGACTTAAATCAGATTTTAGACTAAGATCCTTAGTGTAAAAATTACCCTAGCGCCTATGTTCGGGCGCTACGCACTATTTTTGACCCCGCTTAAACGCGCATCATGGCAAAGAAAAAATTGACCAAAGAAGTCTACCTAAAGTGGTTTGAGGACATGCTCTTCTGGCGCAAGTTTGAAGACATGGCTGCGGCCTTATATATCCAACAAAAAATTCGAGGGTTTCTTCACCTGTATAACGGTCAAGAGGCGGTTCTGGCGGGGGCCTTGTTGGCGATGGAACCTGGCGACAAAATGATTACGGCCTACCGGAATCACGTGCAGCCCATTGGCCTGGGAGTGGATCCGCGTCGCATCATGGCCGAATTGATGGGTAAAGTGACAGGAACTTCACGAGGCAAGGGCGGCTCCATGCATATGTTCTCCAAGGAACACCATTTCTATGGCGGTCATGGCATCGTGGGCGGCCAAATCCCCTTGGGGGCAGGCTTGGCGTTTGCGGACAAGTACAAGGGTGACAACCATGTGACGATGACCTACATGGGAGATGGAGCGGTTCGTCAAGGATCCCTGCACGAGACCTTCAACCTGGCCATGCTGTGGAATCTTCCCGTCGTCTTTGTCTGCGAAAACAATGGGTACGCCATGGGCACGAGTGTGGAGCGCACGGCGAACCACACCGAAATTTGGAAATTGGGCTTGGGCTATGAAATGCCTTGCCAAGCGGTGGACGGCATGGATCCCGCAGTGGTGTACGAAGCCATGCAAGAAGCGATTGACCGAGCCCGAAATGGCGGAGGACCCACCTTCTTGGAAATTCGCACCTATCGCTACAAAGGACACTCCATGTCGGATGCCCAGCATTACCGCACCAAAGACGAGGTGGCAGAGTACCAGAAAGTCGACCCCATTCTCATCGCACGCAACGTCTTATCCAAGAAAAAATGGGCGACAGAAAAAGATTTTGAAGAGATTGAGACGCGCGTCAAAGCGCTTGTCGCCGAATGCGTCCAGTTTGGAGAGGAATCTCCCTTCCCGGAGGCGCATGAACTTTGGCAAGACATCTACGTTCAATCAGATTATCCATTCATCAAGGAATAAGTCATGGCAATCGTAATCAATATGCCCCGCTTGAGCGACACGATGACCGAAGGGGTCGTGGCGAAGTGGCACGTGAAAGTCGGTGACGCAATTACCGAGGGAAAGTTGTTGGCCGAAATTGAAACGGACAAAGCAACCATGGACTTTGAGGCCTTTCCGGGTCAAGAAGGCACCCTACTTCACATCGGGGTGGGCGAAGGGGAGGCCTCTCCGGTCGATACCATCTTGGCCGTGATTGGTGCCAAAGGCGAAGATATCTCCGCCCTCCTTGCTGGTGCGCCCGCTGAGCCCGCTCCCGCAGCCGCAGCTGTCGCTGTGGAAGTACGTGAGGCTCCTGCTCCGGTAGCAGTCCCTGCTCCAACACCCGCCCCCGCAGCTACTCCCGCTCCCACCGCGGATCACCGCGTCAAAGCCTCTCCGCTTGCGAAGAGTCTGGCCGCTGAAAAGGGCGTGGATCTCCGTGCCGTCACAGGCAGTGGCGAAGGGGGTCGCATCGTCAAGCGCGACATCGAAACGGCGGCGACTGCCTCGGCCGCGACACCTTCTGCTGCTCCCACTGCGGCGGTGAGCTATCCTTCATCAGGATATCAAGACACCCCTATCTCGCAGATGCGCAAGACGATTGCCAAGCGTTTGAGCGAAAGCAAGTTTACGGCCCCCCACTTCTACTTGACCATGTCCGTGGATATGGACGCGGCGATCGAAGCGCGCCAGGCCTTGAACGCGTCGGGGGATCACAAAATCTCCTTCAACGACTTGGTCGTCAAGGCCGTGGCGAAAGGCTTGAAAAAGCATCCGGCGGTCAATAGCGCCTGGTTGGGCGACGTAATCCGGACCAACTACGACGTCCACGTAGGCGTGGCGGTCGCGGTGGAAGACGGTTTGCTCGTTCCGATTGTGCGCCATGCGGACGCCAAAAGTTTGACTCAAATCTCGGCCGAAGTCAAGGATTTCGCCCAGCGGGCGAAGACCAAGAAATTGCAACCCATGGATTGGGAAGGCAACACCTTTACCATTTCAAACTTGGGTATGTTTGGCATCGATCAGTTCACAGCCATCGTGAATCCCCCGGATAGTTGCATTCTAGCCGTAGGGGGTATTCAATCCGTACCCGTCGTGAAAAATGGACAGGTGGTTCCCGGCAACATCATGAAGTTGACTCTGAGCTGTGACCACCGCGTGGTGGATGGAGCGACGGGATCGGCCTTCTTGAACAGCGTCAAAGCATTCTTGGAGTCTCCGGTAACCATGATGCTTTAATCTCCAAACTTTTTAAAATATTGGGCCGTTGGGCCCTTTTTTTACCCGAAATTTGCTCTGTAGATTGATTCTAAATAATCAATATTTGCCTCCTACTCATGTTCCTCTCTGATTTACCCTTTGGACACACAGCCATTGTGCTTCAGACTCCGGACAGTCTTCCTGTGAAGCTCTTTGAGATGGGTTGCATGCCGGGGGAGGAAATAGAATTGGCGTTTTATGCGCCGTTTCAAGATCCTATGTGTTTTAAGGTTCAAGGAACGCTGATTTCTATGCGCCGAGATTTGGCTCAGATTATCCCGATTACTGAGCCAGATGCCCGATAAGAAAGCCCTTCGCATTGCCCTCGTTGGTCGACCGAATACGGGAAAATCCTCGCTATTCAATCGGCTTACGGGTTTGAATCAAAAAGTCGGGAATTATCCTGGGGTGACGATGGAGCGAACCACGGGGTTGGCCAAATGGGCTCCTGGCGTCTTGGCGGAGGTCATTGACCTCCCGGGGGTCTATTCATTGCATGCCTCGTCAACCGATGAAGAAGTGGTCATGGATGCCCTACTTCAGGAGGCCCCTGAAGAACGCATCGACCGGGTTATCGGGCTCGCGGATGGCACCAATTTGAAAACCTGTCTCTTCGTTTTTAGCCAAGTTTTGGACCTGGGCATACCCGCAGTCCTTGCGGTCACCATGCGCGACGAAATGGAACGCCGGGGCATGGAATTAAAGACGGAAGAACTATCGGAGACCCTCGGCTGCGCGGTGATCCTGGTCAACACCCGCACGGGAGATGGGCTGGATGCCTTGCGTGAGGCGGTACTTCGGGCAGAACCCTCTCCCAAACTTCCCTTTTTCCAACCGGGTGGTCTGCATTTGAGATGGCTCGCCCAAGTACAAGAGGATCAATCGATGGCAATGCCCTATCGAGCATGGTTATGGGGATTGAAAGAGTCGCAAAAACCCCATTCTACAACCCTACAGCAGCCTCCTCAACGCGCTCGAACCGATGAGGCGATTCAGCGCTATCGCCAGGTCAACCAGTGGCTGCGAGATTTTTTTGAGGCCGATCCCGTCAAAGACCGTCGATGGACTGCCAGGCTGGATCGAGTAGTCGTGCATCCGGTTTGGGGATCGTTCATCTTGTTTGGCCTGCTGTTCCTGCTGTTTCAAGGGCTCTTCTACGGTTCGGAAGCGCCAATGAATTTTATCGACGATCAGTTGGCGGCATTATCCACGTGGTTGACCTCCGTGGGTCCCCCTGGATTCCTGATGCACCTCGTCAGTAAAGGCGTCCTTCCGGGTATTGCTGGGGTACTCATGTTCATCCCGCAAATCGCGCTACTCTTTGGTTTCATCTCTTTGCTAGAGGAGAGTGGGTACATGGCGCGAGTCGTATTTATCATGGATCGGTTCATGCGGCCCTTCGGTTTAAGTGGAAAGTCCGTGGTGCCGATGGTCTCGGGAACGGCCTGCGCCATCCCGGCCATCATGTCTACTCGGAACATGGAAAATAGCCGTGAGCGCTTTCTGGCTATTGCTGTAACGCCATTAATTACATGTTCTGCTCGTCTTCCCGTTTATGCGCTCCTTATCGGATTGGTCATTCCAAACAGTTCTTTTCTGGGGATGAACTTCCGCGGCGTCGTATTATTGGCTTTGTATGCCTTGGGTTTTGTGGCAGCCCTTGCCGGTTCAGCCATACTCAATCGCTGGATGCCCGCCAAAAAAACACCGGCTTTTCTCCTAGAGATGCCTCCTTACCGATGGCCCCAAGGAAGGAATGTCATTACATCCGTTTGGAATCGAACCAAAAGTTTCGTCACGGAGGCGGGCAAAATCATTTTGGCTATCTCTATTCTGCTTTGGTTCCTCGCTAGTTTCGGGCCCAATAAAGCCCCTGACTTTACCCAAGAGCGCGCGCCGTTAGCCATTGAAGAAAGTTATATCGGCCATGCCGGTAAGGCTATCGAACCCATCATGGCCCCCCTTGGTTTTGATTGGAAGGTCAGCGTGGCGGTGGTGAGTTCCTTTGTTGCCCGCGAAGTATTTGTGGGCACCATGGCCACGTTATATAGCGTGGACGATGAGGACAACGCGACTATTCGCGCTCAAATGGCCCGAGAGGTGGATCCGCGCACAGGTCAGCCCTATTTCACTCTGGCCGTAGGGGTTTCCATCCTATTGTTTTATGCGTTCGCCATGCAGTGCATGAGCACCTTTGCCGTAGTAGCCCGTGAGACGCAATCCTACCGCTTTGCGATCATCCAATTTCTTGTATTGGGCCTATTGGCCTATGGGGTCGCTTGGGTCGCCTATGCTCTTCTGAGTTAAGGCACGCGGATAAGCTTTTCAGATCCCAAATACTCCCCTTTGGGCCCAAAAGCTTGAAGGTGATATGCTCCCGCGGGCAAGGCCTCCACAGACCACCCGGAGGCGTCTTTCCTCAATGCATAGTGTCTTCCGCTCGCATCCATCACGGTTGCGTTTTCCACTTCGGCAGGCAACTGGATATAGCTGCTGGCTGGATTCGGGAACAGACGGAAGGGTTTCGAATCGAACACATCCTCCCCGACCGTGGCGGAAACGGTAACAACGAGGGACAGATCCTGGGTCAAATACCCATCGGAGATACGAATGACCAATATGTAGGGGGTTTGTCGGACTTGTGCGGCCGTGGGCGACCAGCTGATGTGCCCTAAAACGGTATCATTTATACCCTGACCCTGCATGGTAAATACGGCGGGGTTAGGTTGCGTGAAAAATGGCTCTCCGTATGCTTGCATATACAAAGGAGCTCCAGAAGGATTGTAGCCCATCACGTTTAACTGATAGCTTGAA
>Ga0209602_1000547_pt1 | contig 35789 bp, 57 predicted proteins | sample COGITO_mtgs_1205_3_FD_184810 | JGI IMG/M metagenome (GOLD analysis project Ga0209602, IMG submission 184810) | Pelagic marine microbial communities from North Sea - COGITO_mtgs_120524 (SPAdes) (version 2) | ecosystem: Environmental > Aquatic > Marine > Epipelagic ...
TCCATGCTGTGACGTTTGGATAGTCTAATGCTTCTACACCTACGTTAATAGCAGATGCCTCTGCAATCTTACGCAACAGGCTTGCTTTACCAGTTACTCCAATAAATAAAGATGCTACATCACTTGGGTCAGTCATATATGCTGTCATGCTACCAGCAAAGTCTCCCAATACTCCAGTAGCTGCTTGCTTGTTTGCAGTTTGTTCGTATTGATCTTGATATGCTTGTGCCTTATCCGCAGCACTTTGTATTAATGACTCATAAGCTATTTGCCTGCTAGACATATCAATGCCAAGCTCTTCAAATCTAGTCCTTACATTCTCATCATTGCTAGCTAAGTCATACAGTCTGGATATAGATAATGGGATAACTTCCCCAGTTGAAGATAGTTCTCTAGTTGGCGCTACATATCTACCTTGACCATAGTTCATGTCACCAACCCACATGCTATATTGATTATCGTCAAGACTTAATACTTCTTTAGCAACGGCCTCTAATGGCTCCATTGCTTCATTAAGCATGTCTGTTTTACTGCCAGAGTTCTGTAATGAACGTGTGGCATCGTAAGACGCTACAAAGTTTTCAACAAGTCCTGAATACTCACCAGGCTCAACTGACTGTTGTAGCTGCAAACTTGTTAGATCTGCTTTACCAGTTAATCTCATACTTTACCTTTGTTGTAATTTTTTCTCAATAGTTCTTTTGCCAGCAGCAGTTTGACCACCATAAATTCTTACTGGCCCTTTGCGTGGACTATATGCGTATCCTGCTATTGGCTTATCAAGAGGACCAATAAGCTTCATGTTATTGTAAGATTCACGCATTCTTAACAAATCTATTTGAATTGGATTGCCGTTTATGTCTTTAAATGGTAAACCTTCATCATCGATAATAACATAATTATCACCTGATCTTCTTAATCCAGCACTTTGTAAGTCAGCAATGTTGTAACTTTCTGCTGCGCCAGTTCTACTATTTAGCCCTAATATTGTTGCGCCTGTAGTGTCAGGATTATCTACTACAGCATCAGCAAAAAACGATAAAGGTGATTCAGCAATAATGTCTGGAATTTCATCTACTCTAAGCTCATCATGTATTAATACAATAGAGTCGCCAACCTGAGCAGCTCCACCATACCTTTGTCCGTTATTGCCAACATATCCGCCAGATGCAGCCCAAATTGATTCAGCAATTAAATCAGCATCAAGGTTTGCAGTATCTCCGCCTTTACCTATATAGTATGCTTCTGCTGTTGCTAACACTCTGTCATTTACTTCTGGATAAAAGTCACCTAAAGATGTAGTTAAAGCCATTCCAGCTTCAGATGTTCTAAACTTACTCTTAATATTTAAGCCAGTGCTTTTTGTAATTGAAACACCTTTATTCACTACTCTCATAGTGTTGATAGTGTTTTCTGGATTATCTACTAACAAGAAACCAAGTTGAGCAAAAATTGGATCATCTTTAGCTATTTGATTAAATACTCCGGGAGCATCATCTCCAAAAGAATCTACAATGTTTTGTGCTAAAGCCATTTTTGTGCCTGAATTTAAGGCTCCTTCTGAAGTAAGTTTGCTAGTGATTTCGCTAGCTTGTGACTTAGTTAGTATGTCATCGCCGGGCGTATAGTTCGCAGAAGATTTAATTGTTGCTATTTGATCTTTAAAACCAGTCAACACTATAGCTTGTGATTCACCGTCATATACAATTTGTCCAGCAGTACCTGAAGTTCTTTTTAGCTCGTAAGCAACAGCATCTTGGTTGTATGCAGTTCTAGCTTTGTCAAGATAAGCTTTTGCTTGCTCTACAGTATAGTCTGGAATTTCTAAGTTTGCTTCCATCCTCTCTACTTCTGCTTCCATTCCAGAGATAGATAGGTTTCTTAATCTATTAGCTACATTAATAGTTGATTGAACTTGACCGAGCCTAGCTTCTGCTTCTACTTTAGCAGTGCCATTTAATTTACTTGCATCATCGCTTAATTGAATAATGTTATCTTTTAATCGATCCGGTGAGGTTTCATTATTAACGATAGATTTTTCAATGTCTGTTGCATTAGCGTTAAGCGCTGTCAGTTTTTTCTGGTTAATTTGATCTATAGCTTTAAAGTATGACTTAACTTCAGTCTCTAGAGAGTCTCTTTGTTTAAAGGTCAGTTCTTTATATACCTTACTCCATGCACCAGCCTTACCTTCGCTCATAGCTAGGATCACTTCATCAGTTGAACCAAACTGTTTAGATAAGTCTTTTGCTATATGCTTGTATAGGCCAGTAGTAAATTCGCTTTCAACTAATGCTTCATAGCTTTTTCTGTTAGCACTGTCTTTAAATAACTCTTTAGTAGATGCCATGTCATTTTCAAATTTGGCAAATAACATGTCTGGATCCATGCCTGACTGAAAATCCATATCTAGCGACTTTAACTTTTCGCTTAATGTGTCTTTAGCTAATTCATCTTGTCTTAATTGTTCTTGAGTTCTTAAGTCACCCAAAGCTTTCCTATAGTAACTACCACCATTATTTACGCTTTGCGCATAAAATCTATTAGCTTCTTCTGGATCAATCTGTGATAAGACATTACGCCATGCAGCTAATGGTTTTTCTAAGGCTTGTTGAATTTGTCCGGCATCCTGTAGCTCACCAGTTTCTACTCTAGCTAAGGTAGTATCAAAGTGTTTATATGCTTTGTTGGTTAACTCGGCAGATGCTTGTTGGCCGTATAGTTTTTGTAAGGCATCGTTCCATACCATACCACCATTCATTGCTTGTTCGATAGGGTTAATACCACTTACACGTGCTTTCTCTAACTGTTCTGCTGTTAAAGGGTTAGCTACTGTATACTCCATTGCTTCTTGTTTTACTGCTCTTTCTGCTTGTGAATTTGCAAACTTAGTTACAGTATCTAATGCACCTTGTATACTTTTAGACCGTCTAATTGCTTCGCCATATTGTGGCGTTTGCAGTGTTGGCGCATCGGCCATTAACGGCGCTCTGTTTTCGTATTGTGGTAGTTTAGCCATTATTTATCCTTAGTAGCTTGGGCCAAGATTATATTGAGGTCCAGTTTTAAATGGATTCATTATGCTTTCATTAGTCATCATTGAAGTAGATCCTGTGTATGAACTCATTGCGTTAAATTGTGATCTATACCCTTCGTATCCAGGCACTGTAGTTGGTGGTGTCCCACCTCCAGGCATCAAAGCATAAGCATTAAATGCAGCACCAGCTAGTCCTGATATAGCATCAAATGTAGAGCTAGACTTAGCATTGTCTGCTGCTTCTAAGAACATCATCTCTTGTACTTCACCGTATGATCGTCTTTCTGCGGCTGTTCGTTGTAAGTTAGTAAAGTCTCTACCAGCATTTTTAGCATTAACTTCTTGAATTAATTTAGCTGATCCAGAGAATCCACTCACACCGCCAGAGAAGCCACGAGCAACTGCCGCTGCATTGGTTTGTCTTAGCTTACGTAATACATTGTTGCCTTCAATCTCTGCGTTAACTGCTTCTCTTTCCGCTTTAGCTCTTGCTTGAGCAGCTTGAATTTCATATTGTGATTCAGCAGCTGCACCTTGTTGCATAGACTGAAATGCGCCCATCACTGAACTGACTGCGCTTGCGGCGCTAAATGCTTGTGCTAAGGTTATGCCTTCCATACGTTATCTTCCTTGATAAACTGATACTTTATATTCTAAACCAAGTAATGTGAACTTTAACGGTGCGCTTTGTGTCACAGTTATTTGCCCATCATTACTATATCCTAGTATACCATGCAATACTTTAGTACCAGTAAACTCAGGTACAGCAGTGTCTAATCCACCTGCACCTAAAGATCTGATAGGAACTAAATTGCCATTAATCACAAGATTCTGTGTATTTAATAATATTGCATTTACTTCTACAACACGCTTTCTAAAGCCAATACGTGTGCCAGCTTGAGCTTTAATATTAAGCGGCATAGTTTTTACTTGAATGTCAATCGGTAATCCAACCTCGCTGGATGTGGTTGGTGGGTTAACAAAAGTAACAGTTCCCCCAGCAGGTACTGTTTGATTGTTTTCAACATAACCATCTGATAATACATTTACTACACTTCCTTCAATATGAGCCATGTTAGCAGTAGTTGATGTAGTCCCTACTACAGCACTGTCTGTTAATCTTTCACTATCAAACACTTCTACATAATATTTATCAGAGCCGCTGTCTGTTCTTTTTACTACGCTATATATATCAGTAATGTCAACACCAACATCAATATATGATCCGTCAGTTGTAAACTCAGATGGCGCAATAACATTCTGCAAGCGTAGCAGTGAAAACACCGCCATCGTACCGTCATCTTCATTAACAATTAACAATAGATCATTTTCATCAGTAGCAACAGCACGCCTAATGTCCATACGTTTAGGACCTTTCAATAGATGCCCGGCTAATAATGATATTTTAGAAGTAACGTAAGTAAGCTGTGTATCAGAGTATGCAATCTCAGACAGCGCTTTACCTTGTCTTTGTATAAACAATACACCAGACTCAAGCGACTTTACTCGTACACCTTCTCTTGATCCGTTACGTGATGTGGTAGAGAAAAAGAAGTCAGTTGGTGTGATCGGTGTTAACCCTTCCTGTGGTACGTAGAATTCACCACCAGTAGTAAACACCTGTAAGTCTCGACCAGATATAATATCGGTAATAGCGTTGAAGGTATTGGTATCTAGTGTAGCCTCAACTGCATCATCATCTAAGCCTTCTATAGCTTCAAAATCAAAGAATAGTCCTACTTTTGATCCCCATATAGTAGATGGTCTTGATCTACTACCACCGAAGTATAGTCGTCCTTGATGGAACGTAACAGAAATAGGCCAACCTTTACTTGCTGACCATACGTTTTCATATCCTGTTTCTAATTCCCAATTGCCTGTAGTAGTTGCAGTAGTATCAAAGAAGGGAAATTCTGTTACTACGTTTACTGATGTTGAGCTATTAAATTTTACAATCTTTGCTCGACCTTGTGGCGAAGCATTAATGTATTGACCAACATGCCCTGAATTAAACACAGCAGATGTTGCAGTAATAGTGACCTTGCCTGATACATCGCTAGCGGTAATACTGCCAGCTGGATTAGTGGTTGTTAATGTGAACGCATACTTAGGAATGCTGTCAAAAGCAATAGCACTAATAGTCCAAGAGGTGTCAGTGTTACGAACAATCTTCCTTGGCTGCATATCTTCATTCACTACAATCAATGTATCAGCAGATTGTGTCCAACACATTTGATCTAAGTTGGCACTAACGATTCCTGTAGATGTTTGAGTATGTACTAGAGCTTTATTCTTATACACATACATTGTGTCATTGGTAAAGCACAGCATATAGCTGTCAGACGTAGAAAACTCAAACGCTATCAAGCGCACACCATTCTCTGGAGAGCCACCTAGCTCATTAATAAACTGAGTGCCAGGTCTACGCGTTAAACCACCTTGAGGTTGGCATATAACATTCTGTGCTGTTTCTAACGCATTGTCATATGCTTTGAGATCAACCCTAGCACGAACAAGAGGGTCTAACTCTCCAGTCGTAAAGTTGGTTTGTATCTCTACAAAACGAGCCATTAGTACCTCACATTAATTAATGAGAAATCTTGGAATGCGTTTGTTGGTTGGCCTTGTCCATCAATATTCATTGCTTGGCGCATAAAACCACCACGTCCATTCTCACCTGGAGAGCCTTGTGCTACTGATCTCCAATAGTCTGTCTTTTCAATTTGATCTGTGATAGGCATAGCCAGATGCCATACCATTTGGTATTTAAGTAATTGTACAAAATAGTGAGGTAGAGCAAATTCTGGAACATCATATTGATAATCCACATATACTGACTCATAGTCTGTAAGTAACTTGTCACCTAATAACCTATATTCTCTTCTTACTGGTCCACCAATATTGGCAGTATCATACACTGCTCTTGGAACGCCAATCATGTCTGATGGCATTTGATATTGGTACTTATATTCATTGGTTGGTGTAGTAATTAGTCTAGCTAACTGCACCTTTTTAAACGAGAAAGACCAGGGGTAACTGGCCAATGTTTTAATCTTAATATCTGGATAAAGTCGGTCACAAATGTTTGCCTCATCTGTTCCTTCGGTAAATGAAGATATAGGACTTGCTCCTAACATCAATAATGAGTCAGAGCATATTTTAATACTAGTATCACCTGTTGCCATTTACTTTCTCCAAATGTGCAAATAGGTGGGAGCCGAAACCCCCACCTTCTGCATTATTGCTATTACTTAGTCAGCGTCCGCTACTGAAACAGTAGTTCCGTCTGATACATCGACAACGCCTGCTGCATTTGATAATACTACTACCAAAGTTGCTGTTGGAGTTGCTGTGTCAACTACATAAATTAAATCATGTACTTTTAATATAGTTGAAGCACCGTTAAAGTAACCAGCGGTATTTACTGTTGCAATTGCATCCGCTGATTGATATGTCCACATTTGTGGAGCGTCACCTGCTTTAGATTGACCACCAGCAGCTGATAAACCATTTACGTTATAAGCCATTTATAGTCTCCCTGTTAAGATTCACGACATGTGAGTTGAACAATACCTTCAGCATCGATTGCAACTGAAGTAGCAGAAAACATAGAATTCACAAGGAATGATGTTTTTTCTGGTACATAGTTGATCTCTGTCTTAGGACCAATACCTTCAGCGTAACCCATAGCAGATTTATGGAAAGCCCATAAAGTTCTGTCTAAAGATCCATCAACAGCAAGACCGCCTTCAGTTCTGTCGCCTAGTACGTGGAATTTGAAACCTAAGAAAGTATCAACTTCGCCAGATACTAAAGCTTTAACAGTGTTAAAGTCAGTAGATGTTACCGCTGTTTCTGAAAGTAAAGAAGCTAGTGAGTTAGCATGGATAACCATATGACGATCCTGTGGAGGAACGTTACCTTTATCTAGTAACTTTTTAGCTTCACGTAGTTTAGCTACGTTAAGGTTTGTGTCAGTACCACCAACGTCATTACCAACAGCCAGTGAAGTACCTGATGCTGTTAATGCGTCAAGAATAAGTTGATCTTGTCTACGGCCAATAGCGTTCGCTACTACTTGAACTAACTCTTGTCTTTCGTCAAAGTTAACTTTTTGTTGCATGAAAATGTCTGAGTATTCAGCTGCATTCCAATCTTCGAGTGTAGCTGTTACTTGACTGAAGTCCACGTTAAGTGGAGTTACGTCTGTTTGTGGTACACGTAGTGTAGCCACGCCTTTCCCAACTTTAGGGAATTTTACTGTTGCACCTTCAACGCCGCGTCTTTGTCTAGTTGCACCAACCAATTGTGCTTTCGCTTGGTAAGCCTGATGAACTTCGGCATCAAAGAGTGTCACAAAAGCATTAGATAATCCAATAGCCATTGTTGTCTCCTTAGAAATTAATAAATTAAATTAATCGCTGTGGTATGCCAGAATTTCTGGGCCAGTGCTTGCTATTTACGATAGCCATTCGACAAGGTTACTTGCGTTTAAGGATTGCGTTGTGAAATGCAGTGAGCCTTATCCGTGAATATAGCACAAATAAGGCTTATTTGCAATAGATTAGCCGTATACTTGCTGGAACGCTCGTTCGACTTTTTGTCTATAAGATGGATCGTCTTGGTATCTAGGATCAGCTACCATGGCTTGCAGTTCTACTTTAGATGGTGCGCCTTCAACTGGTGTTGCTTCGAGAGGAACTCTGCCTTCTTGCGATGCTCTAAGTTTCTCAAGAGCTGCTAGACCTTTGGCAGTACCGCCCATAATTTTGAACTCGTCAAAATCTTCATTAGACCATATGCCTTTTTGAACAAAGTTTTTTCCCCAACTTACCATGCTATTAATGCGTGCATCAGCATTCGGACCTAATGCCTTACGTTCTTCTGCAAGGTTAACTTCATATGACTCTGCGCTTTGTTGATTCATATCTACTACTTGACCAACCAATGAGTCTAATGCTGCTTGACTAACATTGTATTCTTTTGCCCAATCCATCACATGACTTCTGATAGGATCGTCTTCTGGTGTATTACCAAAAGCAGACGCATCATACTTGCCGTCTTCTGGTGCTTTATGCTTTCCTTGTGATACTAACTTTTTAAAATGATTGTATGATTTGACAAGTGCTTCTTCGTCTTTCACTCCATCTTTAATAAAGTTTTCTGGGTAATAATCAGGAATTTCTGATGATTCTTCATCACCATTTTTGACAGCAAATTCTTCTTTTGCTTTCAACTCATCTGGATCACGGTGATCTATTTCTACCTGGTCTGTATTAGCTTCCTCAACTTCTGGTGATGCTCCATCGAGTAGGCCAGTCGATTCAGTTTCCTGAACACTAGGTTCGATTGCTTCTTCCATTATAATTTCCTTGCTCTAATTATCCTTGCTTCTAAATCCTTCACTATAGAATTCTGCCCTTCACGGAAGTAAGCATAGCTTGGGTCGCTTCCCGGCAAGGCAACAGGTTGCTCGTAAATGGCTTGGCGTAACCAATCCATCAACTTCTGTCCATCTTCATCGCCCATTACTCTTAATACTAAGCGATCTAAATCATCTTTCTTTTGGTTAACATCTCGTATATCAAGAGGTAACCCTTGTTCTAAATCATCCCATCCAGCCATTATTTCTTCTTCTTAGGAAAGCCAGCTTTCATATTCTTGTATGCTTTCTCAGTAACTGTTGAGTCTTTCTTAGTCCTGCTTGTACCAGCTTTTTTTCTTTTGTTTATGTTTTCGTATAAGCTCATTATTCGTCATCCTCTACACTTATTCCCTGCATTAATAAACGATTGCTTCTTTTCATACTTTTGTGCGAAGTCTGACTTGCAATCTCTTTAACATACATCTTTGCTTGTTGTACTTCTTCTTTCTCCATCTTATTTAATTTATCTTTTTCTGATCCTGACAACTTGTTGTATTTTTCAATGACTTCTAAACTTTTTCTATACCTACCAACACTTGACTTAGGCTTTTTGCTCATCATGCCTTCTACGCCATCTTTGTTGTCTACTTTATTTCTAGGATCTGAATTGTATTGATTTATTCTTTGCCTAGTATCAGCTTTTTCAACTTCTTCTGCTTTACGCAGTTGGTTTGCTTTTATCTTTTCTTTAGCAGTTGCCATAACTTATCCTTGTCCTTGTTTCATTGCTTGGTCAGCCACTTGTGTAGCTACTTGTCCGGCTGCTTCTGGATTCTGCATAGCCGCTTGTTGCATTTGTTCCATGGCTTGTTGCTGCATCATCATTCGTTCCATCTTAGTAGTTAATACACGCTGTGGTATACCTAACTGTTCTGCAATAAAATCCATCATCTCGCCCATCTTCAATGTTGACATTGCTTCTGGACCTGCTTGTTGTGCTATTTGAGCATACTGCATTACTTTCTCTACTTCTTCCATAGCTTGTGCTTGTGCTAATGGAGCAGCTGCTGCAATTCTTATTTCTAAACCATTTACTTCAAGAGGTAGGTCAATCAATCCTCTGTCATCCATTACTGCTAAAATCTTACTTACTAATGGAATCATGGTTTCATTAATCAGTCTACCAAATGCAGAGCCTAAGTTCTGTGACAGCTCTTTCATTCTTTCAACAACTTCTGTTGCAGACCTTGCACTCATATTATCAGGTGGAAGACTTTCGTCAAGCAAGATGCGTTTAATGTTTGCTCGCAAATCATCCATAATAATTTGAGATACATTAAAGTCGCCTGATCTTGGTAATGGTCGTAATGACTCACCTTGTGGCCCACCGTTACGTGCTACAGGAATAATTGCTCCAGGCATAATCTTAACTGTGTTGGGGTTAAGCACACCATCGTCAGCAGCTGTGTACACGCCACTAATAGCTAGAGAAGCATTCTTTAATACTAACTCTAATGTTTTGTTTAATGTCTTAATATCTGGCAGTGCAGTAATAAGTGGTCCACGTCCATAGATTTCACCAGCTACTTTAGAGTAACGAGATACTATCCAAGGACTTTGTTTCATTCTTCTATAAACTAATTCAGTCTTAGACTTCTTATCAATAACATGGTAGCAATAATCACCACGCTTCTGATCTTGTACTGTTGCCTCTATTAGTTCAATTTCTTCAGTAGGTTTATCTTTAATTTGTTTTTTTAGCTGGTCTGGTATTTTAATGTCCGGCCATTGTCTTTCTAGTACCTCACCTTTAATACGCATACGTCTGTAAACATTATCAACTTGTCCGTCTGCACCTTCTTCAAACGATACTAAGTATTGTGGTACTGGTATAAAATTAATTGGATTAACATCGTCACCTGGCTGAACCATCATAACTGCTGTACCAACAGACAAATCTAGCAAGAATTCACCAATAGCAATATCAAAGTTAGATTGTTTCAGTGCATCAAACATTTTATCTGAATACACGTCTAAAGCTAATTGCGCTTCTTGTTTACGATCAGTAGGAATGTCTGATCCTGGTTCTAATCGACACCACTTTCTTTGTGGAGGAAATATGCCTGATTGCATTCTGTTAGCAAATCGTTGAGTAGAGTTAATAGCAGTAGAATCAAATACACGATTCATTTTCTTATTACCACCTACTTTACCATCATAATGCCCGTCATAGAGATTACGTTGTGGCAATGCAAACTCATAGGCTTCTTCGTATAGATTCCTAAAGTTTTCTTTTCTTGTTAATGCCTTGTCATGTCTTTTTAAAACATCCTCAGCCGTTAATCTCATCATTGCATTAGTTCCTTATAGTTATTCAGTCCAGGTTAATATTATCTCAGTTGCGTGTGGAGTGTTAGTTGCATCTTCATTGGTTAATCTAAACAAATAAGCTGTTGCCCCTTTTAGTATTAAAGTGCTACCTCCAGCTTCTGCGCCACCACCTTTTTTACCAACACCACCAGTCAAGATTTCGCTTATAATTAAAGTACCAGTTGAAGTTACTGTGGGGTTAGCTAAAGCTACACTTTCACTAGTAATTGTACTTGATCGGTTTCTATTAATGATTGGTATTGATGTACCGCCAGTGACAACAGCGTTTTCATACAAATACGCCATTGCATTACCACCACATAACCCAGTAATGGTTATAATTGGATTAATGTTTTCTGGAAAAGCAAGAGCAATGTCAATAGAATTATTAGCTGGTAAAGGGTCAGCAAATGTGCGTACATACCCAGTAGAAAACGAATGGCCTTCAATTAGCCTAACTTGTTGAACATCCCTAGTAGGATACGCGCCTTTATAATCTATAATCATTAAAAACTAAACTCCAATCTAGCACCCTTATAAGGCACGCCTTTAGCATGTCCCCAATCTCCATCCGCATAAAAAGCAGAGGCTCCAATTACTACATCTAACTTCTTGTCAATAATAGGTTGTCTGTACTCAGCATATCCACCAACTGATGATGTGCCTTGTTTATTTTTACCGCCAGACATGTCAACACTAATTCTACTTAAAATCTTTTGTACTTGTGTTGGACTGATGATTTCATCTTCACCCATTAAAATAAATCCTTAAGTTTTTTAAATAGCCCTTTATTGTTTGTGGTGTTTACTGTGCTGTCAGCAAAATATTCTTGTGTTTCTATTCCATTTCTAAACTGTAATATTGCTTGATTAAAATCTTTAGTTCTTTTTGGAGTTTGTTGATGCCACTTAGAATTAAAGACTTCTCTTGATGCTTTAGTGTATTTACCTTCCTTAAGATACTTCCAAGTTTTTTTATGCTCTTTATACCAATTTGTGCCTAATTGAAAGTTTACTCCAATTAAAGCATTTTCAAATTGCTGTGTTGGTTTGTTAGGTAATTCAGCTAACTGATTTTTTGCTGCTGCTTTTGCAATCTTTACATCTTGCTCTAGCCATTGGTTTACCACATTCTCTGGGATAGGAGTTCCTACCTTTTCAATGATAGGATACAATGCTTGCTCTTCTTTAGTTAATAAATGACCAACTCCACCTGTAGGTTTGTCAAGGCTATCAAGATAACTAACATACTTGACTCCTTCTCGGTCTTTTAAATGTTCAATTAAATCCACTCTATGTCCTTGGAGCGTTATGCAAATTAATAGGAGGAAAAGTAATTTCATGCCATTCCATAGTTACGCCCACTCACTACGCTGTAGACGCAAGCATCCTATGTTTATAAGAAAGTGAGATATAGTATCGCCATCGTAAGTAGATTCAGTCCACTCAAAGCCTAAACCAAATCCCCAATAAAAATGCCAGCTCCACATTATAGTTCTGTTCCTACACCTAACATAGATCCAACAATGCCAAGACCTGTTTCACCTAGTGCTGGCATACCAGTTGCCATGCCCTCTGTTCCCGGTATTGGTGCTTTAGCTAACAGACCGCCAGTTCCGCGTGACAATCTTTTTTGTGCTGCTTTAGTAGACTCTAGTTCAGACTTAGATTTTTTTTGAGACGCTTTAGATGCTGCTATAATAGAATCTAATTGTGCTTGAGTTAAATCTTTTTGCCTTACTTTAGTTACATATTGTGGTCTTTGTACTGCTTGTGGCATTCCAAACGCGTTAGTTCCTCCAATATTACTATACCCCCCACTAGAAAGCGGGTTATAATTAACTCGCTCTGTATAGGTTTCGGAAATACCTTGTCTTATAGTTTTATTGTATTGGTCATTCCACCAATCCTCAGACTTAAATATGTTACGTCCGCCAGCTTGTTTAATTAAATCCGCTTCTGCTTCTTTTATAGGCGCGACTAGCCCACGAGCTTTAGCCATGCCAAAGTCAAGGGCAGCCATGTTACGAAGCTCCTAGAGTGTCTTCACCAACCCCTTCTTCTGGGTCTAAACGTGTATCAGACAGCAACATTCTTGATCCACCACGAGCTGATGCTCTTTTCTTAGCAGCCATTTGTTCTTGTAAGTCACGCTTTTCTGCTTCTGATTCCATTCGCATTCTTTCTGTTTCTTTTCTTGATTGCTCAATTTGAGCTAATGCTGCCGAGTTATCAGGCTTACCGCCCATTAATCCACCCATGTTACTTTCTCCTCATAATAAATGTATCTTCTTTATCAGCACTATATTGTTTCATTAATCCTTCAGAAACAAACTTTAAAGTTTTTGCCCAAGCTATAGCGCGGTCATCATTAGATACTACCGTAATTTGTATACGATGTAAATTAAATAATATCTCTACGATATCAAAGAATGCTATTGCACACTTAGTCATAGCTATCGGGTATCGTTTAGCTTTCTCGTCAAATAAAGACCACGCTTCACCAACCCCAGGCCAAAGGATACCGCAACCAAAAATAGCAACAGGATCATTGTGATAAAATGCAGTAACTGCTGGACCAACAGTAGACTGATAATTAATACGTTGTTTTCTATTTTGTTTCGATAATGATGAAAACCCATAGTTATCAAATCCTTTAAAATGTTCTATATGGTCTGGGTGATAGTTTCGATAATGAGCATTTTTAACTTTAACCATATACTCATCTAAATGTTCTTGGTTAATTAAATACATCAAAGTCACTCCCTGCAACTGTTGGTACAATTAATGTACTAGCAGCCAATGGACTTTTAGTCATGCGCTTATGTTCACCACCGCCTAGCATTAGGTAGCCAAACGCATCACCAATGTGTGAGTGTTCGTTTTTATTTGGAGTATCTTTAAATCGTTCATGTCCGGCACCAACTGCTACACGTTTAAAGTGATAACCACCGGCCAATGATTTACGAATCATCTTACATGACTTGTGTATCATCAGACCTGGCTTACCGGCAATCAATCTTTGCATTGGAGCTGCTGCACCTTCACGCCTTACTCTGAAATTGTTAGATGCAGTTGGTTGTGCGCGTAGTCCTAATGTACGTAAATAATCAAAGGCTGTTACTTCATAGATAGCATCACGCTGCATACCAGCAGGATCGCCCCATACTAATACTTGTGCTTTAGGATATTTAGCATTTAGCTCGGCTAACAACTGATTACCAAATCTTTCTAATCCCATATCTTCAGTAACTATCTCATGTAATACAACCCAACGTCCATTTGCTAGACGCTGACCAATAGCTGCTGCTGGAGTTAAACCAAAGTCAAGTCCAATATGCAATGGCAATGTACCATCGTACTCTACCTCATCTGAACTCATTAAGTTATCATCGTACTCTGGCCACACTGGTCTGCCTTCTTGTACGTAAGTATATTTACCCTCAGCATAACAACGCACCCAGTCTAAGTTCTTACCACCCAACATTTGTGAGTAGTAACCTGCTGGTAAGTTCTTTACATTTTCTGCTTTAGGATTCAGCTTCCACCATCGTCCACTAGCAAAGATATGATCGTTTGCTTCTGGATTATCTGGCAGTTCATCAATCGGTACCTCTATAACACCGCCGGGTTGTTGAAAGAAGTCCCAGCCATACTTACCGGTAATCGGTTCTTTCTCTGCTAGACGATGCCACCAATGATCGTCATCCATTGGGTTGGTATCCATCCAAACACCATGCCATGTAGGACCACCATCACGCTGAGTAGGATAACGACCCACCCTATGAGTAAGACCGTCAATAACTGCCTTAGGAAGTTCTCTAGCTTCATTAACCCATGCCCCCGTCAGTTCAAGTGATAATAGTTTTCTTACATCTTTAGGTTGATCCAATGCCAAGAATATGACCTCACAATCTATTCCCGCAGCATCTCCTCTGGATGGGAGACGTATGTGGTGTGTGATGGGTGGGGTATATAACATTGGACCAAAAGTATTCTCAGGAAATAGTTCCTGCCATGTCTTAATTGTGGTAGTCTTAAGTTCTGGATACGAGTTTCGTACGATGACAAAACGGGTATAGCGAATGCCATCCTGTGGGGAGGGCTTTTGTCTGACGGCACGCATCATGATCTCAGCAGCACAGGCGTATGATTTGCCTGATCCAACTGGTCCCATTAGTCCGCGGACAAACTTATTAGACTGTAAGAATCCATATACCGCCGGCGATGTGCTAAAGTCCAGGTCAATGCCCGGACCACTGAGTGCTTTTTTACTGCGCTCTTTTTTATTGCTCATCGTCTATATCTTTGAACTTCATCGTCATCATACGTTTGAGTTCTTGGTTTTCTGTATATAGGGTATCAATGATGTGCATGACTCGAGAGTTATTCATGTTTACCATCTTAAACTCTTCGCGCAGTTGGTCAATCTGTTGCTTGATGTCCATTATCTTTTCTCCACTGTTTCCAAAGTTGTAATGTGTGTATTGCTTTTTCTATATCCTCATCGCCATTGCCCTTAAGGTCAACGCGAGTTACATACTTAATCACAGTATGCTGTATAGCATTAAGGCCGTTAGCCATAGAAAATTCCATTGGCTGTATTAGCATTTGAGTGTAATGGTTGCCACCGACTTGGGTGTCTTTAGGATTCATTGTCAAGACCTCTTAAGTTGTTAGGGTCTAGTGCTTTCTTGGCCATAGCAATGCCAAGGTCTGATTTGTAGTTAGGATCAGCTAATATATCACGCGCCCACTTTTTTGGGTCTAATGGTTTACTGCTTAATTCTTTTGCCATCTTAAGAAATTTTTCTCTAGGACTCACCGATATCTCCTTCTATGATTGGTGCTTTAATGTTAATACCAATAACGGATGGTTTGTCGGATTCTTCTGGGTTGTCCAACATACCAGATGCTTTTGCTAGTATGCGTAACACTCCGGGCTTGTCCCACATCTCAATAGCAATCTGCCCATCTTTATCAATCTTGATAGACTTAATTGCTTGCAGAGCATGCTCCGGAATATCACGGCTTGGTTTTACTTTTACTTTACCTGTCTCATCCCATTCCATAAAGTCAGTAATCTTGGTGTTAGCAATAGACAATAAGGAATAGGCGACAGCTTCTCTGTTGGCAGCTAATGTTGTGCTGCGCTCCAGATTCTTTTGTAGTGTTTTCACACCACCATAACCCGCCAAAGACGGGATAGGTTTGTTTTTGTTTTTAGCTTCACTCATTAGAAGGGAAGATCGTCCTCGAGTTCGGCCACAGTCTCAGCCGCTGGTGCTTGATGACGTACTGGTGCGGATGTGTTGGATGCGGATGCCGCGACAGGATTACCAATTCGTAAGCCATAATACTCCGTGCCATCTCGCTGACTTTTGTTACTATACAAGTCTACGTAATGCTCCGTGCCATCTGGTAGTAATACTTTACCACGCCAATCAGCATGCCAATCCTCTGTCTTACGATCATTCTTAAAAATACTTCCACTTCCTGGTTTACGTTGATATGGTTGTTCAGCCATGTTCTTCTCCTATATAGTCATATAAATGTACGACAGCCTTTCCGCCATCGACTGCTTCACCTCTAGCAATCTCAATGTACTCAATCTGACTGTCATCATTATACATGCCAGCCTTCATTAGTGCATCTAATATTGCTTTAAGTGTGTTATCTAAGTCAAACTTTCTTTTAGATCTGGGGTGTATCATCACACTAATTGCTACTTTCTTTTCTTCAAAACTCTTGGCATTACTTTGCTTCACTACAAGATCTACTGCTTTAGTAAACTCTACACCTTCTTTACTGATGTATCGTCTATGTCCGTTAGCACGCCAATAACTATTGACGCTTGGTGGATAAGGCAGTTCTAATCTTATAGTTGGATTCATAGCTTGTTTAATCGACTACGAATGTCTTTAGTTAAGTAAGCCTTAATAGCCTCGTTAATTAATCCGGCTTTAGTCTTCTCTTCTTCCTTAGATGCTTTATCTAGCAGCTCAACACTTTGCGGTGTCAGTCTAACTAGAAACGGTTTTAAATCGCTCATTACACTTCTCCTTGTAGTGGTGGTAATTCAACTTCTGTTAATGGAGGTAAAATTACCGGTAGTGTATCTTCAAATACAATCTCTGGCAATGGCTCTGCTATTTCTTCTACACTAGATGCAAATACAAAAGCATCTAATTCATCTGTTAGTGGTGGTAACGGTATTTCTTTTACTGGCAAGATAACCGGTAATTCTTCATGTACCGATGTCATTACCGAAGTCATAGGTGCATCAGAATACCTTGGTGCGTTATCATAAAAGGTAGCAATACCTACTAACACTACTGTACCTGCTGCTCCGATCAAACCTAATTCTTTTAACGTCATACTAATCTCCTTTATATTTAGTGGTTACTTTCTTAATCCTACCTGGCTTACGTTTGTCTGCATCTTTCTCTTTCAACAGCCATCGTTCGTATTCCATTACTTCTGCTACTGCGTGGAGTGAGACTGATTTACCTCCCATTGGAAAGCCCTTAGTTACCTTCCAATAGCCATCAGCCCTCGTCCACTTATACTCCAACGGCTCACCCTCGTTGAACTCTTTACAGATCCACTGGTAAAAAGCTTTCAGCTCCATCATGAATCCTTATTGTGCGTTTCTTAACTGAATCCGGTAAATAGATATAATCTTCTAACAAGCATCGTGTTGCTTTGGCATCAGGTATGTTTAACTCTACATACAGATGTGCTTGCTTGCAGCTAGTAAAATGTCCAACATATCTAAAACTTTCTATTGGTGTAGTAACACTCACTACTAATACAAACTCTACTATCATATCCCTTCCTCCATACATTTAGTATATCTCATAGATACATTGTGTCAAGGTACTTGCAATTTATTTTAGTTGTGTATATAATCAATTTACGGGACCATAACCCAGTCCACCGGCGGTAGAGCATGACCAATGGTATAAACAAGTTGAATCAAGGGTATCCTTACAGGTACAGTTCCTTGGGTATATAGGTAGACGCTATATATAAACCAGATAAACGAGAATGCTCATCACTTTATGTGATTATCCCTTTTTACTACGGGTGAGATTGTTATTGTCTGTAGTTATGACTCCCACACGATCAGGTTGCCACCCGGCATTGTTAACAAGGTTAATAAATATGTCTATAAACCCTAGCAGCAAGGCCGCATCGAGTCCTTGCACGAGTATATGTAAGTACGTTCAGACAGACAAAGGGGCGATATGCTCCGGTTGTGGACGTGATTATGACGACTTAGAGCAGTGGATGTACATGTCCAGAGACGAAAAAGTAGCTTGTATTAAGCGATGTAAGGTCAATTTGAAAAACCTAGCAAAAAATTGAGTGTAGTAGGTGTAGGTTTGCGCATGGGGGTGGGGGGGGTAAAGGTCATATTTCAGAAAGTGTAAAGCTTATCGGGCGTTAAGCCTTGAATAAAAGGACGCTTGCACCGCTGTTAATGTGGGCTTTCAGCTGTACGAGATCAGCCCCGCCCTCAATCAGTCGTTCAACGTGTAACAATTCACGCTCATCCGAGACACTCATTAACAAACTAGTAACATCAACCCTATCCGTTTCATTTGATTGATTCGATTGTGTACGCTTAGTCTCATTTGGTAAGTCATTCATTCGCTGTACTTTCTTGCTCAACAGCTCGGCTTTAATCTCTCGATTATTATATGGTTCAATGGGTGCGTTCGCTATCTTGCTGGCGTCCTGGTCGGTTATCTTATCATCGTAGATAATGCGCCTAGTTGCGCCTTTTATCATCGTATAATGTCCGCTTATCTTTTTAACTATCTTCAATCGTTGTAGTCTGCTCATGTGATAGCTTACAGTCTGCGCGGTAACTCCTAGATCGTTCGCAATGCGGTTCAGTGATACGTGCGAGAATCCCGCTTTATTGCAATAGCTCGATAGTACAATCAACACGCGCAAGCTTCCCAATGTTAACGGCTTCTCTAGTATGTTAAGCGGCACAACCGCAAACTTCCGTTGGTCGGGCGCCTTTGTTTTCTCTTTAATCTTCGGCTTCTGTGGTAAATGATATTCCATAGCATTATTATACCAATTTAAAAAGGTGTTGCATTAATCGATATCCTTGATATATAATATATCTATCAACACGGCTTGCCGTGCATGATCTTAATAACTACATAAGGACTAAGACAATGAAAACATTAAAACAGATCACCCCAGCAATCGAAACAGATATTATTTCACAGCTTAAAGAATGGCTGAAAGATGATAAGAACAACGAAACCAAAATGGAGCAAGATTTTTGGCAAAGCTTCACAGTGACCGCGGAAGGCTTTGAGGGGTGCGTTGTAGATGTCCAAGTATTAGTTGATGAAGACATCACAGTTTATATGTACCCATGCGACGAAATACAAGTTATCGAAAAGAATGATAATTCCAATGAATACTACCTAGGCGGAAGTTGGACTAATTCCTTGGTGTACACCCAAGAGTTTGCGGAACCACTGTTCCCTGTTTGGCTTTGGGAGTACCACAAGCAATTTATTCAATCTAAATAACTATATAAGGACTAAGACAATGCAAACAACATACACTATTGACCTCACAAGCGTAGGCAATCAATCACAGAAAACTAAAACATTCTTAGAGAATGCAACTAATGAACAAATAACTAAATGGTTAGTTAATCAAGTCAAAAAAGGTGATGTTTATATTGATAGCTTTATTGAGGAATAACAGCATAACTGATGAGTCCTAATTGGACGAAACCAACGCGAGTTGGTCTTATGCAACATCTTAATAACTATATAAGGACTAAGAAAATGAGAAAAGTAACCGAGCAAATAACAGAAGCATTCTTAAATGGTCGTAAATTAACAGTTGGCAATTCCATGACTGATGGCAATTCGATATTTTTACACGGCAACAAAATAGCATGGCGCGATGAAGGCGAGTTATTCATTTCGATGTGCGGTTGGGGTACACCTACAACACGCGAACGCCTTAACGGGTTATTACGTACTATCAATGCAGATGTTCGTATTCACCAAAGAAACTATGAGCAATTGTTGGTTAATGATAAAACAAAGGTTCAAATTCCAATGATACAAAGCAACGCGGACGTCATCGTTCGAGTGGAGGTGTAACCATGACTACTCAACTAGTTCAATTACCTAAATGGTCCTCATGGGAGGTAGAAACATTCTCAAGGGTAATCAATGGCGTGAAAGAATATGCCTATATGGTCCTTGAGTATAAGTGGCATTCTTTGCAATTGGAGGATGGTTATAAACTTATTCCCTCCAAAGAACACAAAATCATTGCGCCATTATTTAGCAATCTTGCCTCAGATCGAGTGGAAGGGTTTGATAATAACGAAGCTTTTGTTATTGACGGCACTATTTTGAATGAAGAATCAGACGGTGGATATTGTGGAATTGATTTTGTAGGTCAAGATCACATCGAGAAAGAATTTAAGGCTTTGGAAGGTGATAACCCAAGCGAACGCGATGTGTTGGAGCAAATGGGCTTTGGCGAGGACGAATGGTACATTGTGGTTCAAGGGGGTGCATTATGAACATCAAGCAACTAGTTAATTATATGTATGAATGCGCGGAGATGAACTGCGACACATGGCAAGAGCCATACAGGGACAAGTTCGAGGCTTGGGAACTGTCCCACGAATCAACATGGCTTGAAGATTATGAAGATATGCAAGAGGAATACGGCGTTACATGGTCGCAAATCAATGAAGCAATCGACATCATAAACGCGGAAGTATCCAAGATGACAACCAAATATATCGTTGAAACCTACACGATCTGCGATGGTTGGACGAATGCTTGGCATACTGACGGCGAGCCGCAAACATTCCCGACCTACAAGCAAGCGGAGAAAGAACTGGAGGATTTCTTTGCAGACATTAGCGAAGCATACGAGGCGGAAGACTTACCCGACGAATACAACCGCGAGGACTACCGCATAGTTGCACTGACGAGGGTTTAATACCCGAAACGCCCGCGAGGGTGTCTGCAACATATTAATAACTATATAAGGATTAATACCATGGAAGATCAATTCATCCAACTACAACTCGAGGACGCCTCGCCCGAGGTTAACGAAGCCTTACTACCTTATGACATTGTTATTCGCGTAGATGATCAAGGCAAGCCCTCAAGCTTCACGCTCGAGCTTAACCACGAACACCGCAACGATCAAACTGTTATAGATTATTACGACAGCTCAAAGGTTGCGCAGTCATTCGATATAGAAGCCGAGATTATTGAAATGAATCGATACTATAACGGGGGGCTGAGTAATGGTTAAATATGTAACTTACTTGCGCGTTTCAACGAATCAACAGCGCGATTCAGGTTTGGGGATCGAGGCGCAGAGGGCTTTAGTTATGTCGCATATTTCTGCCAATAACGGAGAACTGGTTGCGGAGCTTATCGACTACGAATCCGGGGCAAAAACTACGCGAATCGAGCGCCCAAACTTACATCTTGCGCTTGAAATGGTGAAGTTTACGCCGGGCTGTAAATTGCTATTAGCAAAAACGGATAGGCTCGCCCGAGATCTGCATTTTGTTAGCGGATTGCTTAAGGATGATGTCCCCGTAATAGTGGCAGGGCATGAGAACATGACAAAGTTAGAATGGCATATGCACGCCATGATAGCCGAGCATGAGCGCGACATGATTAGCCAACGTACTAAGGCGGCACTCGAGCAAGCCAAGGCGCGTGGCGTTGTGTTAGGTCCTCCACGCGATCAAGTGGCATGGATTAGTGCCAAAGGCGGTGAAGCAACACGCCAACGGGGCTTTACCTATCGTAAGAAAGTTATGCCAATGCTGAAGCAACTGCTCGAAGATCCGCAGTACTGGAAGCGAGGCAATAAGAACTTGCCACGATATGATAAGCTTGCCGACCGCATGCACGAACTAGGTTTTTTATCACCGCGCGACAAGCAAATAACACGATCAACTATTTATCAACTTTTAAAAAGGTAACAAAATGACTGAACAAAAAACAGCAGAAGGAAAACTAACGCCGGACGACATTGCTACGGGTAGTGTGGTTGCGGCATTGATGAACCAAAATCCATTCATGAGCGCTAACGATGTACTACAGCGCGCATTTGATGCGGTTACAGGCCTGCCTCGTAAAGAACTAACCTTTGAAGCTTTGCACTGGGGGACACAATTTGAAGTACCTATCATTGATGAAGCATGTAAGCGGTTAGCATTATCTGACTATAAAACAGACTTTGGCCGCGCTTTTTATCATGACGACTATCCTATGGCAGTAAGCTTAGACGCCACTGCTGAGGGTGATGGCAGAGAACTAGTGACTGACCCGGACAAAGGCATTTATTGCGCCAATGCAAATAGAATCTTTTTGAAGGGTAAGGGTATCATCGAAGCAAAACTTACGTCACATGACGCTGAGTCAGAACTGCCACCGTATCGCGGTAAGCTTCAGCTGCAAATGGCCATGGATATTATGGGTTGTGAATGGGGTGCTGTTGCAGTCCTACACAAAGGCATAAAACTAGCTATTCATGTATTTAAGCGAGATAACACGCTTATCAACGAAATTAGAGACACTGCGGTGGACTTTAAGAAACGCGTAGATAAGTACAAAGAGGCAGAAGAAACTGATTGGTATCAATTTACTTCTACTCGATCTGCCGCGGCTATCTTTGATGAAGTCAATGATTCTGTACTGGCTATTCCTGCGCTTGAAGACGAAGTCAAAGCTGTTGATCAAATGCGCCAAGACATCAAGCTCTTAGAACAAAGACTTGAAGTGACACAAGCTAACATTATGGGTAAAATGGGAGCCGCTAAGATATTAAGAGCCGGTAAGTACAGCGTAACATGGCCAACTATTAACTACAAAGCAGTACCCGAAAAGATAGTGCCGGCTAAGGAAGCTAGAACTATTCGTATAAATAAACTGAGGATTAAAAAAGATGACTAAACAAGAAAAAGACGATCACGACTGGTTAGAAACTTTAGCCGGTCGCATTGTGCAAGATGCTGATCCAATTATTGTGAAGCAGGCAAAGTTGGTGAGGCAGGTAATATCAGAAAGACGTAACACAAACTTTATTAAACAATACATGGGAGAAACAGATGGAAACTTCGGCGATTGCTAAAGCATTCTTAGCTGCACAAAAGGCGTTCGCGCCTGCAATAAAAACTAGTACCAATCCGCATTTTAGAAGTAAGTATGTATCATTGGATGGTTGTATCGAAGCAGTAATTGACGCACTACATAACAATGGTATGTCAATGATCCAAAAGACACATGATTGCGAGACTGGGATTAAGATTGAAACTATCCTGCTCCATGAGTCAGGCGAAACGATGTCAGGTGGTACGTTGTATGTACCGGCTAACAAACATGACGCCCAAGGCTATGGGTCAGCATTAACTTATGCTAGACGTTACTCACTTATGTCAACCTGTGGCATTGCCCCGGAAGATGATGATGGTAATGCAGCAGTAAAGGCAGAACTGCCAAAAAAGGCATAAGCCTCAGTCTTCCCGGTAAAGAATCTATAGTTTGTACAGACAAAGATACATGGTTTGCCAAACTAAAAGAGATCGGTGAAAAGATTGAGGCCAGTAGCTTAGAAACAGATGCTAAGATTGAAAAGATCACGGCATTGCACAAGGTGAACGACTTTGTTATTAAGGGATTAAGTCCTGAGGTAGCACTGAAAGTCAAGTATAACTTTGGTGAGATAATGGTGAGGCTAGGCGTTCATAACGAATAGCCCCACTATGTATTACATGTATTACTTGTTCATTACGTACATTGTAACTTCAAAGCCGAAGCGCATTTCTGTTGCTTTAGGTGATGTCCACATAATAAGTTCCTTGGTTCGTTAATCAAGACATTATTATGATATACAGTGTACGTTTGAGCATCCTTAAAATCATTAATGAAAGGCAGATTAATCATGAGTCAAACATACCAGTACGACCATACAACTGACGTAGAATTGTATAGTGAATCTGATCCATCTAAAGATATAGAGATGGTCCCATTGCTGCAAGCAGTTTTATATCAGGCAGTACATGATGCGATTAGATTAAAACCTAACAGTGCAGATAAATTAGAAGCAACTCAATGGCTATGTGATGAAAATAATCATATGTTGCAATTGTGTTTGTCGTGTGTCAAAATGGATTATCAAAAAATAATTCGTAAGGTAGCGAAACAGGGATGGAACCTCAATTTATAGTAGTAGATGAGTACGGCGATAGCCTTCGTGCATTCTATACAAAAGAATCTGCGGAGGCATTCGTTAAAATACGCCCGGAATGCAAGATCGAGGACATTCCTGTACTAACTGATGAAGAGTTTGATGAGTTATATGGGTTACCACCGTTCTAAGCTGTCCTCAGCCCCGTCAGCAATACTTTAATACAATCTGATACTAACCCATCAAGTACTATAAGAAAACCTCACCACGGGCTTTATACGAGGTCGTTTTTAGTGTAGAGCCTTCGGTTTTGGTTCAACAAGATATAAATCTGCCCCTTCGCAGTGAATCATCAGATAATCATCTTCTTCATAGTTAAAACATATCTTAATGAGTGATTCTTCTTTATCTGGATCTTCAATTAGCTCCACATTCCATATCTTTTTGCCGGCTAACTTATCCAGCATCTCAGCTTGCTTTTCATCTGCTTCGCTTATACTATTTTCTTCGTCCATCTTCCATCCTCATTGAGTACCATAGGCATAAGTTTAGGCTGACCATCTATAATCATGCCGCAACCAATGATGAATCGATTTTTAAAGTTCTTAGCGTAATCGAACGCCATAGATTTTTGTGAAGTTAAGCAGCCAACTTGCATACCCCAATGCAGCGCATCTGGATTGCTGAAATAACCGATAGAAAATTTTGAATGATAATGTCCTTGGACACAATGTTTACCCATCTGCATGGATAGTTTAAGTACGTCAGCACTCATGCCATGTGTAAAAAAGCAGCGTGTGCCGTCAGACAAAGTAATGGTTAAATCATCTACCCACTCCCAGCTAGGGCCAACGCCAAGGTATTCATTGTAAGACTTGAGGTAGTCTTTAGGTAGTCCATACTTTAACGCTCTGCGATAAACGAGAGACGAATGATTGGAATGTACTAGGATCATCCTAGGAAAAATCTTTTCCAACTCATAGATGTATTGCCTAGACAGTCGCAGCTCATCCCCGGCTGATGGTAGGTCAGGGTTACTATCGTGCATACTGATAGCGTGCTGATCGAGTTCATCACCGATGTTAATGATAAGGTCTGGCTTGTACTTTTTCTTGAGTGCTTTAAGAAACTCGAATGAGTCTTGATGATGGTACGGTATATGTAAATCTGATATTACTAATATTCTACTGTTCTTTGCCATGATAGTTGTTCCGGATTAACTATATAGCCATTGTATATCAACTACTTACCCTTGGCAAGTTGTCCTCCAAAGTAGAATTCTATAATCATAGTAGCCCATGCAAATATTTCATCAAACTTATATAGGCCTTTGACTGTTTCAAATCTAGTGCCACCACCTATTTCAAATAATCCGAAAAAAAATGTAGCTGGTTTTTCTACTACCTCGATCACTGTATCAATACCAAAGACTCCAGCTAGTGGATAGATAGCAACTAAGGCCAGTACAGCAAACATAAGTATGCGCCTGTTCCATGCAGCCATTGGTGATTCATTGTTGGATTGTTCGCGTGCCTTCTGGATCTCGCCTGACTTAGCAGCCAAGACTTCTAACATCATCTTGTTTTGATCGTGTGATTGCTGCGACTTGATAGCCAATAGCTTGGCAAAAAAGCCTAAGCCTATAGGGATTAAGTGCTGCAAGATAGTTATCATTTAATAACAGTCGCCTTCAAATCTTTCAATTTTGTACGGACATACTTCTTTATGAGTTTGATTTCTTTTTGGACGTGGCGGAGTACCAAGGCTAGCAAGATCATGACTACCAAAATCAAATAGCTCATCGATAAACTCTCCAGTTAATAGTTTCTTAATCTTTTTAAATAAAAGCATATTATTTACTCCATACTTTAGACATAGTGAGGCATAGTAGTCCTGCCCCTATACCTGTAACAATTGCTTCGGTAGATGGTCCACCAAAGTGTGTAGGGTGAGTCATCATATCAGCTACTGCGGTAAAGAATCCAATAGCACCTGCCATAGCAAACTTGTTATCTGATAGGTTTTGATTGCCATATATAATTAATGCTACTGTAGCTATAGAAGCAATTACGCCAACCTGTAATGCTTTCTCCCAATGCCCTAAAGTAATAGCTATTAGGTTACCCTGTGTCATCATCACTATGCAAGAGGTAGTAGATTCAGAAAGTCTTTTTAGAAAAGTGTTGATATGCTTTATTAGTAAATCCATCCATATAATATACAAGCAATGATTGGGCTGACTGGTAGCACTGCTAGTAAAGTTAGTATTGTAACAAAAGTCTTACGCGTAAGTAAGGATTGCATAGCAATAACTCCAGACTAATACCAATGCAAAGCATACAATGACTGTAGTTTCTTTCATATATTGTTTACCACAACTGCGACCACGATAGCACCGAAACCTGTCATGCAACCCCAGATGAGTTTGTTAATCATAGACTCTAAGCGATCAAGTCTATAGTGTAGTGTAGCATACCTCTCGGCACACAGTTTCTCATGAGCTAACAGTTCTTCGTGTGGTGACATTAATTAGTTACTTCTATCCAGTTAGTTGTAGGTTCATCCCATTCATAAATTTTGTCATCATTTGGGTAAGATACTGGAGCATCCCATGTCCATGTAGTTTCATTTAGTGTCCATGATGGGAAAGGTTGTGGGGCGTAGAATACATCGTTAGTCGCATCATAGGTAAACCCTATACCTGCATAGTTCCCTCTTAGAGGTCTGCCTTCTGGATGCTGATTACCATGTGTATTGTAAGATGTTTGTATCCATTCGCCTGGACTAGAGTCTACGAAAGTATCAAAGAAGTCTGCCTCTGCGACAATGACTTGTTCTACTAATCCGTTATTAACTTTTGCGTAATGTGCCATATATAATTTCCTTAAGTTGTATAGCTACCTGATGATGTATAAGTAAGTATGGTATTAGAACCATCGGTTGTTACTGTAGGTGAGCCTGTAGTTGTTCCTGTGTATTTAGCTGTAGGTACTCGTAGGATGACTATACCTGAACCTCCATTACCAGCTGGATTAACAATATGACTACCTCCACCGCCACCGCCTGTGTTTGCAGTGCCTGCCGTTGGATTAACACCGCTTTGACCGCCATTACCACCACCGCCATTACCGCCACTACCCAAAGTACTATCCTGTGCTGCCCCACCACCACCACCAGCATAAAAAATAGCTGTGCCTGTAATAGAATTTGATAATCCAACTCCACCATTACCACCATTTAGGGATGTACCATTACTTCCAATAGCACCAGCACCTCCACCACCACCACCACCATAAGTTGCACCGCTGCCACCTGCATTACCTTGACCTCCTGTTCCAGCACCAGCAGCCCCAACGTCATACCCACTATTACCACCTCCAGAACCTCCGCTAAGACCAGTACGTGTAGGTACTAAGTTATAAGAACCACCACCTCCGCCGCCTAAGGCAGTTAAAGTACTAAATACAGAATCTTGTCCGTTACTACCTCTTACACTATCAGAAGCTCCGCCAGACCCGCCTGCCCCTACAATTACTGTATAGGTAGAACCTATAGCTAAATTAGTAGTTCCTGTAAGATATCCCCCTGCTCCACCTCCACCAGAGTAGTATCGTCCGCCACCTCCAGCACCACCAGCGACAATGAGATAATCTATTCCGTAAGCATTACCTAAAGTAGCCCATCCATCTATGGTGTTATATACCTCTATTTGACCTGTTGTGGTGTTATACCCCATCTGCCCTGTTACTGGACTTGCTGGTCTAGTGCCAGTAGTCCATGAGGAATTAGTAATACCTTTTGTTCCGTCTAATACAATAGCCATTATTCACCTTCCTTTGGATGTGCTTCTTTAACTGACCTGATATGATCTAGCCATGTCTCTGTACCATTCATTGTGTCGTGGTATTGCATGTCTAGTTGTTCTGCTAGTGGTGCGTAGGCTGCTTGTCTTAATTCACTGTATGTTGGTACGTGTACTGGCTTGAGTAAAATAACGCCATCTACAACTTGATGTGTTTCGCTACTTACATCGTCAGCTACATCCATCCAGATTAACTCTGGAGCAACTGGGAAAGTTATAGACTCTATCTGTACAATCTTACCTTCAAAGATTAGGGCTTTTTTCATTTAGAAGAACTCCTCAACAAAGATTATTCCAGCAATACCTGCTATACCCGAAGTCTGCACACCAGCACCACCAGCACCGTAAGTAAATGCTCCAAAAAATGACGTGCCTCCTGCACTAGGGTTTGTATTAGTGGAAGACCCACCACTAAAATTTATAGTTCCGTTTGAACCAATACCACCTACGGCAAAAGAGTTAGGATTATTAGAACCACCATTACCTCCTCCAGTAGCAGAAGCCAGTGTTCCAAATGATGACGTTCCGCCACCACCTGCTCCTATAGTTACTGTCTGTGATGCCCCAAGTGTTGCCGAGTCAACAACTAGTACTGCAGTACCACCACCGCCACCGCCCCTACCAAAGTTGCTGCCTCCGTTTCCTCCACCCCCAACCACAGTAATCTTTGCTTTAACTAATCCAGCAGGTCGGGTATAAGTACCAGATGAAGTGAATACTTGAATGCTATAGTCACCACCACCTGCAGGTAAGCCAGTTAGATTAGCTCCACTGATTGCAGGTAAGTCACCAGATAACTTAGTAGCATCTAATGTGCTAGTAGAATCTAGTAATGTACCGCTAGTAGCAGGTAAGGTTAAGGTATTCGTTCCAGCAACTGCTGGTGCTGATATGGTTAGCTCACCAGAGGTGTCGCCTTGTAGTTTAATTGATGCCATTAGATACTTGCTCCTTTCAATTCATCTACCGTAGTCATACTGTCTACTTGATTAGTAATATCACGAAGCCTTTGTTTTTCTGCTACGATAGCCGTAGTATCTGCACCTGATTCTAATGCTCGTTGAAACAATACATCCTGTGCTTCAAGCAATGGCTCACGTTCTGCACGAAGCCTATCCTTTGTGATGACTTTAGCTTTGTCTATGTTGACTGTTATTCCCATATCCACGCATCCCTAAATGTTCTATCTGATGGTACCTCTGAATCTTCTACAATGTGATACTCTGCACCTGTTGGTATGTCTTTCATACAGGCTTCAATTGTATCGGCAGGTACAATAATTGCTACTCCACCTTCTTCTGTTTTATATACTATTCTCATAATTTATCCTTATCTAAATATAGAAACACAAACAAATGCTGGGTCTTCTGTTCCGTTTCCCCATCCAAGTATGCTAGTATTTGTTGTTGATATAGATATAATTTCCATCTCCATTCCCTGACTATAAACTGATGGACCTGCAGAAACATTTACACAATAATTAGCATCAGGCATAGCAGTCGTAAAGTTTAATGTATATTGACCAACACCATTATCAGTAATACTAGACACATTACCACTTGCTCTTATAGCAACTGTACCTTGACCGTTAAAGCTTACCCATGCTCTTGCAGAGTAACTAGGAGCAGAACCACTTGCTGTTGTTAATGATGATGCTGCAGGTAAGCCAGTTAATTGAGAGCCATCCCCTGTCAGACCTGTAGCATTAACTCCAGCTTTAGTTACTCCGCCAGACTGGAACTGTATCTCACCCGATGTATCAGAGGTTAGCTTTAGTCCGTCACTTGTATCTGCATTAATTATTGTAGCCATATTATAGTATCACCCATCGTTGTCCAGAAGGAACAGTAACTGTGACACCCGCATCAATCGTCATCGGGCCTACACTCATACCATTACTGCCAGTTGTTAATGTATAGTCTGCATCTATGACATCTGTGTTCTCATAGATTGCACCACCTGCTGATGCTCCACCACCAATAGAACCCCATGCTGATCCGTCATATCCTTCAAAGGAACCTGAGTCACTATTGAATCGAATGTAACCAGCTGCTGGAGAGCCATCTCTTTGTGCTTCAGTACCACTAGGTAATGCACCTGAGCCTGTAGTTGATGTCTTACCTACATACGCATCTGCTGATGTGGTTGCTGCTGTACCTAATCCTAGGTTAGTCCTAGAGGTTCCTGCGTCTGCTACGTCAGATAAATTGTTACCTGCAGTTAAGAAACCTACTGAAGATATAGCGGTTACTTGCCAGGCTGATCCAGAATAAATCCTTGTCTCATCTGCTGTCGTATTAAAGTACCAGTCACCAGCAGTAACAGGATCACCATTGTTATCTAAGGTTGGATCAGATGCTTGTGCGCCAAGGTAGAACTCATCAATGCTATCCTTAATTGCTTGTGCATCACTTGCTGAAGTCGCTGCATTAGTAGCTGAAGTAGATGCGGCTGAAGCTGAGGATGATGCTGCACTCGCTGAACTAGCAGCGTTAGTAGCAGAGGTACTTGCATTGCTTGCCTGAGTGGTTGCTATGCCTGCTTGTGTTGTTGCTGTACTTGCTGAGGCACTAGCATTACTTGCTTGTGTAGTAGCAGTTGATGCTGATGTTGAGGCAGATGATGCAGAGGTTGACGCAGCTGATGCACTACTTGCTGCATTGGTTTCTGATGTTCCTGCATTAGTTGCTGCGGTACTAGCAGTGGATGCACTACTTGCTGCATTCGATTCACTGGTAGCTGCATTAGTCTCTGATGTCGATGCGGCACTTGCACTAGCTGCGGCATTAGTCTCAGCAGTCTCGGCATTAGTCTCTGCGGTTTCAGCATTAGTTTCAGCTAGCTCGGCTGCTGCCTGTGCTGCTTCAGCTGCAATCCTTGCTGCACCTGCTGCCGCTGCATCTACCACAATATCCCATTTAGCGTAATCAGTATTAGTTGTTAGTGGTAATGAGCCAGAAGATGTATGTGCTACCTGACAGATGTATACGTTATCATTCGTTGTATCTTTGATTAAGTCACGCTTGTTATATGATACGCCTGATGCCCAATCGCCTTTCCAGTCACCAATCAGTTCACCAATAGTTGGGTTACCATCCGCATCGAACGCTAAGGTTTTGTTTGCCCTTATGGTATTCAAAGGCAATGTCATGTCTATGGTAGTAGGATCAGTGTTAGGTGCGCGTAGTGATCGGTTAGATTGTTCTAGGTTTTGTTGGGTAAAAATTGTGAGGCTATCAAACTCATCGTTCAATGACTGTGCGAATAACGGGCCACCAGTAGTAAAGTCTGTTGATCTTTCAATGGCTCTATCGCCAACAATAGTAATACGATCATCAGCATCCGGTGTAGTAGGAACGTTGGTTCCAGTAACAATAGTTACATTACCTGTACCAGTACCACCAATAGATACTGTATAGTCAGTAGTAAGTGTAAGTTCAGTCTCATTGAAGTATACGGCAATGTCTGTCTCAGCTAATACCTCGAACGCAAAAGCATAAGGACCTGTGCCAGCAGATCCTGTATAGACTATGCGCCTAGTTGTGTTTGATATATCGATTGCCATATGTTTATCCTCGTGTAAATTCTAGCAGTTTTTAGTTAAAAAGTCCATGGTTAATTAAAGGGATTGTCGCGTGGACTGTCGTCCCCAGGCATCCACCAGTATTCTTTACCTTCCTTCAGATTCCTTCTAATACCTTTTTGTAATTGCTTATTGTAAGTAGGATCATTCCATAGCAATACTTTTTCCCATACCATCCTACGCATCATTAGGTTGAGCATCCAGTTACTTTGATAAGGTGTGTTACTAATAATCTCCTTCATAATCCTTGTGCCACCTTTTGCTGGCTCTTGATCGTAGAATGCTTCTTTAGCTGAACCAAACACTGCATAACCTAATTGATCTAATGACCCAATAACAGGACCAGAAGTGTATCCAGATAGGCCTTGACGATAGTCAGTGAACCCCATAGCGACATCAAACAAGGGACCTAACCCACCAGACCTAATCATAGAGTTACCCCAAAATCTTCTGCCTTCTGCTGTAGTAGGGTCCATATCCATAGGCTTACGACCTTTGGTAATCTCCATCAACTGTACACCTAATGCTCCCATCATAGTCATATACAATACGGTATCAGCAATAGCTGCCATTTTCTTATGACCAAGCTTAGACTCTCCAGCTTCTTTCCAAGCACGTTCAAGATGGTTGTGATAGAAAGCCATGGGCCATGATTTAAACATAGCAAACGATCGAGTAATTTCTCCAGACAATGTTCCTGGTTGTGTAGTCCCGGCAAGTGTTGCACGCTCTCTATAGTTTACTGTTGGTACACCTACCTCAATCTCACCAAAGATCATACGCATATACTTGTCTGCAAGCTTTCTAGCCTCACCCATCTTTAAGCCTTCAAGTTGAGCAATGTCATCTGCTCTTAGGTAGTCAACATCTTTGCCTGCATAGTTACGCTTATAAGCTTTAGCTTTTCTTAACTTATCCCATTCGTCTCCACTAATATCATAACGTCCTAGTGCGACTTTCATTTGATCAGATAGTTGGTTGAAAGATTGTTTCTGTGCTTGCGCCCAGTTGCTCATTAAAAACATGCCAGACCAGTTACGCCCAGAAGCAGTCACGTGAGTTAATCCGTTAAGTCTCAGTGATGAGTCAACAATAAATTGAAATGCTGGGGACGCATTGTCTTCATGTAAGAATCTAGCTAATGCTGATGATGTACCATCCATCATATGTTCATTCATTAGCCCTAGTTCGGCAGCAACCTGTTCTCTTTCCCCTGGCTTTAATTTAAACAACTCTTTTATGTAACCTTTGATTGCTTTGGTTTGACTCATGCCGTTGTACTTAGCCATCTTACGTACAGTCATAGCATCGGTTGGCGCAGCAAGTAAGGTAGTTGATCCTAGTCTAGTCGCCATAAGTAAAGCATTATAATTTCTCATGATCTTACTAAATGTTGGCCTGACAGATTCAGGTAATCCTTTATGCAACTTCCACATATCATCAAACAATGCCGCAGCTTTCTTAGCTTTTTGAATAGGTTGAGTAGTTCCGGTTGCAGCTACATCTCTATCAGCTATTTGTTGAATGCGTAATTTTAAGAACTCTACTGTAGACTCTGGATTAGCCCCAAGTATTTGCATAGACGAAATGTCTTTAGACATCGTACGTAAATGATTCTGCATAATGTCATATATATTGGAATCACTAAACTCTTTCTGATAAGCCATCCATGACTCACCGTTTCTAAAGATTAATACTCTTTCTTCTTGATGACGTTTAGCAATAGATGTCCCTGTACCAAACCTATCTGCACCCAGACCATCTAGCTTATTGCGGCCTTCTTGTGTAATTGAATCAAAAGCTTTTTTTAATACCACATCTAACTCATCATCAGACAGTGGTAGGTTAGTAGCTTTATTTAACATTGATTCACGATCAAGTAATGGCCGAATAGCTTTAGCCCATTTATCGTATCCAGCGTTAATGATCTTACCAGGATGATGATGTTGTGGAAGATAAGCTCCGGCTTTCATGCCAGGTATAGCACCACCAGCTTGATTAAATAACAACCTTGCATGTTCTGATGATTCAATGTATGCCTCAGCAAACTGTCTTGCTTGCATACTACCTGTAACTCCAGGCTCATGGATTTCTTTAATGACTAATCTTAATAAGTTATGTGTTTCTTCTTGCCCTTTAATAAACTTACGTGTTTTGTCTGTGCCTTCTCTGGTCCCTAGCAACGCTCCTTTTCTAAAGGTATCATGAAACTTATCTAGTGGAGCTTTGATCTGGCTCATAACCACTTTCTCTTGTTGAGCAAGCTGTATGTTTCCAATATCAATTAATGCTTTATATGGGTCGGCTGATCTTTGCAGGAAGTCTTCTAGCTCAATCTTAGCTAGCATAGTCTGTAACTTAATGCGTTTGTTTTGTAGGATGTTGCCTTCTATAATAACCATAGCCTGCATAGAGGCATCATTAACCCTACTAGCTTCATCTTTAATTAGATTCTCACTGGCCTTATAGTATTCATTAAATAGTTCTATTGTTTCGTCAGAGAACTTCTGACTTACTTCAGTTCCGGCATTAGCGAGACATACTCTTATATCACTCATTAAGTTTTCCTACACGCATTAATAAAATCAAGGTCACCGTCCATAACAGTTAAGTTGTCTAGTGCCTGTCGCAATGTAATACCATTACCCTCTGCGTCAAAGTCAATAACCCTTGCGCCTAATCCATCGTCAAGCTCTAATCTACCTTTAATAATACCTTCAACATTAGCAACATCCACGTTCATCTGCTTTGATACTACGCCTTCTGCATACTTGATTAGGTCTTTGTTTCGTTTTTTAAACTCATCTGAGACGCGATTAATTTGCGCTGTAACATTGCTTTCAATGAGCTGACCATTGTGGTAGAGGCCATCGTAGCGGCCTTCATCAACTGCTGTTCTGATATCATCGATTGCGCTTCCAATGGCTCTGTCTGTGCTGTCTCCGTTGGCAATGGCTTGGGCTGATCGAGTGATTTGTCCATAGACTTCACTGTCTTTGTTCCCATATTCTTTGATGATTTGTATTGCTTTTTCATTCTGTTTTCTCCTAGTAACGTCAGCCTTTTTCTTAGACTTCTTCAGTGTTATATTCTCTTTCTCTAATGCACCTAACACTCCATCAATTACTTGCCTTCTCTCTTGTTCTACAAATAATGATTTAATGCTTTGGTCTACTGTGCTAATATCATAAGTCTTTAATGAGCCATCTTCAATAGATTGTAGAATTAATGCTTCTACTGCTTCATCATCATTGATATTTGCTTTTTTAATTTTATCAATCATTGCTAGTTGTTCTGTAGCATCGTCAACATGCTTACCAATCAATGCAGCAATGTTTTCAGTAATAATGTTTCTCTCTACAGCTATGAGTGATCTAGGTGCTAATCTTAGTAAGTTTTTAGTTTGTTTAATCAATGGGTCAAAAAGAGATAATGCTTGCACAAGATCATCATACTTACTCAGTATGTTCATGTCATATTCTTTAATGGTGCCATCATAATAGTTTCTAATGCGCGCTGCCATCTCAGCGGTTTCTTTAGTAAAGCCGTCTGTTTCTTTTAAGACCACTCCATACATCTTCTTCTGCCCAGCCTTAGCCGCACCTTTAACTCTCTTCCCTCCATCCATAACAGTTTTATTCCCGGCAGCATCTTCAAAGACAAGTATGTGTCCTTGATTAATTTCATCTACTGCTTCCCCGGTAACCTTAGTATCTGGATCTAGTTCTTTAACATCAAACTCATCAATCTTGGCATTTTGTTTTTCTAGTGCGTATATATCATCTACATCTACCTGTACTGTTTGTGGCCTAATAGCATCAGGATCATTGCGCAATATAGCGCTTAGTGTAGAGCGTACTTTGTTGTTGTGCTTAGAGTTACTGACATCATTTTCCATGTAGTTTTCTTTGTCTGTAATCTCATCAATAGACTCTTTGTTTTCTATTTGCTGTAAAGTCTTGTCTTTAACGTACGGCGTACCATTAGCCTCTGCTGCTACTTCTCTAAATAACTCAACAGCCTCTAACTCTTCTTTAGGTGTAAAAGCTCTATTAGCTTTTGCTTTAACTGCACTAAGCCATGATCTAAGAGGAATGCTAGTAACGCCAACTAATGCTGCTGTGCCTGCTGTAATAAGCCCTGCGTCCTTTAAAAACTGTTCTCCGGTGTATGGGCTACCTGTAACACGTTCTGTCCATGCTGTGACGTTTGGATAGTCTAAGGCTTCTACACCTACGTTAATAGCAGATGCCTCTGCAATCTTACGCAACAGGCTTGCTTTACCAGTTACTCCAATAAATAAAGATGCTACATCACTTGGGTCAGTCATATATGCTGTCATGCTACCA
>Ga0209602_1000572_pt1 | contig 35049 bp, 34 predicted proteins | sample COGITO_mtgs_1205_3_FD_184810 | JGI IMG/M metagenome (GOLD analysis project Ga0209602, IMG submission 184810) | Pelagic marine microbial communities from North Sea - COGITO_mtgs_120524 (SPAdes) (version 2) | ecosystem: Environmental > Aquatic > Marine > Epipelagic ...
CGGATCGGTCCACAGGACCGCTCCGAGGTCCGGTGCGGCCACGTCGAGCATGTCGATCATGCCGTCAGCGGAACCTCTGGCGATTCCCTGGGTGGTGACGTAGTAGCGCATGGAGATCTATTATAGATCTATAACGTAGATCCGTTCGAATCGGACGGGTCGTCAGGGTCGCGTCGCGGGCTTGTAGTGGGGAAGCAACATCGCGACGATGCCGGCGACGTGCTCGTCGATGATCGCTTCGTTCGCCGGGTTCTCCCCGAGGAGCATCCGAGCCTCGGCCCGATTGATGTACATCAGCGACGTCGTGCCGATGACCACGTAGTAGATCAACTTGGAATCGATGGGGGCCGCGACGCCACGCTGTTGCAGTGCCGCCCACAGGGTGCTGAGTTGTTCGTAGCGGGAGCGAATGTGCGTGTCCGTGATCCACTCGAGTCGGTCGCTGGCCGCTGTGGCCTCTTGGACCATGATCTGATGCAATTCTGGTCGGGCCGCCGCGAATTCCACCAGGCCGCGAATCAGCGCGGCGAATCCGGCCTCGGGGTCCTCGACGAAATCGGTCGTGGCGACCACTTCGTCGAGTTCGGAGAAGACCTGATCGACCGCTGCCTGCCACAGCTCGGATTTGTTCGAAAAATGGTAGTTGATCTGCGGTTGATGAGCGTCTGCGCGCTTGGCGATCGAGGTCGTCGATGCGCCGTCGAAGCCTCTCTGGGCGAACTCGGCGATCGCCGCTTCGAGCAGCAGATCGCGAATGTTGTCACGGTCGCGCCGGCGAGGCGGAGCAGAGGATTCGTCAAGGGGCACGTGGTGCACGATAGATCTGATCCGTTTGACTTCGTCTCAGTTATGACACAATAATAGTGCTGTGGCGAACGGCGCCGCTCAAGGAGGAGAGATGCCCAGTCCAATTAAGTTCGCCCACGTTGTGTTCCGAACAGCCCGCTTCGATGAGATGCTCGCCTGGTGGGCCAACGTGCTCGAGGCCGATGTTCGTTTCGGCAATGACTTCATCGCGTTCCTCTCGTTTGACGATGAGCACCATCGCGTTGCCATGATCAACGCTCCGCTTCAGGATCAGGAGGTCGGACGTGCCGGGATCGATCATGTCGCCTACACGTACGCGAGCGTCGAGGATCAGTTCGCCACGTACACAAGGCTGAAGTCCCAAGGCGTCGAGCCGTACTGGATGATCCATCACGGCGGAACGCTGTCGGCCTACTACCGCGACCCGGACGGGAATCAGGTCGAGTTGCAGGTCGATGCGCTGACCATGGAGGACACGGATGCCTTGATGCGGTCACCGGTCTTCGCAGCGAACCCGATCGGCATCCCAGTCGACTTCGATGATCTCATTGCTCGGTACGAGGGCGGTGCCTCGGAGGCGTCGATTCTTGCCTACCCAGTCGCCAGCGCATGACCGCAGCACCGCGTCAACGGCCGAACGTGCTGTTCATCATCACCGACCAGCACCGAGCCGACCACGTCGGTTTCGGAGGCAACGATGTGGTCCGCACGCCGCACCTTGACGCGCTCGCAGCGCGCAGCACGGTGTTTGATCGGGCGTACGTCGCCAACCCGGTGTGCATGCCCAACCGGTCGTCGATCATGACCGGTCGGATGCCATCAGCCCACGGTGTGATCTTCAATGACCGGTCGCTGTCACCTGATGCGACCACGTTCGTCGGCCAGCTGCGTGACAACGGATACCGCACCGCATTGATCGGCAAGTCGCATCTCCAGCATGGGATGAGTCGTGAAGCGATCGTCGACCTGCCCGGCGACCCTGCGCTTCGTACGCCGTGGGCTGAGGGATGGGACACGATTGAACATCGGGAGCGCTACGAATCGGGCGACACGCCTGACCCCGCCGATTTCTACGGGTTCGAGCACATCGAGTTGACCCTTGGGCACGGCGCACTCTCGGGTGGTCACCACTATCAATGGGCACTCGACCGTGGTGTCACGCACGAACAACTGGTAGCCGGCGGCCAGTTCGACAGTGACGTTCCCCGCAGATCACCACTGTGGTGGCAGATCCATGAAGCATCGCTCCCGTCCGAGGCGTATTCGACCACCTTCGTCACCGAGCGGACCATCGACTTCATCGAGCACGCTGCAAGTGCGGATGATGACGAACCCTGGATGGTGTGGTGTTCATTTCCCGATCCCCACCACCCGCTGTCGCCACCGAGCCGGTGGCTCGATCGCCATCACCCCGACGACATGGTCCTGCCACCCACCTTCGACGATCCTGGCGAGGGGTGGCCGCCACACCTAAAATTCTTGCGCGACCTCCAGCCGGACGATCACGACTTTGTCCGACCGTGGGGCCCGACCCCGGAACAGGCGCGGGCTGCGCTTGCTGCCACGTACGGGATGATCGAGTTCGTCGATGACGGCGTCGGCAGAATTTTGGCCACTCTCGATCGACTCGACCTCGCCGACGACACGATCGTGATCTTCACCAGCGATCACGGCGACATGATGGGCGATCACGGCCTCATCCTCAAAGGGGTCATGCACTTCCAGGGATGCCTTCGTGTTCCGCTCGCAATTCACGTGCCAGGAAACGAACCAGGTCGGACCGATTCGTTGGCGTCCAGTCTCGATCTCGCACAAACCGTTCTCGATCTCTGCGAGGCGGGCGCATACCAGGGAGTCCAGGGCCACAGCCTTCGACCTGTCCTTGACGACCCAACGGCATCGGTCCGCAACACTGTCCTGATCGAAGATGACTTTCCGCCTGTCGAAGGGCGCGGCCAGTTGATGCCGCTGAAGACGCGAACGGTGATCAGTGATCTCGGTCGGTACACGCGCTATAGCAATGGGTTCGAGCAGCTCTTTGACCTCGCCGTTGACCCTGACGAACTGATCGACTTGACCGAACATGATCGCGATCCCGATCGGCGAGCGCAGGCCATTACGCAGCTTGCCGACGCGCTCATCGGTGCCGACGACATCTGCCGCCCGGAGCCGGTGTCGCTCTGAACCTTCACGACCCATCCGCCAGTCCAACTGCACACGACGCACCTACTGTCATAACAAGGAAGCAGCCCGATGAACGACAACATCAATCCGAACCGCCCCGACGGAAAATGGGCGATGACCTCCCAGACACCGATGGGCCCACAGGAGGGTGTGCTGACGCTGAGCAGCGCCGGCAATGACGTGACCGGCACGATGCACGGACCGCAGGGCGAGATCGAGATCGACGAAGGCAAGCTCGACGGGGCAACCGTGTCGTGGGTGGTCCACGCACAGGTGCCGATCCCGATGGATGTCGCCTTCACCGCCACGATCGCCGGTGACGAAATCACCGGCGAAGCTCAGCTCGGAGCGATGGGCACGATGACGATCAGCGGCACACGGATGGAGTCCTGACCGCCGAATTGGTGTGTTCCGGCGACGGTCGTTAGCGGTGGAGCACGGTCTTTTCGGGGGTGATGCGCAAGACGGTTCGCTGCTGTTCGTCGAGCATGGCGATGATGTTGTTCGGGTCTGGAGCGGGGCTGCCTGAAAGCGCGGCGAAGACCTCGGCGGTGAGTTCGGCTCTGAGCGGGTCGGCATCGATTGCTTCGGCAAATCCGTAGATGACGAGATGCTCGCGCCCATCAGGGATGGTCAGGCTGACTCGTGGTTGGCGTCGGGCGTTGTTCCACTTTGCGGTGTAGGCCTTGGCCGACACAAGGAGTCGGCTCTCACTGTCGAGCGCGTATCCGATCATCGACTGCTGCGGTGAGCCGTCCTGACGGCCGGTGGCGAGGACCGCCCACGTGTGGGCATTCAAGAACTCTCGCTCTTCGTCGTTCCATACGAATGACATCGGCAATTTCCTCACTCGGGTTGTCGTGTGAATTGATCGGCGGCCCGCCGGGTCGCGGCGAGGGCTCGGCGAACGGTCTCGGCTGGGTCCGCGGGCGCCGTTGCAGCTCGCCAGGCGACGTGACCGTCGGGGCGCAGCAATATCGCTCCGCTGTCGTCAGTGCCGCGGATGGTCGCCCATGTCTCGTCGGCTCCGGTGACCTCGATGGCCGGAATCCCGCAGCCGTTCCAGACGGTTGACCCGGGCGCGATCAGCAACACGAAGTCGTCGGCGCGAGCAAGATCGATGCTTGACATCATCTCACCGTCCACGATCACCGCCGCGTGGCTGAGGCGATGGCCAGGTGCGGTGGTTGCGATGACGTCGGTGACCGGATTGAAGCCGGAATCGTGCGCGGTGGCAATGCCGTCGTCGATGACCGCAGCGCTGTTGTAGCGGAAGCCGATGTCGAGGCCGGTCATGTCGAAGTGTTCCTCTTGGCGGGCGATCGCCTCCGCGACTCCGGATCCGACGGCAACAGCATCTTCGACCTCGACCATCTTGAGGTGGTTGCTCAGGCTCTGCTCGGCGTTGGTGGTGGCGACCGGGCGGCGCTCCACGTCATAGGTGTCGAGGAGCTGGTCGTCGGATCGACCAGCGAGCACATCGGCCAGCTTCCAGCACAGGTTGTGGACGTCAGCGATGCCGGTGTTCATGCCGATGCCGCCGGTTGGTGGGAAGCGATGCGCTGCGTCTCCTGCGAGCATCGTCCGCCCCGATCGGTACGTCGTCGCGACCTGGCTCGACATGCGCCACGGCGCGATCGATGCGATCTCGACGTCGAGGTCCGTTCCGACGGCGCTCCTTACGAGTTGGCGAGCGATCGCATCGGTGATCGGTGGTGCATCGGGGTCGCTCGGATGCATCATCACGCACTCGCGCTCGATGTCGTGGACGACGAACCACGCGCGGGTCGGGCCACCGATGCACCAGAACAGCAGACCAGGTCGTTCGCCGAGTGCGGGTCGAAGATCACCGACGAGGTGGATCGACGTGAACATCTCGACCATGGCTTGGCCCTCCATTGTGATGCCCGCGTGGCGGCGCACTGGGCTCGACGCGCCGTCACATGCGAGCACGTACCGGGATGTGATCTCGGATCGTTTGCCCGTCTCGTGGCTGAGCACGGTCGATGTCACGTTGTCGGCCGCTGTGGACGACTCCCACTCGTGACCGAAACGAACCGTGCCGCCTGCGTCGAGTGCGGCGGCCAGCAGCACCGGTTCCAGCCGATGTTGGGAGATGTTGGCCGGGGGGCACGGTGTGGTGGCGAACATCTTTTCGACACGGTCCTGGGTGACGAGCGAGAAGTTTCCATGCTCGCGGCCGATCAGCGTCTCGACCCAGCGGACCACGGGGATCTGCCCGAATGGTGTCGCCACCGCTCGCAGGGCGCTGTCATCGACGCCGCATGCTCGCGTCAGGATTTCCATGGTTCTCGGCGAGACCACATGAGCCTGCGGTGCGCTGTGCAAACCGTGGCGTGTCTCGACGACCTGGTGGGAGACGCCGAGCCTGCTCAGAAGGATTGACGCGGTGAGGCCCACGGGGCCGGCACCGACGACGAGGACGTCGATGGGTGCCGCACTCACGACATGGCGTTCTCGGCGCCGATGTGATCGTTCAATGAGTGCCCGGCCGGGTCGGTCATCGTCTGCAGGTCCTCTCCTGGGTGTCGAGCGGTGCAACTTGTTGGTCGGGAGTACCCACGAACAGTTGCTAAGATTGGTCTATAATAGTCGCCTCGACACATCCTTCGCAATCCAAACGGAGTTCACATGAGTGGTCCTGTTCACTTCATCGCCCACATCTCGATCGACGACGTTGACGGCTATCGCCAATACGAAAAGGGGTTCTTCGCGATTCTGAAACAGCACGGAGGCCGGTTCATCAGCTACGACGACGACGTGACCGTTCTCGAAGGCCAGCGTGCCGCAGGACGCACCGTGGTCATTCAGTTCGAGTCCGAAGCAGCGTTGCTCGGTTGGTGGAACTCGCCTGAGTATGTGGAGCTCGCGAAGCACCGTCACGCCAGTACCACGACGCACTCCGTGATTGTTGTCCACGCACCACCGATCGACTGACTCGCTCGACTCGTGCTTCGTCGCGGGCGAACCTGGTTGCCAGCACGCATCAACCCAAGGAAAAAGACGCGCCCCGTCCAAGACCTACGTTCCTGCCACGCCGCGTTTGGTCGATGCCAAAGCGGGCGCCGGCTTTTGCGACAGCGCTGCGACAGTAAACCGACGAAATCGACAGCAAATCGAGGCAAACGGAGGAAGTGTATGCACGAACAGAAAACGACGATACACGTAGAAAACCCCTGCTCAGCGAGGCCAAACAGGGGCTTGGAGCGGATGACGGGAATCGAACCCGCGTTCTCAGCTTGGGAAGCTTCACACTGCGTCCGGAAGCGAGCACTGTGAGCAGGTCAAACGCGTGGTTTCGACCGGCCGCTCTGTGCCTCGTGCAGCAATCGTGCAACTACTTCGGGATCGTGTTCGCCGAGCAGTCGCTCGACGCGCGCTCCGAGGTCGGCTGCATCGATTCTCGGGTCGATCGTTGGCGTTCGTGATCGGACGGCCTCGGTGGTGATGAGCTTCGCTCGCACCGGAGCTCGGCCCACTCGTCGAGGTGCCCTCGGTTGTCGGTTCCGCGCTTGTTTCGGTTCGCCTGCGCCTTGCGGAGCGTCGGAGCGGGCTCAACCGGTGAACGCGATGGCGGCATGTTCCGCCGCGCCGTCGCGAGAGTAGACGCACGGCGACCGGCTGGCCGGACGTTGGCTGAATCCCTCACAACGAATCTGGTCAACCGAGTTCTCGCTCAGGTTATTGCAAGTCGAACTGGCATTAGTTGAGTTGGTAGGCGTATTCTCTCGTCGTGGAGACACGCGAGCCCATCAACGGTCGACACGCTCGTCGGCAACGCAGCCGCCAGGCGGTCACTGGGTGGTCCACGGCAACCTCGTCGCCGGAACCAGAACGCCGCACCCGATGGTCGCTCGCGAGCTCATGCAGATTCTGAGCGCGGTCGATGCCGGGGTGGCGTCGTGATCGGATCCGTCCTCAAGGTCGTCGGCACGATGCTGACCGCGCCGATCCGGCGCCGCCGGTCTCCAGCCGACACGCCACCGGCCGGCCGCGAACACTACGAACCGACGCCGCTCGCCGCGTCGCCCGATGCGGCGGCGCTCAAGGCGGCCGACATCCCGGTCGCCAAGACGCCTGCACAGGGTTGGAGCGGAAGTGACTGGCCGGCGCCGGTGCTCGTCGGCTGCGACGAGCCGCTCGTCGAGGGTGCGCCCGACCTGCGCGGGGTCTGGCGCGTCGAGAAGGGACCTCTGAAGGGTCACGTGGAGCGGGTGGAGCAGGCGGGTGACCGAGTGGTGATCACCGCAGGTGGGGTCATCCACGACATGTTCGTGAACGGCACCCTCGAGGGTGGCGTTAACGACGTCGGTGAGGCGGGCGCGCAGGTCTCGGTGGCCGCCCGATTCAAGGACGGCCGCCACAACCTGTATCCAGGCAACAAGCGCGTCGTGGCCGTGACGCGCTATCTCGACGGCGACGAGATGGTGTGGCGCTGGGGCCCATGGCGCAACCGCCTGCGGCGTCTCGACGCACCGACCGATGAGCGGAGTTGACGATGGAGTTTCAAGACCTCATGTTCGAGCGGCGGAGCATCCGCGGGTACAAGCCCGAGCCGGTCCCGCGCGAACTGCTCGACGAGATCGTCGAGGTGGCGGCGCAGAGCCCGTCGTCGATGAACACCCAGCCGTGGCACGTCCACGTGGTGACGGGTGCCGTGCTGGACCGGATCCGGAAGGGCAACACCGAGCGGATGATTGCCACGGGCAAACCTGATCGCGAGATCAAGGGCCACGGCCGCTACGAAGGCGATCACCGCGAGCGCCAGAAGCGCGTGGCGGCGCAACTGTTCGAGGCGGCCGGTATCGGTTGGGACGACAAGGCGCAGCGTCAGGACTGGACAATGCGTGGGTTCCGTCAGTTCGATGCGCCGGTGTCGGTGATCGGATGCATCGACCGGGCGGTGGAGGACATGACCGAGTCGTACTTCGATCTTGGTCAGTTCGTCCACGCGATGGTGCTCGCCGCGTGGGACCGAGGTGTCGGCGCGGTGATCAACGGGCAGGGCATCATGCAGTCGTCGGTGGTACGCGCCGAAGCGCAGATCCCCGATGATCAGCTGATCGTGATCACCGTGGCAATGGGTTTCCCGTTGGACGATTTCGCTGCGAACGACGTCGTGTCGGAACGTCGCTCGGTGGAAGAAATCGCCACGTACCGCGGCTTCTGATCAGATCGGCTCGGCGGCGCCGAGCACCCAGTCACCGACATCGTCGGGTCGGGCAGGCCACGAGCGCCCGCCCCACGTGACCACCGCGTCGGCCAGTTGCGAGTCGCTCGGTCGAAGGGACCGTGCGCTGAGATCGAACAGGTGCGCCACCGTCTCGCGCAGGGCGCTCTGCGCGGTCCCGTGTTCGTGAGCCAGCCCCCATGGGTCGCCGAGTTCGAGCGCGGCTTCGAGAGCGGCGTCTCCGACCTCGTGGTCCGTCATCAGCGTCCACACGGTTGCGATCGCCGCCGCTCGGCCGAGTGCGCCGAGCGCGTCGAGCATGCGGAACTCGAGGTAGCCGCGCGGTCGAACGGGTGGGAAGAGCGTGGTGATGTGACGATCGAGATCGTCGATCGTCGGCGGGGTCGGCTGACCCAGCCAGTCGCGGAAGGTCTGGCTGGTGCCGCCAGGAATCGCGCGAGCGTCGAGGATGTAGTTGCCCCACGCAGCTGGGTCGGGGCCGACCGGGCGAGTGCGAGTCGGGTCGGTGGCCGCCCAAATGCGCATGCGGTGAGAGATCGGTTGGAACTCTTCGCCGTCGGTGGTGGGGGAGTTGGCGAAGGCCGCGGCGAGGAGCGGAGCGACAGCATTGGCACGTTGCCACGTCCGGGCTGGCTCGGGGCCGAAGTCGATGTTCAACTGGAGCGATGCCGTCAGGTTCATCATCCGAACACCGGAGGGCGAGACGTCCAGGAAGTGACGTTCCATGTCTTGGTAGCGCTCGACATCGAGTGTTCGAACAGGCTCGCGAATGGGGTCGAGGCCCAACGGCACAAGTGCGAGTCCGTGGTCGGCGAATCGGTTGGCGAGCATGGCGGTGTCGAACTCGATCGCGTCGATGAGGCTTCGGGGGCCAACGTGGGGTGGGGTGACGAGTTCGACTTGGCCGCCCGGCTCGATCGTGATCGTGCCACCGGCCGGTAGCTCGCCCGACGCAATTCGGGCCGCGTCCGCGGCGTCGATCCGTCGAGTGAGATCGCCGCGGTCGAACACCAGCCACTCGACCTCGGCGCCGATCCGCACCTCGGTGGAGGGTGCAAACGCGGCGTCAGCCCGAGTGGCAACGTCGGCGAGTGTGGCGTGTCGCCGGTTCACGACGGTCGTGTGCTCATGGCAGCGCAGCGGCGGCCGTCTCGAGCCAGCGGATGACCTCGATGTCTGGCCGTGCTCCGGTCAGCGCGCCGAGCTGACGGATGCCGGTCGGGCTCGTCACGTTGACCTCCGACAGATGGCCATCGATCACGTCGATGCCGACGAAGTACAGGCCGTCGGCGCGCAGCGTTGGACGCAATCGCTCGATGATTCGCCGGTCGGCGTCGTCGAGTTCGCACGCTTCGACGCGTCCTCCGACGCAGATGTTTGCTCTGAAGTCGTCGCTTGTCGGGAATCGCTGGATCGCGCCGAGCGGTTCGCCGTCGAGGAGCAGGATCCGCTTGTCGCCGGTGGCCGCAACATCGAGGTAGCGCTGGACGAGCACCGGCGCGCGGCCGCGCAGAGTGAGCGTGTCGATGATCGACGGCAGGTTCGAGTCGTCGGCACGCAACGCCATCACGCCGCGGCCGCCGTGGCCTTCGATGGGCTTGGCAACGGCAGTGCCTTGTGTGCGAACGAAGGCAACGATGCGAGCTGCATCGGCTGTGACGATGGTGGACGGCACGAGGTCGCTGAAGCGATGGGCGTACAGCTTCTCGTTCGCGTCGCGGAGGCCGCGCGGAGCATTGACCACGAGCGTCTGGCCGACAAGGTGGTCGAGCAGCAGCGTCATGTGGAGGTACGCAACGTCGAAGGGCGGGTCCGTGCGGATCAGTACCGCGTCGACCGCTGTGAGGTCGATGTCCTCGGCGTCGCCGAGGCGGAGCGGCTCCGTTGCGTGTTCGTCGGCGAACGCTCGTCGGGCCTGGGCTCGGGGGCGACCGTCGACCCATTCGAGGTCTCGCGCGGTGCAATGCCACACGACGTGCTCGCGTTCTTGAGCCGCGAGCAGGAGGCCGAACGAGGTGTCGGAAGTGGGGTCGACCGTCTCGGGCCCGTCCATGACGACGACGATGTTCACGAGTCTGACGCCTCTCGTGATCGGCGCTTGCGGCGGAGGGCTTCGAAGCGGCCCACGAACTCGTCGGTCTGCTCGGGCGACCACTCCACGCTGGGCCACCCGTCGAGCGCACGGCACCGCTCGCCGTGAGCGAGCCACTCGGCGGTGAGCGTGCCGGTGAAGCCGAGGCGTCGCAGTCCGGCCATTCGAACGTGAATCGGCATCGCGACCGCCTCGGCCAGGCTCGGGGCGGCGCCGGCGAGCCATCCGGTCTCGGCGGTCCAGCGACCCATCTCCGCGAGTGCGTCGGTCAGCGCGTCGCTCGCCTGCGCGATGGCGTCGGGGTCCACGCCGTAGTAGACGCCGATCATCGGCCGGAACGCGTGTTTGTCGATCCACTCCATTCGTTCCTGCACCTGTGCTCTGCGGACGTCGTCCGCGGGGAGCAGGGCAGGCGCGTCCACGCGATGCTCCAACCACTCGAGGATTGGAAGCGAGTCGGCGAGGTAGTCGTTGCCGACCCGGACCATCGGGATCTCGAGGCGCGGGCTGTGCTCGACGAACTCGTCGGGAAGAACGAAGTCGGGGCCGCGCACCGCCGAGGGTGGGACATCGACGACATCGTGGGCGATGCCGCGTTGGTGAAGCGCGAACTCGACGCGCGTCGCGAACGGGCAGATCCAGTGCCCATAGAACGCGAGGTTGGCGGCGGCCTCACCCGCGCGGGTGCTCACACGAACAGCTGCTCGCAGCCGGTTCCGTCGAGCACTGCGTCGACGCGATCTCGGTCGGCGTCGCTGAGCGCGGTGTAGGCCTCGCGCAGCCACCCGAGGCACTTGCCTTGGTAGCCGAACGGCGCCTGGCGATACTCGCCGCTCTGTCCGTCGACACCGACGATGTCGCACACGACCTCGTCGGCGCCCGATTCCAGTGCTGCAGCATTCGCAACGAGGAACGGTGCGTAGGTGCGGCCGCACTCGGCGAGCAGATCGCAAGTTGCAGGATCGAGGTCGTCGAGCGGCGACCATCCCCCACCACCTTCAGCGTCACCCTCGACGGGCAGCCACGACAGGTCGTCCATGCGCTCGACCCAGTTGACGACCTTCGGGGCGATGTCGACCGCCACGGCCATCGAGGTGGGGTCCCAACGCGCAAGCTGTGTGAGTTGTCCGTACAGGCCGAAGTCGCCGCGCCCGGGCCGGTCGCCGAGCATGAAGTCGCCGCGTGCGAATCGCGCCTGCATGATGCCGAGCACCTGCCGATACGAGTCCTCGATCAGCGGCGCGTTCCAGTCGGTCGACCCCACGAGCGCACGCCGGCTGATCTGGCGCTGAGTGATGAAGTCAGTGTGTTGCTGTGCCTGGTCCGAGTCGAGTTGGAGGTCGCCGCTGAGCGGCAGCAGCTTTCCGGCCTTGGCGATGTCGGGGTCATAGGCCCAGCGATAGTGGTACATCATCTTGGTGACCCACTCGTCGCCGAAGTCCTCGATCAGCGCGTCGATGAACGCGAGTGCCGGGTCGGTGGGTACGACGCTTCGACTGTCGTGCTCGCCTTCGAGCCGCATGATCTGCGGTGACGAGTCGACGGTGATGTCGCCGTAGCCGTCGCCTGCCTCATTGGGGTACGCGATGACTGGAACGATCGGCACCGGCGGAGCGGGCAGGTCGTCCCATTTGGAATCGCGAAGCATCCACCTGAACGGAATCTGCCGGTAGCGCAACACGCCGCGCATCTTGAGTGTGTAGGGCGAGCCGTACTGGCCCGCCAGGACGATGGGTGGTGTGCTGTTCATGAGAATCCTCCTTCGTGCATGGAAACGATGTAGCCGATGTTCGGTGTCGCGTTGCCGTCGAGGAGCGATCGGTACGCAGCCTCGGCGCCGGCGGGCCCGGTTCGGTGCTCGACGGTGAGCCATCGGTCGGTCCCCTCCAGCACCTTGTGGAACGAACGGGCGATGCGTGCGTCGAGTTCGTCGGCACCCCAGTCGACGGCGCGTTTCGCGGATTGTCCGGGGGCGAAGAAGAACTCGGGGGTCGGGCCGGGCAGCGATTGGCCTCCACCGTTCTGTCCGCCGGAGTCCTGCCAATGGGTGGCGCCGACGGTGAGCGACGCGGTCAGCGCGTCGGCGAAGTGTGTGTGGATCGCAGCGCGGACCGAACCGCTCCCTGCGATGTCGACCAACGTCGACGGCGCCGAAGCGTCGAGCCGGTCGACCTCGTCGTAGGTGATCACCTCGTCGTAGAGGTGGAGCCCCTCGACGAAGACGCGGTTGCGCTGCGAGGTCACGCCGATGCAGCGATGACCGTCGCGCTCGGCGAGGCACTGCGCGAGGCAGATCGACGTCTTCGACGAGGCGCTGGTCACGAGGGTCTGGGTGGCGCCGAGGAAGTCGTTGTCGGCGAGGTAGTCGTCGATGAGGAACGACGTCATGAACACGCCCCACAACAGGAGGTATTCGTCGGCCTGTTCCGGGCGGAACATCACGTCGGTCGTGACGTCGCGGAAGTCGGTGTAGGTCGCGGCGTGCTCGGCGCGGTGTGGGCCGACGTCGCGGAAGGCGCTGCCGTGAGGGGCGGCGTCGATGACGACGTCGGTGGCCATCGGGTAGAACCCGAAGTAGCGCCCGCCGACCCCGATGTCGGGATGTGCCGACTCGGCGACGGACCCGAGCCCCATCGCCGGAACGCGGCCCCACGCGTCATCACCGCTGGGGAAGAAGCCCCAGTAGTCCAACATGTCGCCAGCGACGGCGTAGGTGATGTTGTTGGTGGTCAGTGCGAATCGCTCGACGGTCAGCCGGATCTGACCCGGTTGCAGGTCCGCAGGACCCGGCTCGGTTGGGGTCGTCGTCACCCGTGTCTCGTGGAAGTCGGCGCGGTTGACCTCGAACTGCATTGTCCGGACCGTAGCGCTCTACTCGACCAATTGCCAGTTGAACAAGCACTAGAGTACGGTGGCGCGATGCCCCGCTATGGACAGCTGAACCAGCCCTACGTCGGCTCGTGGTTCGCTCGCGACGAGCCCGGCGGGCCGATGTGGGCGCTCAACCTGATGAAGTACCGCGAGCAAGCGGAGTACGCCGACGGCCGCCGGTCGTCGATCAGCGGCATGGAGGCCGACGACGTGTACGCACCCCACGAGCATCTCCGCAAGGTCGGCTCGCGTCTCATCATGATGGCGCCGGTGACGCACCAACTGGTGGGTGACGCGCATGTCTGGGACCGAATCGCGATCGCCCAGTACCGCGATCGCATGGCCATGATCGAGATGTCGTCGAACTCCGACTTCCAGAAGGACGAAGACCACAAGGAGGCGGGGATGGACTTCACGATCGTCATGGCCACCTTCCCGGTCGGTGATGACCCCGTGCCTCCGCAGGAGTCGGGCGCCGACGATGACCGGCTCATGCTGCTCCAGGTGGTGGCCGATGCGTCCACGCTCGACATCGCAGCCGACGTCGACAGCGTCCGGATCGGCCGGTTCGAGATCGAGGACCGCATCATCGGCGACGACCGCACCTTTGCGGAGGCCCGCTACGACCTGATCTCCCGAGACGTTGCCGAGCGACTCGTCGCGCAGGGCTCGACGCACAACGACACCGACTACGTCGTCATCGCCGATCCGGCGTTCGACGACATCGCACGTTCACTCACCGACACGAGCAAGGTGCTGTTCTGATGGAGATCCTGCGCACATCGGACGCGGATGCCGCGGAGATCCTGGCCGGCATCGCCGACTACCCGGATGGCAGCCGCTTCGTCACGATTCCTGCGGGCGGCGACACCGACCAGGAGCTCCGCGTCCACCTCGTGGATACGGGCGCAGTCGGCGCCCCGGTCGTCGTGTTCCTTCACGGCAACCCGTCGTGGTCGTACATCTGGCGCCACCAGATCGCCGCTGCAGTGGCCGCGGGCTATCGGGTCATCGCCCCCGACCTGGTCGGCATGGGCTTGTCGGACAAGCCGACCGAGATGACCGACTACACGGTGATGCGCCACGTCGAGTGGATGCATGCCCTCCTCGTCGACGAACTCGAACTGTCGGGCGCCAGCTTCGTGCTGCACGACTGGGGTGGCATCATCGGCGTGCGCCTCGCTGCTGAGAACCCCGGCTTGGTGGAGCGATTGGTGATCTCGAACACCGGCTTGCCGTGGCGCGATCTGACCGAGCCCCTGCCCGACGTGATCGAGGCGAGTGGGCCGTTCGCCGACTTCCAGGAGTTCGCACGGACGACGCCCGAGTGGCAACCGTGGACGCTGCTGCCGATGGTGATGGTCACCGAGCCGAGCGGCGACGTGGTGCGTGGTTACCGCGCGCCCTACCCCGAGGCCTCGCTGACGATTGGCAGTCGGGCGTTCACGCAGCTCCTGCCGACTCGCCCGGACAACCCGATGTACCCAGCGTGCAATGCAGCGTGGGACGTGTTCGACACTTGGACGAAACCAGTTCTGACCATCTTCAGCGACAAAGACGCGGTCGCTCCCGACGGCTGGAAGCCGATCGTCGCACGCATTCCCGGAGCGCGGGCCCAGCCGCACGTCATCCTCGAAGGCGGCGGGCACTTCCTCCAGGAAGACATCGGCGAGGCTTACACCGGCGCGCTGATGGCGTGGCTCGGAGTTGCATCGTGACGGGGGATCTCGAGCCGCGTCGCAACCTTCGTCTGGGCAACCCGGAGTGGTGCGACAACTGGACGGTCGGTTCGGGTCTGCGCATGGAGTTCATCGACGGACTCGGCCGGGTCTGGTTGTGCCAGGAGCCGATCTCGGAAGAACGGGCACGGAGCCTCTCGCTTCCCGAGGGCGCCACGCTCGCGCTGCTCGGCGGCGCCCTCGCCGATGCCGCGTTCTTCCGCCGCTCACCCGGCGCGACCGCCGACGGACCTCTCGAGGTGATGGAGGTCGACGGGATGCGGTTCTCGTTCGTCGCTCGACCCATGGCCCACCAACGACTCGCGAGCGTGACGGTGATGTCGATCGACAAGCACCACACGATGCTCTACGCCGCCGGGCGCGTGATCGACGTCCTCGACTTCGGCGACGGGAGCTTCGCCACTCCTGCATGGGCGTCGCCGAAGCAGGAAGATGCCCACGCGCCGGAACAACGCGGTAGCGACCTACCGAACGGTTGGGCGTTGCGAACTGCCGAGCTGACCGACGATCTCGCCGCATCGATTCCCAACCCCGCCAAGGTCGCGATCCTCGCCGATGGGTCGGGCTTCCACGGCCCGCTGTCGATGAACCAGCACGCCAGCGTCCGAATCCTCGGCGCCCACCGCGACACGAACGGAGAACCGACATGACCGACGCCATTGATCACTACACGCTGTACGGCGCGCCTGCGTCGTTGTACTCGGGCAAGGCCAGGTCATACCTGCGCGCACAGGGGATCGGGTTCGTCGAGGCAGGGCCGGGCAGCGATCGCTACCTCAACGAGATCGTGCCGACCGTCGGCCGCTGGATCATCCCCTGCATGGAGACACCTGACGGCACGATCATCCAGGACGGCGCCGACATCATCGACCACTTCGAGCGCGGCCCCGGCCAGTCGCTTCGCAGGTACACCGCATACCCGACCTCGCCGCTGTTGCTTGCGGTCGCTCACGTGTTCGAGCTGTTCGGCGGCGAAGGTCTGCTGCGGCCGGCAATGCACTACCGGTGGAACTTCGACGACGAGAACCTGGCGTTCCTCACCTCCGAGTTCGCGCTGTTCGCCCCGCCGAACCTGAGCGCCGAGGAGGCCGAACAGGTCTTCCTCCACAGCAGCGGCCGGATGCGCAAGGCGGCCGCTGCGTTCGGGGTCACCCCCGAATCACAACCGCTGATCGAGACGGCCTTCCACGAGTGGCTCGATTTGTTTGAGGCGCACCTCGTCGACCATCCGTATCTACTGGGCAATCGTCCGACCATCGGCGACTACGGACTGATCGCCGCGATGTGGGCGCATCTGTACCGCGATCCGGCACCGACGATGGTCGTCAAGCAGCGCGCCCCGCGCGTCGGCCGGTGGGTCGAGCGGATGACCACCACCGAGCCGTATCGACACGAGTACGACGGGGATGACGATGACCTGATCGCAGGAGATGTGCTCCCCGCCACGTTGATTGCGATGTTGCGCTACGTGTCGGAGGAGTACCTCCCTGAGATCTCCGCGCACGTTGCCGTCGCCAACGAGTGGCTCGCCGAGCATCCCGAGATCGAACCCGGCACCAACGGACTGGACGACCCGGCGACACGGGGTCTGACCGGGGGGCGCGGACTCGTCGGCAGCGGCGGGGCGGCATTCGCCTGGCGCGGCATCGAGCTGACCACCAGCGTCATGCCCTACCGGTTCTGGTTGATGCAGCGCCTCCACGACGACCTGGCCACGGCCTCTGCCGACGACGCCGCCGATGTCCGTGCCGTGTTCGCCGGCGCCGGGCTCGACGCTCTCCTCGACCTGCGAACCCTTCGCCGTGTGGAGCGCGCCGGCCACCTCGAGATCTGGGGTCCGCTGGACTGACCACGAGCGAACGGTGCCGGAGTTGTGCGGACGGACGGGTTGGTACAGTCCAACGACGATGACCGAGGCGGCGACCACTCAACAGTCCAACGAAGCGCCGGTCGACGGGCGCGTCGCTCGGCGCCAGCGCAACCTCGACGTGGTGCTCGACGTGGTGCTCGAGATGTTCGCCGAGGACATGATGTTCCCGTCGATCGAGCAGGCCTCGAAGCGATCGGGGCTCTCGCTACGATCGCTCTATCGCTACTTCGCCGACCCGGGTGAGTTGGTCGAAGCCGCGATCAAGCGCAGCCAGGCTCAAGCCGCGAAAGTCACGCACCTGCCTCACATCGGTGAGGGGCCATTCGAGGAACGCCTCGACGCCTTCGTGTCGATGCGGCTGAGGGTGTACGAGACCAGCGGGTCGATGTTCCGCGCGACGATCCACAACGCAGCGAACCACCCACGCGTGCGCGACGAGCTGAATACGAACCGGCGCCTCTTGCGCGAACAGTTCGAGCTTCAGTTCGGTCCCGAATTGGCGGCGCTGTCGCCGCGTGCCCGCTCGTCGGCAGTCGAAGCCGGAAACGCGTTGACGCAAATAGACACGCTCGACCTGTTGCGTCGGGTTCGCAACCTCACCGTCGCAGAGACGGATGTGGTGTTGCGCGATGCGCTGGCTGCGTTGCTCACGCCGTCATCGTGACGATGCTCGACTGAGCGTTATGGCCGAAGTAGCAGCTTGCCGTTGTTCTGGCCGGTGAACAGCATTCGGAGCGCCTCGGGGAATCGTTCGATGCCCTCGACGATGTGCTCGCGATGTCGCAGTGATCCGTCGGCGACCCACGCCGACAGGTCGGCGAAGGCTTCGGGGATTCGATGGAAGTAGTCCTTCATCGTGAAGCCCTGCATGGATGAGCTCGCTGTCACCAGCTTCATGTACCCCGCTGGCCCCGCAGCGCTGGCCATGTCGTCGTAGCCCGAGATGCCGCCGCACAGCACGATCCGAGCGTGGTCGTTGATGCGCTGCAGTACAGCTTCGAGGATCTCGCCGCCGACGTTGTCGAAATACACGTCGATGCCACTCGGAGTCGCGGCCGCGAGCTGATCGGCGATCGACTGCTCGGCCGACTTGTAGTCGACCGCCGTATCGAGGCCCAGTTCGTCGACGAGGTACGCACACTTGGCCGGCCCGCCGGCGATGCCGACGACCCGCGCGCCGCTGCGCTTGGCGACTTGGGCAGCGACACTTCCGACGGCCCCCGATGCCGCCGACACCACCACGGTGTGGCTTGCCTCTGGTCGTCCGATGTCGAGCATTCCGAAGTAGCCGGTGAAGCCGGTCATGCCGAGCAGGCCGAGGTGCAGTTCCATTGGTACGACCGAGACGTCGCACGGTCGCACCGCTCGAGCGTCGATGACGGCCGTGGTCTGCACGCCGAGGAATCCGGTGACGACGTCGCCGACGTCGAATCGTTCGCTGGCGGTGCGCGTGACGGGGCCGATGCTGAACGACCGCATGACATCGCCGGGTTCGATCGGTGGCATGTAGCTCCGCATCGGTGTGATCCATCCCTTCATCCCAGGGTCGATGGAGATCAGCTGGACGTCGACCTCGATCTGTCCCTCGGCCAATGCTGGCGTCGGGTCGTGGGTGACGGTCCACGCGCCGTCACCTGGGATGCCGCTGGGGTAGTGGTCGAGGCGGATCTGCGTCGGCGTCGAATCGCTCATCCGTCGAGAATATGTTATGCTTGCTCAACTGGCATAATCGCCGATCGCTGCGTGAGGAGACACGATGACCGAGACGCCGATGACCGAGCAGAGAAGCCTTGATCTCGTGCAGGACTCGCTGCTGCGACGCATGCGGACGATGCACGGCCTGTACTACCAGGCCGTCGGTTCGATGGAGCTCGAACATGTCAACCACTTCGAACGCGATGGTGTGTTGCCCATCGCGTTCTCGCTGTTCCACTACACCAACATGCACGACGGCGCATTCATGATGCTCAGCGGTCAGCTCCCGATCTGGAACGAGGACTGGCAGGCGAGGGTGCAGATGGCGATCGACGATGCCGGCAAGGAGCGCCCGGTGTCCGACATGATCCACCAGCGCATCGGCGACTACGACGCGTTCAAGGAGTACCAGCGAACGGTGTTCGACCGGACCGAAGCGCACATCGCCGCCATGGATCCGGCCGACTTCCAGCGGGTGCTTGTCGCTCCGCCGTACCCGCCCCAGATCGCCAGTACCTACAGCGCGATGTGCGCAGGACCATCGGGCATCACCGTGCTCGACGGCTACGAGTGCTGGCTCTACCAGCACGGGCTTCGCCACATGGGTGAGATCGAACTCGCGCGGGGCCTCGTTGGCTTGGAGGGGATGACCTCATGAGCGAGGCGGCATGAGTGAGGCAGCGAAGCCCGGCACCCTCACCGACACCGAGCGAGAAGTCTCGCAGCGTCTGTCGCAGGGCTTCGCCTGGCCGACCGTTCTGCTCCTTTTATCGCTGATCGCGATCGAGGGAGCGGTGATCGCAGCATGGGCGGGCGGCGCGATGCCGCTGCTGCTCGGGATGTTCATCAACAGTCTTGCGTGCTACGGCCTCTACACGGTGGTGCACGACGCGGTGCACAGGTCCGTGAGCAACCGCGACCCGAAGTATGCGCGCTGGGACACGATCTGCGGCAACGTGGCGGCGCAACTGATTCTCCTGAGCTTCTCTGGCCATCGGTCGAGCCATCTGCGGCATCACGCCCACACCAACACCGATCGCGACCCTGACCTCGCGGCGAAGGGTCCGCTGGTGGCGTTGCCGATCAAATGGCTTGCCAGCAATGTCATCTTGGTGCTTGTCGCACTGCCCGGCGGAGTGCAACTCGCGAGTGGGCTCAAGCGTCGCCTCGGAGGGGAGGCAACCGCCGACAGCGACGACAGCAGTTTGCTTGCCAAGCAAAGCTGGGCGGCCCGTGTGGGGGTACTGGCTGTGCTGATCTCGATCCCGCTTGACGCCATCGTTCCGGTGGTGGTCCTGTGGATCATTCCGGCGCGACTCACCTTCCTGTATCTGCTGTTCTTCTTCGTGTGGTTGCCGCACTTCCCGTATCAGCACACCGATCGGTTCCGCAACACCCGCATCACGCTCTTTCCGGGTTCGACCTGGCTGCTGCTGCAGCAAGATCGGCATCTGATCCATCATCTGTACCCGTCGATCCCGTGGTACCGGTACCGAGCTGCTCATCGAGAGCTCGCGTCGCTGCTCAGCGAACGCGGTGCTTTGGTCGTCGGACCCTCGAGCGATCCGCGGAGACGGGTCAAGCTCCGCTGAGCGGCCAGTCCCGAGAAATGGAGCCGACTGGCTCATCGGTGACCTAGGCTCGCTGTCGTGGCAGGGGCTGGCGACAGGTTGCTCGAAGTGACCCAAGAGCTGCTGGCTGACCATCCGCCGTCGGCGCTCTCCGGCCGTCAGATCGCCGCTGTTGCCGACGTCAACTACGGGCGTGTTCACCGACACTTCGGTTCGAAGTCGGCATTGATCGATCGCGCTGTGCAGAAGCTCGGCGAGCGCTTCACGGACGACGCGTTCCCGCCCGGCGCGCTGGTGCCCACGCCGGGAGTGTTGTCTCGGCACTCGTCGTTTGCGCATGCGGTCGCGCACCTCACGGTCGACGACCCGCTCGGCGCGGCTGGACCCGTGCGGCTGCTCGTCGAGCGATACCGCGAGGGGCTGGCCGGGATGCGGCCGGACCTGTCCGTCGATCAGCGTGACGTGATCCTGATCCTGTCGGTGTCGATGCAGTGGGCCGTCGTCGTCCACCGCCGCCATCTCGAACGGGTCGCGTCGCTCGCAGGAGGCTCGGTCGACGTCGATCGCGACCTCGTCCTGCTCGTCGAACAGCTGCATGGTGGGTTCGGACCGTTCGCCGAGGCCCCACTCCCGCGTGAGCTGCGTGTGCAGAGCGCGGTTGGGAGCGTGGATCTGGGCGACAGCGTTGAACGAAAGCTCGTCTACGCGGCGGCCGAACTTCTCGCCAACCGCGCGCCGTCATCGGTCACGGGTCGTGAACTCGCACGCCACGCCGGGGTCAACTATGGCCGGATTCACAGCGCGTTCGGCACGACGGCCAACGTGTTCGAGGCCGCCATCGACATGCAGGCTGCCCAGATGCTCGAGGACTTCGGCACCGATCGCCTCCCGGGCTTCTTCTCGATGAACGAGCGCCCGGGCTTCGTTCGATTCCTGACCCGCATGGCGCTCGCCGACGGCGACTCGAGCGAGCGCGAGTTCTATCCGTTCCTCAGCCGTCTCTTCGCCCAACACGAGACGCGCCACGGCCAGATCGCAGTGCAGACACGCCACCGGTATGCGCTGTCGATCATGACGCAGGTGTCGTGGGCGCTGTTCGAGGAGTGCTTCGACGATGCGCTTGGACGCCCGGTTGACGAGCTCGAACCGCACGCTGCGGGCTATTTGACCGCGTTCGTTCGCAACGCCTGACGCGTCAGTCGTCGGCATCTGATTCTCGTCCCGGGTGATTTCCCCTTGCAAAGTAGTGCCAGTGTAACTAGCGTCGCATGGAGCCAGTTGGCTCGCAACTGGTTGGAACGATCGAGGGACGATCGTCAACCGATGAGGGGGAACCGTGACAAGGACACACATTCGACGAGTCGTGGGAGCGTTCGCTGCGCTCTCGTTGGTCGCCACCGCCTGCGGCGGAAGTGACGACGATGGCGGCGGCGCAGCGTCGGAGCCGGCAGCCACCGAGGCCAGCGCCGACGAACCGGCACCGGTGGCAACCGAGGCCGCCGAGATCGTGGTGGAGGCCGAAGAACAGCCCGTCTCCACGGACGCCGAGCCCGACGAAGGCGACGTAGCCGAATCGGACACCAGCGAGCCCGCAACCACCGAGGCACCTTCCGTCGAAGAAGCAGTCGCCGCACCAGCCGGCGAGCTGCGGGTGGCGTCGTTCGGTCCGGTCACCTCCTACAACCCGGCGGCGGTCAACTCGGCCCAGTTCGGCTATCTCATCCCGGTCTACGACACGTTGACCCGCCAGAACGCCGACCTCCAGGTCGTGCCGGGTCTCGCCACTGCATGGACGCGTCCCGAGCCGAACATCTGGGAGTTCACGGTTCGAGACGATGTCGTGTTCCACGACGGCGCCGCCTTCGGCGCCCAGGTAGCGGTCGACAACATCGACTACCACGCCACCTTCGAAGGGAACCCGAACGCCGGAACGTGGGCCACGTTCGTGGAGGCACGGGTGGTCGACGACGTCACGTTCCAGGTGGAGTTCGCGCAACCGGTGCCGCAATTCCCCCTGTCGATGTCGTTGATCCAGGGAATGATGATCAGCCCGAACGCGCTCGATGGCGCCGATCTCACCCGCAGCCCGCAAGGGTCAGGTCCCTGGGTGCACTCCGACGCCGACAGCCAGGCGGGCGTGACCGAGGTGTTCGCACTCAACGAGAACTACTGGAACCCCGCCGACCAGGGCGTCGAGCGCATCTCGATCACGAGCTTCCCCGACAACAATGCCCGCCTCAACGCGTTGGTCACGGGCGAAGTCGACGTGTCCACCACGATCGCAGATGCCCAGATCGACGCCGGACTCGACGCCGGCGCGGAACTCGTGGCGGTACCGAATTTCTTCCCCCACATCCTGATCACCGACCGCGGTGGCGAACTCAATCCGGCGTTGGGAGACGTACGAGTGCGCCAGGCGATCGCCCTGTCGGTCGATCGTGCTGCGTACAGCGACGCCATCCACGCAGGTCGATCGGACACGAGCGGTGGCATCTACCCGTCCAACTTCTCACAGTTCTACTGGCCAGAATTCGACGACAAGAACAGCTACGACCCCGAGCGCGCGCGCGAGTTGCTGGCCGAGGCTGGCTACCCCGACGGTGTCACGATCACGATGCCGATCATGCCCGCCATCACGCCGCCGGTCGAGTTGATCGTGCAGATGCTCGGAGCCTCGGGAATCACCGTCGAACTCGAGCAGATCAACAACGGCGAACTCGGTCCGCGCGTGCTCTCCAAGGAGTACGGGATCACGTGGCTCCGTGCGCTGCTCGATCACCCAGCGGGCAACTTGCCGGCGTTGGCCATCCGGCCGTGGGACACGTTCGAGCTCGGCGACCTGGCCGAAGTCGACGAGTTGGTCGCCGAAGCGGCTGTCGCCGACGACGTCGACGTGGCTCGCGAGCTATACGCTCAAGCAGCGGAGTTGATGCTCGACTCGGGAGCGATCATCCCGCTCGGCCACGCGACGCAGAACGCGATGGTCAATGCCAACGTGGACGGTGCGGTGATGGGTCTCGGCATGCAGGACCCGTACCCACACGGCGTCCGTGTCGAGCGCTGACCATCGGCCCGACGAGCGGCGCTTCCCAGCACTGTCGAAGCGCCGCTCCGTCTGGCCTCGATCGATGAGGTCTTCATGCTGCGACTCCTGACCGGAAGACTGCTGGCGGCGGTGCCGCTGATGTTTCTCGTGGCGACGTTGGTGTTCTTCCTGGCGCAAGCCAACTCGGCTGATCCTGCCGGCTCGATTCTCGGCCTCGATGCCTCAGAGGAGAGTGTCGCCGCCAAACGCGCCGAGCTCGGCGTCGATCGCCCGCTGCTGACGCAGTACGGCGACTGGCTCGGCAACGCCGTCCGCGGCGACTTGGGCACGAACTGGTTCAACGGCGAAGAGGTCACCACCGAGTTGAAGGATCGGATCCCCGTGACTATCGCCCTCGCGTTCGGGGGTCTGCTGATCGCTGTGGTCGTCGGCTGTTCGTTCGGTGTCGTCGCCGGGCTCAAGGCGGGGCGATGGCAGGACCGGGTCATTACCGTGGCGTCATCGCTCGGCATCGCGATGCCGAACTTCTGGATCGCGCTCGTGCTGGCGTATTACTTCGCCGTGAAGCTCGGCTGGTTCCCGGCCGTGTGGCCTCCCGGCGGTCCCGACGGAGTCCTCGACTGGATCGAGGCGTTGGTGCTGCCGAGCGTTGCGTTGGGCGTCGCCGCGTCGGCGGCCATCGCTCGCCAGACGCGTTCAGCGATGATCGGTGTGCTGCAACGCGACTACATCCGTACCGCGCTGGCCAAGGGTCTGCCGGTTCGGCGAGTCGTGTCGCGCCACGCGATCCGCAATGCGAGCATCCCGGTCGTCACACTGATCGGGTTCCAAGTGTCGGCGCTGCTCGGTGGCTCGTTGTTCGTCGAGTTGATCTTCAACATCCCCGGTCTCGGCAGCTACGGAGTGGACGCGATCTTCCGCGGCAACGTCCCGGCGCTGCTGGGGTTCGTGATGGTGATCGCACTGGTGGTGGTGCTGGTCAACATCGCGCTCGACCTGAGCTACGCCTGGCTCAACCCGAAGGTGCGTGGCTGACGTGGCAATGTCGACCCGCCAACGCGTGCAGTCGCGGCTGTTGCAGAACAAGTTGGCGATGGCGGGGGCCGTCTACCTCGTCGTCATCGTCCTCATCGCGGTGTTCGCCCCGCTTCTTGCGCCACACGACGAAGTGCTCGCGACGCGCTTTCAAGACATCCTCTTCGAGCCGTCGGGCGAGTATTGGCTGGGCACCGACCATGTCGGACGCGACATCGCCAGCCGGCTGATGTTCGGCGCGCGGTATGCGCTGCTGGCCGGTGCACAGGCGGTGGCGGTCGCGTTGATCATCGGGATTCCGCTCGGGCTCACCATTGGATACTTCCGTGGGTGGGTCGACCGGATCGGGATGCGCCTCGTCGAGACGGTGGTCGCCGTGCCGGCGATCGTGATGGCCATGGCGATCATTGCGGGACTCGGCACCGGGCTGACGAAGGCGATGCTGGCGGTCGGTCTGGTGTACTCGATGATCATCACCCGCCTCACCCGCGCCGAGGTGTTCGCGGCGCGTGAGGAGTTGTACGTCGACGGCGCGATCGCATCCGGTGCTTCCAACGCTCGGGTGATGTTCCGCCACGTTCTCCCCAACGTCGCTCCGGCGTTGATCGTGCAGACCACCTTGCTGTTCGCATCAGCGGTGCTGGCCGAGGCTGGCTTGAGCTTTCTCGGCATCGGTGCAAGCTCCGATCAAGCGAGCTGGGGTCGGATGCTGCGTGATGCGCAGACGAGCATCGACCGAACCATCTGGCCCGCGATCCCGCCGGGGATCATGGTGTTCTTCACCGTCATTGCCTTCAACGTGTTCGGCGACGGTCTTCGTGACGCGTTCGCCCGACAGGCGCGCGGTGGCCGAGTCGGCGTCGGCGATGTTCAGGCCGCCGCGACCGCACAACACGCGGTGCGCCCACCGAACCCTGACGCGCTCGTCTCGGTGCGCGACCTCTCCGTGGTCTTCCCCAGACCAGGAACCGGCGACGACGTCCACGTGGTGTCGGGCGTCGACCTGGATATCGGTCGGGGCGAAGTGCTGGCGCTCGTCGGCGAATCGGGGTCGGGCAAGTCGATCACCGCACTGTCGCTGATGGGCCTGGTGCCCGACCCGGGCCTTGCATCGGCTGCCTCGATCACGCTCGATGGACAGGAACTCGTCGGGATGCCGTTCGATCAGCTCCGCCGGATTCGCGGAACCCAGATGGGAGTCATCTTCCAGGAACCGTTCGCCGCGCTGAACCCGGCCTACACCGTCGGCCGACAGGTAGCCGAGCCGTTGCGCTACCACCTCGGTCTCAGCAAGGCCGCGGCTCGCCAGCGTGTGATCGAGCTGTTCGGCGAGGTCGGTATCCCCGACCCGGCGACGCGCATCGACGCGTACCCCCATCAATTCTCCGGCGGCATGGCACAGCGCGTCGTGATCGCCATGGCGCTCGCGTGCGAACCGAAGCTGTTGATCGCCGACGAGCCGACCACCGCGCTCGACGTCACCGTGCAAGGTCAGGTCCTCGACCTCATCGGTGACCTCGCACGTGAGCGCAACATGTCGGTGCTGCTGATCACCCACGACCTCGGCGTCGTGGCGGACCTGGCCGATGACGTGGCGGTGATGTACGCGGGCGAGATCGTCGAGACCGGACGCCTGGCCGACGTGTTCACCGACCCGCAGCACCCGTACACCGAGGGGCTCATCTCGGCGATCCCGCGCAACGAAGCGCGGTCGGGCGACCTCGCGACGATCCCGGGTGTCGTGCCGTCGCCCTGGGAATGGCCCGATCACTGTCACTTCGCTGACCGATGCGCTTACGTCGTCGAGGCCTGTCGGCAGGGCCCGGTCGAACTCGGTGCGAGTCGGTCTGGGTCGAGCCGCTGCGTCCGGCTCGGCGAACTCGAACTCTCAGGTGTGCGCGTATGACCGAACCGCTGCTCGACATCGACGGGCTGACCATCGTCTTTCCCGGCGGTCGCGGCCAGCTTCCGTGGCAACGACGCCCCGACGTGCGCGCCGTTCAAGACGCGAGCCTGACCGTCGGCGTCGGCGAAACCGTCGGTCTGGTCGGCGAGTCGGGGTCGGGCAAGACCACGCTCGGCCGAGCGGTGCTCCGTTTCCTGACACCCCTCGAGGGGTCGATCCGCCTCGGCGAATTCGACGTGACAGCGTTCGGCCGGGTGGTGCCGTCTGCGTATCGCAATGCGGTGCAGGTCGTGTTCCAGGATCCGGTCGGCTCGCTGAACCCGTCGATGATCGTTGCCGACATCATCGGCGAACCCCTCACACTCCACGAACAGCTGAAAGGCGAGACCCGCCGGCAACGGGCGGCCGAGCTGCTCGAACAGGTCGGGCTCCGAGCCGAACATCTCGATCGCTACCCGCACGAGTTCTCGGGTGGTCAGCGGCAGCGCATCGCGATCGCCCGAGCCCTCGCGACCTCGCCGGATCTGATCGTGCTCGACGAACCGGTCTCCGCACTTGACGTCTCGACGCAGAGTCAGGTCATCAACCTGCTCGAGAAGCTGCAGCGCGACACCGGCGCCGCCTACCTCTTCATCGCCCACGATCTCGCCGTGGTCCGTCATGCGTGTGAACGGATCGCCGTGATGTACCACAGCCGCATCGTCGAGACTGCGCCCGCCGACGCCATCTGCGAGCAGCCGACGCACCCCTACACCGAACTGCTGCTGGCATCGATTCCCGACCCGGATCCCGATGTGCAACAGCGAAAGTCCGAGCACCGTCGAGCCCTCACACGTGGGGTGACGGGCGCGACCGGCGCGGCACCGACCGACAGCTGCCCGTTCGCCGAGCGGTGCCCACACGTCATGGACATCTGTCGACAGTCGTTTCCCGACGAGGTCGCCACCACGACCGGTGGGACCGTCGCCTGCCACCTCCACACATCCGGACCGCAGCTCGGTGGTCGCCCCCTCGCCGAACTCAACGGCCACGAACCGGTCGCCCCGACACGACCAGGAGCAGAAGGACCGCCGTCATGACCAACCGATCGACGCAACACCACACGATCGACGACTTTCCCGGCACGATCGGTCGGACGCTCGCCGATTCCGAGCCGTTCTTCGAGCAGGAAGTGCATCCGGGTGACGACGCCCCCAACGTCGTGATGGTGTTGCTCGACGACACTGGCTTCGCCCAGTTCGGTTGCTTCGGTTCCGACATCGACACGCCCCACGTCGACGCGTTGGCCGCCGGCGGTCTGCAGTTCACCAACTACCACGTGACCCCGCTGTGTTCGCCGACGCGGGCAGCCCTGCTGACCGGACGTTCGCAGCACGCGGTTGGGATGCGCCACGTCTCGAACATCCGCACCGGCTTCCCCCACCAGCTCGGTCACATCTCCAATCGGGCAGCCACCATCGCCGAGGTGTTGCAGCGCGAGGGCTACGCCACGTTCTGCACCGGGAAGTGGCACCTGGCGCCGACGCGGAATCTCTCCGCTGCGGGCCCGTTCGATCAGTGGCCGCTCGGCCGCGGCTTCGACCGCTACTACGGATTCCTCGAAGGTGAGACCGATCAGTTCCATCCCGAGATCGTCATCGACAATCACGTGGCCACGCCCCCGGCACCCCCGGAGGACGGCTACCACTTCAGCGAGGACATGGTCGATCAGACGCTGCGGATGATCAACGACAGCAAAGCGATCCGTCCGGATCGCCCGTTCTTCGCGTACGTGGCCTTCGGTGCCACGCATGCACCGCACCAGGCGCCGGCCGCGTATCTCGAGAAGTATCGGGGTCGCTACGACGAGGGCTGGGACGTCACCCGGCTGCGATGGTACGAGCGCCAACTCGAACTGGGCGTCGTTGCCGAGGGGACCGAGCTCGCGCCGCGCAATCCGGGTGTCGAGGCGTGGGACGATCTGCCCGAGAATCACCAGCGGTTCGCAGCCCGTCTCCAGGAAGCCTTTGCGGCGTTCCTCGACCACACCGACGACCAGATCGGGCGCCTCGTCGAGGGCCTTCGCCGGCTCGGTGAGCTCGACAACACGATCTTCGTCGTGTCGGCCGACAACGGGGCCTCGCAGGAGGGCGGGTCCCTCGGAATCATGAACGAGATGAAGTTCTTCAACGGCATCCCCGACAACCCCGACGACGTGGTCGATCGGCTCGACGACATCGGCGGCCCCGACAGCCACACCAACTATCCGTGGGGCTGGGCACAATGCGGCAACTCGCCGTTCAAGTGGTACAAGCAGAACACCCATGAGGGCGGTGTCCATGTGCCGATGGTGATGCACTGGCCGGCAGGAATCGGTGCCGACCAGGCGGGCACCAGGCGCGACCAGTTCGTCAACGTGTCCGACATCGTGCCGACGATCTACGACCTGCTCGGCATCGCGGCGCCCGACGTGTATCACGACGTGCCACAACTCCCGATCACCGGGAACTCGTTCGCGCCGCTACTCGCCGACGCCGATGCTCCGGCAACGACCACCGTGCAGTACTTCGAGCAATCGGGATCGCGTGCGATCGTGGCGCAGCAGGACGGCACCTGGTGGAAGGCCGTGGTCCGTCACCAACAGGGCGACGACTTCGACACCGAGCAGTGGGAGTTGTACGACATCGGCGTCGACGCATCGGAATGCACCGACCTCGCGAGCGAGCGGCCGGACAAGCTCGCCGAGTTGATCGAGCTGTGGTGGTCCGAGGCCGCGCGGCATGGAGCGCTGCCGCTCGACGATCGGGGGCTCGAGCTGTTCGCCCCCGTCCGTGATGACCATTCGCCGCATCGTCACGACCGTCGCTACATCTACCGCCCGCCGGTCAGTCCGATCGCCGCTGGGTCGTCGCCCTCGCCAGGTGGGCGGACCTTCGATCTGACCGCTCGCGTCGATCGTGCGAACGGTGACGAGGGGGTGCTGTGGGCGTTCGGCAGTTCGAGCGGGGGGATCAGCGTCTTCGTGCAGAACGATCGTCTGGTGGTCGACTACAACGCGTTCGACGATCACGTGATCGTCGAATCCGACGCGCCTGTGCCGGTCGGGGCGAGCGAGCTGTCGATGCAGCTCCGACGGTCGTCGCCGACCACCGGCACCGTGCACATCGAGATCGACGGAGACATCGTCGGCACGGCCGAGCTGCCGCTGATGATGCGACAGATCTCCATGCTGGCCGCAAGCATCGGTTCCGATCACGGGTCGATCGTCTCGTCGCGATACGACGACGAGTTCGCGTTCTCGGGAACGCTGCACGAGGTGGAGATCCGACTCGACGGCGGACCGAGCGCGGCCGATGTCGCCCGAGCCGAAATGGCGCGGCAATGAGCGCAGCACTCCCCAACGTCGACGACATTCCCGTCGCGTACACCCCCGAGGGCGGTTGGTCGACGTGGCCCGCGCCGGTGCTGGCGGGCTGCACCGAGCAGGTGCCCGATGGCGCTCCGGATCTGCGCGGCGTCTGGCAGGTCGTCGAGGTGTTCGTCGAGGGCAAGGCGGTCGCTCGGCACCCGGCGTTGGGTCGAGTGTCGCGCAAGGAGCAGGCCGGGGACCGTGTCGTGATCACCGGCAGTGGAATCATCCACGACATGCGCTGCGATGGAACGCTCGACAACGGAGTACACGACGTTGCCGCCGCGGACTTCACGTCGCCCGTGCACGTGGTCGCCACCTACGAAGACGGTGTGCACGTGTTGCGACCCGACGGCGCCGACGTGGAAGTGAAGCGGTGGCGTGATGGCGACCACCTGATGTGGCAGTACGTCGGTTTCACCGCACGGATGCGACGGCTGGGTCCGGCGGAGGCTGACCCGAACGAACTGTTGGAGACATCATGACCGAGCAGCTGCGCTACGTACTCGACCAGTCGGAGAGTCGGCTGAACGACGAGGCGATCTGGACACCGATCGCCTCGCTGACCTTCGAGCAGCTCGAAGACCGCTCGCGTCGCGTCGCCAACGGTCTGCACGCCCGTGGCGTCGGGTCGGGTCAGGCGTACGGCATCCTCGCCACGAACTGCGTCGAATGGCCCGAGTTGGTGCTGGGTAACGTGCGTGCACACACCCGTTACGTGCCGCTCAACTGGCACCTCACCGCGGGGGAGATCGCAGAGCTCCTCATCGATTCGGGTTCGCGTCTGCTCATCACGGACAGCGAGCACGCCGAGGTCGGCCGGGAGGCCGCCGAGATCGCGGGAGGCCTCGAGGTCATCGAGTTGGGCAAGCACTACGAGGCGTGGCTCGCCGATCAATCCGACGAGCCGACACCCGACGGTCCGATGGGCACGCCGCTGCTCTACACCGGTGGCACCACGGGTCGCTCCAAGGGCGTGACGCGCAGTGACATGAACGTGCCGGCGAGCAAGTTCGCAACGCTGGCAGCCCGGTTCGGGTCGAATCTCCACATGCCGGCCGAGGGGCGCGGGATGCTGTGCACACCGGCGTACCACGGGCTCGGCTTCGGCGTCATCCAGGGCACGCTCGGCCAGCGTCACTCGCTGTCGATCCTGCCGCGGTTCGACCCGGTCGGCACGCTCCGGATGATCGAGGAACGAGCCATCACGGCCACCGCGATGGTGCCGACACAATTCGTGCGCCTCCTGAAACTCGACGCCGACGTGCGCACATCGTTCGACGTGTCGAGCATCGAGTGGGTGATGCACACGGCCGCGCCTTGCCCTCGCTGGGCCAAGGAGGCGATGATCGAATGGTTCGGGCCGACCATCGTTGAGCTGTATGGCTCATCGGAGGGAAGTGGGCCGGTGGTGTGCACGAGCGAGGAGTGGCTGGCGCATCCGGGCACGGTCGGCAAGGCGTCGCCGGTGTTGACCCTGTCGATCGTCGGCGACGACGGTGACGACCTCCCGGCGGGCGAGATCGGCACCGTGTACGTCAAACGTCACGACGGCGCGCCGGAATATCACGGCGACGCGGAGAAGACCCGCTCGATCCAACTGCCCGACGGACGATTCACCGTGGGCGATATCGGCTGGCTCGACGACGACGGATTCCTGTATCTCGCCGATCGCCGCACCGACCTCATCCTTCGCGGTGGTGTCAACATCTATCCTGCCGAGATCGAGGCGACGCTCTCACAGCACCCATCCGTGGCGGACGTCGCCGTGTTCGGCATTCCCGACACCGAGCTCGGTCAATCGGTGAAGGCGGTGATCGAGTTGGCACCTGGCGCCACGTTCGATGCCGACGAGCTGATGGCGTACGCCGGCGAACATCTCGCGAGGTTCAAGCTGCCCCAATCGATCGACGTCGTCGACGCGCTGCCGCGCGAGGAGAGCGGCAAGTTGAAGAAGCGGCTGCTGCGCGATCCGTACTGGGCCGACACCGATACGAGCACTGCCGGAGAACCCACATGAGTGACCCGTTCAGAGAGCCGGTTGCGGGAGCGCGGGCGTGGCGCTCGGCCGACTTCGCCGGTGAGTCCGATTGGCTGACCACGCTCGATGCCGGAGGTGTCGAGGCGCTGGCCGAGGCGGCTGCGGTGCTGCCTCCTGATCCGCATCGCTGGGTCGAGGTCGACGCTGGCGACGTCATCACCGACACCGTCGGCGACACGCTCGCGGGCGTGGCGCACGAGCTGTGGCACGGCAGGGGATTCTTCTGGCTTCGTGGCATGCCCGGCGACGACCCCGAGTTGCTACGGCGGCTGTTCTGGGTGATCGGCAACAACCTCGGCGTGCCGACGATGCAGAACAAGCGTGGACAGGTGCTCAGCGAGGTCTTCGATCGCTTCGAGGGAGCCGAACGCGTCGTCGACACGCGCGGCTACGAGAGCAGCGACGAGTTGACGTTCCACTGCGACGGTGGAGACAGCATCGGCCTCGCCTGCGTTCGCCCGGCGCCCCTCGGCGGGCAGAACGGCCTGGTCAGCATGGCCGCGATCTACAACGAGTTGCTCGACGCTCAGCCCGCGCATCTCGACGTGCTCGAACGCGGCTTCGGGCTCTACTCGCGTCGGGAAGCGTCGAGTGATGGCGACACGGCGGGTGGCGCGGTGAGTGATCGTCGGCTTCCGTCGTTCGCGTGGAACACCGACGCCGACGGCGGGTCGTACTTCAGTGCGTGGATGAACCGTCGCCTCGCCGAACTCAACGCGGAGATGTCCGGCACGCCGTTCACCGATGCCGAGCTGGCGGCGCTCGATGCCGTCGACGAGATCGCGGAGCGTCCGGGGATGCAACTCCAGGCGAGCCAGCAGCCTGGCGATGTGGTGTGGGTGAACAACCTCGCAGTGATGCATCGGCGTGACCGCTACGTCGATCACGATGATCCGTCGCAACGGCGACTGCTGTACCGCATGTGGCTCAACGATCGAGACCCTGCACCGGTCGTTGCCGAACACGCGATGCTGCGCGCCGGTATCCGTGGCCCGCAACCAACCATCGGGGCCGAGTCGGCAGCCTGAGAGGAGATCGAACATGGACGTCACGAACGAGGTGATGCCGACGAGCCGTGAACGCGTCGGCGAGATGATGGAGCCGGGCCCGGAGGGTCCGATCTACATGGTCAACCTGTTGCAGTTCAAGGACCACGCCGAGTACGAGGACGGTCGCACCACCGATCTGTCCGGTCGCGAGGCCTACCGGATCTACGGGCGCGAAGTGAGCAAGCTGATTCGTGGCTTCGGGGGCGAGATCACCTTCGCCGGAGACGTCACGTTCCTCGCGCTGGGTCAGGTCGAAGACCTGTGGGACGAGGTCGCGATCGCGAAGTACCCGAATCGAGCGGCACTGCTCGAGATGTCGTCGTCACCCGAGTGGCAGGAGATCGGCGTGCACCGAGCGGCTGGGCTCGCTGGTCAACTGAACATCGAAACCGTGGCATCACCCTTCGAGGCCTGACGGGCTCAGCGGCTCGACAGAATTCAGAACGACCGGACTCGCCCACTTGGTCGTGTGTAGAGGCCACGCTGCCATCGTCCCGGAGATGGCGCGCTCCACTGAACACCGTCGTGCGCCGTGCAACATCCGTGCAACGAGCAAAGGACAGCACGCATCGGGGGATGCCAGAGCTGGCATTGGCCGCGCCTGTGACCTGGAGCGATGTGAATTATCGTTGCCTCGATTCGAGCGACTTCAGCTTTTCGGAAGGTCAGAAGCTGAGAACGGGCGTCGACTCCGCAGGCCGTCTACCAGGGGAAATGGAGCGGATGACGGGAATCGAACCCGCGTATTCAGCTTGGGAAGCTGATGTTCTACCATTGAACTACATCCGCAAGAACCCTCAGACTAGCGCCGTCAACGTCGAGGCACGAAGTGCATCGACGGTCCGTCCGCCAGCTGAGTTGAGTCGCTGCGGGGCCGTTCACTGTGTGGGCGGTGTGTCGCTCCAACGCTCGGTTTGTCTCATTGCCGCGGCAAGCGCGACGGACTGAGGTGCGTTTGATGCCTCGTGCCCGGCGATCACGCCGAGGCGGTCTGCATCGCCACGGTTCTGGCTCAGCTTGCGTTTCCCCTCGAGCCGGGTGATCTCGATCTCGATGCCGACGACCGCGCGCAATTTGCTGTCGATGAAGTCCTCCGGAGCATCGTTGGTGGCCCAGACGGGTGCACTGTCAGTCCGCAGCGATTCGTGATGATCGGTCAGCTCGGTCACCACCTGGCGCACCCAGTTGGCGTCGTCGTAGACGCGAGCGACGCCATGGGCATGCACGACCTCGTAGTTCCAGGTTGGAACGACGCTCGGGTTGTCGACCTTCGAGGGGTACCAGGACGGCGATGCGTATCCATCGGCCAATGGAACGAGCACGAGCACATGCTCACCGTTGAGTTGCATCCATTGGGTGTTGGCCCGAGCGAAGTGACCGCGTAAGGATCCCAGATCTCCCGTCTGCCGATCGAGCAGCAGCGGGATTCCGCTTGCGGCGAAGGCGTCAGACGAGCGGGAGATGACGTGTCCAAACGCCGCTTGCTTGATCAGATCGTGCAGCACTGGGAGGTCCTCGACGCGGTTCGCAGGCGGGTTGTACATGATCGGAACGTAGCGTTCTCTTCGTCCTCGCGGTCGGCTGGGTATCGTGGCGACCGTGATCCTGTCTGACCGCAACATGCGCGAACAGCTCGAAGCTGGACGCATCGTCATCGACCCGCTCGATGACTCGCTCATCCAGCCCTCGTCGATCGATGTCCGCATCTCGAACATGTTTCGCGTCTTCCGCAATCACAGTCGTGGTGTCATCGACGTCAAGCAGGACCTGACCGACCTCACGGAACTGATCGAGATGCCCGAGAGCTCAGACGGCCGCGACACCGATGCGTTCATGCTGCACCCTGGTGAGTTCGTGCTCGGCTCGACGTACGAGCGAATCGGCATGCCGGATGACCTGGTCGGCCGTGTCGAAGGCAAGTCGAGCCTCGGCCGTTTGGGTCTGATGATTCACTCGACGGCAGGGTTCATCGACGCGGGATTCGATGGGCATATCACCCTTGAACTCGCCAACGTCGCGAGCCTGCCAATCACCCTGTACCCGGGAATGAAGATCGGCCAGATCAGCTTCATGGAGATGACGTCGCCCGCGGACAAGCCGTACGGCCAAGGCGCCGCCGGCTCCAAGTACCAAGGTCAGCGCGGGCCGACACCGAGCCGCTACTTCGAAAACTTCAGCTGAGGACGAGTTGGTGCCTGGCACCAAGTCGTCCTCTGTCGTGCTAGTCGGTGTAGGGGCGGGCCTTGACGGGCTTGCCGCGCATCGTGGCCCGGTCCATTGCGTTGATCACGCGCTCGACGTCATCCTTCGGTACGCCGACCACTGAGTGCTGCTCGGAGATGCGGATCGGACCGATCTGGCGGCCGGTCAGCCCTGACTCGTTCGCAATGGCGCCCACAAGGTCACCGGGCCGCACGCCAGCCTTGCGGCCGAGGCTGATGAACACGAACGCAGTATCGGAGTTGTCGAAGTCACGCTTCTTGCCGGTGCGGTCATCGCGGTCGAACTTCTTCTTGCCCTTGGACTTCTTGTCGTCCCACTCG
>Ga0209602_1000573_pt1 | contig 35040 bp, 20 predicted proteins | sample COGITO_mtgs_1205_3_FD_184810 | JGI IMG/M metagenome (GOLD analysis project Ga0209602, IMG submission 184810) | Pelagic marine microbial communities from North Sea - COGITO_mtgs_120524 (SPAdes) (version 2) | ecosystem: Environmental > Aquatic > Marine > Epipelagic ...
GCATCTACCAAATATAATTATAAAAGTTTGATTTGAATCTTGATTTACGAAGCTAATGATATAAATGATTTATAGGTTGAATTTTCAGGATTCAACAGTTGATTTTTCTTTATCATTCTAACTACTTTTATGCCTGATATGGTTCTCTTTGCAGATTCAAATACTTAAAATCCTAAACCAAGCATTATACGCCACTTGATAAAACGATGATCTTGCGTTACAATATTATTCAGGTACTTGCATTGTCTTATTTTTATATTTGAATAGTTTCTCCGATTGTATAGTTTTATCGCTGCTGTGTTCGCCCCACTCTTATCAATGTTTACGAGTTCTGGCTTAGAATTACTTTCTATCGCTTTTATTAAAAATCTTTGAGTGGATATGCGCTGTCTTCTCTTTGTTAAAAGGAAATCTACGGTATTTCCTTCTTTATCAACTGCTCTATACAAATACCTCCATTGCCCTTTTACTTTAACATAAGTTTCATCCATTCTCCATCTTTTACCAACTATTTTCTTCCTTTTTCTGAATTGTTGTTCAACAAGCGGAGTGAACTTAAATACCCACCGTTCAATAGTAGCATGATCTACTTTTACACCTCTAATTGACATTAATTCTTCTACATCTCGGTAGCTTAAACTGAATCTTAATTTGAAGTAAACTGCTTGAAGAATAATTGATTTGGGGAAGCAGTGACCTTTGAATATCTTTTTGGAGTAAAGATATAAGGTTTTTTTTTTTTGATAATTTAGATGCGACAGAACCAGAAAAGCTAATAGTAGATTTTGTTTTTTTTTATAATAATCGTATGTATTCGATTAAATTTTAAAATATTTAACGCTTTGCATCATTTGTAGTGTACAATAACTCAAAAATGATACTGTAGGTTTCTATAAATAAATATTTTTGTCATTATGTAACGACATATTTTAATTTTGTATTTTAATTTTTTATGTCCTTAGAACTGTTGGCTCATATTAGGCCCTATACTTTAAGCCCTCCTATCGAGAGAAATTAAGTTCCAGTCTGGTATGAGCAGTATTTTATTGATGTAAATTATTATGCTGTAGGAGTTTATGTTTTAAAAACAGAAACACTGACTAGAGCAAAGTATTTAAAAAAGTTATTCATTAACTAATAAATGGTAGAAACAAATTAGTATTTTAAATGAACACAAAAACTTTAATTTTTTGTTTTTTAGCTCTTATTTTTTCTTGTGGATTAGTCGCACAGTCAGAAACTCAAAAGCCTAACATCTTGTTTATAGCAATTGATGACTTAAAGCCTACCATTGGTAGTTTTGGGGATGCCTTTGCGCTAACCCCAGCAATGGATGCCTTATCTAAGGAGGCAACTATTTTTTTAAACAACCATACCCAGCAGGCAGTTTGTGGACCTTCTAGAGCCAGTCTGATGACAGGTAAAAGACCAGACTATACTAAAGTAAGAGACCTCAAAACTAAAATGCGAGATATCAACCCAGATATTCTCACGATTCCAGAACACTTTAAAAACAATGGATACCAAACACTAGGAGTTGGAAAAATATACGATCCCCGTTGTGTTGACAAAAAAAGAGATGAACCTTCTTGGTCTGTTCCCTTTGTAAAAGAAAACCAACTTGAATTCTCTTCTGAATACGGTTCGCCAGCAATGGGGTATTATCAAAATAAAGACATCAAAAATAAGATAAGAGCGCTAAGGGCTGAGGCGAGTTCTAAAGGAATTAAAAATCTTCACAAATATGTGAGAGACAAATATAAACCTCCTTTTGGAAGTGCCAATGTGCCCGATGAAGCTTATACAGATGGTGCCATCGCTTCGCGTGCGAATTTAATGTTACAAGATTTAAGCCAAAATCAATCGGCTCCTTTTTTCTTAGCAGTCGGGTTTAAGCGACCTCATCTTCCTTTTACAGCTCCTCAAAAATATTGGGACCTTTATGATAAAAAGGATATTAAATTAGCTGCGTTTCCAAAGAAATCTTTTAATGGGCCTAATCTAGCCTACCACAGTTCAGGTGAGATGCGTTCTTACAAGGCCCCTGGAATTGACTACGTGATTACGAATGAAAACCTTTTAGATTTAGAAGAATCCCATCAAAAGGACTTGATTCACGGCTATTATGCATGTACGAGTTTTATTGATACTCAAATCGGGAAAATTCTAAAAACACTCAAGGCAACAGGACTTGATAAAAATACGATTGTTGTGATATGGGGCGACCATGGCTGGCATTTAGGAGATCATAGTTTATGGAATAAGCATTCAAATTTTGAACAAGCAACCCGTTCTCCTTTAATCATATACAATCCAAAAGTAAAAAAGGGTGTTAAGGTCACTTCTCCAACGGAGTTTGTAGATATTTTCCCTACACTTTGTGAGGCGGCTAATTTAAATACGCCTTCAAACCTAGACGGAACAAGTCTAAACTCTTTGGTTGAAGGTGCTTCTGTTTCGCCAAAATCGTATGCAGTTAGTCAATGGCAAAGTGGGAATAGAACGGGCTATAGTTTTCGAACTGATCAGTATCGTTATACGGTATGGGTTAGCAATAAAAAAAGTACGGACCCTATTTTTCAAAAAGATATTTATGCTGAAGAGTTATACGATTATACATTAGATCCGAATGAAACCTACAATAGAATTGATGATGAAAACTATTTAGTCTTTAAAAAGCGATTTCAAAAGTTAGCAGCAAGGTATTTTAAGAGCCAACGAATAGAAACCATTAAAACAGAAAAAGTTCCGCTAAATACTTCTAAATTAATTATTGGAGCGACTTTAAATCACCACGAAATGTACTCTAAAAAAGGGGCCTTATTTCTTAAAGATTTTAACTATTTAACCCCAGCTAATGCTGCAAAGCAGTCTAGAATTCATCCCGAGCCTAATGTTTGGGATTGGAAAAAGATCGATGATTTTATTGCTTATTCTAAAGTGAATAACTTAATTGTTAGAATGCATGGACCTTCGAGTCCCCAAGCCTCAAAGTGGGCGAAAGACGATTCTAGAACAGCGGGAGAACTTCAATCAGTATTGGTTGATTTCATGACTGCGACCACAAAAAGGTACAATACCATTGCAAATATTAAATGGATGGATGTGGTCAATGAAACGGTGCTGCCAAATGGAAAGTGGTTTGGTCCAAAAAAGGGAAATACTTTATGGGAAAATCCATGGCTTAAAATGGGCTTAGATTCTAATGGATTTCCAAATTATATTTTAAAGTCATTTGAAATTGCTACTAAGCATGCAACAAATATTAAACTTGTATACAATCACAATGCAGGAATGCAGCCTAAAATGTGGGATAAGGTCAAAGAAACTATTTTATACATACGCTCTCAGGGGCATCGTGTTGACGCAATTGGTTGGCAAGGCCATATTAATTTAAGTAGTTCTACTAAAGGTTTTATTAAAGATACGGAGAATACCCTACAACAACTTTCAGAATTAATAGACTGGGCCCATGCCAATGATTTAGAATTTCATATCACAGAATTGGACTATAAAATAAAAGATAAATCAAACATTATAGTACAACACCAGATACAGGCTTTGTTATACTCAAAATTAGTGAGCCTTATAGAGTCAAAAACATCCACTGGAGTTGTAGCACTCAATTTATGGGACATGGGAGAGCGCTTTAAAAGAAATACGGGCTATTTCCAATCTATATATGACGCTGATTTAAAGCCAACACCTGCTTATCAAATTATTAAAAACGCATTAAAAAATTAAAAATGAAGTTATTAAATGTATTATTTTTTTCGGCTATTATTATGACAAGTGTTGGGTTTTCTCAATCCAATAATCCGCTGTACCTTGATGCCAACCAACCTGTTCAAGTTCGGCTAGACGACCTTATGAGTCGAATGACTCTGGAAGAGAAAGTGTATCAGATGAATCAATTTGTAGGCTTAGATCACATGCGTCAAGCTGAAAAAAACCTTTCAGAAGAGGACTTATATTCGAACGATGCCCAAGGCTTTTATAAAGGCTTATTTAGTGATGATGTTGCCCAAATGACTAAAGAGGGCAAAATCGGCTCTTTTCTTCATGTATTAACCACAGAAGAGGCTAACCTTTTACAAGAACTAGCATTTCAGTCTCGACTTAAAATTCCAATTTTAATTGGAATAGATGCAATTCATGGAAATGCTTTAGTTTCAGGAACAACGGTCTATCCTTCACCAATATCCTTAGCCTCTACTTGGTCAGATTCATTTTTATATGATGTTGGAAAACAATCTGCCAAAGAAATGAGGGCTACCGGGTCGCATTGGGCATTTACACCTAATATTGATGTACTTCGTGATCCAAGATGGGGTCGTGTGGGTGAGACGTTTGGTGAAGATCCATTCATGGTTGGAAACATGGGGGCTGCCATGATTAATGGATTCCAACAAGGCGATTTCTCAGGGACAGAAAAAGTGATTGCTTGTGCAAAGCACATGATAGCTGGTGGCGAGCCTGTAAACGGTCTTAACGCTTCGCCAATGGATGTATCGTTGCGTACTTTAAAAGAAGTACATCTTAAGCCATATAAAAAAGCGATTGACGCTGGTGTCTATTCAATAATGGCGGCCCATAACGAACTTAACGGCGTGCCGTGTCATATGAATTCTTGGTTAATGACCGATTTATTTAGAAACCAGTGGGGGTTTAAAGGGTTTTTTGTGAGTGATTGGATGGATATTGAACGTATTGAAACACTTCACCATGTTGCAAATGATTTAAAAGAAGCCTCATACCTGTCTGTAAGTGCAGGAATGGATATGCACATGCATGGTGTTAAATTTCCAGAAGCAGTTGTAGAACTAGTTAATGAAGGGACACTTTCTATAGACCGTATTAACGATGCTTGTGCTAAGATATTAATGGCCAAATTTAAGCTTGGCTTATTTGAAAATCGAACCGTCAAATTAGAGGCTATTAAAAATCATGTATTTATAGATGCGCATAAAAAAACAGCTTTAGAAAGCGCCCAAAAGGGAATTATTCTTTTAAAAAATAATGGGATACTTCCATTAGCCAAATCATCTACCCAAAAGCGAATTTTAGTCACGGGTCCAAATGCAAACAACCAAACGATATTAGGAGATTGGCATGCTGAACAACCTGATGAAAATGTCATTACAATATTTGAAGGCATTCAAGATTTAGGAACACAAAAAGGCTATGAGGTTCGTTTTTTTGATTCAGGCGAAAATATTCGAAAAATTAAAGATACTAAAATTAAAGCAGCTGCACTCTTAGCGCAAGATGTGGATTATGTCGTAGTAGTTGTTGGAGATAACTCAATGCGTTACCGATGGAAAGATAAAACAGCAGGAGAAAACATGGCTCGTGCAGCTTTGGATCTTCCAGGCAAACAGTTAGAATTAGTTCAAGCGATTGAAAAAACAGGTACGCCTGTTATTATTGTATTGGTTAATGGTCGCCCAATCTCAGAACCATGGTTACAAAACAATGTTCCAGCGATTATTGAGTCCTGGGAACCTGGTTTATTTGGGGGAAAAGCGGTTGCCGATGTTCTTTTTGGAGATGTGAATCCTAGTGGTAAATTACCACTTACAGTGGCCCGTAGTGTTGGACAATTACGCATGATTTATAACCACAAGCCCTCCGCTTATTTTCATAAATATGCACAAGAAAAAAAGTGGCCTTTATATCCATTTGGTTTTGGTTTAAGTTATACGAACTATACCTATTCTAAACCACGTCTTTCAAGCAACGAGTTAGAGAAAGGAAAATCAGTTACACTGAGTTTCGAGCTTAAGAATAGCGGAGATAGGGACGGAGAAGAAATCGTTCAGCTTTATATTAAAGATAAAGTGAGTAGTGCCACACGTCCTGTGAAAGAATTAAAAGGCTACAAAAGGGTGTTTCTGACTAAGGGATCTTCTAAAACAGTATCATTTGAAATTGATGAAAGTATGTTGGCATTTTATGATATCAATATGGATTATTGTGTGGAGCCGGGTGCTTTTTCAATTATGGTCGGAAAGTCATCCGCAAATAGAGATCTAAAATCAGTGGAGTTAATTGTTAATAATCGGACAAAAATCGAAGAATAAATGAAACAATTTTTTATATTTTTCTTACTCTTTTCGTTAGGAGTAAGTGCACAAAATCAACTACAGCCTAAAAATGTTTTATTCATAATGGTTGATGATTTACGTCCCGAACTCAGTTTATATGGACAAAATCAAATCATAAGCCCCAATATTGATGCATTAGGTGCCTCTGGAGTGACCTTTGATCGTGCCTACTGCAACGTACCTGTTTGTGGGGCATCTAGAGCAAGTCTTTTAACGGGAGTTCGTCCTACACCAAATCGTTTTTTAACTTATCATAGTCGTATTAAAAAAGACATGCCTGACGTTATTAATATGGCTCAATACTTTAAAGATCGTGGTTATTCTACAGTTAGTAACAACAAAATAACTCACATTAAAAATGATATTGATGCTTGGGATGATGAATGGTATCCTAAAAGCAAAACTTGGCGAAATTATCTTTCAGAAGAAAATTTAATCCTTCTAGCTTCCAATAAAGCGGGCTATGCTTATGAGAATATTGATGTCCCAGACGCGGCTTACATTGATGGACAAACAGCGCTTAAATCTGTAGAGGATTTGAAACAGTTTAAAGCAGAGGGGAAACCATTTTTTTTAGCAGTTGGGTTTGTGAAACCTCACCTTCCTTTTAATGCACCTAAAAAGTATTGGGATTTATACGACCCAAACTCAATTAGACTCCCAGAAAATGCTACGTTTCCAAAATCTGCACCACAAAGGGCAAATCATAAATGGGGTGAATTACGGGCATATATAGACATACCAAAGAAAGGTCCCGTTCCCGATCCTATAGCTAAAAAATTAATTCATGGCTATTATGCCAGTGTGAGTTATGTTGACGCTCAGATAGGTGTTTTAATAAAAGGTTTAACAGAACTAGGTTTACGAGAAAACACAATAATTGTCTTAGTAGGCGACCACGGATGGAGCTTGTCTGACCATGGCCTTTGGGCGAAACACAGTAATTTTGAAGTGGCACTTCAAGTTCCATTAATTATAAGTGATTCGAGTCTACCTAAAGCAGCTCATACGAATTCTATTGCCGAGTTGGTAGATATTTATCCAACACTTTGTGAACTTACAGCTGGAGAATCTCCTACTCATTTACAAGGAAGTTCTTTAGTTTCAGCTCTCGAATCGCCTGGTAAACTATTTAAAAACAAGGCATTGGCTCGTTACCAGAAAGGTGAGACACTTATTGTTGATCAGTTGTTTTATACTGAATGGCATCAAAAGGGGAAAGCCGTATCTAAAATGCTATACAACCACGAAACAGATCCAAACGAAACTATTAATTTGGCAAATGACCCTGCATATTTATCTACAGTTAAAGCATTAAGTCAACAATTAGAACAATTCAAAACGACATTTAATTAATTTAAATTATGAAAATCACGAAACAACTTTTTTTTGGCTTATCTCTTTTAGTCCTCACAATATTAGCTTGTAAATCCAATAGTTCAGCTGTTACAGTTAATGCGCCATCAAAGCGGCCTAATATTGTTTTTATTATGGCGGATGATCATGCGGTTAGTGCGATTAGTGCTTATCAGGATTGGTTAGCAGAAATTGCCCCCACTCCAAATATTGATCGGATTGCGAATGAGGGGATGTTAATGACAAGAACTTTTAATACCAATTCTATATGTGGTCCAAGCCGGGCTGCAATTTTAACAGGAAAATATAGTCATGTAAGTGGTTTTTTTAAAAATGAAAAAGGAGGTGATTTTGATGGAAGTCAAATGACATTCCCTAAATTATTTCAAAAATCAGGTTATCAGACCGCTGTTATTGGAAAATGGCATTTAGGGACTAGTCCTACAGGATTTGATTATTCTAAAGTGATGATAAATTGGGGGGGACAAGGAACTTATTTCAATCCAGTATTTTTAGAAAATGGTAAGGATACGATTGTAGAAAAAAAACGCCATTCGACTGCTCAAGTTGCACATGATGCAATGAAGTGGATTGGCGAGGGGCGCGATAAAGACAAACCGTTTATGTTGATGTATCAATTTAAAGCACCTCATCGACCTTGGGAACCTGCAGAAGAATTCAAGGAATTATTTACGGATGGAGACCTTCCACATCCGGCAAACTTTAATGACGACTACAAGGGTCGAAAAGCAGCGAGTGAGCAATGGATGGAAATTGAAAGCCATATGAATCGAAGAGACTTAAAAGTTGCGCCTCCAAAAGGACTTTCAAGACGAGAAGGTAATGCTTATTATTCTTTTGGAAATAAAGGACAGTTTTGGACGCCTAACGATACCCTTCAAGGAGCTGCTTTGAAAAACTGGAAGTACCAGGCTTATATCAAGGACTATTTACGTTGTGTTGCTGGCGTTGATAAAGCGGTAGGGCAGATGTTAGATTACCTTAAAGCAAATGATTTGCTTGACAATACTGTAATTGTATATACGTCTGATCAAGGATTTTACTTGGGTGAGCATGGTTGGTTTGACAAGCGATGGATGTATGAAGAATCATTTAAAATGCCATTTATGATTCGCTACCCTGAACTTATAAAGCCAAAATCTGTGAATTCAGATTTATTACTTAATATAGATTTTGCACCGACCTTACTAGACTTAGCTGGGATTGCTGTTCCTGAAGAAATGCAGGGTACAAGCTTCAAACCCTTATTAGAAGCTAATAAGAAAGTAGCTACTAGAGATGCGGTTTATTATCATTACTATGAATTTCCAAAATGGCATAATGTTCAACCTCATTATGGGGTTAGAACCGACCGATATAAGTTGATTCACTACTATTATAATATGGATGAATGGGAGTTGTTTGATTTGAAAAAAGACCCAAATGAAATGGTCAACTTATATGGCAATTCAGGAACTAAAAAATTGACTCAAAAATTAAAAAATAAAATCAAGGAATTACAAGTTGAGTATAAAGACGACATGTCTCTTGAAGAAATGCGTGCAATGACTGATATTGTAATTGAGCGGGTCTATAATGAAGAGAACATCAATAAACAGTAGTTTTAAATTTAAGAAATGAAAATAAATTTATTTTTTATTTTTTTTATATACTCCATAATGGGGTTTAATGGATATGCTCAAAATTCTGTAGTAGTTATTAAACCGACTTTACGGGTTTATAAAACAATAGACAGTATAGTTCTTAAATTGCACATATATAAGCCTATCAAATTCGACGCCTCTAAAACTTATAATTGTGTAGTGTTTTTTCATGGCGGAGGGTGGAATAATGGCAGCCCAAGAAACTTTAGAAGACAGTCCATGTATTTTGCTTCTAGAGGTATGATTGCTATTTCAGTGGAATACCGATTAAAAAACACCCATGGAACAAGCCCATTTCAAGCTACTGAAGATGCAAAGTCAGCTATCCGATTTGTAAGACAATATGCAAAGGAGCTAAATATAAATCCTAATACGATCACAGCAGGCGGTAGTTCTGCAGGGGGGCATTTAGCAGCCTCTTGTGCGTTACTCCCTAAATTTGACAATCCAAACGAGGATTTAGCCGTTAGTTCAATCCCCAATGCTTTAATATTATTAAACCCAGTTCTTGACTTAGGGCCGGGTGCTTATGCACACAAACGTTTTGGAGACCGTTATATAGACTTATCTCCTACGGATAATATTGCATTAGGAGCACCCCCATCAATCATCCTAGTAGGTACTAAAGACCCTATTGTGCCTGTAGAAATGGTAAAATCCTTTAAAGAAAAAATGGAAATTGTAGGAAGTCGATGTGACCTAGTACTTTATAAAGACCAAGTCCATGCTTTTTTCGCAAAAAAACCAATTAAATATTTTATAGAAACGACCCATGAAATTGATAAATTTCTTATTTCTTTGGGATATTTAAACGATTCCCCAACAATTAAAAAACAATACATTAATAACTAAACATGACAATTAAACACAGAAACTATGAAAAAAGTATTATTTATTATCACATTTTTACTCACGTTTTCTTATGTGAATGCGCAAGAAAATAAATTTGCAGCTAAAAGAGCAGCTAAAGCTGTTGCATTCATTTCATCTGAAATGGATTTTACGGATGCGCAAGCGCAGTTTATAGAGGAAACCTTATATAGGAAGTACGCTGGGAACGGCCTTAAAATTAGAGGTAAAGGTCTTTCTAAAGAAGAGAAGAAAGACGTTTATAGAACAGCAGCGTCTGCAGCTAGAAAACTGCTACGCCAAGAATTTTCAAAAGGAGAAGTCCTATCTATTATTAAATTAGAACGTCAAAGTTTTAAAAAATAACGAAATATTACAATTACAAGAGAGGCTGAAATAAATTTCAGCCTCTTTTATTTTACAACAGATTTAGTGAAATTAATACCCTAAGATTAATTTTCATCCTATTATGTCTCTGTTTGCCTTACATCCGTAGGTAGTATTCCAAATTGTATTTTATAACACTTTGTAAAGTATGAAGGAGATGAAAATCCTATCTTGTAGCTAATCTCACTAATAGAATAATCGCTATTTTCTAAAAATTGTTTTGCTTTTTCGAGTCTTATCTTTTTAATAAACTCATTTGCAGTGTTTCCTGTCAGAGCTTTAATTTTTCTATAAAGTTTACTTCTACTAATTAATAATTTATCGGCAAGATTTTCTACATTCAAGGCGGGATCAGTTATGTTTTCATGAATATATTCTAGAATATTAGTAATGAATTGCTTGTCCAGTGAGGTTGTGTTTCTTAATTCTTTATCACTAACTCCATTGTAATATTTATTAAATAATATTTGACGACTACTAATAAGTTGACTTAAGTGGGCCTTAAGGACATCCATATTATAGGGCTTATTTAAATATACATCTGCTCCAGAATCAATCCCTTTAACTCGATCAATTTGCATTCCTTTTGCAGTAAGCATTAGTAAAGGAATGTGGCTTACTCTAATATCATTTTTAATTTCTTGACACATTTCAATACCATCCATTATTGGCATCATGACATCAGATATAACTAAATCAGGGATAAACTTAACAGCCATTAATAGCCCCTCTTTGCCATTATTAGCCGTCTTTACTTTGTATTCCTCTTTAAGTTCATTTTTTAAATAGTTACGTAATTCAGAATTATCCTCTACAATCAATACTGTTTTCTTGTTACGCTCCTTACTATTTGCTGTTTCCAAATTAATTTCAGATTTATTTATTTGCTCATAAATCTCATCGTTTGTTTTCGAGTCAGAATCGGTTTTTGATAAATTTAGATGTGAACTGCCTAAAGGAAGTAGAATCTTAAATTCAGTTCCCTTTTTTTGTTCACTGCGAACTTCAATAATACCCATATGAAGATCAATGAAGTTTTTAACCACTTCAAGGCCTATTCCAGTTCCACCGTAATATTGCTTATCCATTTCGTTTGATTGATAAAATCTAGTAAAAATATGTCCCAAGTCTCTTTTGTTAATTCCAATACCACTATCAAGAATGCTAATTTCAATTCCATAGAAATCCTCTTTACCATTTAACAAAGGAAAATCTATAGGTTGTAAAGGAATCTGAATATTTAAAGAGACCATTCCATCGTCTTTAGTCGCTTTAAATGCATTCGACAAAAGGTTAAATATTATTTTTTCAAGCATCGATGGATCTGCCCATATAAATGTATTTTCCTCCTGACTTTCGACAGAAAGTATGATATTTCTTTGAACTGCTTCTTCTTCAAAATGACTTACAACCTCTTTGACAAACGGAACGATTTTAAATTTTGAAGCATTGATAGACATTTTATTAAATTGAAGTTTTCTAAAATCCATTAATTCATCAATTAATCTAGAAAGACGTTTAGAGTTTTTGTAAATCGTTGCATGCTTCTCTGAGATATCATTAGGAAGTTGTACTGATTTATTTTCTATGATGGCCTCAAGAGGGTTTAGAATAAGTGTAAGTGGGGTTCTAAATTCGTGAGAAATATTTGTGAAAAACTGAATTTTCTTTGCATTTAAAGCCTCGTCTTGAGCCCGCTCTTCCCGTTCTTTTTTGATTTGCTGGCGTTCCTTTAATCGCGCATTAAGAAAGTTGTAAATAATTAATACGGTCGTTAAGGTAATTAGTATAAATATAAATAGGGCCAAGTTGGTTTTCCACCAAGGAGCTAAGATTTTTATTTCTAATGTTCTCGGTGTATCATTCCAAATTTCATCATTATTTGAAGCTTTAACCATAAAAGTATAATCTCCTGGAGGAACATTTTTATAAGTAGCACTTCTGGTTGTTTCTACATAATTCCAATTTTCATCAAATCCTTCTAAAAAATAGGCATATTGATTGTTTTCACCTCTAGTGTAATTTACTCCAACATATTCAAAAGTAAAGCTGGATTGGTAATGATTTAAGACTATTTCTTTAGTTTTTGAAATAACATTGGTTAATGGAGAGTTTTTTGTTTCTGGAGTGATTACCTCATTAGAAATTTTAAAATTAGATAGATATACCTTTGTTTTTTCTTGATTATATATAATTTTATCTGGATTGAAATAATTAATTCCTTTTAAATTTCCGAAGTAAAGAACATTGTCGATGTCTCTAAAAACAGCATTATAATTGAAACTATTTGAAAGTAAGCCATCTTTTTTATTAAAGTTTGTAAATGTATTTTTTTCAATATCTAGTTTAGATAATCCTTTATTACCTCCAATCCAAAGAGAACCATTAATTCCCTGTGAAATAGAGGATATAGTTTCATGAATTAATCCATTATCTATAGTGTACCATACGAGTGATTTATTTTTAGCAGTATATTTTGCCAACCCATATCCAAGAGTTCCAAACCAAATGTTATTTTTTGAGTCTTCAAATAAACTAAAAATAATGCTAGATTCTTTCAACTCTAAATTTGAAGTATTAATTGTTAAATCGTTAATAGAATAAACTTTAAGTGTACCTGTTTTATCTTTCTCAATTTTGAAAACCCCATTTCTAGTTCCTATCCAAATAGCATCCTTGTGATCAACTAATACTTTTCTAATATTACTAGTATTAATATCATGTTTTTGAAATTCAAGTGAATTATAATGTGTAAAAGTTTCTGAAAAGAGGTCATAGGAATAGAGTCCATCTCCAAAGGTGCCTATCCAAATTGTTCCTTTTGAGTCTTCATCAAAACTCATAACCCTATTAGATTTAAATACGCTATTTGTTTTAGATGGATTTTTAACAACAAACTTTTTGCTATTATATTTTAAAAAATATATTCCAGAGTCCCAAGTCCCTATCCAAACATTTTTTTTGCTGTCAATAAAAACTGTAGGAATATCAAGTATATTTAGTCCTTTAGCAATGGGGTTTTTTTGATCATATAAATTGATAAATTTTTCCTTTTTAGGATCATATACATCAACACCTCCATCAAACATACTAATCCAAAAACGGCCATCATCGTCTTTAACAATTCCTGTTACTGAACTTGAGTTTAAAGAATTAGTTACATAAGGCTGGCTTATTATAGCACTAAATTTATTATAATTATCATCGTGTAGATCAATACCTTTATTATAATAACCTAACCATACTCTATCTTTAGCGTCAGTAAAAACGGTCCAAATAGAGTTTGACTTTATTCCGTTTTCTTTTAATTTATCTTGTTGGTATTTTTTTATTCTTTTTGATGTGTAGTTAACTTCAAAAAGCCCGTCATTTTCAGTACCACAGAGAATATTTCCATTTTTTTTTTCAGCTAAAGATAAAATTCTTTTCCTACTTATAGAAAATTCTTCAATTGAATATACATCGTTATTATTGTGGTTAACACGAAATAATCCAGACGAAAATGTACCAATCCAGATAGAATTGTCTTGAGCAACATGCAAAGACTCTATAGAATTGTCAATAGTTTCATAACCATTTTCCGTATTGAATTTGGCTAGTTGCAGCACTTCGTTGTATGGGTCAAATGTCATTAAGCCATGATTTGTTCCGATTAAAAAGCGACCATTTGAGGATTTAACAATAGTATTTATAAGTAAGCTTAGGCTTGGTTTATTTATTTTATAAGGAATTAATTTATGTGTAAAACTTGTCTTATCAAATTTGAATAACCCGAATTTATGAGTTCCTAAAAGCAATGTATTTGAATCATATTCGGCGATAGTATGTATCGGAAACGTTAATTTTTCTTTTTCTTCTTCTTCTTCTTCTTCTTCTTGAAGGGTTATATTTTCAAATTTATCATTATTTTTATTGTAAAAGTTAAGTCCTAGTTCAGAGCCAACCCAAATGTTTTTCTGAACATCTTGAAGTGCAGAATAAACGATAGAACTATTTAAAGAATTTTCTTTAGCATTCCTTTCTTTTTTATAATTTTTAAAATCGAGTCCATTATATCTAAACAATCCGTCACCGAAGGTAGAAATCCATAGATATCCATCAGCATCTTTATAAATTGATGTGATTGCTCTTTGTGTAAAACCATCTTCTATTGAAGTGAAATTATAATCACTCGATTTTTTTTGCCCAATTAAAGGTTGATAAAAGGATAAAAAAGAGATTAATAAAAAATATGTAATTTTACAATAGTTCATATTTTAGTTTATAATAAAAGTTTAATTAATGAATTATAAATATAATGTAATAAGTATAATTGTTCTTTTTATTAGGTACTTATGCCTCAATTATTATATTTTTTTACTCAATTTTACAAATTTAAACAAGTCTTACTCTATAAATTTGCTAATAACTATTTATCCGATTAGTTCAAGTAAACATTTAATTAGCTAACTTAATATTCAAACAATGAAAATCATTTTTCGATTAATTATCCTTTCGATTTTAACTCCTTTAGCTGCTTTTGCGCAATCAAAGACTGTTACAGGTACTATTAACGACGAAATGGGGCTGCCTCTTCTGGGAGTTGTGATCCAAGTAAAGGGTTCCAAAAATCTTGGAGCCATCACAAATTTTGACGGTGTTTTTAAAATTTCAATTCCCTCTGAAGCTAAACAAATTTTAGTGCTTTCGTACTTAGGGTATTTGACCGAGGAAGTTGATGTTTCTGAAAATATAAATATTTCACTTAACTTAAATGTTGACACGAATCAACTTGACGAAGTGGTGGTTATTGGTTATGGAACTGTTCTTAAGAAAGATATTACAGGTTCCTTATCATCTGTGATTGTTAAAGACGAAGTTGCGAATCAGTCTGTTTCAGTAGATCAGCTTTTACAAGGACGTGCCGCTGGTGTACAAGTGATACAAAATGGTGGTTCTCCAGGTTCTGGAATTAGTGTTAAAATAAGGGGGACTAATAGTTTAAGGGGTAATAACGAACCTCTTTATGTTATTGATGGTGTAATTATTTCTTCTGCAGGTGAAGATGTTTCAAATGCAGGTGTGGGTAATCAAGGTCAAGAAACTCAAAATGGATTAAATGGAATTAACCCACGAGATATTGAGAGTATTCAGGTATTAAAAGATGCTTCTGCTACCGCTATTTATGGTTCCAGGGGGGCAAATGGAGTTGTTTTGATAACAACCAAAAAAGGAAAGAAAGGTAAGGTTAAAATAAGTGCATTTCTTAACAGCTCAGTAAGAACAATCACAAAAAAATATGATGTATTAGATAAATTTGGCTTCGCTAAATATGTTAATGAAATTAGAGAAATGAACGGAGATAATCCTCGTTATTTAGTCGAGGGTGCTTCAATTTACGCATTAACAGATGGGGTTCAAACATCAGATGTACCTGAATTTTTTAACTGGCAAGATGAGGTTTATACTGAAGGATATAGTCAGAAATTTGGAGCTTCAGCTTCAGGTGGTAGTGATAAGGGGAATTACTATATATCTGCGGGTTTTAGTAACCAGGAAGGGATTGTTAAAGGTTCTTCTTTAAAAAGTAGTGATATTCGAATCAATTTAAATCAAAAGTTAAACGACAATCTACAATTAAAAGCACGTTTGAGTGGGTTCTTTAGTACCAATAACTTTGTTCAAGGTGGTGATTTAATAGGAAATTCGAATCGAAGTTTCGTAAGACAAGCCCTTGCCTTCAGACCTATTTTAGTAACTACTGATATTAATGAAGATGTATTTAGCACAAATCCATACGCTTGGATCAATGATTTCTCAGATTTATCTAAAGGATCTCGTTACATTGGTTCTTTAGGACTTACCTATAAGCTTCCAGTTAAAGGCTTATCATATGAAGCTAAGTTTGGAGGTAATATTAGATCTAAAGATAGAAGACGTTGGTATGGGTTATCAACTTTTCAAGGCAATGATTCTGGTGGTTCACTGTCAATATCAACATTATACACAAAATCACATCAGTTTAATAACTTATTAAGATTCAATAGAAAATTTAATAGAAAACATAGAATTAATGCAATGCTCGGAGTCACTTATGACGTTCGAAAAGTAGAAAGAAGTATTTATGCGGTTGAAGACTTTATTACGACTCAATTTACTACTGAACAACCTGCATTTGGTGAGGTAAATAGAAGACCTTTAACGCTAGCGAAATCGGATCAACAAATATTCTCACTTTTAGGTCGATTCAACTATACATATAATAATAAGTATACTTTAACAGCTACGATGAGACGTGATGGTGTTTCAAAGTTTTCAGAAAGTAATAAGTATGGTAATTTTCCATCATTTGCTTTAGCTTGGAATGCTGGGAATGAAAGTTTTATTGAAAATCTAGATGTATTTGAAAGTTTAAAATTTAGAGGTGGTTGGGGTCAAATTGGTAACCATGGTATAAACCCATACGGAACATTGTCTAACTACGGGGTGTCAAGTTTGTATGGAAATGCCAGTGGCGGTACTAATGTTGCTATCGCCCTACTAGGTCTTTCGAATCCTGATTTAACATGGGAAACAACAGAGCAATTAAACTTAGGTGTAGATTTTAGCACCCTAAATGAAGTGGTATCAGGTACGATTGATATCTATGACAAGACCACTAAGAACTTACTTCAAAATTCCAATATTCCAACCTCTTCTGGGTTTTCAAATATTTTAGTAAACAAGGGATCTATTTCTAATAAAGGTGTTGAAGTTGCTTTAAACTTTATGCCAATTTCAACTGATGATATGGAGTTGAGTTTTGGAGGTAACATCTCTTTTAATAAAACACAGATTACAAACTTAAACGCTCAACCAATTCAAGGGTTTTATGAAAATGGCGCTGTAACAGATAGAAGGTTTTATTTTGGGAATGCGATTAGTCGAGGTGTATATTTTAAAACCTTAGCAAATGTATTTGTAGAAGGGGAAGAATCGAGTCTCTTTTATGGGTATCAAACAGATGGTATCTATCAAACAGAAGATACTAATTTAGTTGAAGGTGCTGTACCTGGTGACGTTAGAATTGTAGATCAGTTGACTGAAGATACAGATGGTGATGGTATTTTAGACTCTGGTGATGGTGTGATCGATTTAAAGGATAGAACTTTTATTGGAAATCCAAATCCAGATTTTGTATATGGATTTAATATAAATTTTAAATACAAAAGATTTACGGTTAAAGCACTATTTAATGGGGTATTCGGAAATGATATTGCAAATGGTAACTTGTTGCAATTAGATAATGCGGAAGGATTGGCATTTCAAAATATTTCACCTAGAGCCTATAACAATGCATGGAGGCCAGACAATCAATCAAACACACATCCAAGAATTGGGTATAATATAATTAATGACGCTGCCATAACAGATCGTATCATTGAAGATGGTAGCTATTTAAGGTTAAATAATTTAACTGTAGGCTATGATATTCTTGTAAAAGACACTAATTTATTTAATACTATGAATATTTACATAGCGGGTCAAAACTTATTTACTTGGACAAATTACAGCGGATATAATCCAGAAATATCCACTTTTTCGTATTCAGGCCTTATAAACGGAGTTGATTTTAATGGCGGACCTAATGGGCGAACTATTTTACTAGGAATAAATATGAGCTTTTAAATCATCATTATAAGTATTAAAAACAATTATATATATTACTAAATTATAAATCATGAAAAATTTTAAAATCATATTATTAACAATTATAGGAATATTGGCTTATTCTTGTGATATCGATGAACAACCAATATTTCTTGATGCTGATGCTTCTTATGGAGATCTGCCAATTGCTAAGGGTGCTCTAGACGGAATTTATCAAAGATTGACAACATACGGTGCCATGGAGCAACGTATTTTCGCAATTAATGGTTTTTCAGGGTTTTTTATTACACACAAACAAGGCTTTGACATTAACAATGTAAATAATCAGAATTTATTCTCTTTAAAGCCAACCTATGACCGAGATTCAGAAAATATGTGGAGAGAGATTTATTCTGCAATTGGGAGGTGTAACGGTGCTATTAATAACATAACAACTGTTAATTTAACAACTAACAAAACAGAGTTAAGTTTCAATGATATTTCGGGGCAAGCCTATTTTGTGCGGGCTTGGTCTTATTTTTCCTTAGTTCGTCTCTTTGGAGATATTCCACTATGGTTAACACTTCCAGATAGTGATAACTTAAGCAAGGCAAAAACAAGTGCAAAGGAAGTTTACATACAAATTATAGCGGATGCCAAAATGGCTAAGAGCCTTATGAATGGATCAATTGGAGCGGGCTATCCAAAGCAATATGCCGCAAACATGTTATTAGCTAAAGTGTACATGACACTCGCTACAAGTCCTGATTTACAAGCAGATGGTATGAATGAAAGTGATTACTGGCAGATGGCCTACGACGAAGCTAATATGGCCTATGGTCAATATAGTTTAGTATCGGACTATAGCTCTTTATTCACAGACGAATTTGAAAACTCTTCAGAGTCAATTTTCGAACTACAAATTAGTCAAGATGCTGCCGGCTCTCAAATGGGTAGGAATTATACCCCATGGAAATATAAACTAGGTAATCATTTTGGCTGGTTACAGGTAAGTGCAGATGTATTTCTAGACCACCGGGACACCTATCCAGATGATCCTAGGCTTTTAGGAACATACCTTTATGACTATGTGAGAGCAGATACTGGGGCCCCAGTTAGGCATTATCCTGCATTTGCTTGGAGACCTAATTTAAATAGAGCACATCCATTTTTGTTTAAGTTTGCTGAAAAAGATCCAACTCATAACAATCAATTTGGAGATCAAAATTTAATTATTTATCGTTATGCTGAGCTACTTATTATGCTGGCTGAGATTTCTAATGAACTCCAAAATGGTGAACAACTTGGTTATATTACGGAGGTCTTAGACCGTGTAGGTATGTCAAATACAGCATATCTTGGAGATCAAGCGACCTTTAGAGATGCTATTATGACTGAATATCGATTTGAACTTCTAGGAGAAGGTGAAGATGCTCACAATAACAGAAGAAGAGGATTTGATTATTTTTTAACGCACACAATAAATAAACATAACAATAATCCAATATTTAATGCTAATGTTGATATAAAACTAAGTACAAATCCGACGCAAGTAATGCAACTGCCAATTCCGCTTACCGAAATCAATACAAACGACTTAATAGACTAGTGGTGTAAATTGTGGTTTAATGAATTTTTAAAAGGCCAGAGCTAAATAACTTTGGTCTTTGTTTTATCATAAGTTAGTTCGTTTTAATGTCTCCATATTATAAGGTTGGAGAGATAATTTAAACGCTTCGTAGATCATATTGTAGCAGATTGGCATAGGGTTCTACTCCAATTCTTTTATAGAAATCGTTTCTGATCAAAGTTTAGGTTAATAAAGTATTAGCAAAATATATGTATTTAAATTTATCAATACTACTTTTTTTTACACTAACACTGTCTTACTCACAGGTTCATAAAAAACCAAATGTATTATTATTATATATGGATGATTTAAGGCCAGAGTTAAACTCCTATGGTTCAAAACACATATATAGTCCTCATATTGACAAGTTAGCTAAAAAGGGGGTTCAGTTTAACGAAGCGTATGCAAATGTTGCTGTATGCGGGGCTTCACGTGCAAGTATGCTTTCAGGAATATATCCTAGTAAAGATTATTTTATTGATTATAAAACTAGGGTTGATATTGAAAAAAATGATATTGTTACGATTCCAAAACTTTTAAAAAACAATGGGTATACAACTATCTCAAATGGAAAAATTTATCATTTTTTGGATGATAAATGGGACGATTGGGATGAAGTATGGAGACCATATGCTTTTGATAATCCTGATGGAATTGAGCCTATCGATTGGTGGCAATCTTTATGGAAGGATTACCAAACAAAAGAAAATAAAGAATTAGAAAAAATTACAGGAAAAGGTCCTGCTTTCGAAATTGCCAATGTTAAGGATAGTGTTTTGATTGATGGTCTTTTGACAAATAAAGTCATAAGAGATATTAAAAGGTTAAAAAACAAATCATCACCATTCTTTTTAACGGCTGGTTTCATTTCAAATCACTTACCATTTATTGCTCCAAAGAGATTTTGGGATATTTATGACTATGATTCTATTAAGCTTCCTTTAAATGATAGTCCTCCTATTAATGCTCCTAATATCTCCATAAGTTATAATGCAGAATTAATATATGGCTACTCAGGGATTCCTAAAAAGGGAGATTTGCCTTTAGATTTGTCTAAAAAATTAACGCACGGTTATTATGCAACCGTATCTTACGTTGATCATCTAATTGGAAAAATAATGAACACATTAGATGAAGAGGGGATTGCAAATAATACTATAATTGTATTTGTCTCTGATCACGGATTTAATCTTAAAGAACATTCTCAATGGGGAAAGTATACAAGTCATAGAACTTCTGGAAAAGTTCCTTTAATAATATATGACCCTAGAAATCCCTCAAAAATTAATTCTAATTCTCTTGTTGAACTGGTTGATATATATCCAACATTGTTAGAGCTTTTGGATTTAGATAAACCAAAACATAAACTGGATGGAAAAAGTCTTGTAAATATTTTAAGAAATCCATATCATCAAAATAAAAGTCATGTTTTTATGAAAAATGCTAAAGGATACACCATCAAAACAGCTAACTACAGTTACACGGAATATTTGAATCTTAAAGGTAATCGTCAATGTATTGACAACATGTTATTTGATCATAAAAATGATGCCAATGAAACGGTCAATCTGTCTAATGAAGTTAAATATGAATTTGTAGTAGATTCTTTAAGTAATTTACTACACAACAGGTATCAGTCTAATATATATGGATTAAGTAACTAAATGTGTTTTTGTAAATGAAAAATTCAACACAGTGAATTACCTCTCGTGCCGATTGACTCATATTTAGCCAACCCTTTAACCCTTGGATAGGAACTCTAAATAGAATAAAGTGCCTGAAGAAAATTTAAAGACATTAAATCTAGAAGATTACATAAAATCTCATTATTAAAAAACAAACTATGAAATTAGCTATTCACTTATTTTTATTCATTCTTTTTGTCGCTAACACAGTTAGAATAAACGCTCAAGAAGTTGTTAAAAAACCACTCAATGTTGTTTGGATCAGTTGTGAAGATGTAGGGCCCATTATGGGCGCTTATGGAGTCCCTCAAATTAAGACACCAAATATTGACAAGCTAGCATCTGAAGGCGTCAGGTATTCAAATGCATATTCAACAGTTGGTGTGTGTGCACCAAGTCGTTTTTCGATTATTACAAGCATGTATCCAGCGCGTCTAGGAGCCCATAACATGCGTACGGGCAATCTAAATAATTATAAGACTCCAGAAAAATTATTCTTAAAAACAACAACCAATATAATTGACAAAGCAGGTTACCCAATTCCTGAGTATGAAGTGGTCACCCCTGAAAACGTAAAACCTTTTACTCAGTATCTCAGATCCGAAGGGTATTACTGCATAAATGATAATAAATGTGACTATCAGTTTAATGCGCCTTTCACTGCTTGGGATCATACGTTAGGATCAAATTTATTTGACAAAATACCAGGCAACCAGCCGTTTTTTTATGTCAAAAACTTATACACGACCCACGAGTCAAGAATCTGGTTGCGAAAAGATAAGCCACTAACTGTATTTCCAAATGAGGTTATTGTTCCTGATTACTATCCTGATATTCCTGAAGTTAGAAATGACTTAGCTATTAAATATTCCAATATCGAGGCACTTGATAAAGAGGTTGGAGAATTATTAAAAGATTTAGAAGCTAAGAATTTACTAGACAATACAATTATATTTTTTTGGAGTGATCATGGTGGAAACCTTTTGAGACAAAAGCGTGCCGTAGGAAACAGTGGGCTTCATGTTCCTTTGATCATTAGGTACCCAAATAAATATAAAGCTGGAGAGGTTGAGGATGCATTAGTTTCATTGATGGATCTAGGGCCTACTGTCATGTCACTATTAGATATTAAGCCCCCAAAGCATACAGATGGTAAGGCATTTGCGGGTCGATATAAAAAAGAATCTAGAGAATATATTTATGGTTCTGCTGATCGATTTGATGAATCTACTGATATGCAGCGTTCAGTTTTAGATGGACGATTTGTTTATATTAAAAATTTCATGACAGAATTACCTTTAATTTTTAGAAATAAATACAGAGAGCAAATTCCTATGAATAAGAAACTTATTGATATGGATATTAAAGGGGAATTGAGTGGAGATGCGGCGTATATTTTCATGAAAAAGAAGCCTGTAGAGGAGTTGTATGACTTAAAAACAGACCCCGATGAAGTTCATAATTTAGCCCTTAATCCTGTTTATGAAGCAAAACTTATTGAATTAAGAACGGCCCTCTCAAAATGGCAATCAGATATTGATGATCAAGGGTTTAAGCCAGAAAGTGAGATTATTAAAGGGTTTTGGCCAGAAATGATTCAGCCAGTAACATCAGATGTAAAGATTCATGTTAATTCCGATGGTCTTGTAAAAATGTCTTGCGACACTAAAGGGGCTTCTATCGGCTATCAAACGGAAGACATGATAGGGGAGGGCCGTTGGTTGTTATACACAAAACCTATTAAAATTAAATCCACTCACAAACTATTGGCAAGAGCCATACGAATCGGATATAAGGCATCAAACATCACATTAAACTAAATTATCAGTATGAACTCAATTTACAAGTTAAGTATCTTTTTTCTATTGGTTATTTTAGTACCACAGGATATTTCCAGTCAGGAAGAAACTAAAAAAAAACACACAGATATTTCAAAACTTCTAGCGAATATAGAACTGGTTAAAATGTATAGCCAAAAATTAAAAGTGATGCGTAATTTTGTAAATAAAGCCCCTTTAAATTCATAATAAATTATATTTTTTAGAAACTTAGATTTTCAATCGAGCTTTATATATCCAAACCCCGCTGGCAACATACTTTTCTTTACAAGCGAATAATGAAGTAACTGGCATAATAATTTACTTGTTAGGAAAAAAATATAATTTAACGAAAACCGCTCAACACAGGTAAATAGAGTTTCATTTGACATTAGTAGTTTAAGAATCGTCTTTTATTTAAAATTAAGAAAATGATACAAAAAATAACCAGATATACGTTTACAATAATTACAATAGCAATTTTATTTGTTTTAAGCAGTGCTAATGTTTTATCTAATTCTAACAAAATTAAAGTAGACTCTTTAAGTGATCGATATAAAGAATTATTTTATTTAGGCGCCGCGATCAATGAAGATATTGTTTTGGGGAAAGATGTACAATCTGAAAACATAGTAACTTCAGAGTTTAATTCTATAACGCCTGAGAACTCCTTGAAATGGATGTGTCTTCAGCCATCTCCTAATAAATTTAATTTTGTTGCGGCGGATAAATACGTTGAATTAGGGATTAAAAACAATATGAATATCGTTGGACACACCTTAGTTTGGCACAACCAGCTTGCAGATTTCATGAAGAATACTTCAAGTAGTGCAGCGTTTACTAATCATGTGAAAAACCACATACATACGGTTGTTTCTAGGTACAAAGGGAAAATTGACGCCTGGGATGTGGTTAATGAGGCTTTTAAAGAAGACGGATCGCTTAGACCCACTGTTTTTAAAAAGCAGATGGGAGAGAATTACATTGAAGACGTTTTTAAATTAGCTGAAACAGCCGATCCGGATGCCGACTTGATTTACAACGATTATAATTTATATAAACCCGCCAAACGAGCTGGAGTACTTAAAATGGTAAAAAAGCTTCAAGCCAATGGTATTAAGATTAATGCAATAGGTGTTCAGGCACATTGGAAATTGAAATCTCCAAGTTTAAATGAAATTGAACAAATGATATTAGATATTTCTGCTGCTGGTGTTGACTTGATGTTGACAGAGCTAGATATTACAGTATTGCCAAATCCTTGGGAATTAGTTGGTGCAGAAGTCACTCGAAATTTTTCAAAATTTGAAGGAGATCCAAAAATGGACCCTTATCCTAATGGGCTTCCAAAAGAGATAGAAATACAATTAGCAAAGCGTTACAAAGATATTTTTAAGCTATTTATGAAACACCAGGATAAAATTAGTAGAGTTACATTTTGGGGGGTTATAGATCAACATTCTTGGCTCAATGATTGGCCTATAAAAGGGCGCACGAACTATCCACTGTTATTTGACAGGGAGTACCAACCTAAATTAGCATACAAAACGTTGGTTAATCTTATGGAAAATTAATTATTAAACTAATTTAACGAAACGATTATGAATTTAAACACCATTAATTTAGTTCACAAATTGAAGCCCTTAGCTCTGTTGCTTCTTTTTATGAGTTCATCATTCTTTTTTTCTCAATCTAAAATAAGTATTGAAGGTTTTGTATATGATATATATGACTATCCGGTTCCTTATAGTTCCATTGGTATTTCAAAGAAGAATATAGGAGCTAGTTCAACGGAAGACGGGAGTTTTAGTTTTTCTGTCTCCAAAAAAGAATTGATGGATACACTTAAGGTCTCTTCTATAGGTTATGAGACATATAAAATTAGTGTTCAAGACTTTATTAAATTAAAAGATAAAAAGATTATTTTAAAAGATAAAATAACTGAATTAAAAGAAATATCAATTCAAAGTTCAAAAACAATTGTAAAAAATGCCCTTAAAAAGCTTAAAGCTAATACTCTAAGCAGCAAACATATACTTGGGATGCTATACAGGCGTTGGTCTGTAGAAGATGAAATTTGTCGTTTTTTTATTGAACAGTATATTGATGTTGTAGATCGCGGGCCTTCGTCCAATATATATGGATTTAAGATCCGTCACAATCGTACCTCTTCTGATTATAGATTTGTAAAAAACCTTCAAAATAAACACTCATTACAGTATATGGAGTGGAATAACCCGCTGCGAAAAGGAATTTTATTGGGCGCTTATAAATGGAAAAAAATAAAGGATACTAATTATGATGATGATGATATTGTAGTAATCAAAGGAAGCGAGAAAAACGGTGATTTTATAACACTATATATTGGATTAAATACGGCGAAAATATATAGATTAGAAATGTTTAAGACGCATAAAGAAGGAAGGTCTATGGACGCTATTTATGTTTATAAAAATAACAATCAAAACAAGCTGTATTTGAGTTATCATAAAAGGGAGTATACATTCCAGGTTAAAACGCCTGAACATATAAAAAGAATTATGATTCAAACTGGAAAAAAACCAAAGCCTTTTGTTCCTGTAGCCTACAGACATGAGGTTTTTGTTTTGAACTTAGATGACAATTCCAAAACAACAAAATCTAAAGGTGATGAATATAATCAAAGAGATATGTCTTTGTATAAATTAGACTATGATCAAAACTTTTGGAATAATTTAAGTCTTCCACCAGAAACCAAATTTTATCAAAAAAACAGAGAGGAACTTGAAGGGTTGTTTGATGTTCCGATTGAGATCCAATTTAAGTATTCAAATTCAAATTAATATAAAGTTTTTGGTATGAAATACTTAAAGTGAATTTTTAAAATCTGACGAAGGAATAACTTCGAATATTTTAGCAGATAGATTAAAAAAATTAAAATCACTCGGTTTTATTTCTTCTTATAAAAAAACTTGGAAATAATAAGACAAAATTCGATTATCTACTAGACAGAGAATTAGATTTATACCTTTATTCGATGAAATGCACCCACTTGTGATAGATCTAATTGATAGCAAAGATGGACGTATAAAAAATACACACGGAGAGTCTTATATTGGCTTGGTAAGATTTACACCTACTAAAACATATTATGAATCTGTTATTTCGGTTGGAAATAGCCGAAGACCAAAAAGCCCGCACTATACAGATCAGATGGAGTTATATGCTGATTTTAAAACAAAAAAAATGTCATTTGATAGAGAAGTTGTTACAAAAACAGCCAAAAGAAGGTACGCACCAAAATAGGTTTTTTAATATAAAAAAGTTTATTTTAAATAAGCAATAACAAACATTAGTAGTATGGAGCTGTTTCATTCCATTAATTCATCTTTTACTAAGTCTTTGTTTTATCAATTATGTTTTAACAATATTTGTAAATAATTTAATTAAAGAGTCTTAAACACTTTTATTTAGTCTTTTATAAAAAACGATACTTTTAAAATTATGTCTTTAAATAAATACTTCTGACCAATTTTTTAAATAAATTGACCTATAATGAAACTATTTAATTACAGAATAAATTGTTATTTGTAATTGATTCATAACAGAAAATTAAATGCAAGAAAATAGAATGTCAGTTGGAGTTTTAATTGTTTTTTTAATTTGTAGCTTAGGGTTAAATGCTCAAAAAAAAGAAAAGACTTCTAATATAAAACAGCCCAACTTTTTATTCGTTATGGTAGACGATCAACCTTTTGATGCCGTTGGGTTTTCTGGTCGTTATCCATTTTTAAAAACACCAAATATTGATCGATTAGCAAAAGAAGGTGTAAATGTTAAGAATTTTTTCGTAACACAATCTATATGTTCCCCATCTCGAGCTAGTTTTTTAACGGGTACGTATCCTCATATTCATGGTGCAAACCAAAATAATCGTCATGTAGATCCAAACTGGGATGAATTTGCACCCTATTCTAGTCACTTACAAAAAGCGGGGTATCAAACAGCGCATGTGGGTAAAATTCATATGGCACATTCAAGAGGGAAAGCTCACATAAGACCCGGTTTCGATTACTGGTTTAGTTTTATAGGGCAAGGGAAATATTTTGATCCTCCGGTCAATGAAAATGGACGCGAGTATCAAGAAAAAGGATATATGACAGATATTCTTACAGATAAAGCAATTACTTGGTTAAAAGAAAAACGAGATACAAACAAACCGTTTAGTTTAAATCTTTGGCACAAAGCGGTGCATCAACCACATCTTCCGGCTCCAAGACATGCAGATTTATATGTAGACGAGGAATTGCCTACACCACCTTATGATACGCATAAAGAAACCTTTAAAGGGAAGCCTGAATGGCAAAGAAAAAAAACCTACGGTTTTGCTTGGAGGAAGAATCTTCCAATTCCGTCTGAATTGCCAGAACAAGAATGGCCAATAAATTATGATAAGAATATGCAACTTTTGCGATGTTTAGCTGCTATTGATGAATCTCTTGGAAGGGTTCTAACTACTTTAGAGGAAATGGGCGAACTAGATAATACTGTAATTATTTACACTAGTGATAATGGGTATTTTATGGGAGAGCATACTTTTTTAGACAAACGCTTAGCTTATGAAAACTCTATGCGTGTTCCCATGCTTATTCGTTATCCCAAAATAATTAAAGAACGTACCGAAGTAAAAGAACAATGTTTGAACATCGATATGGCTCCGACAATTCTGAATCTAGCAGGAATAGAAAAACCAAACTACATGCAAGGTGAGTCGATGGTAAATTTATTGAAGGGTGAAAAAGAAAAGAACTGGAGAAAAGCAATTTTATTTGAATATTATGTAGATAGCTACTGGCCATATGCTGGTCCAAATCAAATTGCTGTTAGAACAGAAAGATATAAGTTGGTAGATTCTTTTTTAGCCAATGATATTGATGAGTTGTATGACCTTAAAAATGACCCTGGTGAAATGAATAATTTAATTGATATTGCTAACTATGATGACATAGAACAAAATCTTAGAGGTCAAGCAACCACATTAAAAAAACAATATAAATACAATCCAAATAGAGATTGGTGGCTAAAAGAGGTCATGAAATCTAAGCAAAACCAAAAAAACTACTAATTGTAAAGACATTACTCATTTAAAAAATTGTATTTTAGGGGAGTAAATCGTTGTAATGAAAAAACAAGTTTCTAACTCAATTCTTTTTGTTTTAATTTTTTTTTCTTCTCTAATCCATGGGCAGCAAATTAAACATCTTGGTGTTTATGATGGGATTAGTAGCGGTGCTGCACGTGCTTTTGAAAAAGACAGCTTGGGGTATATGTGGATTGGAACTTCTCAAGGTCTAAATAAATATTCTGGACATGAATTTAAAAGGTACGATACGTATGTTTCTGACGGAGTTGAAGATATTATTAATATTGCAGGTAATATCTTCGTTTTGGGCTCTAAAGGACAACTGCTGAAATACCAGTATGAACAGGACAATTTTAAATCCATATTAAGTCTCAAAAATTTTAATTTTTTATCTTTTGAGTTGCTCAATGATCATACCTTAGTAATTGGACTTGAATTCGGACTGCTAATTCACGATTTAGAATCCAATAAAACCAGTAAATTACGACATTCTAAAACCCGTTTTAATAGGAAGATTCATGTAAGAGATAGCAAGGTTTATGTGGCCTCAACTAATGGGATTAATGTGTATAGTTATTTAGAGACTTCCAATCAACTTGTTTATCAGCATACACTTTTAGAGGCCATTGAAACGCTTGATTTTGATTTTGATAATCAAAATAGAATTTGGGCTGGAACGTATCAAAAGGGACTTTTTGTAATTGATGCACAAAACTCTAAAAAAGTAGATTTATATGATAGTCAAGTTGATACATATACCGCAAGATCTATTGAGTTTGATAGAGAAAATAATGCCTTAATCTCTGTTGAAGGTGTGGGGTTATTAGTAATAGATCAAGATTTAAATATTGTTAAGACTTTAAAACATGATCCCAATAAACTTAACTCTTTAAGTCAAAATAGTATTTATGACATTTTTGTAGACGATGAAAATGTTTATTGGCTCGGTATGAGAGAAATTGGTATTGATTTGGTGTATCCAAAAAACAATCCATTTAATAATATTTCTTATGTGCCATACAAGTCAAATAGTATACACAATAACAATATTCGTTCTATATATTTTGATGAAAGTGATACTGTTTGGTTTGGAACAGAAAACGGAATTAGTAAGCTTTCTCCGGATGGAATATGGACTAATTATAATAAGAACCCAGATTTAGCAAACAAGGCAGTATTAACTATAAATAAGTACAATAACCATCTTATTTTAGGAGTATATGGTAGTGGATTAATTAAGTTCAATCCAGAAACAGGAAAAACAGATGTTTTTCCTTTAATTGAAGATAACAATAAATCTAAATTAATTTTCGCCACTCATGTTGACAAAAGTGAAGTCTGGGTCGGAGGGATTGACGGTCCTGTAAAACACTATCAAAACGGTGTTTTAGTTGACAGTTATAAGACGGGGAATGCGCGGTCTATTATCTCTAATAATCAAGACCTTATATTTGTGGGGTCTGCTAACGGCTTGAAGGAAATTAATAAACGAACCAAAAAAATAAGACCGATTAAAAATAAGGTCATTAAAAATATTCCACAGATTTATTCTTTGTGTTTTGATGAAATCAATAATTGTATTTGGATTGGAAATACGCAAGGGCTTTTAAGCTATAATTTAACGACTAAAGAGATTAAGCACCTAAATAAAGAACTAAATTTTGAATCGGGAACCGTATTTTCAATTCAAAAAGATGCTAACGCAAACCTATGGTTGGGAAGTTATTCGGGTCTATGGAAGCTTAATCCAAAAAGAGGCATTATCAGAAAGTTTGCTGCGGCTGATGGCTTAACTATTAAATCGTTTGGTTTTGGTGCATCCACGCAATCTAATACTGGTCGTTTGGCGTTTGGAGGTCCTAAAGGAGCAACGCTATTTAGCCCTAAAGATTTATCAAGTGAGAAAGAAGACTTAAAGATTTATGTTTCTGAATTCAAAATTAATGGGGTTTCACCAGACGCTACAATCCTTGATAAAAACATAAATTTCCTTGATAAAATCGAACTAAATTACAATCAAAATTCATTAAGTTTTAATTTTGAGACCCCCAAGCTTCATGGGTCAAAAAAACAAGTATTCAGTTGGGAATTAAAGGGCTTTGACAACCAACCAACCCTATCAAAAAATAGTCGACAAGCCGTCTATTCAAAATTACCTGCAGGTTCCTATTCTTTAGAGACAAAAGTTACAAATGTAGATGGCGTTTTATCTTCAGAAATCTATAGCATAGACGTTATTATTAAACAACCGTTTTGGTTAAGTAATTTCGCTTTTTTAGTATATATATTCCTAGGACTTGTCTTAGGGTATCTATTAATTCTAATAAAAAAATCAAGAGCTGATCAGAAGTTTAATGATAACAAAATAAAATTCTTTACCGAAGTTGCACACGATATTAGAACACCTGTTACCTTAATTCAATTATTGGTTTCTCAACTTTCAGAAAAAAACAAATTTCAGAATAGCATTGAGCTAATACAACGAAATACACAAAATTTAAATGAATATGTAACACAACTTTTAGATTTTCAAAAGGCAGACCGAGGGATGCTAAAGTTGTCAGTTAAAAAAGTAGATTTAAAGAAAATAATACACAGAACTGTTGCTGAGTTTGAGCCTCTGCTCATTGAAAAGTCTATTGATATATCTTTATCAGTTCCAATGGTTTATTTATGGTTTGATGAAACTAAAGTATCTCGAATTTTTTACAACTTACTCTCAAATGCAATAAAATATAGCGAGGATGGGGGGCAAATCGAAATTAAGGTTTTAGTAAATAATGAAAATGTCCAAATTGATTTTATAGACAATGGAATAGGAATCCCAGAAGATGAACATAAATTATTATTTTCAAGATTTACTAGAGGAACTAATATTAACAATAAAGGGATTTCAGGCTCTGGAATTGGTTTAATGATTTCCAAAAAAATTATTGAATTGCACGGGGGAACAATTGAGTTTAAAAGTAAACAGAATATAGGATCTACCTTTTCTTTAACACTCAAAAAAGGAAGCGAACATTATAACGAAAAGGACTTGTTTGTTAAAGAGTCAGAAGTTTTCGATTCAGAGTCTATTCAAGAGGGTATTACTAGTATTAAAACCTTATTGCTAGTAGAGGATAATGAGGACTTAAGAGCCACCATTAAATTTGAGTTGGAAAAGAAATATACTGTGATTGATGCCCCTAACGGCAGAGAAGCACTTCTAATAGCGCTTTCAAAAAATCTAGATTTAATTATAACGGATGTAATGATGCCTGTGATGGGTGGAAAAGAGCTTTGTAATACTATAAAAACCAATTTTCAAACAAGTCATATTCCTTTGATTATGATTACTTCCTTAAACGATGTTGATGACAAAATTGAAGGTCTTGAAATTGGGGCTGATGCGTATTTAGAAAAACCATTTAATATGAAAATATTAAATGCATTGATTGTTAACCTTTTGAATTCAAGACAACCCATTACTCAAATCTCTAAATCAAGCTTAGATCCTAAACAGCAGGTGAAATCTAACGACGAAAATTTCTTATCTGATATAGTTGAGATTATAAAAATGAATATTACCAATAGTGAATTTTCGATTGATTTAATATCTGAAAAAACAGGCCTTAGTCGGTCTAAGTTATTTCGAAAGTTAAAAGGCTTGACAAATATGTCTCCTGTTGACTTGGTAATTAAAATTAAATTAAATCATGCCTCAGAGTTACTAAAAAACAATAAAACCATGCGTATTAGTGAAGTTGCCTATGCATCGGGTTTTAATGATCCCAAGTATTTTAGTACCTTATTTAAGAAATTCTATGGTAAAACTCCTAAAGAATATAGTGAAACGTTTTAAATTACCTAGTAATAGTATAAAGTAGACTGTATTGAATAAAATTTAAACTACCCTTTGCTTTATTTTATATAATGTTCTTTTATTAAGTAAAATAATATGTATCAGAAGTTATTTTTCATAGACGGATATTTTTACCAAGCATAATGATTGTGCAACAAATTACAGTAAAGGTAATGTGATTGATGATGATTCTAATGAATCACTTTCTAGTGAAACAGTGCCAATTAAAGGAACCTTTTTTAGCACATCAATTGACTTTGACGGAAATTTCGCAATTAGCTGTAAAATGGGAGATACTTCAGTAGTGTCTTATATTGGAATGAAAACTCAAGAATTTGTTGTTTAACATTAATAATGATATTGATAAAAATATTAATTTATCCTCTTCTCTTCCTGAAAAAAAATTCAAAGCTATAAGTATCTTTTAAACAGTTATTTAACTAAGGTAAAAGCCTTAAAATGGCTAAACTTGTTATAAACTAGAAAAATAAACCTACTAAAAAGTTTAATTTCTATCATTAAGGCTTAAAATTTCTATAGCCTGTAAGAGTTGGTTAAATAATTTAACTTTCTGACTAAAAAGTTTAATTTCTATCATTAAGGCTTAAAATTTCTATAGCCTGTAAGAGTTGGCTAAATAATTTAACTTTCTGAGCAAATCATAAACCTTTAGTTTTCAACCTTCTACTAAGTTTATAATCTTAAAACAGTTCAATTATGAAAAAAATTAGTTTACTACTTCTCTTAATGGTTTTAGCAACAAATGTGTATTCTCAAAAGACTAATGAAGAACGTGCTTCTAAAATAACAAAGGAGATATCTGAAGTGCTTTCTTTAAACCAGGAAGAAACAGCAAAAATATACAAGATTCAATTGAAACGCTTTCATGAAGTGAATACAATTAGAAGTACGTATGCACAAGATCCTGAAACCAAAAAGTCAGAATTAAAAAAGGTCTATAACAGACTCTATGGGAAATTAAAATCTACCCTTGGTGAAGATAAAATGCAAGAATGGAAAATTTACAAAAGAAATAAATAAATAATTAACTAAAATTAAAAAACATGAAAAAAATTACCCAAAATTTAATTCAATCAATTTGGCGAAGCGGTCTTTTAGCGTTCGTTTTTTTGTGCAGTTTATCAATTAATTCTCAAGATGTTGGTCAAGAGTATCTTGTGAATCCTGGTGTAAATTCAGCAACCGGAGAATTCTCTACAACCCCTGGTACCGGTGTTAATGGTTCTGGTAATATGCCTGCCAATTTAGGAGGTTGGACCGATGGAGTTGGAGGCGCCTATGCACCTACTTCCGCTGGAAATGGGGACTGTCACTCTGAAGATAGAATGTTTAAGTTTTTTAAAAATGGTGGTGCTGCTGGACATTATGTTTCTCAAGATGTAGTTAATCTTCCAGCCGGAAATTTCAATTGGTCTTTTCACACTAAGTGGGGAGCAGTGGTAGATTATGATGCCGGTGTTGCGGAAAAGCCTACGTTTACAATTTTGACTGATGATGATGCAGATGGTACTTGGGAAGTTGTCAAAACCATTATTACTACTGAGCCAACTGCAATTGAAACATGGGTACAGCAAAACGGTGTTTATAATAACCAAATTGCAAGGGATGTAAGAATAAGGTTTCATAAATCTGGAGCAAACCTTGCACAACTTATGTATGTTGATGATGTTAGTCTTACCTATGCAAGTACATTTACCTTTCCAGTTGATGACACTTCTTTATCAGCTTTGACACAAGACGGTAGTCCAATTGCTGGCTTTACTGAAAGTGGAAGTGCCTATGATATTAGTTTAGCACAAGGAACAACTGTTGTTCCTACAATAGCTGCAACTACAAACAATCCAAGTGCAAATCTTGTAATTACAGCTGCAACAGGGATTCCAGGAACAACAAGAATTGTTGTTACTGCTGAAGATGGAACAACTACCAATACTGTTTCTATTAATTTTAGTATTCCAGCACTAGGGGTAGTTGGTCAAGAATATCTTGTGAATCCTGGTGTTAATTCAGCAACCGGAGCAAACTCTACAACCCCTGATACAGGTGTTGATGGTTCTGGCGGCTTCGCAGGAGGTCATTTAGGTGGTTGGAACCAAGGAGCTAATGGTGCTTTTGCACCTACTTCCCCTACAAATGGGGACTGTCACTCTGAAGATAGGCTGTTTAGATTTTATTCAACAAATATTGCTTATGTTAATCAGATAATAGAGCTTCCACCTGGAATCTATAGCTGGTCTTTTTGGACTAGGTGGAAAGGATTGGTAACTTGGGATGCTGCGGGAGATAAAACACCGAAGTTTGTAATTTCGACTGATGATGATGCAGATGGTACTTGGACAGCTGACCAAACGAATGTTACAACTCAGCCGACTGCAGTTAATTCATGGGTTCGGCAAACTGGTACCTATACAAATGATATTCAAAGGCAAGTTAGAATCCAATTTTATAAAGATGGATCATCAAACCTTAATCAAGAAATGTATATAGATGATGTTAGTCTTAAGTTTGTTGGATCAAATGCTTGGACAGGAACAACTGATACAGATTGGGATACAGCAACAAACTGGAGTAATGGAGTAGTTCCAATTGCTTCTTCTGAGGTGTTTATACCAGGTGGGCTAAGTACTTATCCAACAGCCTCCTCAGCTGTGACTGTCAGTTCATTAACAATGGGTTCAGGAGCCTCTCTTATGGCAAATAGCGACTTTACAGGAGCTGTAACTTACAACAGAACTCTAGGGACTAACAACTGGTACTTAATCTCCTCACCAGTAGATGGTCAAGACAAGGATGCTTTTGTAACCGCTTCAGGTTTTGCAACAGGTAGTATTGGAAGTAATGTAGGTTTTGCTGATTATAACAATACCACAGAAGCTTGGTCTTACTACCAATCTGACACTCCACTTTCAGAAGCTCTTGCTCAAGGAGAAGGTCATTCAGTAAAATTAGC
>Ga0209602_1000576_pt1 | contig 34969 bp, 35 predicted proteins | sample COGITO_mtgs_1205_3_FD_184810 | JGI IMG/M metagenome (GOLD analysis project Ga0209602, IMG submission 184810) | Pelagic marine microbial communities from North Sea - COGITO_mtgs_120524 (SPAdes) (version 2) | ecosystem: Environmental > Aquatic > Marine > Epipelagic ...
GCTGCTATTTGGTCTTCTAATACCTCATTATCTGTAGCTTCATCACCTGCAGATTTATATGAAATCTCCTCAGAGAATATCGTTTTAGTTTACCATTTACTAGGCTCAGGAATAAGTTCCACGCTTTATGCACAACGATTTGATATAGATGGGAATGCCCTTTGGAGTTCTCCAACGCAGCTATCAAATAAAACTACGGCTTTTATCAGAAATTATGACGGGGCCAGTGATGGTGATGTTGTTTACTACGGCTATTATGCCAGCTCAGGCACTAGGTTTGATTCTTACTTGCAACGTATCAACCCAGACGGAACATTGCCTTGGGGTATTAACGGGGCAGATTTTGACACAAGCCAAGCCAGAAATGAGATGGAGACTGCTATTTCTTTTAATGCAGGATCTGATTTTATTTGGTCTGTTTGTACCTATAGAGATTCCTCTCAGGGAAACTCTGGTGAGTATATTCAAAAATTTGACATACAAACAGGTGAGAGACAATTTACTGATAGCGGCAAGCAAGTGTTTGAGGTAGGTAGTGATAATGTTCATGCCGGAGGCTTACAATTATTTGAGGACCAACCCTTATTTCTTATTAAAAGCGGTGTGGATAACGGCGCTTCTCCAACCACATTAAACGCCTGTTTTTTGGATGCAAACGGTGATTTTGTTTGGCCAGAACAAACAAAACCAGTGGCAACATTTAGTTCAAATAAGGCAAGGGTCCATTTCAATACACCCGTAAATGGCCAGGCCACTACTGTATTTGTTGAAAATAAAGGTTCAGGACAAAAAATATATGCCCAAAATTTTACAGATCCTTTGCTTTTATCTGTATCATCTGTTGCAGGTGTGTCTTTACAATTTGTAAATCCTATAGGTGCTAAGTTGGTTCTTTCAAGTGCTACTGAAATTCAAACCATAACTGTTAGCAACACCTTAGGGCAGCAAATATTGCAACAAAAAGTTTATGCAAAGGCATTTACCGCTAGTACTGGCTCATGGAAGCCAGGAGTGTACTATGTTAGTCTAACATTTAATAATGGAGCTTCTAAGGGGATTAAAATCTTAAAACAGTAAAGTTAAAGTTACTAACTGTTTGTAATTGTTTAACATCTTAATTTCCATATTTATTACCTAATTTTATGTTTTCATTTTAATCATTTTTATCACAACCCCTATGGAGTTTATCATTTTAGCATTTATATTATTCGGTTTTATAGGCCTAGCTATTTATTTAAAAAAACCAGAGAGCGGCCCAGAGGCTCAACTTGAAGAAAAAGATGCTAAAATACTTGTATTAGAAAAAGAACTAAGTGAGAGAAACACTACCATTACAAACCTTAATAAGCAACTAGAAATTGCAGCTGCAAGGGCTGAAGATTTTGATCAAATAAAGCTTGAGAAGGCAGCAATTAACGAGCGTCTTTCGCTCATTGATAGAGAGCGTAATACCCTTAAAAACGAAAACATAGCTTTTCAAAAAGCAGAAGAAGGACGACAAAAAGAAGTTAGCAAAAGTATTGCAAGTGCCCTTACCCTTCAAGAATCATTAGAAGCCGAAAAATCACGCCTTAATGATGAGCGTGTTCAAGAAAAAGAGGATGCATTAAAAAAGATGAAACTCAAATGGTCTGACCATGAAAAAGATGTTCAAAACCACCTGCAATTAATATGCAGAAATAACGTGATTACTTACGTTAGTCAAGAAGATTTCCCACATCCAAGAAACAAGCCAGACAGCTCTATAGAAATTATGGATCAACTCATTGTCTTTGATGCCAAAAGCCCTGCAAATGATGATTTATCTAATTTCCCTAAATACATTAAAAATCAAACAGAGAATCTCAAAAAATATGCAAAGCATGATAATGTAAAGAACGATTTGTTTTTAGTAATACCATCAAACACGCTAGAAGTTATAGATCAATTTCATTACAACATTGGAGATTACAATGTGTACATTATCTCTAAGGACGCCCTAGAGCCTGTAGTACTTAGTTTAAAAAAGATTGAGGAATATGAGTTTGCTGACAAATTAAGCCCAGAAGATCGTGATAACGTTTGTAGAATTATTGGAAAGTTTGCCCACACCACAAAAAGACGTATCCAGGTAGATGAGTTTTTTGCTCGTGAGTTTTTAGATACCCTTAGTAAAGCGGGTACTCAGTTGCCTAGAGATATTCTAGAAAACGTAATTAAATTTGAGAATGCCGAGAAGTTAAACCCTCCGATGGAAAAACGAAACAAGAAAATTCTTACCAAAGATTTAAAACAGCAGGTAGATAAACTTGAAAAAGAAATGGAGGTGCGGGAAATCCCTAAAATATCTCCTCAAACAGATTTTGATTTGTAGGGTGGTAAAAAACAGATAGGATTTGTATAAAGACCCAGATACCCAAAGAAGTTTGTGACATTGATGACGAGTTAAAAGCCATTTATCATAGCCACGACACCGTTTATATTTGGGTTTTTAAAACCAGAGATGATAGAAATAATTTTATGGATAATACCGTTGGAATGCAAAAAAAAGATAGAGAAGACTATTATATTTCAAATTATCAATAAAAGAATAAAGGCTTTTGCTGTATCTAAGATGTTGGGGAGAACTTAAACGATTTAATTTGTTTTACTGAAAACTTGGTTGAGATATTTGAACTAGCTAAACTAGCTAATAAGTAGTTTCATTGTTTTTGATTATTATTAATTATGTATATAGAGTTATTAAAAATATTTAGGAATAACAGATGCTGGAGTAGTATTAAAGACGATGAAATAAATCTTTTATTCAATAAAGACAAAGCCAATTTCAGAAAAATAGTTTCTTTAGCTACTGATAATGAGAAAGACTATTCATGGAGAGCTGCATGGTTATTAACACGTGCGTTAGTTAAAAATGATAAAAGGTTAGCCCCTTATATTTTAAAAATAATTAAGTCTATACCTGGAAAGAATCCAGGGCATCAAAGAGAACTTTTAAAGATAGTGGGTAAGATTAAATTATCTAAAATCCAAGAAGGATATCTTCTTGACATTTGCGTCAATATTTGGAAAGATATTACAACACAATCAGGTACACGATATTATGCAATTGTATCCATATTAAATATTTCTAAAAGATATCCAGATATTAAAAAAGAAATTAATTATTTGTTGGAAGACTATTTTATCAAAACTTTAAGCCCTGGTATTAAGTATACTATTTTAAAAAAAAAAGCCTCCAGTGAACTAACCGGAGGCTTTAAAATTAAAATTTAATTTGTGAAAAGGTTTTTACTTAATCACAATTAGTTTAAAACAAAGTGATCGCTAATATTCTTTCTAGATTTTTAAAACTACCAATGTATTTTTTTACATTAGCCATTGAAATTAATCCATAAAAACCAAAACCCATGACTACAAGATTTTTTATCCTATTTTTTTTGCTGACTACTGGATTGCTTTCAGCACAAAACTCACTGCTTCGAACGCCAAGAATTAGTCCAGATGCCCAAGAAATGGCTTTTTCTTATCAAGGAGATATTTGGGTTTACAACTTTAACACCAAGCAAACAAAACGTATAACTATTCACCAGGGTTATGAGAGCAACCCTGTTTGGAACACTTCTGGTGATAAAATCGCTTTTTCTTCTAATAGAAAAGGATCCAATAATATTTTTACGGTTCAAAAAAATGGAGGTACCCCCAAACAATTAACCTACTATCCAACAACAGACACACCGTATGATTGGACCTCTTCCAATCAAATTGTATTTGCTACAACAAGGGTTTTAAAAGGGCCTGAGTGGGATGAGCAAATCTACCAGGTTAATGCAAGTGGTGGTACTCCGCAACGATTTATAAAAGCTTTAGGTAGCATGGCATCTGTATCCCCCGATGGCAACTTGGTGGCTTTTGTGAAAGGAGCTTGTAGAATTTCTAGAGAAGACTATTCTGGTTCAGCTCAAAGAGATGTTTGGATTTATAACATTAAAACAGGAAACTATTACCAAGTGACCTTTTCAGAAAAAAATGATCATTCGCCACTATGGGATGCTGCGGGTAATTTGTACTATATAGGAGCTCAAAGTGGTCGTTATAATATTTTTAAGCAATCTATAAATCCAGATGGCTCAGTAAATGGCGCTTCCACAAAACTCACAAACCAAAATAAAAACGGGGTTGTTTCTTTTTCTGTAAGTGATCAAGGAACTATTATCTACACAACACTTTTTGACTTATATAAAATAAGCGAGGGAAAATCAAAGAAGATCAACCTACAAATAGAATCAGATTATAAATTTGAGACTGAAAAAGAGGTTTCTACAAGCTCAGATATCTCAGATTTTGATGTTTCACCAAACGGAAAATTAATTGCTCTTGAAATCAATGGAGAAATTTTTGTGAAGCAAAATGAAAAGGACAGAAAAAATTCTAATAATGTAAGTAATCATTTCTACAGAGATAGAAATCCTCAATGGATCAGTGATAAAGAGTTATTATTTGTTTCAGATAGAGACGGCCATAATGAGATATATAAAGCTGTCTCTAAGGATACTCTGGTAGGATTAGAAAGGAGTTTAAAGATCACTATCACAAAACTCACTAGCAGTAAAGAAGATGTATATGATATGGTGGTCTCCCCAGACCACAAAAAATTAGTTTACAAAGTAGGTAGAGGAACCTTAATGCTGGCAGATGTAGGGGATGGAGTTATCTCCAATAGCAAAGCATGTTCCTCTGGATGGGCAGCGCAAGAGGATGTAAGTTGGAGTCCAGATAGCAAGTATATTGCTTATTCTCAGGAAGACTTAGACTTTGATAGTGAAATCTTCATACAATCTATAGAGAATTTAAACGATAAGTTTAACGTTTCTATGCACCCAAGAAGTGATAGAGCTCCAGTTTGGAGTCCAGACGGTAAAAAATTAGCTTTTTCTTCAAATAGAAGTGGAAACCGTGGTGGAATAGATTATGATGTTTGGATGGTTTGGCTACAAAAGCAGGATTGGGAACGATCTAAAACAGACAGAGAAAATGGAGACTATTACACAGAAAAAAAGGCTGATACAGATTCTAAAGATAAAGAGGAAGAAAAACAGATACAGGTATCTATAGATACAGAAAGAATTTTTGATAGACTCTCTAGAATTACCAGATTACCAGACGATGAGTTTGGGGGTATGTTTGGTCCAAAGAGTAAACACGTGTATTACTCTGCAACAGATCCATCCACCAATAAACGAAGTTTTTTTAAAATAAAATTAGACGGATCTGAACCTAAAGCTATAAAAGGAACTTCTAAAGTAGGGAGGGTTGCAGATATTGATGGTACATTTTATTTTACTGGGTCAGGTAAATTAAAAAAATTGAACCCCAAGGACGATAAAATTACCTCTTTGGCTCATGTAGCAACATACAAAGAAGATTTTGCTGCCATGAATCAACAAATTTTCCAAGAAGGAACTCGTGTGCTAACCATGGGTTTCTATGACCCTAACTTTCATGGCTACAATTGGGAGTCTTTGATTAAAAAATACAAACCATTAGCATTAAAAGCGAGCACTGAGCAAGATTATAGTTTTGTGTATAATTTACTGTTAGGTCAATTAAATGCAAGCCATATGGGGTATAGAGCACAAACCTCTGAGCGTAAAAATAGCGATAATATAGGCTTGTTAGGCCTTGAGGTGAAGCATGTTTTAAATGGAGTCCAAGTTGAATATGTGCTTGAAAATTCAGTAGCAAATACATCAAAAGTAAATTTAAAAGTTGGAGATATCATCACAGGGGTTAATGGAACACCCATCGGTAAAAACACAAATTTTTATAGTTTATTAAAAAACTCTAAAGGTGATGAGGTGTTATTAACTAAAAGTGACGCAACAGATGTTGTTGTTAGAACCTCTAGTTCTTTAAAAACTCTTCAATACGAGGCTTGGGTGGCATCCAGAAGTGAATTGGTAAAAAAATACTCCAACGGACAACTAGGGTATATTCATATCAGAGGAATGAACGCTCCAAGTTTTGAGCGTTTTGAACGCGAGCTAAAGGCCAGTGGATACGGTAAAAAAGGGATTGTGATTGATGTTCGGTACAACGGCGGAGGTTGGACAACAGATCGTTTAATGGCTGTTTTAAATGTAGACCAACATGCCTATACAATACCAAGAGGTGCTGCAAGCAACTTACAGAAAGAGAATAAAAAGTTTCAGGGTAATTACCCCTTCAACGAGCGGGCAATTTTATCGGTAAATACAAAACCCACAGTGGCTTTGTGTAACGAGAATAGTTACTCAAATGCAGAAATATTCTCCCATGCGTATAAAAATTTAGGAATTGGTAAATTAGTGGGGCAGCCCACCTTTGGGGCAGTGATCTCCACTGGAGGCTATAGTTTGTCAAAAGGGTATGTGCGCATGCCGTTTCGTGCTTGGTATGTAAAAAAGTCTGGACTCAATATGGAAAATGAAGCTCCTGCAGTCCCAGACTATTTGGTAAAAAACACGCCAGGTTGGGGCGCAACAGGTGAGGATGCTCAACTTAAAAAAGCAGTTGATGTTTTACTGCAGGAAATAAAATAAGGTTCTTTTTCAATGAAGATTTGGATGTAATAACAAGAAATTATCTTCAAGAATAAAAAATTATTTTCAAGAATATTTTGTGTTTTTGGTATTATATTTGTTGCTAGGGAACTGGAGAAATCTAGTTCCCTTTTTTTATTTTTCGATAATGCATGAGAAAATGGTTTCTTCACATATTTTGATTTAGAAAACATAGCTTTCAAAAAATAATAAAAAAAAATTTTTCAATCTATATTTTTTATTATGTTTGCTTGCTAATGAGTTCATTAACAAGAACGCATTGCCATTATTAAAATGAAATCTTTTTTCATATTCGGGCTCAGAAGGATAAAGAAGTCTACTTCAAAAGCTGCTCTAGGGATAGAGAACCGAATTTTCAGGCTGGCTTCTAAAATTAATATTAAATTTCTTCTGTTGAGGCAAAATAGCTTCGACCCTTCCACTGTATTTATATTTCGTATCTGAATTATTAGAAAGACAGGTTCCTTTTTTTAGAACAAAACTGCATTTTTTTTAATTTTTCAATCACATTCAATGAAAACAAAATACCTTGATCTTATAGATCAAACTTTTAATTTTCCTCAGGAGGAATTTACACTAAATACAAATCAATTGAACTTCCACGGAATTGATTTAATGGCACTAATTCAACAATACGGTTCGCCATTGAAATTCACTTATTTACCTAAAATATCTGATAATATAAATAGGGCAAAAGATTGGTTCGCAGATGCTTTTAAAAAACACAATTACGGCGGTAAATACCATTATTGCTACTGTACAAAAAGCGCTCACTTTAAACACATACTTAATACTGCATTGGAAAATGATATTCATATAGAAACTTCCTCTGCTTTTGATTTAGATATTGTTGTAAATTTAAAAGCAAAAGGTAAAATTACAGATAACACTTACATAATTAGCAATGGTTTTAAGCGCGATCAGTATGTTCAAAATCTTGCTCGGCTACTAAATAGTGGACATAAAAACTGTATTGTAGTTATTGATAATTATGAAGAGATTAAGCTCTTTGACCAAGTAGTTGATGGGAACTATAATGTTGGTATTCGTATAGCTTCAGAGGAAGAACCAAAGTTTGAATTTTATACATCAAGATTGGGAATTGGCTATAAAAATATCGTGCCGTTTTACCACAGTGAAATCAAAAACAACCCGAAGGTTACTCTTAAGATGTTACATTTTTTTATAAATACAGGGATTCGAGATACTGCGTATTATTGGAATGAGCTTTTGAAATGCATGAAGGTGTATGTACAACTTAAAAAAGAATGCCCAAGCCTAGATAGTTTAAACATTGGAGGTGGTTTTCCTATTAAAAATTCACTAGCATTTGAGTATGATTACTCTTATATGGTTAGTGAAATTATTGGTCAAATTAAACAAGTTTGCAACGAGAACAATATTGATGTACCCAACATATTTACAGAATTTGGGAGTTTTACAGTTGGAGAAAGTGGTGGTGCTCTTTATGAGGTCTTATATCAAAAACAACAGAACGACCGTGAGAAATGGAATATGATAAATTCATCATTTATCACAACTCTTCCAGATTCTTGGGCAATAAACAAGCGATTTGTAATGCTTCCAATAAACCGCTGGGACCAAGAGTATGAGCGCGTATTGTTAGGGGGTCTTACTTGTGATAGTGACGATTATTACAACAGTGAGCAGCACATGAATGCAATTTACTTGCCTAAATATAATAAGGACAAACCATTATATATTGGCTTTTTTAACACAGGTGCTTATCAAGAAACCATAGGGGGTTTTGGAGGCCTTCAACATTGTTTGATTCCTGCCCCAAAACATATTCTTATTGATCGCGACGAGAATGGCAAATTAACCACCTCGGTATTTTCTCAAGAGCAAACCTCAGAACAATTGCTATCTCTTTTAGGATATGATTATAGTATTAATAATTCACTCGCAGAAGTAAAAAATAAATCGATTTATAAAGTTCAATAGGTAGTAATAATATCAAATAAAATACATAAGATGACAAGAAATACATATGCAGGAATTCCACAAGAATTAAGTGTACTAGGAAATTCAAAGATTGTATTAATCCCGGTACCTTATGATGGGACTAGTACTTGGCAAAAGGGTGCAGATAAAGGTCCTCAGGCTTTTTTAAGTGCTTCACAGAATATGGAGTTATTCGATATTGAAACACAGACACAAGTATACAAACAAGGTGTTTATCTAGCTGATGCTGTTACACAAAACGGTTCTCCACAGGCTATGGTAGATGCTGTTCATGCTGTAACAAAGAGTTATATATTAAAGAATAAATTTGTCACTATTTTTGGTGGAGAGCACTCCATATCTATCGGGACCATAAGAGCATTTAATGAATGTTTTGATAACTTAACAGTACTCCAACTAGACGCACATGCAGATCTAAGAAAGCATTACCAAGGTTCTAGTTTTAACCATGCTTGTGCGTTATATGAAGCTAGTCAAACTACTAATTTACTTCAGGTAGGGATACGCTCTATGGATATTTCAGAAGTTACTGTTATGGATAAAGAAAATATATTTTTTGCCCACCAATTAACTGAAGATGATTCTTGGATGGATGCTTCTATTGATAAAATGACCGAAAATGTTTTTATCACTATTGATTTGGACGTCTTTGATCCTTCTATTATGCCCAGTACAGGAACCCCAGAGCCAGGAGGCTTATTGTGGTATGAAACCCTTGACTATTTAAAAAAAATATTTAAAGAAAAGAACGTAGTAGGCTTTGATATTGTTGAGTTGTGTCCAAATCAGATTGATAAATCTTCAGATTTTTTAGCAGCAAAGCTTTATTATAAAATGCTCACATATAAATTTCTAAATGAACAAATTGAAGAGAATTTCGACAACTAATTTTAAACTACACCAAAAAAACAGTAAGACAATGATTACTAAAGGTCCAATATCTCAATTTATAGAAACTCATTATTTACATTTTAATGCGGCAGCACTTGTGGATGCTGCAAAAGGATATGAAGCACAACTTCACTCAGGCTCAAAAATGCTTGTTTCTCTTGCAGGTGCTATGAGTACTGCAGAAATAGGGATAAGTTTTGCAGAAATGATACGCCAAGATAAAGTCCAAATTATCTCTTGTACTGGCGCCAACCTAGAAGAAGATATTATGAATCTAGTGGCGCATTCTCACTACAAGCGTATACCAAATTATCGTGACCTAACTCCACAAGATGAGTGGGATTTACTTGAAAAAGGATTAAATCGTGTGACAGATACATGTATTCCAGAGGAAGAGGCCTTTAGGCGTTTAGAAAAACATATTGTAAAAATATGGAAAGATGCCCAAGGTAAATCAGAGAGGTTTTTCCCTCACCAGTATATGTATAAACTGCTATTGTCTGGAGTTTTGGAACAATATTATGAAATTGATATCAAAAATTCTTGGATGTATGCTGCTGCACAAAAAAACCTCCCCATTGTTTGTCCAGGCTGGGAAGACAGTACTATGGGAAATATTTTTGCTAGTTATGTTCTTAAAGGTGAACTCAATGCAAATACCGTAAAATCTGGAATAGAGTATATGACGTTTTTAGCAGATTGGTATAAAAATAATTCTGAAAATGGCATTGGTTTTTTTCAAATTGGTGGTGGTATCGCTGGAGATTTTCCAATATGTGTAGTCCCTATGTTATATCAAGACATGGAAGAGAAAGAAACTCCCTTTTGGAGTTATTTTTGCCAGATAAGTGATTCAACTACAAGTTATGGGTCATATAGTGGTGCGGTTCCTAATGAGAAGATCACATGGGGCAAACTAGATATAGATACCCCTAAATTTATTATTGAGAGTGACGCTACAATTGTAGCGCCGCTGATATTTGCTTACTTATTAAATATGTAATTATGGATTCAAGAAAACGTATTATTATAGATTTTAAAAAGTTAACCCCAGATTTATTAGCTCTTTTGGTAGAGAAATACCCAGAAGGGTATGATGATCATCATATCATCAAGTTTAAAAACACTAAAAATCATTGGATTGAAGCTGTACAAATAGATACAGATGAAGTAACATATCTAGTTAAAGTGAGTATAAACCTTGCTGTGACTATGGAAAACTATGATGAGGATCATAGTTTAGATTTTGAGGCAAACGATCCAAACACAATTCAAGACTCAGAACTATAATAATCAAGTAAAATAAAACAGTATGAAAGCACAATTTCACTTAGCATTACCCTGTAAGAGTATAGAAGTTACAAAAAATTTTTACACTTCTATTTTAGGTGCATCTCTAGGAAGATATGCAGATAAATGGGCAGATATTAATTTATATGACAACCAACTAACCTTTACCCAGGCAGGTGATTTTAATTTTAATTTTAAAAACTACAAGTTGGGAGAAAGTGTGTTGCCTTCCTTTCATTTTGGTGTAATTATACCTGTGCAAGTTTGGGGAGACTTGTATACAAAGCTTTTTAAATCTAATCACGAGGTCACTACTGAGGTTACTTTCATGAAAAACAAAATAGGGGAGCACCTTTCCTTTTTTATTACAGATCCAAATGGTTATATGATAGAATTTAAAAGTTTTAAAACAGAAAATGAAGTATTTTGCACTAGTGTATAAACACAGATTGCTATTTTAATAGCGTTACAATAAATAATTAAATAAAAATAAAAATTGAACAACTTAAAAATTATAGGAAGTGAGGAATGGTGTTCATTTGCATCCTTCAAAATTCCAGCAATCAAGGCTCGTATAGACTCTGGTGCTAAAACATCATCAATTCAAGCAAGTAATATTAAGATTTTTTTAAAACAAACCCAGGAGTGGGTTCGCTTTGAGGTAACCCCACTGCAGGAAAATAAAAGTATTAGTATTAGCTGTGAGGCTAAAATTCATTCCAAAAGAACTGTAAAAAGCTCCATAGGTATTTCAGAGCAACGACTCGTTATCAAAACTCCTATTACATTTGGCGAGGATACTTTTGAAATTGAACTTACACTTGCAAATCGAGACGCTATGGAGTTTAGAATGTTATTAGGAAGAGAAGCGCTATCTAATCGTTACCTAGTAAACCCATCAACTAGCTATCTTTTTCCTAAATATACTCAGGAAGAATTGGATATAAAGTATGCATCATTTAAAACCCAAAAAACAAAATTAAAAATTGCACTTTTAGCAAGTAACCCTGATTTATTTAGCAATAAACGTCTAATAGAGGCTGGGCGCTCTAGAGGTCATGAAATGGTGTTTCTCAATGTGCAACAGGCGTACATGAAGTTTGATGCCACAGAGCCGCAAATACGTTACAGGGGTGGTAATGTTATAGATGAATTTGATGCCATTATACCTCGTATTAAGCCATCAGTTACTTTTTATGCCTGCGCTTTAATACGTCAGTTTGATGCAATGAATACATACTGTTTAAACTCTGCAGATGCTATAACACAATCTAGAGACAAGCTTTTGGCTACTCAATTATTTGCAAAGCACGATATACATATTCCTATTACCGGATTTGCAAATTCTCCGCTAGATACTAAAGATCTTATAAAGATGGTAAATGGTGCACCCCTTATCATAAAGTTACTAGAAAGTACCCAGGGGAAAGGTGTTGTTTTGGCAGAAACCACAAAGGCTGCAGAGAGTGTGATCAATGCTTTTAAGAGTGTAAAGACTAATATTTTAGTGCAAGAATTTATCAAAGAAGCAAATGGTCAAGATATTCGTTGTTTTGTAGTCAATGGTAAAGTGGTTGCTTCTATGCAGCGTCAAGCAGAAAAAGGCGAGTTTAGAGCAAATATTCATCAAGGAGGTAGTGCATCGAATATAAAAATTACCCCAAAAGAGAGAAAATTAGCAATTAAAGCTGCTAAAATATTAGACCTACCTGTTGCGGGTGTAGACATTATTAGGTCTAATAAAGGTCCTTTACTGTTGGAAGTGAATTCATCTCCAGGGTTAGAGGCAATAGAGTCTGCAACGGGTCTAGATATTGCAAATATTATGATTGAAGCAATTGAGAAGAAATTAAAATTCAAATAATATAAATATGATTACACCCTTAATTTTTAAACTTGCAGAAATGTGAGAGTCTTGTCCAAAAAATTATTCCCTAAAATAAAATTTATTTTAGGGAATAATGCCGTGGAGAATAGAGGAGTTATGTCACACTATTTTAGGGAAGATTTGTCTAAAAATTTAAACAATTAATTGTTGATTTTTTTTAAACTGTTCAAAAATGATATTGCATGTGAGCTGTTACGGTCTTGCAAGTTGGGCAAGTTGCCTCTATGGGCCTGTATGGGCTTATTTCTGTTAGGAGATATTTTAGTGGTTTGTCTTTCATTTTATAATTAATTTTTCCAATACCATAAATTTAAATTCTTAGAACTCTCAAATGATTCCTCAATCAAATCTGGCAATCTGTAAAAGAAGTTAATACCGCTAAACTCTTCTAGTTGGTCTATGGTGATAACATAACTTTCTACACTATTAGAACTGGCAGTATTTTCAATCAAAATAGCTAAGTTTCTTTTATAATTATCAGGGTCAATAACTACTTTGTAATACCATTTTGGTATGGTAACTCTATTAGTCCCAATTTTTCCAAAATTCTCACATTCAAGAATAGGTCCTGTGATAATAATAAGCTCTCCATAAATATTACTCCAATCTCTAATTTGTTTTTCAATCTTTTTCCAAATACCTCTATTAAAATTAGCTGACTGGGGAGATACATTACTCAAATAAAAACTCTCGCTCATAGACTTAGAATTATATTTCATATCTGCAGCAGGAGCAAGGTGTCCTCTATCATAACCACTGCCTTTATAGTCGTTTAAATCTGATGAATTTTTAATTACTTTAGGGTCTTTTCTAAAGTTGTTCTTTCTCTTTACTGTTTGGTTTAATTGTAATGAGTTTAGTTTGTAGTATACCCATTCAGCCTGTTTATGTTCTTCAGAATAAGATAATGAGTAGTAGTTATGAGTAATTAAATAGTCATAAGCCCCAAGGGGCTTAAGATCTTGAGAGTAAATTAAATTACAAATTAAAATTATTAGAAAATTTATATATTTTATCATAAATATATTTACCATTAGTCCTGTGAATAACTTACTAGATTCTAAAAAGTATGAAGTCTATTAATTTATAAAACGGTTATACTATAACAAGTATAACCGTTTTATAATTATATATTCTTCTCTATTATTCCATATTAAATTTTAGAAAGTTCTGGATCTTTCTTTAAAATATAAAAATATTGAAAGAATACCCCAGCCAGAGTGCATAAAACCAATAACATTGCAGGAATCTTAATATTGTTCATTAAACTTTCAAAGTCCATATTCCCCAAACTTGTTGATTCTAATAGAAGTAATGTTACTATTACTGATAAACCTATTCCTGAGCTAAACCCAGACATTAAACCAATAACAATTGGTTTAATTTGTCTACGCATTAAAAAAGTACCAATTATAGGGCCAAAGAATAATAAACCAAGAACTAAACCACTACCTAAAGATTCAGGACTAATGAAGATTATCATTACAGCAAGTATTAAATAGAATTGGAATGTCCATACCCATAAATAAGTTATCCATCGAGCAAAAAGATACGTTATAACTCCTGATACTATAGCGATTATTATTGCAGTTAATGGGGATAAAGCATCTGGTTGGAATTCAGAAACAGATAGATAAAGTGAGCCATTAGATACTGTAACCGCTAAACTTAATAAAAGTCTATAATTTTTGAGGCCTTTTAAAGCTAATATAACCCCTGTTGCTAAAGCTAAAATTGCATATATATATATCATAATTTTTTATTTTTAATTCATTCCATTTACTTTCATACTAGCTTCTTGAAATCTTTGGATTAATTTCAAGTAGCTCCCCATAAACGCTTTAAGTTCTTCTTGTGACATGTCATCTTTCATTATATCTGCTTCTTTTTGAAGTTTGTCCATTTTGTCTAACAAAGGTGCCATATTCAAAACAGAACCAGAGGCATTACTTAACATATTCATTGCAGCTCCAAAGCCTCCATCTTCATCATTTTTAGCATCATTTGATGCTTTTGCCATGTTTTCTATCATAGTCACATATTCGTTAACTACTCCATCTAAGGCTGAGAAATATTCTTTTACAGCTTTGTTTTTTGAAAATTCATAAGGAACTTCAGTTGTAATTTTATCTGATTTATTATCTTGTTTAGAGTCACCACACCCCGTTATTAATAATAAACAGAAAATAATTGGTAAAGATTTAAATAACGTAAATTTCATAATATTTGTTTTTAGTTAAATTTTAGTAATTAAATATAGTTGTTTCTAAACTATATTTTTGTACACATATTGTACATGTTTTTGTTTCACTGTACACTATAAAATAATTAGACAGTTATTGCGGAAGAACTTCATTAAACTTTATTATTACAAAATCGAACTAATTTGGGGTAGATTTGATTGAACCCATTAACTCTTAATCATAAATTCATTATTTTAAAAATGTTGAAGCTTGTGAAGATTAATTTTTGTGTAGTAAGTAAATGTTATGGATGTAAATACTTTACTTAAGATGGTATCTTTTGTTTTTAACCATGTATTTTTCAAATTACGTTGATGATAATTATGTTGTAAACGGGACTGCTTTACTGAACGTGTCCCTTCTTATTTGGTAAAAAATTGCCATTGAAACGTTAATTCTTTAATGGCATTTAATACTATCGAACGCATCATCTATGATTTGTTCATGTTCTGACTTAGTAATCCACTTACACTGTTTGTAATTCCAAAAGTAAATTTCGTTTGGGTTTTCATATTCAAGATCCGCTAATTGTTGGTGTCCTTCAAGTGTTGGTCTACACACATTATCTTTATCGTATTCAATAAATACCACGTTTTTATTTTTAACACTAAAAATATCTGATAATTTTAATCTCTGGCATTTTGGCCCCATAAGAGAACATCCTGTAGTTGTCAAAATAGCTGCAAATACGAAGCAGTGGTATATTTTATTTGTTTTCATATTTATCTTATATCTAATTCTTTAACACCTTCAATTTTTCTTGAATTGGCTACTAGCTGTCTTATGATTGTCATCAGCTCTTCTCCATTTCGAATACCATAAAGCACAATAGATGGATTTGTATAATCTGAGATAATGATTGTTAACTTTGAAAGCCCAAGGGTGTTAAGTCACACTATTTTGGGGAAGATTTGGATGTAATAACAAGAAATTCTCTTCAAGAATAATTTTGGTAGGATGTCTGAATTAGTTAATCTACCTTGTAAGTTAGTTTCATTGTTATTGAGGCGCTCTTTTCTCTAGAGTCTGTGTTGAAGGTTCCTCCCCAAGAATAAGTTTCCTTTGAATTTTGACCTGTAATTTGAAATATCCCCATTCTGGCAGATTCTAACTTTCCTAGTTTACCTCCAGAGAATTCAGCTATTTTTTCTGCTCTTAATCTTGCATCTTGGGTAGCTTTAGAAATCATTTGTATTTTAAGATCTGCAAGTTTTGTATAATAGTATCTGGGTGATTCGGAGTAAAACTGTACACCTTGATTTAGTAGCTCAGTAATTTCTCTAGATACTTTTTCAATTTTATCCACATCATTAGATTCTATCTTGACAGTTTGAGTTAGTTCATATCCAACAAATTCCTCGCCTATAAATTTTCCATCAGAGGAATATAAACGTTTGAAGTTTTCATCTGTCTTTACTGCGCTGTAAATAAGTTGCTGGCTTTTAATTCCTTTATTCACTAGATATTTGTTTATGGCAGCTTTATTTTTCTCTAGTGTAAGGTATGACTGTTTTAAATCTTTGTTTTGTGCGCTAAACTCTCCTTCCCAAACTATTAAATCTGAGGAAAAATCAGTTTTTCCTAAACCTGTTACTCGAATTTCTCCATCTGCTTTTGATCTGTCTGTATATGCTTTTCCTAAGAAAATTGAGGATGCAACTATTGCAATTCCAAAAATTATAGCGTTTGTGTATTGTTTCATATTGTTTTAACTCTTGTTTGTTTAGATTTATTGTTATCCATACATAACTTTTAATCCGTACCTCTCTTTAGTTTTCCAAAGTTGTCTTTAGGATTAAGCCACTTGTTTTCAGAAGGTGTCTCTTGAGTATCATTTTGTATGGGTTGATCATTGACCTTTGGTGAAACCTTACTAAAATCAAATAATTTTTTAAGCCACATATTATTTTCTCAATACAAGTTTATTATTCTTTAAATCGTCAAAATTTCATTAAAATTATTCTATGGTCATATTGGTTGAACAAATTTGTATTTTAATAATAAATTTAGATAAAATAAACTAAGTTTATGTAAATTAATTAATAATCTAAATTAATAAAATTTTGACACTCTACTTTACAATCGGAATCTCCTATTTACTTCTTCACCTCATTTTTTCAGGATTCAAAAATTCAGTGAAAAAATACTTTATTATGTTATTTGGGTTTCTATTTCTTTGGCCACTATTTCTATTTAATTCTTTAAGGCTTTTTTTTAAAGTTGGAAAACATTTAACTCTCAAAGGGAAGTTTCTTCTATTTTTTCCTACCAAAGAAACTAGCAAAAGGGATAGAGATACTGATTTTCTAAAACTAGAAGATTTAGAGGGGCTAGAAGGTGTAGAAAATTTTGAGGATAACAATGAGCCTTTTTAAATATTTGTTGCTTCTTTTGGATAGAATACAAAACACCAACAGGCTTACATTTTTATAATCCTATGTTCGCTTACCTGGTCGTCTATAGAGATATAATACAAACCACTAGATAGCCCTCTAATATCAATAGTGGTACTTTCACTTTGTATAGCCCCTGCATTCACAAATCTCCCTAAATTATCACTAATTTGGTATTGTGAGCTAACCATGTCATCAGGGGCAACATATTTAAAATATTAGATGCAGGGTTTAGAAAAACCCCAATCTTGTTTAAGGTTGTATTTTCTGGTATGTTAGACAAGTCACGCTCTGTAGTTTTAAATCCGGGGCTTTACAAGCCTTGTTGTGTCTCAGGGGCATTCATATTTTTTTACCAAAGTTTTAAAAGATCAAGTAGATAAGCTTGAAAAAGAAATGGAAATGCGGGAGATTCCTAAAATATCTCCTCAAACAGATTTTGATTTATATGGGTTAATCTATTTCAATTTTCAGGAAGGGTAGGGGAAGTTAAAATTAATTCTTTTATTAAAATTACTTTTATAAATTATTTCTTTTTTTATAGCCTGAATAAACCGTATTTGACAATACAATAAATTGCACGTATTCCATCTTTCCAATTTATCTTTTTACCTTCTAAATAAGTCCTACCATAGTAAGAAATACCTACTTCGTAGATTCGTATATTATGAATTCTAGATATTTTAGCCGTTACTTCTGGTTCAAAACCAAATCTTTTTTCTTTTAGAATAATTGTTTGAATTATCTTTGTATCAAACATTTTGTAACAAGTCTCCATATCAGACAAGTTTAAATTTGTGAATACATTCGATAAAAAAGTTAGAAATTTATTACCTATTGAATGCCAAAAAAATAATATTCTATGTGGATTACCACCAATAAAACGAGAACCATAAACGACATCTGCAAGCCCTTTTAAAATAGGATTTAATAAAATATTGTACTCTTCTGGATCATATTCCAAATCTGCATCTTGAATTATTAAATATTCTCCAGTTGCAAACTTAATGCCGCTGTGTATCGCTGAGCCTTTTCCTTTATTTTGTCCATGTAATATAAGTCGAATATTTAATTCTTTGTTATTTTCAATGTAATTGTTAATAATATTACAAGTATTATCCGTTGACCCATCATCAATAATGATAATATCTTTTTTTATATTATTAACCAACTTTACCTTCTGTATTTTGCTTAACAATATAGCTATCGTCTTACTTTCATTAAAAACAGGTATAATAATAGATAATTTAGTCATTTTATTATTTTTTAAAATCTTTTTGATTTGATTATTCTCCATTTATGCAAACGATATTCAAAAGACACTATCATACAGCCTATACCATAAATTATACTTCTTTTTAGATTGATAGAAGAAGCTTCATCGAAATATTTTGTTGGACATGTTATTTCACCAATTTCAAAGCCTTCCATGAATATTTGCATTAGCATCTGATTGTCAAAAATAAAATCATTAGAATTCACTTCAAAATTTATTTTCTTCAATACTTCAGAGGAAAAAGCTCTATATCCTGAATGGTATTCTGATAATTTTTGGTTAATTATAATGTTTTGTGCTAAAGTCAAAAGACGATTAAAAAAATATTTATACAGAGGCATTCCTCCTTTTAAAGCTCCTTTCCCTAAAATTCTAGAGCCTAACACAACGGGATATATATCATTGGCTATAATATATGAGATTGATTCAATTAATTTAGGTGTATATTGATAGTCAGGATGTAGCATTATAATAATATCTGCCTTAAGTTCAATTGCTTTCTGGTAACATGTTTTTTGATTTGCACCATAACCTAAATTAGAATCATGTTTAAAAACATATTTCAAACCATATAATTCTGCTACTTCAACAGTCTTATCAGTACTGAAATCATCAACTAAGATAACATCATCTACTATTTCAAAAGGAATTTCATTTAGTGTGTTTATTAAAGTCTTTTCAGCATTAAATGCCGGTAAAACAACAATAATTTTTTTATTGTTTATCATACAAATGTGATTAAGGGAATGGCCATAATGGTCCATGTAATTGATTAACTGAAACTCCTATGTATACAGAAATACTAATGACTAGTGTTATCCCAAAAAATATATTAAGGACAACCATAAAACGACCCAATTGTTGAGCTAGAGAATTTTGTTTTAATATACCTCCAAGAGTTAAAAGTAATATAATGATTCCTGGGAGCATAAACATTGATTTCATACTTGAGAAATAAGGAGATCGTAATGTTTGTATAAAAGGAACTAATAAATATAATAAGGCTAAAAGTAAAGGAATAACTTTATTAGTTACAGTCTGCCAATTTACTTTTAATCTAATATTTAGAAATTGTTTTTTTAGCAATAATAAAATAAAAAATAGTCCCCAAATTAATCCAACTGTATATGATATATATCCAAGTGTCCTAGCCCATGTTACCTTAGGACTAATAAATCTCCATTCATAGTCATAAAATGTTCTGGCAAACAATTCTGTGAAAAAAGATGCAGAAGTAGAATTAGAAATAAAAGGGTATTGGTATAATTTAAAAATTCTGAAAGTGAAAAATTCAACTTTTTCTAATGAACCAGGGAATTGATTTTTCGCGTAATCAAAGTAATGCTGATTACTTACTAAAAGCTCACCTGTCTGATTAAATTTCCATGTTTCTTCTGAAAGGGAGAGTAAAAAACCTAATATTAAAATGGGTATAGCCCAGGACAGTTTTTTTCTTTGGGATTTTCTAAATAATAATAGAAAAATTATACCTGGAAATAAAAGCAGTATTAATCCATGCTGCTTAGTGAAACTTCCGAGGATTACAGCTACAACTAAAGCACACAACCACTTCAATTTTTTTTTCTCCTTATTTAATGCTGTAACTGTTTTTAGAAACAAGTAAAAACTAAGAACTGCAAAAAACACTAACATATAATCATTACCTAACATGGCGGATGTAAATATATCTCTCGGCAGTACAATAATAAAAGACATAATTATAATGGCTGATATTTTTTGTAGTTTAAATAGCATCAAAATTTTATATGAAATCAAGAGCAATATTATTGACAGTAATGGGTTAATAGCTTGTACTGTTTTCCAACAAGTTGCTTGCGTTCCACCTAGGAGTTTAGCTGCTTTGTAAACAATTGCCCCGGTGTAATAGTATAAGGGTGGCTGATAGCATTCCCAACACTGAGAAGGAGCTGGGCGTTTAAAGTCTTCCGCATAGATATTTACCACCTCCATGTGGTCATCATATGAGTTGTTAGCGGGGCTTACCCAAAAAACAGTTAATCGCAGAATACCTCCAAGGCAAATTATTCCAACAAGTAGATATTTATATAATTTCTCTTTTGACATATTTAAATAACATAATTGCCCCTAAAAATCCAAGAATTAATATTACAACTGAAACAAACCTACCAATTGACGAAAACTTCCAATGAAAAATTCGAACCCACCAAAAGTTAATAGAATTTTTCTCAATTGATGAATTTATAACCACAGTGCTTGAAGCTCTTCTTGTCTCTTTCTTCCAAGGTGAATTAGGTTGATAATTAATTAACTTTTTTAAATTTTTTGGTAAAATAATTGCTAATTGTTTTACTTGAACTAAATGGGGTTCCTTTTTTAAACTGTAAATATATTCTATATCCGAAAGTCCGTTATTTGTTATGTAGTCTTTAAGAACATCTCTCTTGTAGTTTACCGAAATTAGTCCAACTTGTAAAATAAATGCAAAAAGCATTACTGTAAATACCCATTTCTTAGGTTTTAAATATATAATTGGCAAATAAAGAAAAGGAATAATAGGCAGAATATAACGAGGGCCATAAGACCAGATACTTCCATGCCAAGCAAAATTCATAGAAAAACTACCAAGATAAGTTGCGGAAATCAAAAGAATAGAATAAGATATTAATCTCTGCTTTTTCCAAAATGTTTTTATCCCCCAAAATGCAACTACAATGGTTGTGGAGAAAAAAATGAGTCCTTTTCCTGGAGAAAATAGAAAACCAAAAAATGCAATAGGGATTCTTGATAACGACCAAAAATCAAATTTATCTGAATGAGCTAAAGACCAGGCCAATGAATATCCTGACTCAAATGGGCTTCCAAAACGATAATAGTTATATAGCATAATAAACCCTACACCAATACCAAGAGTTGTTAAAGATTTTAACCTTTCTTTATTATCACTTTGCATCAGTAGAATAGCAGGAACTGCTAAAATTGTTGTTGTTCTGAAAACCAAACCCAAGGACAACATCAAACCTGAGTAAAGGCCTGAATTTTCAGTATTTTTTTTTAAAGCATAGTAAGAACTTATTAAAATAAAGAACATTTCAAAATGGTGTTCATAGGTACTTTGTGCAAATACGAAAGAATAGGAAGTTATTCCAAAAAACATACTTGCTAAATATGCTTGTTTTTTTGAAACTCCAAGAATTAGAGCAATCTTAAATAGCAGAAAAGCGCAAAGTGCATGCACCATGTAATTTAAAAATGATGCAAAATATGCCGAGAAATAGTATGCACTAACTTCATCTGAAGTAATAAAATTAGCAATATAATATAGGGGGATAAACGTTATGGTTTGTCCAGGATTATATACCATATGCCTTTGTCCAGCTTTATTTATTGCGATATTTCCATGCATATTCTCTCCTACATCTTCCTCTAATCCAAATCTATGGTCATCAACTATTATTCGAGTTTGTGTTAGTCGAAGGTGGGTGTCAGGATTTTCAATCTGCCCCGAGGAAAACAGAATGCTTAACACTAGCCCGAATAGTATATATATATATATTGGTCGCATATTATTTGTATAAGAATACACCTATAAAAGGAATTAACTCTAGTTTTTCTTGTTCTTTTCTATGATACATGTTTTCGCGATATGCTACTCCTAACATTTCATCAATGTAGACTGCTGATGACCCTAAATTATATGATATGTTTTCTGCTGGGGCTAGTTTGAAGTTATTTTGTAAATAATAAGCTACACCAATCATTAATGGTCCTTTAGGCTCAAAAACTAAGACCCTTGTTTTTGAATCAAGCTGGCCATCTAGAAACCATGCAACTTCTCTAAACATTTGTTTGGGTGCTCTTTCCAATTTGTATAACTGAGATATTATTGTTAAGCTCAAAATAGAATAAGTTATAGGAATTATCAATGAAGGAAACTTGTATGGTTTTTCAAGTAATTTATAGACCCCCCAATAGATAAAAATAAGTAAGAAAATGTAATACCTTGGCACTAATATAGTATGGTGTTCAACAAGTTGATCAAAGACATATACTTGAAGCCCATACATTAAAATAGTGGAGAATAAAATCAATGTAAACTTCCATTCTCTGAAAAAGAGAAAAGCTAAAAGTGTAATTAGAATCACAATTAAAATAATCCGTTCATACAATAATGGATTTACAATTGGAGATATTAATAAATGACTAATCCCGTCGAAATATCCTATGAGTGAATCACGAAAAGAAATAACCCCATCAGTCCAATGTATATTATGGAAGTCTAATTGTTTTCTTATAATGAAACTCCAAGGTAGAAAAAATAATAAAGCTATACTATGATTGAAAATAGATCTTCTAAATCCTACATTAAGTAATTCAAAAAATGCTAAAGAGGAAAGAAAAAACAACCCGTAATAATGTGTGTATATTAATCCTATAGAGGATAAGCAAAAATATAGAAATGCTGAAGACTTTATTTTTCTATGTTCTTGATAATCTAACCAAAATCGAAAACTTAATGTTGCCAATAGTAGGGCAAAAGCGTACATCCTAGCTTCAGTAAAAAAGTAAAATAAAAAAGGATTAAACATCAACAGAGCAAGCACCAACCAAGGAGTATTTCTTTTTTTTGATCTTTGTCTAAAAAGATTAAATAGTATTAAAAAAACAAATAATCCACAACATAAAGAAAAGCTTCTTAGTGCAATTACTGAGTACCCAAAAGCATAAGACCAAAACTTTAATAGAATAAAATATAAGGGCGGATGTCCCTCATGTAAAATTTGAGTCGAAAAGTTAGAAAAGAAATTATCTTCTTCTAAGATGTTTTTGAAGTAGTTAACATCATAAGTTATATCTGGAACCGACCAAATACTGCCTTCAAAATCATATACACTTACACCTTTTAAAAAGGTTAAAGTATATATTTCATCGTGCCAAAAACCTTGTTTTTCACTGTGACTCAATCCAATCAATAAATAGAGTATAAATATAGCTACAAGTTTAATTTTATTTCTCATATTCATTTTTCAGTGATTTTTGAAATGTTGACATGTAGAGTTTAAAATTTTTACTCAATTTTAGTTTTGAAACACCAGCTTTCCGCTGTTTCCAGGAAATAGGTATAATAGCAATCAATAGTTTTCTTTTGAATGCTTCTAAACTCATTTCTAAGCCAATGCTAAAACCCTTTGAATTTAATGGAGATATTGCATCAATGGCACGTCGGTGATAGACCTTAAAGATATTTGTAAAGTCATTATATTTATTTCTAGAGACAATTCTAACCCAAGTATTGAAAATCCTATTTAAAATCAGTTTTAAAAAAGGGTAATTTTTAATTCGCCCTCCTTTTATAAATCTTGATCCAAAAACGCAATCATAGCCTTCTTCATGGATCTTCTTATAGGATAATAAAATATCATTAGGAGCATCAGAACCATCAGCCATAGATAGTGCAACAATATCACCTTGCCATTTTGATAAACCATAGCGAATTGCATTGCCTACTCCTACTTCCCATTCATTTGAAATATAGTTAAGATTTGGAAAATTTGACGCTAAATTCTCTAGTAACTCAAGTGTGCCATCATCAGAATGATCATTAACTACTAGAATATTGAAGGGAATCTTGCCTTTAAGTTTCTCATGAATGTCCCTCAAAGTTTCTGTTAAGGTAAGCTCTTCGTTTTTAGCTGGTATGATGATACATAGCTCCATTTATTTGTGTAATTTTATATGTTCATTTTGCCAAAAGCTAAATTCATTCTTAGGTTCTCCATCTGCATTTAATAGCCCCATTTTATCTGACCAGAAATTATCAGTAGCTGCATCAATCATAGACCCCCAGATAACAAACTTTAAGTCTAACTCACTAACTTTTTGAAATATATTCTTCACATAGGCTTTCCTCTCTTCTTTATTATACAATTTGCTACTTACAGCTGTTTCGGATATACCAATAGGCAAAGAGTAAGCATTGCTTAAACTGTCAATATATTTCATAGAAAACAACACCTCGGCTTGTTTTTTTCCGGATACCATATTGGGATAAGTAGAGATTCCTAAATAATCAATATCTCCTAGTAAGTTCTCCAAAGTTATAAATGTCTTCGATTGGTCCCAATTATGATGATGCCCATAAAGTAATTCAAGCTGATATGATAGTCCTATTTTTATTTCAGGCTTTAATTGTTTAATTTCATACTTTAGTTTGCGGAACATTGAAGCAAAAGCCTTAAATCCATTAGAAGAGGTTAATGCATAGTAATTTACTTCAACTCCTAGATTTATATAGTCAGGATTATAAGTTTCCACTAATTTCAACATATCTTTCTTGAATAAAATAGCGGTTTCACGATCAGCAAAGCTCCATCCACCTTTAGTTCCTGTTCGGTCACTTTCTTGCCAATCAATAGCAATCATGAAATTCTTACCATGATTTTTTGCCAATGAAAAGTACCAAGCTGTATTTTTGAAAAAGCTTCTATCATTAGGGCTCCATGGTATCTGAGCTACAATAATTGAAGAATGCTCTAAAGTATATTGAATAGCATTTTTCACTGCCACATCTTTATGTTTGCTATCTACCCAAAGAAGTGTTCCAGCTTCTTTGAAGTGCAAATTATTTGGCACATAACATGATAAAAAGATGCTACTAATTAAGCATAGGGTTAAACAGGTCCTCTTATTAAAAATTTTAAATAGTATGTTTTGTGTTTGCATAGATATCAGTTATTATCTCTTCTAAACCAATAGTTATAGACCAGTTGGGGTATTGAGAAATAAATTTACTATTATCTGTAATCCACCAAATATGATCGCCTACTCTAGAGCTATTAACAAGTTTAAAGTCAACTTTTTTATCCAATACATTATCAACAAGATCTATTGCTTCCAAAATAGAGCAGCTATTAGCTCGACCGCCTCCTAAATTATAAACCTCTCCTGCATTTGGGCTTAAATAAAACTCATAAAACGCCCTAACTAGATCGTGAGCATGAATGTTATCTCTTACTTGTTTTCCCTTATAACCAAATATATTATATGTAGTGGTACACTTAACAAGATAAGAAAGGAATCCATGTAATTCAACCCCTGAATGAGGCCCTCCTGTGATACAGTTTGGTCGGAAAACTCCAATGTTTAAACCATAATACCTAGCATACTCCTGACACATTACATCTGATGACAACTTACTAACTCCATACGGAGAATGAAGAGATTGATCCACAAACATATCTTCTCTAAAACCTGTATAGTAAGTATGCTTTTTAGGAAGCTCATAACGACTTCCTAAATCCTCATACCCAAAATCATTCAATGCATTCCCATAAACTTTACTTGATGAACATTGAATAAAAACTGCTTTAGGGCATTGACATCTCATCTCCTCAAGAAGAATTACAGAACCTAAAGCATTAATTTCAAAATCCTCAAAAGGGAATTTCCCAGACCAATCATGACTAGGTTGAGCAGCGGCATTCACAATTAGTTTAATATCATTTCCATATTCTGTAAAAAGTCGTTTTATACGCACTCTATCCCGAATATCAATTGGATAGTGCTTATAATTCTCAACACTTTGCTCTAGCTTATCAATGTTTTTAGCAACGGACCCGCCTTTACCGAAAAAATAGCCTCTAGAATCATTATCAATTCCTATAATCAAATCAAAATACTGTGAAAAAAATTTTACAGATTCTACACCAACTAGGCCTCCTGACCCTGTAATTATCGCAATTTTTGTTTCCTTCATCATAATAATTTTATATGTTTTTTTAATTTAGTTTTATTAAAACTTAAAAATAATTTATTTTAATCACAGTAACTTTAAAGAGTAACCATAATCAATAAGAATAAAAAACCCTGTATGTTACAGGAATAGTAGTTTGATCTTTGCCTATGGTATATTGAATTTGGCAAGAAAATATCAGCGGCTTTTACTTTGTTTTTTTGCTATTATTAATTATCAATATATAGGGATTACTGTAAAAATATAAGTGTCCGTAATGGTATATAATGCTTTTCCTGAAAAGTATCTCGTATTAGTTGCTCTTCCTCTAGATGTTTCCCATTCTAAAGCTTCTTTTCGACTAATATTTATAAATAAATCTCGCATTCTCTCAAGCGGTGCTTGAGGTGTCTTTTGGGCGTATACTGCTTTCCGAAGTATATCACTTTCAAAGTTTAATTGGACCATTGCTTCACCAAATTCATCATATTTAATGAACCAATATTGATTGGGATTGTCGCCTTGTACATACTTAATTCCTTTATTATTTAGTTCATTCAAGCATGTTGATTTTTTTTTAAACAAAACTTGTGAGTGTAAACTTGATATACAGGTAATAACTAAAATTGTGGTAAGAATAAATTTCATATTGCTTTATTTTTTGATTTGTAAGGGAGCTATTTTTTACAAATTGTTTTATTATCTTTTTGATTTATGTTGCCAACATTGGTAATCATTATTACTAGACACACAATGCTTACATCTGTTGCCTGTAGATTTTGCTGTTGCGTTGCATTGACGATACTTGCATTCAATTTTTTCAATCTTGTTTTCTAAAATGTTTATGTTTTCTATGGTTGGCAAAAAAGACATTGTCAGAAAAGAAACGGATAAAATAAAGAGTAAATTTTTCATAGAAGTTTTTTGGTTGTATAATACTTTACAATATATATATAATTAAACAAAAAAATATTCTCTATAAGCGTAATATATTATTCCCAAAAATAAAAAGTTATTTCCAAGAACAATTTGTGGAATCAAGGGTAGTTAAATAAAATATTTCAATGAAGATTTAGATGTTTTAACAAGAAATTATCTTCAAAGATAAAATGTTATTTCCAAGAATAATTTTGGAGCAGAGGGGAGTGAAGTCGAACTATTTTAGTGATGATTTAGTTATTTTCACAAAAAATTATTCCCAAGAATAAAAAATTATTTTTGGGAATAAAAAGTGGAGTCGGAGGGATTCGAACCCTCGTCCAAACGTGTACTATTACAGCCTTCTACATGTTTAGTTTTTGTTTAAATTTTCGAGCAATTGCCGGCCAAAAACCACCAACGCATGCCTTATCCTAACTTAGATGTCTTAAGGGCGTCTAGACACCACCCTCAATAGGTTTACTTTTACGAAGTCACTATATCAAAAACCGTAAACCAAGGTGTTTGAGTGACTTCCTGCTTGTCTACCTTGTAGACCGAGGCGTAATCCTACTATAATTCGGATTATGCAGCTAGGGCGTAGTTATTCTCGCCGTTTAAAAGTATGAAAAATGAGATTTAAGAGCTGTTTTCCAGCGCTCTACATGCTTACCATACTAGTGAACCCGCTGTCAAAACCAGTCGACCCCAGTTATAAAAATACAAAGCCAAAGGCCTTACACTTTTTTGTTCACCCTTAAAAAACACCAACAAAGTGTTTTTTAAAAACAAAGTACCACTATAAAAAGCAATCATGCGCTTTAAAAGTGGTCTGTAAAGATACACGAAAAACCCTATCTTTACCACCATAGTTTAAAATTCAAAAAAGACATCAAATGCCAATCACTTTTGCCATTATAAAAGAACGTAAAAACCCTCCAGATAGAAGGGTTGTTTTCTCTCCTAGTAAATTAAAACAAGCAGCAGCGCAGTATCCAGATGCCCGCTTTATAGTAGAGTCTAGTGATGTGCGCATCTTTCCAGACCAGGCCTACAAAGATGCTGGCTTTGATGTGTTGCAAGATATAAGCCAGGCAGATGTACTTATTGGCGTTAAAGAAGTACCCATAGACGCGCTCTTGCCAAACAAAAAGTATTTCTTTTTTAGCCATACCATAAAAAAACAACCCTACAACAGAGCCCTTTTACAAGCCATGCTTGCCAAAAACATAGAATTGTATGACCATGAAACCATCACAAAACCAAATGGCGCGCGCCTTATTGGTTTTGGCAAGTACGCCGGTTTGGTAGGAGCCTACAACGGCTTTAGAGCCCTAGGGCTCAGAGATGGTCTTTTTGATTTGCCCAAGGTAGAGCACTTGCCAGATCTAGAAGGGGTAAAAGCAGCCCTTGATACCATCACACTGCCACCTATTAAAATTGTATTGTCTGGTACAGGCAAAGTTGCCAAAGGAGCCAAAGAAATTCTAGATCATTTAAATATACCAGAGGTTTCAGACGCCGTCTACCTAACTAGTGAGTTTACCCAGGCCGTATATTGCATGATAGATGTCATGGAGTATAACAAACGCCAAGATGGCAAAGCGGGTAACAAAAATGAGTTTTTTAAAGACCCCTCAGGCTACCAGAGTAATTTTATGCCCTATGCCAAAGAGTCTCACTATTTTATAGCTGGGCATTTCTACGGCAATGGCGCTCCTTATTTATTTACCAGAGAAGATGCCGCATCTCCAGAGTTTAATATAAACCTTATTGCAGATATATCCTGTGATATAGACGGCCCTGTGGCCGCCACCATAAAAGCATCTACCATTGCCAATCCCTTTTATGGCTATGACCCATTGCAAGAAAAAGAGGTTGCCTTTAACGCTCCCGGCGCTATTACCATGATGGCCGTAGATAACCTGCCGTGTGAGCTTCCCAAAGACGCCAGTGAAGGTTTTGGAGATATGTTTTTAGAGCATGTAATACCTGCTTTTTTTAACGGTGATAGCCAAGGCATTCTCTCTCGCGCACAAATGACCTCAAAAGACGGAGCCCTTACTCCAAATTTTAAATACCTCCAAGAGTATGTAAATGGGTAGTAGCCCTATAGGTACCCTATTAAAAGTATTATAAGGTGTTTACTGTTTTTCTAATGGCAACAAGGTCTGTAAGTAGTTTTTCAAGATTTGCTATATCTAGCATATTAGCGCCATCACTCTTTGCATTTGCAGGATCAAAATGTGTTTCTATAAACAGTCCATCTGCGCCCGTAACAATTCCGGCCCTTGCAATGGTACTTATCATCTCAGGTCTTCCTCCTGTAACACCAATGCTTTGGTTGGGTTGCTGCAGGCTATGAGTAACGTCAAGAATCACAGGAGCGTACTGTTTCATGGTAGGAATGCCTCTAAAATCTACGACCATATCTTGGTAGCCAAACATGGTACCTCTATCTGTAATCCATGCTTTATCGCTTCCTGTATCTTTTACTTTCTGTACCGCGTGACCCATAGCCTCCGGGCTCATAAATTGTCCTTTTTTAAGGTTCACCACTTTTCCGGTTTTTGCTGCGGCAACCACTAGATCTGTTTGGCGCACTAAAAATGCAGGAATCTGTAATACATCTACATATGCTGCTGCCATTTCAGCATCACTGACTCCGTGTATATCTGTAACAGTAGGTATTTTAAAAGTTTCTGATACTTTGCGTAGTATTTTTAGGGCTTTCTCATCTCCTATGCCCGTAAAGCTATCAATACGGCTTCTGTTTGCTTTTTTAAAACTCCCTTTAAATATGTACGGGATCTCAAGTTTATTAGTAATCTCCAATACCTTTTCAGCAATACGAAGGGCCATATCTTCTCCCTCAATGGCGCATGGGCCAGCAAGTAAAAAAAAGTTGTTAGCCTCTGTGTGTTTGATATTGGGTATTTGAGATAGTTGCATAATGGTGATTTATTTTACAAAGATACTTAACAATATTACTTATTGGTAGGTTTTATAAAATTTGAGTGGGATAGGTCTAAACAAAAAAATCTCCATAAGGAGATTAATTGTGAGCCCGACAGGATTCGAACCTGTGACCGCCTCCTTAGAAGGGAGGTGCTCTATCCAGCTGAGCTACGAGCCCGTAGCAATAAAAAAAAGTCGGGGTGGCAGGATTCGAACCTGCGGCCTCCACGTCCCAAACGTGGCGCGATAACCGGGCTACGCTACACCCCGTGACTTATCTTTTATACTGTACTATGTCAATGAAACCAAAAATTAAATTTTCAGTTACTTTAGCGGAGAGACAGGGATTCGAACCCTGGGTACCCTTGTTAGGGTACGACGATTTAGCAAACCGCTCCTTTCGGCCACTCAGGCACCTCTCCTTTGCAATTAAAAATAATTAAAATTGCGAGTGCAAATGTAATTTTTAAAAAACATTCGTGCAAACTAAAAACAACATTTTTTAAATAATTTAAAGAAATAAATTCAAGTCTTTTAGTAGGTATCTCATACTCAAATCAAAGGAGTTTTTTTATTCAATGCAGGGCAGGGTATTTATAAAAAACTCTTTTGGATAAATTGGGTTTGCAAGTTGCTCATTGCTTATAACCTCTATAAGTTTTAGATCAAAATTTGTGTTTAAAGACCCAATACGTAAACTTTCTATGGGTGATTTAGAAAGTCTCTCAACGGCAAGGGAATCAAGATAAAAAGAGGCCTCGCTAGTGCTGTTGTGCATGGTGTTTTCTCCCTTGCTTTGTCTTGCGCAAACATCAACACCAAGGTAGGGTGCAGAAACATAAGTACTATCTTCAAGTTTGAAAGAAATCCTGCTTTTTTTATTATAACAAATAAGAGGTGGTATTTCCTGGCTGTTTAACGAGATGCTTAGCACCACAGATTTCACACTGTCTTGTTTCATTAGAGAGAAGTAAACAAATATTGTTTTTTTCTCTCGAACTGTAAAATCTATAAGTGATTCTTGGGTTAATTGAAAAATCTCTTCCTGGGTATCTACATTTATCTTATAATCACAGGTGCTCTGTGCTGTTGCAAAGCAATACATATATAGTAGTGGTAGTAACAAATTATACTTCATCAATTATTTTTGAACAAATTAATACTATTTTTTTATCATTTTCAATTGTTGTAAAAAACAAATACCGATTGCCTCCTTGTTGTAACTTCCATTTTTCTTGCAATTTGGCCACAGTTTCTGGAAAATTCCTGGTGGTAATATTTGCCTTGTCAAAGTCAATACCATGGCGCATTTGCTTTTTTGAGTAGGGTAGCACCTTTTCTATTTTAAATCTCCTGCCAGGAAAATCAACAAGGTCCTGGCTGGTGTACAAATGAGAGTGTTTGTGCAGCTTCAGCAGCTTAAAGGCGCCGCACATGTGGTTAAAGGCGCCACTTTTTAGAATTGCTGCATTAGGCTCATATAGGTATTTTAGAGGAGTGCTAAGGCTAAGTTGAGCAGCGGTGTTCCATGAAAACTTAAAGTTTTGAACCCCTACCTTGGTTATATTAACGGTGTGTATCTCTGGAGTTTTTATGTGCCCCTTAGAGAGCGTCCACAGCACTTCTTTCACCTCATTTTGCAAGGCAACAATGTGTATTTGAGCAACACTATGGAGGGCCTTTAGCGCCACGGAGATATCTAGCATTGGAGAGGTCTTGACAAGTAGAGTGTTACATCTTTGCAAAAGGTAGTCTAGATTTTTTGGTATGTTGGGCTCGCAATCTTCCAAGAAAAACACTTTTCCCTTACTGTCATGACGCCTGGATGGGTCTGCGTAAATAACATCAAAGGTTTTATTTTCAATTGCCTTTAGGCCGTCTTTAGATTGGCTTATAAAGCTGTTGTTTGGCAAGTGTTGCAAATTATGAGATACAATATCACACAGGTGCTGTTGTATTTCAAAATGATGTACTTGCGCAAAGGTTTGTGCAAAATAATAACTGTCTATTCCAAAACCGCCTGTAATATCTGCAAGGGTTTTACCCCCAACAAGGTTTTGTTTGTAAATGGCTGTTGCCTCAGATGAGGTTTGCTCCAGATGCAGTTTTGCAGGGTATATAATCCCTGGAGTAGTAAACCACGTAGGGAGCTTTGTTTTTGCTTTTTGTCTGCTTTCTATTTGTTGTAAAAGCTCTTTGGTGCTCACATCAGTAAAAGGGCTTCCAGAGAAGGCCAAACGCGCCAGTTCTTGCTTAAAGTCTTTGATATACTCTTGTACCTCTTTTTGTAATAAATGGTCAAACAAATGGTAGGTGTTTTGATAGTTTGTTTTATAAAGATACTACCTAGAGGGTAGATTATATAAATTAAATTTCTTTGATTTTTAATGAAAGGCCATACAGTCCAATGGCCGTAGCTTGGGTAACATTCATGCTGCTATTGTTTCCGTGCATTGGTATGTGCACATGGGTAGGGATACTCGCCAGTACTTTACTTGAAATGCCCGTTTTTTCATTACCAATAAAAAGTGCAACAGGTCTTTTGCCTGGAATATCCAAATCTTCCAGCGCCTTACTGTTTGTTGTTAATTCAAGGGCTATAGCTCTATAGCCTTGTTTTGTAAGCTGCTTTAATACGGCAAGGGTGTCTAGATCATCTTTGTAGTTTACCAAAAGGTGGGTGCTTCTAGATGTTCTTTTAATTCTTGGACTGCTAAGGTCTATCTTGGTGCCACAAAAATAAACTTCTTTAACACCAAAGCTATCGCATAGTCTAAAGAGCCCGCCAATATTTGCAGGGCTTGTAACCCCATCGCACACAAGTACCGTGTGTGATTTTACTGCTGTAAAATGAGTATTGTCATGGGTGAGTTGCGCTGCCATCACTTAATGTTCAAAGGCGTATTTTATAATATTGGCCCCCATGCGCAGTGCCTTTAAACGAACATCTGCAGGGTCATTGTGCATTTCTTTGTCTTCCCAGCCATCTCCAAGGTCACTCTCAAAGGTGTACAGTAGTACAATTCTCCCTTGTTTTTCTATCACAAACCCTTGTGCTCTAGCCTTGTCATGCTCATGTATTTTGGGTAATCCTTTCGGAAATTTAAAAGGAGTTAAAAATATGGGGTGATTGGCTGCTAGCTCTTTAAGCTCTTGGTTTGGAAATAGTTTTGAAATTTCACCTCTCACGTATTGATCCATGCCATAGTTATCATCAATATGTAAAAAACCACCACTGTTTAGGTATGCCCTTAGGTTTTCTACATCTTGCTCAGAGAACAAAACATTTCCATGGCCCGTCATGTGTAAAAAGGGATATTCAAAAATATCGATGCTACTGGGAGTTACAACTTTTGGTGTAGCGCTCAAGTTTGTGTTCAGCTCTTTATTGCAAAAAGCAGCTAAGTTTTCTAGGGCAGATGGGTTGCTGTACCAATCACCACCACCACTGTATTTTAAAACAGCAATATCTTGCCCTTGGCAAAATTGCATCAAAAAAAGCAGTACAACAGTTGTGCGTATGATCATAGATGTAAAAGTACAAAAAACAAAAAGGGGATGACTGACTCTCTAAAAAGAAATTTCACCAACCTTGTATAAGTAGGAGTGAGTCTCTAGTGCTATTAAGTTTCGTTGCTATATGCAACGCTGTGGCAAGCCACAATAGCTGCCGTCTCTGTTCTTAGTCTATTTTCTCCAAGACTAATCCCAGTATAGCCCATGGATGTGGCTAGGGTGATTTCTGTGGCAGAAAAGTCTCCCTCTGGCCCAATCAGTATGATGTGGTTGCCCTTTGGTTTAATTTGCGATTTCAATGATTTTTTTTCTAGGTCTTGACAATGCGCAATGAGTTTTTGGTGTGGTACATCTTTCTGCTTTTCTAAAAAATCTTTAAAACTACACATAGGTTGTAGCACGGGGAAATGATATTTTAAAGATTGTTTGCCCGCGCTTAGTATGATTTTTTGGTACCGCTCAGGCTTAATTACTTTACGCTCACTGTGGTGGCAAAGTATGGGGGTAATTTGGGTGATTCCTATCTCGGTAGCTTTTTCCAAAAACCACTCAAACCGATCGTTGAGTTTTGTTGGAGAAATCGCTAGATGCAGGCCGTAGGGTAGTGGTTTTTTTTGTTCAACATTTACGATGTGTACCATACAATGCTTAGGATCATTGCTTTGAAGGGTTGCGGTAAACACTTCTCCTTTACCATTGGTAAGGTGCAGCGTATCACCTATTTGTTTTCTTAGCACTTTAGCAATATGCCTACTTTCCTGTTTGGTGAAACTAAATTGAGTGTCATTAGGGGTAAGATTTTGGCTATAAAATAATTGCATTAGGTCTATGTTTTTTAGGTGCTACTTATAGTTTCATTCTTGCATTAGCAGTTACAGTGTTGTCTGCAAAATACTTTTGTTTGTATTTCAGCTCTCCCACCATTGCAATCATGGCTGCATTGTCTGTGCAAAACTCAAACTTAGGGATATGTACGCACCAGCCGTATTTTTGTTCTGCTTCTTCCAGGGCTTTTCGTATACCGCTATTGGCAGAAACACCGCCTCCTATAGCAACTTGGGTAATGCCCGTTTGTTTTACAGCATTTTTTAATTTATCCATTAAATAACCAACAATAGTATGTTGTAAACTTGCGCAAATATCTGCCAAGTTTTCTTCAATGAAATTTGGATTCTGTGCAACATTTTTTTGCACAAAATATAAAACAGCAGTTTTTAAACCACTAAAGCTGAAATCTAAAGGACTTACCTTTGGTTTTGGAAAAATGAATTTTTTAGGATTTCCTTGTTGTGCATATTTATCAATTAAAGGACCTCCA
>Ga0209602_1000591_pt1 | contig 34641 bp, 29 predicted proteins | sample COGITO_mtgs_1205_3_FD_184810 | JGI IMG/M metagenome (GOLD analysis project Ga0209602, IMG submission 184810) | Pelagic marine microbial communities from North Sea - COGITO_mtgs_120524 (SPAdes) (version 2) | ecosystem: Environmental > Aquatic > Marine > Epipelagic ...
AAACAAGTTGAAGATGCATCTGACGAAATGCCAAGAAAGTTTGAAATAGAAATAATTGATTCCTTGAGCAGATATTCAGATAAAGAGTTAGACAAAGCAGTATAAAGTGTACAATAAATAAAAAAGGGACTACATTTCTGTAATCCCCTTCGTGACCCAAACTTTCGAAAATTCGAACTTTTTGAGAATTTTATACGTGTTGGATTTTAAGGAAGAAGACATGCCTATGGTTACAAGCAATCTAACTCGATAAATTCTTCTATAGTCAATTCTGTATAGCCATCATCTGAATCATCATTCAAATAGGCTATACTAATCGTGTCATCAGAATTCTTTGTTACAGTCCAATACTGACCAAAAACTCCATTAAATTTAAATTCTGTGGGACTATTATTATCCGGGTCTATCCACAGCCAATGATTAGCAAATGAATTAGACAACTGAAAGTTGAAAAAGCAGCCTTGTTCGTCAGGGCTGTCATTGAGTATTTCATAAAATGACCAACCCTCATATTGTTCAATAGTACCAAAATCACCTGTAATTTGACTTCCAAGATAAGATAAGTCAAAATGGACATACCTTACTCCGTTAGCAATATCTTTACGATAAACCTTCCCTTTTAGAAATTCTAGTAAATTTAAATTTTCATTAATCTGACTATGAAGGTTATTAACTGCTGCTGCAATTAAAGCATCGACTACTACTTTTGAATAGGTGTAGTTTTTTGTCACCGCATCTTGTGCTTCCGTAGGGTCTTGCAAGTCTTTTATTTGTTGGTTATTTGCTGAGTTGTTTTCTGCAAGAACCGACTCTAAATTAGGTATTGTTGTTGTGTTGCCACTGTTTGCTGCATATAGAGCATAGGGCACACTTAAAAGCTGAGTTGTTCCCATAGCCACATAGTCATTAGGACCGTCTATGCTTAACTGAATGCCTAGATAATAACTCCCTAAAGACCAATCCAGTTCTGAAAAGACGCCTATGTTGGCTGTGCCTTGTCCAATTATTAGGTTTACTTGTCCTAAATCATCTGTGAGTATTTCGTGTGTCTCTGTGAAAATAGGATCCGCTGTTTGTGAGTCCTGAATAACATTAAACTTAAAATACACATTGGTACTGACCAATAAATCTCCTGCGCTGTTTCTAACCGTCGCTTGGTAGTTAAAACCCTGTGGGGCTTGCGCTTGTAGTTGTGTGAGTGCTGCTATGGCTAGGCATAGGAAAATGTAAAACTTTTTCATTGCTTGATAATTTTATACGTATTAGTTTGTTTTGAATCTCTTGTAGTGACTGTTACAAAGTAGGTGCCTGAAGTAAGGCTCTGCACATTTAAGGGTTGCTGTTTTTGATGCGCTGTTTGTAGAATTTGTTTGCCACTTATATCTGTAATCCTTACCTCAAAGAACTGTTCTGTGGGATGGGTGATGAAAATGGCCTCTGTGGTAGGGTTTGGATATACTTTCAACTGGAGCTTTAGCTCTGGAGATTGTGTATTTAGGGTTGATAAATCTAAAGACGGATAATAGCCGTTTCCTAACTGTATGCTCCCATCTTCGGAGGTCATAGCCCCCACCAGCACTTCTCCTGCAGTATAGCTCAGTTTGTTGTTGCCGTTTTCATAAGTGGCTCCAGCTGGACCAATCACTTGTTTTGAAATAGTTTGAGTAAATCCTGTAAGGCTTACAAGCAAAATAGCTAACGTAAAATAGCGCATAATTAAATTGGTTTTCATGTAAAGATAGTGAATCATTTACCGATTAAGGTGAGGATAAATACAGTAAAAAAATATCCCCAAAAATAAATTATTGTTCTTGGAGATAAATTGTGACCCAAAGTTTCAAAAGTTCGAACTTATTAGAAGGTCTTACGTTTTGCTAAAAGTTATTTGATTTTTAATCATTAATATTTCCTCCAACTGATAAACCGCTTGGTACATTTTCGGGAATAGTACGGTCAAAATTATCATCGTTCAAGGTTCTTAAAAAAGCTACAACTGCACCAACTTGATCGTCGTCAAAATTTAAACTTTGAGCATCTGCATCGTTTTGTTCAAAGTCATCATAAAAATTAACTGCTTCCTCTAATGTTGTAAATGTTCCGTTATGAAAATATGGTCCGGTTAAAGATAAATTTCTGAGGGTTGGTGTTCTAAATTGTCCGTTAACACCATTGTCATTAACACCATCGTCTGGAGTTCCTAAATCGTGTAATTCATAGTCAGAAAACATCGGACCACCATGACAAGCAGTACAATTCATTGCTATAAATGCACTTAAGCCTTGCAATTCTATATCGCTAAGCGCATTATTATCTCCGCTATAATATTGATCAAACCGACTGTTATTTGCAATTAATGTTCGTTCATAAGCAGCTATCGCCTTACTGATTTTATCTCCGTCGATTATTGTATTATCTCCAAAAGCGTTATTAAATAAAACCACATATTCTGGAATATCAATTAATCTTTGTGATACAATTGTAATAGCATCTTCCTCGGAGTATATATTGCCTCTCATTTCTTCCATAGATTTAATTGGGACTAAGGATTGTTCTTCTAATGACACTACTCTATTGTCCCAAAACATAACAGTATTACTTGGGTTATAATTACCATTGACATCTATCCCGTTAAAAGCAGAATTAATTATTGTATGGGCATTTCGTTTAACTGCAATACTTCCTATTCTATTTTCTCCCAAACCTATTCCTCCTACTCCAATACTTCTGTTTAAATTATCGCCCCAGCCTTTATCTGGGTGATGACAAGTTGCACAAGCCACATCAAAGTTTCCTGACAATACAGGATCCCAAAATAGCTTTTTACCTAAGTCTACTTTATCAGGTGTGGTTGGATTATCGATTGGATCTATTACTTGATCTGGCAATACACCTATTAGTTCGTCAAGCTCTTCAATAGTTATAGGTACCAGAACACCTTCATCAGGCGTACAAGAGATTACTATAGTTATCAAAAAAATAAAAGCTACTTTGTTTAACTGCATTTATTTAACTGCATTTATTTAATATTACACCTGTGTAAACGAACAACCTCATTTATTATTTTGTATTTAATAAAAAATATCCCAAAAAATAAATTATTGTTCTTGGAGATAAATTGTGACCCAAACTTATAACAGTTCGAACTTTTTAGAAATTATTAATTCTCGCATACAAGTTCATCAGACTTAAAATAAGAACTGAATTTCATAAAAATAAAACAGTGTGATTTTTAGTTTTTGAGTCCTAAAATTTTTAGATTTACGTAAATCATTTCTTATGAATAGGTTGTTTATCTTTTTTATTTTCTTAATATCAAATAACGTTGTTTCGTCACAGTCTCAAGAAAACGCATCCCATACAAATAAAACTAAAGTCTTTTTACTTGCAGGTCAATCAAATATGGACGGTAGAGGAGATGCTTCCAAAATCACAAAACAAGATAAAAAAGAATTGAAATTAGCTCAAAATAATATAAGTTATTATTATAAGGGAACAACTAACAATATTAAAGAACCTATTATCATAGACGGGGTTTTGGATGTGACAGATCCTTGGGATTATGTAAAAAAGAAATTCAGAATAGAAAAATGCTTCGGCCCCGAGTTATTTTTTGGTATAGAACTTGCAAAAAAATATCCAGATGAAAAGTTTTTATTCATAAAACGATCAGAAGGAGGCACTTCTCTGTATGGTGCATGGAATCCAAATTGGACGCTAGAAAAAGCACAATTGACGGAAGAAGAACACAAACGAAAATTGTATAAAGATTTTATTGAGATTGTTGATTTACAGCTTGAAAAATTAGAGCCTGGTAGCTATGAAATTGCAGGGATGTTGTGGGTTCAGGGAGAATCAGATAGCGGTAATAGACACGGACCACTACCAACTGAAAAATATGCTGAGAATCTAACATCTCTGATTGAAAAGGTCAGGTTGCATTATAAAGTAGATGATTTACCTTTTTTGATGCTTGGTGTGGGAAGTAATAAAGTCATAAATAAAATGAAAGAAACAAGTCTGAATCTTTCTAATGTTACTTTAATTGAAAGAAGTCTCAAATCACATGCTCAAAACTACACCCCACGTTATACTCACGATTGGAATGGAAAGCCCGCAAATCATTATAATTACACTGGGATGAAAAAAATTGGACAACTATTTTTTGAAAATTATTCTAAGTTTTATGGTAATTACATTAAATAGTTCAAACCCAAAAAGTAAACGCTATTTAGGGGCAATACCAATTTTATCGAAATAAATTTCAAAAAAAAATCCCCAAAAATAAATTATTATTCTTGAAGATAAATTGTGACCCAAACTTATAAAAGTTCAAACTTTGTAGAGGGTTTTCAGAAAATTATAATGCTATAAATTTGTACAGTAAAGATTAAATATGATTGATTAGTTGTTATCTAATCATATAAACTCTGTCTTTTAATTCTACATCATCATCGCAGTTGCATTTTTTTGGTTTCCCAAACTGATATGATAATCCAAAGCTATGGTTTCCATTTGAATATTTTGAAAGCTGAGAAATTGCTGTATCATTGCCGTAATTTATAACAAAACCGTCCTTTATTTGGTAACTAAGCATTAGACCTACCAAAGAATTAGGCTGGAAATGAGCCCCAAATCCTATCTTATCATTATATATAACCCTTGAACTAAACAAGTAAGCTAAAGGAGCTCCTTTGACTATCTGAGTTGTTAACTGAGACTTAACTAGTAAGACAGAATTCATCCGGTAATCGTATCCAGCACTAATATACATGTGAGGTATCTTGTTATAAAACTCTCTTGCGTTTTCACCCTCTAATCGATGCTCTAACAAATTCGGCGTTGACATAGACACAAACCAATTATCAGAATACACATAAAAACCAGCGCCAATCAATGGCTTTGTTTCTGATAAGTTTCCGTTTGAGTATACGTATTCCTCCGGATTATAAATATTCAAACGATTGTAATCAATTGAAAATACATTCAAACCTGCTTTAAGGCCTAAAACAAATTTAATGTCGTCTGTTGCATTTAGGTGCAATGCAAAATTACCTTCAACATTGAAATTATTAACGGCTCCAAAATCATCATTCAAAATAGAAATTCCTGCTGCATATCTCTCATTATTAAATCGTCTTTGTAAATCTAATGTCTGGGTCGTTGGCGAATCATCGAAACCTAACCATTGTGTCGAATAAGTGGCCTTAGAGAAAAAACCACCTGTAACCCCTACATATGCAGGATTATACTGTATTGGATTATTGTAATAGTCTGTTAGTTTCAACCCTGACTGTCCTTGAACACCTACTGTAAGTAAGCCTATAAATAAGAAACTGTATATGAACTTTTTCATCTTAGTTATTGTTAATAGTTAGAAATCCTTTTTTGACAAACTCCTGTTGTTCGTAAGGATTATAATAAGTAAATACATATAAGTAGGATCCTGTCGGTAAATTACTGCCTTGGCTATAAATACCACCCACGTTAGCCATCCCTCTAAATAGGTTATCACCAACTCCGTATTTCCTTTGATTATAAACTAAGTAACCATCTCTATTAAATATTTCTAGAGTATTAAATGGAAAGTATTCTGCATTTTCGATTACCATATAATCATTCAATCCATTATCATTTAATGATATAGCGTTGTAAATTATTACTTCACATGGAATAACTGCTGGAATAACCTCTAAGCGCATCAAACTCTCACATCCTGATACCATATCATAAAGCGTTGCGTAGTAAGATATTGCATCCTCCAAAATAGTGTCTAATCCTAACAAGGTACCGCCTGTGTAACTATCATACCATTCCAGCTCAAAGCCTTGTGCGTCTATTTCTAAATCTGCTAACGTAGCTTCACGAGCAAGACAGAAATTTAACTCAGTCGTTATTAAAATTGGATCCGTAATAATATCTATCTCAACACTAACCCCTAGCCTATCTAGACTCTCACAACCGTCTAATGTTTGAGAAGCATAAACTAACTGACCATCTATGAGAACTGTTGTGTCGTCTAAAAGAGTGCCCCCTGTGGCAGAATCATACCATTGAATATCGTCACCGGTAACCGTTAAGTCGGCAATAGTTGAAACATCACAAAACGATTGAACTGAATCACCAGTAGGGGAATCAATTGATGTAATGGTTAGCGTGACTGCTGTTCGAGATAAACTAGGACATCCAGAAGAATCACTGATCGTTTCTGCATAATAAGTTACTGTACCTGCGGTATTTAAGGATGGATCACTAACGACCCCACCACTTGTTAATGCATCATACCATATAATGGTTTGGCCAGTATTAGCCGTAACTGTAGCCACTAAGTTTTGAGGGGCTATCGTTTCACATTCAGTTATATCTCCGCCACTTATAGGTGAATCTGGCGCCTGATCAACAGCTACGCCAAAGAAATAGCGACAAACAGTCTGAATGTTTTCAGGACTGCCACTATTGTAAACTTGATCGACCCAATAGCTAGTTGATTCAGTTGGTGATAAAGTAATAGTCTCACTTGTTTCTCCAGTATTCCAAAGAAATGTAGCTGTCCCTACAAAAGGAGATGACGTCACACTCACTGTGGCACTCTCACCTTCACAAATCAACGGACTCACAATAGTGATTGTAGGCTCAGGAGCTAGATATTGAAATTCAAAACGGTCTATACTTTCACATCCATCAACAGTTTGAGAAATATAATAATAGGTGCCATCAACTAGAAGATGATTGTCAGGCAAGGCAGTACCACCACTTGGGTTAGCATACCACTGCAAGTTCTCTCCGGTAAAAGCATTATTATTACTTCCCACTGTAAAATCACTACAACCGCCCTGAACAGAATTACCTGTTGGAGCAGCTGGAGCTGTCACATTGATGGTAATATATTCTCTACAAGTAACCCCATTGGTAGTCACGTCTACCCAGTACTCTGTAGTCTCTATTGGAGTGACTGAAATATTATCTGTAGTGTCGCCATTAGACCAAGTGTAGGTTGAAGGGTTAGATGTCATAGCAACAGCGGTTCCATCTACCCAAAACCAAGCCCCTCCTGGCTCACTATAATCTGGATGATTGGTGTCCTGATACATCCCAATCCAACCTCTATCATAAAAAGTAGGCAGATTACTTACAATGAAATTAGTTTCTAACTGAGAATTAATAATTGCTAAATAACCACCTAAACTTACAGCTAGATTATTACAATTATTCCATCCATCTGACCCGTTATATACATAATAATAGTGGTTTTCAAAAATCCCTATAAATGTAAAATTGTTAACAATGCCTAGATTTGTTTCGCTTTCAACAATACAATTTGCAGCCGTATAACTATCTGGACCATCATTCCATCTTCCAGTACTTAAAAACAGACCAAAATGCTCAGTTCCACCAGCAAGATTGTTTGGTTCACTAGTAGCCCAATTTGAAAAATCACTAATGAAAGGGTCTATTGTAATCTGCACACTCTCCCCAACACACACTTCAGTGGCTGATGCAGTAATGGTGATATCTTGTATGGAAATTGTTACTGATAATCGATCTATACTCTCACAACTATTAACCGTTTGTGACGAATACATGAATTGACCATCTAAAAGGGCTGTAGCTGAATCTAGTAAGTTCCCTCCTGTAGATGCGTCATACCACTGAATAGTAGTTCCTGTAGCCATTAAATCTGCAACTGTTGAGCCTTCACAAAAGGTTTGTTCCTCATTTCCTGTTGGTGCTGCTGGTGCTGAACAGCCATCACTGTCTTGTACAAAACGAACAGAAAGACCAGTTCTTTGAGGTGCAGTGTTAGTTCCCAAGTTAATGGTGATATAATACACCCAACGACTCTTTGAAATGCCCTCATTATATATCCAAAAAATTGACCAAATATCTTGAACTCCAAATCCACCACCATCACTGCGGTTACCGACAGGAAGTGCATTAAACCCAGAGCTATTATTGTTTGTTTGAGTATTTCCAGGTGATCCAATGTTTGTGTTTCCAGAAGATCCAGAAAAAGCCCAACCTGATGTTGACGCCAATGACTTAGCTATTTTATTTCCTGTTGAACTCCCATCATAATTGTACCCATTAGCTATCAAATATTCTTCTAAAGTATTCCAATCTGTATCAGTTGGTACATGCCAACCGTTTGGCGCAAATGCTTTATTTGGAGTACTTGGGTCATTATCATGAATACCCATTATAGCATACCAATTGTAGAGCTTCCCTTTAGCTGGGTTATTTGCAAAGTAACACCATGCCCCTGTAGTAAGGTTTGACCACTCCTGTTGATTAGTTACTTGAGGTATTGGGGTGCCGTCGCGGTAGCTCTCATTGACAGCATTCTCTACAGTCCATTCCTGGGTTCCATAATTGAGAAACTCATAAGTATTTCCATCAATATCTGTTACGGAGTTTTGAGCATATAAAAGGCTTGTAATAAAACACGCGCTGAAAAGAATCTTTTTCATAATTAGTTAAAACTTAAATTGGCTTATAACTCAAAGATAGTGAACTATTTACAAAGTAGAGATACGGGTAGATACTGAGCAAAAAAATATGCCCAAAAATAAATTATTATTCTTGGAGATAAATTGTGACCCAGAAGGGATTCGAACCCCCAACCGTCAGAGCCGAAATCTGATATTCTATCCAGTTGAACTACTGGGCCATTTTATTTAAGACAACTTAGCTTTCACCAAAGTTGATATTGTTTTACCGTCAGTTTGTCCTGCAAGTGTTTTACTAACCACTCCCATGACACGTCCCATGTCTTTCATTCCAGAAGCTCCTAGAGAAGCAATGGTCTTAACCACTTCTTGTTCAACTTCAGAAACGTCAAGCATTTGAGGTAAAAATTGACTAATCACCTCGACTTCTGCCAATTCAGGCTCAGCCAAATCTAACCGATTTTGATCTGTAAATATGGCGGCACTGTCACGTCGTTGTTTGACTAATTTTTGTAATAATTTGAACTCGTCTTCTTCATTCATCTCCGCATCAGCTCCGCTGGTACGTGCTAGTAAAATAGCAGATTTTATGGACCTTAATGCGGTAAGTGCTACCGTATCCTTGGATTTCATAGCGGTTTTAAGGGCAGTCATAACTGAATCTTGTAAGCTCATAAGAATGAATTTTAATTTAGGCACGAATATAATAAAAACAAAACCTCTTAGTCTTAAAATTAAAAAAAACCTGAAAATTGAAATTATCTTTCAGGTTTTAAAATTTAATAACACAAAACGTTAATCAACGTTATCATGTAAATACGAGTTGTTAGATCGTAATTGAACCTCATCATTATCGTCTAGTCCAATGGTAGTTCTAGAAGCATGTGTGTCAGAAGAGTGCGCTACATCATCCAAACTAACCCCTTGACGCTTGTAGGCAGGCTCTTTTTCAATTTCCTCGATCTTGGAGTTATTAAACTTGTAGTTGAAAGCTTTCATTTTTTGTCGTCTTTCATCAGCTCTATCACGAAGTGTTTTTGAAATAGGACTATTAAATGGGTCTTGTTTTTCCTCAGGCTCAGACGTGACTACTCGTTCTTTAATTGTAACCTTTGTAAACATGACTTCCTCTTCTACTTCTACAGGTGCAGTTTGCTTAGCCCCTTTATACTTTTTATCTGTTTGCTCTAATACAATATGATCATCCAAAGCGTAACGCATTTCTCCAGCTTCATTAGCTTCAGTAACAGGGATTAGCTCTATATAATCCTTAACTACAATTTCATTGACATCATCTTCAAGAGTAAAAACCTCAACTTCTTCAGACTCTGATAACGTGGTTTTATTGGAAATTGGCATATCAAATGTTAGCATCGTTTGATCTTCTAGTTCAGATTCGGAGTCAGCATGATCGTCTACCTGCATAGTAGGGACCTCATTAATTATAAAGTCTTCCTCATCAAGATCTAGATCAACTGTTTCGTAAACCACATCAATATTTTTAATAAGCTCTGAAGTTGGGATTAGATTCATCGCAGCAAAATTTTGGTCTTCAACTTCCGTAATTTCCTCTTCAAGATTGTACACAATCGGTTCTTCTTTTTCAACTTCTAAGTGGGTTGTAGACACACTTATTGGCTCAGAAGGCATTAAGTCATGCTCCATTGTTTGCTCATCTTCTAAAGCATGTACTACCTTTTTTACTTCTGTATTTGTAATTTCATTTTGTTGATCTACATCAAAACCTGTGGCAATAATTGTAACCGAAATAGCTTCACCTAAGCTGTCATCTTCTCCTACTCCCATGATAATATTAGCACCGTAACCAGCCTCGGCTTGAATATGATCATTTATTTCACCTATTTCGTCAATCGTTATTTCTTGAGAACCAGAAACGATCAGCAGTAATACGTTTTTGGCTCCAGTAATTTTATTATCGTTAAGTAGTGGAGAATCTAAAGCGGTTGTAATGGCTTCTTGCGCTCTGTTTTGGCCAGAGGTTGTCGAAGAGCCCATAATCGCAGTTCCACTATTACTCAATACCGTTTTCGCATCACGTAAATCTATATTTTGCATGTAGTGGTGTGTGATCACTTCGGCAATTCCACGTGCGGCAGTTGAAAGAACTTCATCGGCTTTAGAGAAACCAGCTTTAAATCCTAAATTACCATAAACGTCTCTAAGCTTATTGTTATTTATAATTACTAACGAGTCAACCGTTTTGCGGAATTTCTCAATCCCTTGATGGGCTTGTGAATTTCTGATTTTTCCTTCAAACTCAAATGGCATTGTAACAATCCCTACCGTAAGGATGTCCATTTCTTTAGCCATTTTTGCTATGATCGGCGCAGCACCAGTCCCTGTTCCTCCTCCCATACCTGCGGTAATAAATACCATTTTGGTATTAGCTGTTAACATGGCTCGAATATCTTCCAAGCTTTCGACGGCGGATTGCTCTCCAATTTCAGGGTTTGCCCCTGCACCCAAACCTTCAGTTAGATTGACTCCAAGCTGAATTTTATTAGGAACACCACTGTTGTTTAAAGCCTGTGAATCGGTATTACAGATCACAAAATCGACCCCCTTGATTCCCTGCTTAAACATGTGGTTAATAGCATTACTTCCTCCCCCACCTACGCCAATAACTTTGATGACGTTAGATTGGTTCTTTGGCAAGTCGAATGTGATTCCAAAATCATTACTGCTGCTCATATACTTAATTTTACTGGTTATTATTTTTATTCTGCGTTGTCCAAAAAGTCTTTTACTCTTTCGGTTAGTTTTTCTAAAAATCCGCCGTTATTTCTCTTAACGGGTTCTGGAATTGGAGTTTCTTCGTCTTCCGCTTCACTGTCGTTGTTTTCCGGTATGTCAGTGAGTGTTTTTTCTTGACGCATCAAGCTGTCCATAACCAACCCTACTGCGGTGGCGTACATTGGACTTGTAATGTCACTATCACTATCTCCTGCCAAATGCTCATTTGGATACCCAACTCTGGTGTCCATTCCCGTGATATATTCTACCAATTGCTTTAAGTGCTTTAGCTGACTTCCGCCCCCTGTGAGTACAATTCCAGCAATTAATTTTTTCTTTTGTTCTTCGTGACCATAATTTTTAATTTCAACATACACCTGCTCTATAATTTCAACAACTCTCGCGTGTATTATTTTAGATAGGTTTTTGAGTGTAATTTCTTTAGGGTCTCTCCCTCTCAAACCAGGGATGGAAACAATCTCATTATCTTTATTTTCTCCTGGCCAAGCGGATCCAAATTTGATTTTCAATAACTCTGCTTGCTTTTCTATAATCGAGCAACCTTCTTTGATATCTTCAGTGATCACATTACCTCCAAATGGAATGACGGCTGTATGTCGAATAATGCCGTCTTTAAAAACAGCTAAATCTGTAGTACCACCCCCAATATCTATCAAAGCAACTCCGGCTTCTTTTTCTTCCTGGCTCAGTACAGCATTTGCCGATGCCAATGGTTCAAGGGTAATCCCTTCTAAGTTTAAGCCTGCTGTTTGTACGCATCGACCAATATTTCGGATGGAAGATACCTGACCAACAACCACATGAAAATTGGCCTCAAGACGCTCGCCATACATGCCAATAGGCTCTTTTATTTCGGCTTGTCCATCTACTTTATAATCCTGAGGTAAGACATGAATAATTTCTTCTCCTGGCAGCATTACTAGTTTATGAACTTGATTAATAAGGCGATCAATATCTTCTTCATTAATTACTAATTCAGAGTTTTCTCTAGTGATATAATCACTATGCTGAAGGCTGCGAATGTGCTGACCTGCAATACCTACAGTAACCTCCCCAATTTTTAGGCCTGAATCAGACTCAGAGTCGGAAACAGCTTGTTGGATAGACTGAATAGTTTGCGTGATATTGTTCACGACACCTCTATGCACTCCAAGACTTTTAGACTTTCCAATACCAAGTATTTCAAGTTTATCATACTCGTTTTTACGACCTATCATAGCCACAATTTTTGTGGTACCAATATCTAATCCTACTGAAATATTTTGAGCTTCCATACTATTATTTTTCTGTGCAAACAACTTGATTCTCAAACTGTAAATTCACGCTTTTATAAACATCTAACATATTATCTTTTTTTGCTTTCTGATAAAATGCTTTTAAATTTCTTAACTTTATTTCCAAGTTATCTAGATTTCCCACTAAAATCTCAAAATCTAATAACCTCATTTTTAAACTAATTTCTTTATTTTCGTTCTGAAAAATTTCAGTGATGTACATTTTTAAAAATGAATCATTGAACACCACTGACGCGACTTTGTAAACTGACTCTAAATCTTCATGATCCAAAACCCCATACACCAATGGAACACGTGCGCTATGATCAGAAGACAATGGCATTCTAAAACCGTCTTCATCAATATAAAATACGTCACTAGAATGAACCCTAGCGATGGGACATTTTTGCTCAACCTTAGCCCTAACTTCTCCATTTACAGTTAGATACACCTGAGCAGACTTTATCATGTCGTTTGACTCTAGTAAAAACTCCATCTCTTTCAAATCTATATCTTCTTTTGGTAAAAAATATAGTTTTTCTTGACTTTGTATTAACAATTTATTAACCATTTCGGACGTAATAAAAACGTTATCCTCACCTGTAAACTCAACATTTAAACTAGACACTGGGCGGTTGTTGTTTTTGAAGGATGAAAAGGCATACAAAAACAACACTAAACCCAGCAAAAACAGCCCTTTAACTAAACTCCAATTAATACGCATAACTCAGTTTTTCTTTTAATTCAGTTACTTCAACACTAATATCACCAGCTCCAATGGTAATAAAAACCGGATACCCCAAATTCTTTATCTCCCCTACTATCTCAGATTTAGAAATTAATTTTTTTATTGGACTTTTAATTTTCCCCAATAACCACTCAGAATCAACTCCCGCTATAGGAAGCTCTCTTGCTGGATAAATTTCTAACAAAAAAGTGGCATCAAATTGAGACAAGCTCGTTGCAAATTCATCAATAAAATCTTTAGTTCTACTAAACAAATGTGGCTGGAACACCACGGCTACTTTTTTAGATGGATACATCTCTCTCACTGCTTGATGTACAGCATTTATTTCTGTCGGATGATGCGCATAGTCATCAATAAATACAAAATCCTCTGTTTTGATTTGATAGGTAAAACGTCTTTGAACTCCTTTATAAGACTCCAACGCTTGAACTAAGCCCGAAACCGGACACCCAAACTCAAGCGCCATCGCCATGGCCACCAATGCATTAGATATATTATGAATTCCGGGAAGACTAAAATGTATGTTTTGTATTAACTCTGAAGGAGTTTGTATGTCAAAACAGTAAACGCCCTTTAAAATACGAATGTTTAACGCACTATAATCGGCTTGCTCATTAACGCCGTAAGAAATGCCCTCAAAAGGCAATCCTTTTTTGATAAATAATTTACCAGAAGATTTTATTTTTTTAGCAAATTCTTTAAAAGTTACCTGCATGTCCTCAGCGGAGCCATATACATCTAAGTGATCTGCATCTATGGATGTAATACAGGCAAAATCTGGGCTGAGTGTTAAAAAAGATCGATCGAACTCATCAGCTTCAACTACTGAAATTTCTGTACCTCGCTGTATGAAATTTGATTGATAGTTTTCAGAAACACCCCCAACAAAAGCAGTTATTTTTTCGTTATTCTGATACAACAAATGAGCCAAGATACTAGTGGTGGTTGTCTTGCCATGTGTACCAGCTACTGCCAAGCATAGTGTGTTTTTAGTTACTATACCCAACACTTCCGATCGTTTAAGCACTTGAAAACTATTGGATTTAAAATAATTTAAAAGTTGGTTAGTCTGCGAAACCGCCGGCGTAAAAACCACCAAAGTTTTTAATGGATCTGTAAATGATTCATGAATATTGCTAGAGTTGGCTTCAAATTGAATACTAATTCCCAAGTCGATCAAAGAATCTGTAGCTAGTGAAGGCTTTTTATCGTAACCACCAACTATTTTACCCACAGACACAAAGTACTTTGCAAGCGCACTCATTCCAACACCACCGATGCCAATGAAATAAATGTTATGGATAGATTTTAAATTCATTTAGTTAGTAATTTTTCAATTTCATCAACAATTGTTTTTGTAGCCCCTCTTAAAGCTAATTTTTTTATATTTTCTGACAATAATTCTTGCTGAGATTCGGAACTAAAAAGCTCAGAGAATTTTGTTTCAAAAATTAAATCTAACTCCTTCTCAGCTATTAGTATAGCAGCTTTATTTTTGGTTACTGCATTGGCATTTTTAGTTTGATGATCTTCAGAAACATTTGGAGATGGAATAAAAATAACTGGCTTTCCAACGACACAAAGCTCAGAAACTGAACTTGCCCCAGCCCTTGAAATCACAAAGTCAGCTGCAGCATACGCTAAATCCATTTTATTAATAAACGCATGAACTTGCACTAAATCACTGGAGTTATATTTACTGTAATCTTCGGAATATAATTTCCCACACTGCCAAACAACCTGAACCCCTAAAGACTTAAAGTAGTCTAGCTTAGACTCGATAAGCTGATTAATGCGACGCGCTCCGAGACTTCCACCCAATACTAACAGCGTTTTTTTATCCGTTTCTAAGTTAAAAAAGGAATAAGCCTCATCCGTTTTCTGCTCCAAATCTAAAAGATCTTGTCGGACTGGATTCCCACTTAGAATTATTTTGTTAATTGGAAAAAACCTATCTAGACCCTGATAAGCAACACAGACCTTATTAACTCTTTTTGATAATAATTTATTTGTAATTCCTGGAAATGAGTTTTGTTCTTGAATGAGCGTTGGCACTCCCCTCATTGAAGCCACTTGTAATACAGGACCACTTGCAAAACCACCTGTTCCAATTACAATATCGGGTTTAAAAGCACCTACAATTTGAATGGATTTAAGTAAACTAAAAATTAACTTAAATGGAAATAATAAATTTTTAAACGTTAGCCTCCTTTGAAATCCAGAGATCCACAAGCCAACAATTGAATAGCCCGCCTGCGGCACTTTTTGCATTTCCATCTTATCGCTTGCGCCTACAAATAAAAATTCAGTTGACGGAAATCGTAGCTGCAATTCGTTAGCAATAGCTATAGCAGGGTAAATATGCCCCCCCGTTCCACCACCTGATAATATGACTTTATACGACTTCATTATAATGCTTCGCTTAATATTTCTAATGGATGCTGCTCATCCTCTTCTTTAATTTTATCTTCATCTCTTTTCGCACTCACACTTAACACAATACCCAATGCTAAACAAGTTACCCATATTGAAGTTCCACCACTACTAATAAGCGGCAACGTTTGCCCAGTTACAGGAAACAGCTGTACAGCAACCCCCATATTAACAAGCGCTTGAAAAACAATTGGAATTCCAACACCAATAGCCAATAGCGTCCCAAAAACAGAATCTGACTTTTGAGCAACAATTACTATCCTAAATAGCAACCACAAATAAAGGAACAACAAAAATACACCTCCTATAAGCCCATACTCCTCAATAATAATAGCAAAAATAAAATCCGAAGAAGACTGAGGCAAAAAGTTTTTTTGCACACTTTTCCCTGGACCTAAGCCCTGAATTCCCCCAGTAGCAATTGCTATTTTAGCTTTTTCAATTTGATAATCCTCTTGAGTAACTTCAGAGTCCACAAAACTAGCAATTCGGCTGGTCCAAGTATCTACCCTGTTAGGCATTAAGTCCGGGAAAGCCTTGGCTGTCAAAACAAATAAAGAAAGAACAAGAATACCGCTCCCTATAATAATTGATAGATACTTGAGAGGATACCCCCCCATATAAGTGAGCAATATTACCGTTGAAAAAATCAGTGCAGCAGTTGAGAAATTAGCTGGCAATATCAAAGCTAAAACAATAAAAACCGGCAACCATAGCGGCAAAACAGACCCCTTAAAAGATATAACCTCATCTTTAATTTTAGACAAATAACGCGCCACATACACCATTAAAACCAAAGCAGCCAAGGTAGATGGCTGAAATGTAAACCCAACAATTGGAACTCGAATCCAACGACTTGCATTGGCACCTCCAATAGTTGCCCCCTGAAGCATTGTTATGATTAATAATATTAAAACAACTGGAATCATTACCATTGAAAGCCCCCTAAAATACCTGTATGGGATTTTATGAACTCCGTAAATAATAGAAAAACCTAAAAACAGATGAACAAAGTGCTTGATAAAATAACTAAAGGTATTGCTCCCACTGCCTACATAGGCGAGGTTACTAGCAGCACTATATACGGGTAGGAATGAGAATATTGCCAACAATGCCGCAATAGCCCAAATAATCCGATCCCCTTTTATGTTATCAAATACTGTTTTCATTATAGTTTTCTTACAGCTGATTTAAATTGCTGACCTCTATCTTCATAACTCTCAAACAAATCAAAACTCGCACAAGCAGGAGATAATAAAACAGCCTCTCCAGCTATGGCAACATTATAAGCAATTTTAACAGCCTCACTCATGTACTGCGTTTCAATAATTATATCAACCATATTTCCAAAAGCGTCAAATAACGCCTCGTTATCTTTACCTAAACATATGATTGCTTTAACTTTTTCATTCACAAAAGGAAATAATGACGTGTAATCATTCCCTTTATCAACACCACCTACAATCCAAACTGTAGGAACATTCATGCTCTCTAAAGCATAATATGTAGCATTAACATTAGTGGCCTTTGAATCATTTACATATTTAACTTTGTTAATTGTAAGGACCTGCTCCAAACGATGCTCTGCGCCCTGAAACCCCTCAAGACTTTCTCGAATAGTGGCTTTTCTGATTTTCAACAGATGTGCTACCGTGGCAGCAGCCATGGCGTTTTTTACGTTGTGCTTTCCTTCTAAAGCTAAGTTTGATGTTGGCATAATTATGTCTCTATTGTTAAATTCTATTATTATATTATTTTGTTCTAAGTACGTCCCATTTGCTACTACTTTAGAAAGCGAAAAGGGCACTAATTGTGATTGAATTGGATGATTTTTTATGTAAGATGTAATGACCTCATCGTCCGAGTCATACAGTAAATAATCTTTTGACGTTTGGTTCATTACAATCCTAAACTTTGAATCAATATAATTCTCAAACTTATGGTCGTAACGATCCAAATGATCAGGAGTTATATTGGTAATAACTGCTATGTGCGGTCTAAAACTCTGTATTCCATCCAATTGAAAACTACTAAGCTCTAGAACATAATTAGAAGTATCATTAATAACTTGTTTAGCAAAACTTTCTCCGATATTACCTCCCATGGCTACGTCCAACCCAGCCTGTCTTAGAATATGATAAACCATCATAGTCGTTGTTGTTTTTCCATTACTCCCCGTGATTCCAATGATATTTCCACTGGTAAAGGTTGCTGCAAATTCAATTTCAGACACTACCGAAATAGCTGCATTACGTAATTTCTTGACTATAGAAACCTGGTCAGGAATACCAGGACTTTTAACAACTAAATCTGCGCCTAAGATTTTAGATTCCGTATGAGTTCCATCTTCCCATTCAATCCCATTATGTATAAGAACGTCTTTATATTTTTTATCAATCTTTCCTGAATCAGAAAGAAACACTTCATACTTTTTATCCTTCCCTAATAAAGCAGCTCCTACACCACTTTCTCCTCCACCAAGAATCACTAATCGTTTCATTTAACGGATTTTCAAAGTGACTATAGTGAGTATTGCCAATAGGATGCCTACAATCCAAAATCGTGTTACAATTTTACTTTCATGATATCCTGATTTTTGGTAATGATGATGTAGCGGAGACATTTTAAAAATGCGACGACCAGCACCAAACTTCTTTTTCGTATACTTAAAATACCCAACTTGCATAACCACTGAAAGATTTTCAGCTAAGAAAATCCCACAAAGAACTGGAATCAACCATTCTTTACGAACCGCTATAGCAATGACTGCAATAATTCCTCCAATAGTCAAACTACCAGTATCACCCATAAAAACCTGAGCTGGATAGGTATTATACCAAAGAAACCCTATCAAGGCTCCCACAAAAGCAGCTATATATATTGTAATTTCCTCAACCCTTGGTATGTACATTATATTTAGATAGTCAGAGAAAATAATATTTCCAGAAACCCAGGCAAAGATCCCTAGGGTTAAGACAATAATAGCAGACGTCCCGGCAGCAAGGCCATCAATGCCATCAGTTAGATTAGCGCCATTAGACACCGCAGCTATTATAAATATAACTGCCAATACAAATACAATCCAAGCATATTTTTCCAATCCAGGATGAATCCAAGTGATTAGGTCCGCATAATCAAACTCATTTGATTTGACAAAAGGAATTGTAGTCTTAGTAGATTTTGTTTCAGGGTAAAACTGAAGGGTAGATGCTTGTTTTGACTCCGATTGAACCTGTAAGTGTACCGGTATTTTTTCTTTGATAGTAACGTCATTATGAAAAAACAAAGTAGTGCCAACAATAATCCCTAAACCGATCTGACCAAGGATTTTAAACCGCCCCTTTAAACCTTCCTTGTCATTTTTAAATTTCTTTATATAGTCATCAATAAACCCAATAACACCCATCCATAAGGTTGTAACTAATAATAAAATGATATAAATATTATCCAACTTAGCCAGCAAAAGAACAGGAATTATTGTGGCCAAAATAATAATTACACCCCCCATTGTTGGAGTGCCTGCTTTTTCCTTCTGTCCTTCTAAACCTAAATCTCTTATTGTTTCTCCAACCTGTTGTTTTTGGAGAAAACTAATAATCCGCTTCCCAAAAACAGTAGAGATTAATAGGGATAAAATAATAGCAACTGCAGCTCTAAACGTAAGAAACCCAAATAGAGATGCTCCAGTAAACTGGTATGTTTCTTCCAAATATTTAAATAAGTAGTACAGCATATTATTTGTTTAATTGAATTAAAAATTCTTGCGTAATAACAGAATCGTTAAACTCACTTTTAACCCCAGCAACATCCTGATACGTCTCGTGGCCTTTTCCAGCTACAAGAATAATATCATTGGGACTCGCTAACTGACAGGCGGTTTTAATAGCTTGTTTACGATCCGTGATTGACATGGTTTTTTTGAAGTTCTGTGACTCAACACCAACTTCCATTTCTGATATAATTTGATCTGGATTTTCCGACCTTGGATTATCACTTGTAAAGATTACTTTGGTACTTAATGCAGAAGCAATATGCGCCATCTTTGGACGCTTGGACTTGTCTCTGTCTCCCCCGCAACCAACAACAGTGATTAAAGTTTCATTTTTGGTTCGTATTGAATTGATCGTTTCTAAAACATTTTTTAAAGCATCTGGGGTATGCGCATAATCTACAATTGTAGTAATATTGGTGTCAGATATAAAGTACTCAAACCTTCCGTTTACATTGTCAAGCGCGCTCATAAGACGCAAGGTTTCTTCTGATTTTAAACCTAATAGTTCAGCAGCACCGTAAATTGCAGTTAAGTTATAAGCATTAAAATCACCTATTAACTTAACCCATACTTCGTTATCATTGACCTTAAGTAAAAGTCCCCTAAACTGATTTTCTAAAATTTGGACACGAAAATCTGCATAACTCTTTAGAGCGTAGGTGTAATGTTTTGCTTTTGAATTTTGGAGCATCACAGATCCATTTTTATCATCACCATTGACCAATGCAAATGCTGTTGACGGAAGCTGATCAAAGAATGATTTCTTCACATCTCTATACTTAGAAAATGTTTCATGGTAATCCAAATGATCATGAGACAGATTAGTAAATATACCTCCAGCAAAATTTAATCCTTCGGTTCTAAATTGATGAATCCCATGAGAGCTTACTTCCATAAAACAAAACTCAACCCCTTCAAAACTCATCTGATTTAAATACCTATTAATGACTAGAGAGTCTGGAGTGGTATGTGTCGTTGGATACTCTTTTGTATCAACCATAATTTTCACTGTAGAAATAAGCCCTACTTTATACCCAGCATTTTTAAACAACTCATAAAGAAGAGTCGCTATGGTTGTCTTTCCGTTAGTCCCTGTAATCCCTACAAGCTTTAAGTTTTTTGATGGGCTTTCATAGTAATTGGAAGCCATAATCGCCAAGGATTTACTTGTATTCCCAACCACAACATAAGTGATTCCTTTGATCAATTTGACTGGAAGATTCTCACAAACAACCACAGATACGCCTTGCTCAATCGCTTTAGAGATAAATTCATGTCCGTCAAATGCACTTCCTTTTATAGCTACAAAAACATCATCCTGACCAACGATACGGGAGTCATACTGCAAGGCCACAATAAGTCGGTCAGTGTTTCCTATGACAGACTCAATAGATACCCTATATAATATGTTTTTTAAGTCCTTCAAGATAATTTAAGCTTTATTAAAGATTGGGATTTAATTTTCTGACCTTTTTTTACAGACTGACTAGTCACACGACCACTCCCACTAACCTGAACCTTAAGACCCATGTTTTCTAAAATAGAAATAGCATCCATTGCCGACATTCCCTTTAAATCTGGCATCACTGACTTATATTTTTGAGCTACCACATAATACTGACTGTAATCACTTTTAACAGACTCTGATTTTAGATTTACATCATCAACCTCATCAATGAGCGGGGAATCTGTATAAATTTTCTGGGCAATTTTTTTAAACACAGGTCCTGAAACATCTGCTCCGTAATACCCCACGCTTTTATCGGGCTCATGAATGACCACAATACAAGAATATTTAGGGTTATCTGCTGGAAAATATCCAGAAAAAGAAGATATATAATTTAACTGATCTTTGTTCGAGTAATCTTTCTGACAAGTCCCTGTTTTTCCTGCCATTGAAAATTTTTCTGAATACAATTTATGACCTGTTCCGTGTTCTTTTTGAACCACATTTTTAAGTAGTTGCTGTAATTTCAATACGGTTTCTTTTGAGCAAATCTGAGGATTAATAACTTCCGTTTCAAAAGTTTCAATTGATGCATCAATTTCTTTAATTTCTCTTAAAAACTTTGGCCTTACCATCACACCACCGTTAGCAATAGCATTATAAAATGTTAGAGTCTGAAGCGGAGTAAAAGACACGCCGTAACCGTAAGCCATCCATTCCAAAGCAATACCACTCCAACGGCCATTTTTAATTCTTGGATCCGGAATAATAGAAAGCCCTTCTCCAATAAGTGGAAGCTCTAGAGAGTTTTGAAGATTCATTCTATACAGGCCATCTACAAATTTTTCAGGATTGTCTTTATAAGCTCCATGGATAGCTTTTACAATTCCCGTGTTTGAAGAAACTTCAAAAGCTCTAGCAATTGATATTTTTCCATAACCACCTCTTTTTGAATCCCTCACCTTTTTACCATAATAGGACAGAACACCTTTTTCGGTATCAACTATAGATGTTGTATCTACTACTTTATCTTCTAGAGCAACCGCTAAAGCCATAAGCTTAAATGTAGAGCCAGGCTCATGCGATTCACCAACTGCATAATTAAGACGCTCATAATATAGCCCTTCTCTATTCCTTCCTAGATTGGATATTGCTCTAATTTCTCCTGTTTTGGTTTCCATTACAACGACAGTCCCATGATCTGCTTTATACTTTTCTAACTGCTCCAGAAGTGCATGGTGAGCTATATCTTGAATATTAACATCAATAGTCGTGTAAACATCATAACCATCTTGTGGCTCAAGCTGATTAAAATCATCAATTGGCTTCCATTGTCCTTTACCAATTTTTTGCTTACGTCTCTGCCCATCTATCCCTCTCAAATATTTCTCTCCAAACGCGCCATCAATACCAACACGCGTAACATTTCCTAGGTCATCAAAACGCTCATATCCAATTAATCTTTGAGCAATGACACCCATCGGGTAATCACGCTTTGTCGACTGCTCTACGATTAACCCCCCTTTGAATGCACCTTGATTTAAAAGTGGAAAATCTCTAAATCGCAAATATTGAGAATACCCTAAATTACTAGCTAAGAGAAAATATCGATTTTTATTTTGACGGGCTAAATGTAATTTTCGCTTAAACTCACTAGAAGATGTTCCGTGAAAACTTGCCAATGAATCACTTAATGCACTTATAAAGTCTTTGTAGTTTTTATTTGAAGGGGTCACTAAATCAATTCGAATATCATACTTTGGAACCGATGTAGCTAATAAACTTCCCCCTACAGAATACACATTTCCGCGATTGGCAGGAATCTTAACATCTTTAATCGTTCGCTGCTCTGCAAGCCCACGATATTCAGCCCCTTGAACAAACTGAATTGTGATTAACTTATATACCACTAAAAGCGCAAAAACGAACATGACTCCAGAAACGAAGTACAATTTGTTCATAATAGACTTTTCAGTTGAAAGCATTGATTTAATTTGATTTAGAATTAACAATAATTTTAAAAGGTGGATTTACGGAGGACTTAATTCCTTTGGCGGCTAGCCGTTTTTTGACAACTGACTCCATTTTAAAATCCATTAACAACGCACGTGTTTCAACATAAGACGAACGAAGTGCCTTTACCTGCTCACTTAACTGAGCAATTTTATGAACCTTACGATCCGTAGTGTGAGAACTGGCAATCATGAGGATCGCTAATGCTAAAAAAAAGAAAATCAGACGCCAATTTTTAAAAGCTCCATCGCTAACGAGAAAGGTTCCTTTTAAAATATTATACATTCTATTTTTCATTTATTTACTTGAATTTACTTTTTTAGCAATCCTCAACTTAGCGCTTCTCGCTCTGTTATTTAACTTTACTTCAGCTGGGGTTGGAACAATTAAGTTTCCAACTTTTTTTAGAGGAACTTCGAAATTTCCGAAAACATCTTTTACAGGCTCCCCTTCAAATAAACCATTTCTTATAAATCGCTTAACCAATCGATCTTCTAAAGAGTGGTATGAAATAACACTCAGACGTCCGTTATCGTTTAACAAAGAAGGCGTCTGCAATAAAAAATCCTTAAGCACTTCTATTTCTTGATTCACTTCTATCCTAATCGCTTGATATATTTGCGCTAGAATCTTATTTTCTCTCCCTTGAGGCAGGTGTTTACTTAAAACAGTCTTTAAATCAAATGTGGTATCAATCGACTTAAGCTCTCGGGCTTGAACAATTGTCTTTGCTAAGGCTGGAGCAGTTCTTAACTCTCCATACTGCCAAAACACCTGTCGCAAAGCCTCCTCTTCATACGAATTAACTAGCGAATGTGCCGACAATACATCTTGTTGATTCATCCTCATATCTAACAAGGCGTCAAAACGAATCGAAAATCCTCTTTCTGGCTGGTCAAATTGATGTGATGAAACACCAAAATCAGCTAAAATCCCATCCACTGACTTAACCCCGTGAAACCTTAAAAACCGTTGCATAAATCTAAAATTCTCATTGATCAACAAAAATCTAGGATCATCAATAACATTTAAAAGAGCGTCTTTATCTTGATCAAAACCTATAAGTCGACCCTTAGGACCTAGAGACGCTAATATCTCTCTGCTATGTCCGCCACCACCAAAGGTTACATCTACGTACACACCATCTTGTTTTATATCTAAACCTTTTACGGTTTCTTTAAGTAATACAGGGTTATGATACTCCATCCACATCGTCTTGTCCCATCACATCTTCTGCAAGGTCTGCAAAGTCTCCTGCAGCATCATTAATAGCCTTTTCATACTTGTCCTTATCCCAAATTTCAATAATATTCACCGCAGAAGTCACTACAATCTCCTTAGAAATCCCAGCAAAACCAACAAGATCCTTTGAGATAAGTAAACGGCCTGAACTATCTAAATCCACAGACTTTACTCCTGCTGTAAAACGCCTGATAAAATCATTGTTCTTTTTCTTAAACCGGTTAAGCTTATTAATGTTTTGCATTAACAACTCCCATTGATTCATTGGATACAACTCCAAACAAGGCTGAAAGACTGCGCGCTTCAAAACAAACCCATTAGCCATAACTGAAGCTAACTGTTTTTTGAAGGACACAGGCAGCATTAGACGCCCTTTGGCATCTACCTTACATTCATATGTTCCTATTAGAGTATTCAATTTGTGATATTATGATTTAATAAGTAATTGAATTCAAATCTAAAAAATATTTACCACATTTTACCACATTTTACCACATTGTTAATAAAATTCTATAAACGGCAAAATACTCCGATAAAGCGCACTTATTATCCAGCTAGTTAGTAGTAAATCAAAGACTTACAAAGTGGGGGGCGCTATTAACAATGAGTTGTTAATTACTTATATTAGCACAAAAGAGCTCAAAAAAAAAACAACAAAAACGCTAAAAACTATACACGCTTCAATATAAAAATTGAAAATTTTTAATTTAAATTGTGTAGATTTGTGCAAAACCAATTTTCAATTGTCAAATGAATTATAGTTTTAAAAAAGAAGGTAAGTTCAACTATGTTGAAATCGGTGAAGGACGACCAATAATAATCCTTCATGGATTAATGGGCGGCCTAAGCAATTTCAGTGGAGTTACTGAATTTTTTAATCAAAATGGGTACATGGTAGTATTACCAGAATTGCCTCTATACTCTATGCCTCTATTAAGCACTAATGTTAAGAGTTTTGCAGAGTACATTAAAGAATTTATTGACCTTCGAGAATACAAGGACGTAGTTTTACTTGGGAATTCTTTAGGAGGCCATATTGGTTTACTTTATACTAAACTTTATCCTTCTAAAGTTAAGGCTCTTGTCATTACAGGGAGTTCTGGTCTTTATGAAAGCGCTATGGGTAGTGGCTACACGAAACGCAGCGACTATGAAGTGATGAAAGCTAAAGTACAAGAAGTATTTTACGACCCTGAAGTCGCCTCAAAAGAAATGGTAGATGAGGTATTTGCAACAGTAAATGACCGCAGTAAACTCATAAAAACTCTTGCAATTGCAAAAAGTGCCATTAGGCACAATATGGCAAAAGACCTTCCAAATATAACTACACCAACTTGTATTATTTGGGGTAAAAATGATATCGTTACTCCTCCAGATGTAGGAGTGGAATTCAATAAGCTTCTCCCCGATTCAGAATTGTTTTGGATCGACAAATGTGGACATGCCGCTATGATGGAACATCCAGATGCATTTAACAAGATCGTATTTGATTGGCTCACTAAAAGAGAGTTCTAAATAATCAAGTCATTATGCAAATTAAAACTGCCGAATTTGTAGTAAGCAATCAAGATGTTTCTAAATGTCCTATAAATCAACTCTCCGAGTATGCCTTTATTGGCCGTAGTAACGTTGGGAAATCGTCGTTAATAAACATGCTAACCAATCAAAAAAGTTTAGCTAAAACTTCTGGAAGACCTGGAAAAACACAACTTATCAATCATTTCCTGATTAACAAAGAGTGGTTTTTAGTAGACTTGCCTGGTTATGGATATGCTCGCGTATCTAAATCTGCCAAGAAAACATTTCAGAAATTTATTACAGCTTACTTTAGAGAACGAAAACAATTAGTTTCTGCCTTTGTTTTGGTTGACATCCGACATGAGCCTCAAGCGGTAGATTTGGCGTTCATGCAATGGTTAGGAGAACACGGTATACCGTTTTCAATTATTTTCACCAAAGCAGATAAATTACGTCCTAAAGCAATTGAAGCCCATATTGAGAGCTATAAAAAGAAGCTTTTGGAATTTTGGGAAGAAATGCCTAATTATTTTATTACATCTTCCACAAATTATTCGGGAAAAGATGATTTATTAAACTACATAGATGGAGTTAATAATGAAATTAAAAACGAAACTAGTCAATTACCTTTTCAATAACAGCTCCTGTTGTACCACTAGGAAACGATATCCCTAAAAGTGCAGAAATCGTAGGTGCTATATCTGTTACCTTTGTAGACTGGTAGGACTTTCCTTGATTTATTCCATTGCCATAAAACAACAATGGAACATGTGTGTCGTAAGTATAGCCTGATCCATGAGTCGTTCCTTTAGGCCCATATACAATCACTCCGGGCTGGAGCGTAAATAAGACATCGCCAGAGAGTTTTTGATTGTAACCATTTTGCAGTAACATTGATAATCCACTCTGAAAATAAGTAGACTGCATCGTAGCGGCTGTGTAAGCATTACTTACAAATGGGTAGTCGATAATTTTACTAACCACAAACTTTTGCACCTCTTCCAAAGTCAGTTCCAAGGAAAGTATTCTTTCTTGGTTTAAAAAAACTTGATTATTACTGATGTTTTTAATTAAATCTGGAACTTCATATTTCGCTTTCAAAGCATCAAATAGTGTTGAAAAATCTTTTCCTATATTTGAACCTGGCACATTAATGTCACTCAAATAAGCAGGAACCTCAGCTGCACCATGATCCGCAGTTAAAAATAGCGTGTAATTCCCTTCGCCTACATTTGCATCTAAGTAGTTAAGCAAGCGTTCAATCTCTAAATCAAGACGCAGGTAAGTATCCTGTAGCTCTACAGAGCCTAAACCAAAGTCATGACCTACGTAGTCAGTAGAAGAGTAACTAACGGTAAGAAAGTCTGTAAACTCATCTGCTCCAAGATTTTCAGCTTCAATCGCAGCAAATGCAAAATCTGTAATCATTGTATTTCCAAAAGGACTTATTTTAATAATGTCAAACCCTTGGTTAAAACCCTTTAAAACATTCAGATCATAAGGGAAAACCGGAGCGGCTTTGCCGTTAAATCCTTTTTCATAATTTGAATTATCTGGTCCGCTTTCTTGATACAAATTAATATCATAAAGCGTATTCCAAGTCTTAACGTAGTTAGATATATTTGAAGGGGCATTAAAATCTATAACCCATTGTGGAAGTTCATCCATGTAATAGGAACTTGTCATCCACTTTCCTTCATTCAAACCCTCAAACCAATAGGCCCCATTTGCTGTATGTCCGGCAGGAAAAACAGCGCCACGATCTTTAATAGAGACTCCTATAGTTTTACCTCTCATTTGTGTAAAAATTCTATTTTGATCCGCAATAGTGGTGACTTTTAAATTAGATGGAGCTACTCTTCCATATTTAGCATCCGCTCCAACGGGATGATACTTATTATCTGTAGTACAATAAACAGTTCTTTCCTTTATTTTATCGTACCAATCATTTCCAATAATCCCATGTACGCTAGGCGTGGTGCCAGAAAATATAGATGCATGCCCAGGACCAGTCAATGTTGGGATATAATTAAAATGATGATTATTACAACTATACCCTTCATTCATTAATCTTAAAAACCCTTGAGAACTATATTTATTTTTAAAACGATTCAGATACTCAAAACGCATTTGATCCACTACGACTCCTACAACGAGCTTAGGCTTGTTGGTTGAGGGCTTAACAGTTGATATCTCTAGTGTGGTTTTACATGAAAAAATACTTAAAAATAAAAATAGACACGTGGCTTTGAAATACATAAATGATTGACTTAAATGAATTTCAAAAATACATTAATTTTTATGATTCAATTTTATTATAGCTAAATTAATGGATAGAATTTTTTACTTTAGCGTTAATTATAATTACATGAACTACCTTCACAATATTGGGGCTTACTTTTTAATGATTGCCGAAATGTTTCGCAAGCCTACCAAATGGTCTGTTATGAAACAGTTAATTCTTAAAGACATTGAAGATTTAATCATAGGTTCTTTAGGGATTGTTGCCTTTATATCTTTTTTTGTGGGAGGAGTAATTACAATTCAAACCGCCTTAAATATTGACAACCCACTAATCCCAAGATATTTAGTGGGGTTTGCAACCAGACAATCTATTATTTTGGAGTTTGCCCCTACATTTATTTCTGTTATTATGGCTGGTAAAGTAGGATCATTCATCACCTCTAGTATTGGAACAATGCGCGTTACAGAACAAATTGATGCTTTGGAAGTCATGGGGATTAACTCCGTCAACTACTTAGTGTTCCCAAAAACCGTTGCTCTTTTACTCTACCCTTTTGTGATCTCTATCGCTATGTTTTTAGGAATAATAGGTGGAATGGCTGCCTGTGTATTTGGAGGGTATTCTACATTTGAAGACTACGTAACTGGAGTTCAGATGGACTTCATGCCCTTTCACATGGTGTATGCATTTATAAAAACCTTAGTGTTTGCTTTTTTACTAGCTACCATTCCATCGTTTCATGGTTATTACATGAAAGGGGGAGCTCTTGAAGTTGGCAAAGCCAGTACCACTGCTTTTGTTTGGACCAGTGTTGCTATTATTTTACTGAATTATATTTTAACTCAAATGCTTCTAAGCTAATGATCGAAGTTAAAAACTTACATAAATCGTTTGGAGACTCTCAAGTATTGAAAGGAATTTCTACCGTATTTGAAAAAGGAAAAACCAATCTTATCATTGGTCAAAGTGGTTCTGGAAAAACAGTCCTATTAAAATGCTTACTTGGACTTTTTGATTACCAAAAAGGCAGCATAGGCTATGATGATAAATTATTTTTAAGTTTAACTGCCAACCAAAAACGAACGCTGCGTTCACAAATTGGGATGGTATTTCAAGGGGGGGCTTTATTTGACTCGCTGACTATTGCCGAAAACGTTATGTTCCCGTTAAGAATGTTTACCAACCAATCTCAAAGCGAAATGGAAGACCGTGCTAGCTCTGCCTTAAAACGTGTTAACCTTGAAAATGCTCACAATAAAATGCCCAGTGAGGCTTCTGGAGGGATGCAAAAACGGGTCGCTATTGCAAGGGCAATTGTAAACAACCCTAAATATTTGTTTTGTGATGAGCCAAACTCCGGCTTGGATCCAAAAACAGCCATTGTTATTGATAATCTAATTCAAGAAATTACAAAAGAGTATGATATCGTCACAGTAATTAACTCTCATGACATGAACTCAGTCATGGAGATTGGAGAGAAGATCCTATTTCTTAAAGACGGACTTAAAGCTTGGGAAGGCAGTAAGGATACCATTTTTAAAACAGACAACGAAGTTGTTACCGACTTTGTGTATTCCTCTAACTTATTCAAAAAAGTCCGGAAAATGTACCTTGAAGACCTTTAGAAGGCTATTTGTCAATCACTTCAAGATTCTCAATATCCAACTCGGATTTTAACCATGTCTTTAGGCTATCAACCCTTAAAATTACTAGACTATCTACTAATGTAGAATCCCATTGTGTTCTAACAACAGTCAGTGTATCTATGGTTCGGAAATCTGACGAGGTTAGCATTTTTGAATAGCCAAAAAACCTTAAATCTGTAAATTGAATTTTAGCATCTTTGGAAAGTGTAGAAAAAACATTCAAGTCCATCATCGTTTTGTTAGAGCCTGTATCTAACTTTAAACTATCTATCTCCATTTTTAAGCTCGAAATAGTCTTTTCGCGTTCCTCAATTTTATCAATAGCTAAATCATAAAGTTCTAAAATCTTATCTGAACTCCTGTTTTTGTTTCCATTAATTACTAGACTAAAATCTTGTAGATACTCATAGCCCTTCAACTCATTTATTAAATCAGATTTAGTCGCTTCACTAATGTCTCCATTGAAGTTAAGTGTAATGGACTTATTAGTAAGATCCATTTTTTCACCACGTAACCAAAGACTATTGTTATCTTCAATTTCTAACTTTAAATAGGTTGTGTAATCCGATTCAATCCTTGTTTCATTTAATACGCTGTAAAAAGACCAGCTTGCTGGAAGCATCGCTGCTAAAGCAATGATGGTAGCAAAACGAGCAATGTTTTTTCGACGCTTAGAATTGGCGTAAGTAACCATTGGAAAACGCAGAATCTTTAATACTAAAAAGGTAGCAAAGGCAATGAAAATAGTATTAATAGCAAAGAGATGCATGGCGCCACGGAAGTAACTCCAATTGCCTTGAGATAAACCGTAACCAGCCGTACAAAGCGGCGGCATTAAAGCCGTTGCAATGGCAACACCAAATACAACAGAGGCAATCGTCCCTTTTTTTGTGCGTGCAATAATTAATGCTAAACCTCCAAAAAACGCAATAAGAACGTCTCGAATATCGGGCTTAACACGCCCCAACAATTCAGAGTTGTCTTGATTTAAAGGAAAGATGTAAAAAAATAAAAATGCGGTGAATAAACTCAACACAAGCATGGTTGCTAGGTTGATCAAAGACTTTCGAAGCGTGTCTATATCATTGATGGCAATGGATAGGCCAATTCCTAAGATAGGCCCCATTAATGGAGAAATTAACATGGCGCCAATCACAACCGCTGTAGAGTTTGCATTTAAGCCTATAGAAGCGACAAAGATCGAGCAAATTAAAATCCACACAGTTGCGCCTTTAAATGGAATATCTGCTTTAATAGCGGCTACGGTAGCTTCCCTATCAGTATCATGACGGAAATCCAGTAACTCTATTAAAAATGCTTTTAATGACAACCAAAGACCTAAGGCGTCTTTTTTTACCGCAGCTTTAGACTGTTCCGCTTTTGTGTTCCCTAACTCTGAGTTTAAATTTTCATCCATAACTAACTATATTAATCACAATGGTTATATGTCGTCTAGTTCTTTTACTAGCTCTACTTCCGCATTTGGGTTAAAAACATACAAACGGCCTGAAGCCAATTCAGTTGCTTCAAAACGCTTTCGCCTTTTGGATCCTTTTCGAAACAGTTTTCCGTTATGTAATCGAAATGTAGCACCAGTAGGCACGTCAAATATAAATATTTTTCCGTTAGGAGGATCAAACTGTTTAAGCTTCAAGGACAAAACTGTGTCAGAATCACTACTTGCTTTTGGATTTTTGAAGTGAGATGCCAGTAATGGCAATACATCACTGGGAAAAACTTCTGGCCTTAAAAAGCCCAACATGAGGTGTTGAAACACAGACTTCCATTCTGAACCATGAGGTTTTATTAGTTTGCCATAAGACTTATAGGTCTCAAAGTGTGCTATTTCATGGATCAATGTAATTAAAAAACGGTAAGGGTTTAAATTCGAATTGATTGTTATTTGATGTTTCCCATTTGGCAAGCGACGGTAATCTCCATGACGGGTTTTACGCTCTTGCTTGACTTTAACAACTAGATTGTCATGGGACAAAAGAGCTTTTACTTGATCATAAGAGGCTTCTGGAATAAAATCTTGTAAAGAATCAAGCATAGAATTTAAAATTACATACGCTCAGGAACTTTAATTCCTAATAAACAAAATGCGTTTTTTACGGTATCTGCAACTGCTTTAGATAATTGAACTCTAAATGAAGTTTCAACAGCAAAGTCTGCTCCTAGTATAGATACATTTTGATAAAAGGAATTAAATTCTTTTACCAAATCATAAGCGAAATTGGCGACCAGTGCAGGGCTATAATTTGCTGCTGCCTGTTGAATAACCTCCGGAAATAACTGCAACTGTTTTAATAATGACTTTTCTTTATCGTGCAATTCATATGACATCGGAACTTCTGCATGTGAGTCTTGTGCTGATTTGCGCATAATGGCTTGGATTCGGGCATAGGTATATTGAATAAATGGACCTGTGTTTCCCTGAAAATCAACAGATGCTTGCGGATCAAATAGAATTCGTTTTTTTGGATCGACTTTGAGAATAAAATACTTAAGCGCCCCTAAACCAATTGTCGAATATATAGCTTCTTTATCTCCTTCAGAATAGTCCTCTAACTTCCCTAACTCTTGAGAAATTTGCTTGGCTGTGGCTCCCATTTCATTAATTAAATCATCTGCATCAACGACGGTGCCCTCACGACTTTTCATCTTTCCACTAGGTAAATCTACCATACCATAACTAAGGTGAGACAGGTTCTTAGCCCACTCAAAGCCAAGTTTTTTCAAAATCAAAAACAACACTTTAAAATGATAATCTTGTTCATTTCCTACGGTATACACCATACCTCCAACATCTGGGAAATCTTCTAAACGTTGAATAGCAGTTCCAATATCTTGAGTAATGTATACGGCAGTTCCATCAGCTCGTAAGACAATTTTCTCATCTAATCCATCTGCTGTTAGGTCACACCACACAGAACCATCTTCTTTTTTTATAAAAACACCTTTTTGAAGTCCTTCAGAAATAAATGACTTCCCTAACAAATAGGTTTGACTTTCGTAATAGTAACTATCAAAATCAACTCCAATCGCTTTATAAGTCACATCAAATCCAGCATAAACCCACTGATTCATTTGTTCCCAAAGTGCGACTACAACCGCATCTCCGGCTTCCCATTTTAAAAGCATTTCCTTAGCCTCTAAAAGGATGGGAGCTTTAGCCTTAGCCTCCTCTAAAGAGAGCCCTTCGGATTCTAAAGCACTAATTTCTTGTTTGTATACTTGGTCAAATTTTACATAATAATTCCCAACCAGCTTATCCCCCTTAAGTCCCGTAGACTCTGGAGTTTCATTGTTTCCAAAACGCTGCCAAGCCAACATACTTTTACATATATGAATGCCTCGGTCATTAATAATTTGAGTTTTGTAAACTTTCCTGCCCGATGCCTTTAATATTTCAGCAACACTGTAGCCTAAAAGAACATTTCTAACATGCCCCAAATGCAAAGGCTTGTTAGTATTTGGAGAAGAATATTCGACCATCACAGCTTGATCTCCAGATGGTTCTAAAAAACCAAATTTAGAACTACTAGTCAGTGTCTGAAAAAAGCTCATGAAATAGGTGTCGGAAATCACCAAATTTAAAAAACCTTTTACAACATTATACCCAACAACTTGATCTGAATTTTCAAATAAATAGCCCCCTAAGTCCTCCCCTAACTGGGCAGGATTCATTTTTAACGTACGTAACATTGAAAAGGTCACAACAGTGACGTCTCCTTCAAAATCTTTACGAGTTGATTGAAATTCAACAGATTCTAAGGGTATTTTATAAAGTGTTAAAAACGCTTTTTTTATGTGTTGCGCTAGCGATTGCTGAAGAGTCATTATATTGAATTTCAATTTCAAAGATACATTTTTTTTAATCCTATTTTGATACCGTTTGAGGTAAAAAGACTTCAGCCATCATGCAACGCGCACTCCCACCCCCACAAGACTCAATAGTGTCTAAAGGACTAGAGATAATTGTTGCATAGGATTCTATAAGCTGAACTTGTGCAGGTCGTAATGAATTTAAAGCTGACTCACTCATCGCTAAGTAGCTAGTGTCATCAGAACCCTTAAGCTGTAGCATATTGCCTACAAAGCTGTTTACTTGATCTTCCGAGATTTCAATTACTTTTTTCCCATCGTCTTGAAGGTGTTTAATCAGGCTTTTACGTTCCTTTTTGTCATCAATACTAGCCGGACACAACACTGCAAATTTATCTCCAATGCTCATCATGACATTGGTATGATATATCTTTTTGCGCTTATCATTGACTGTTTGATAGGCTGAGAACACCACTGGAGTGTATTCAAAATCTTCACAGAATTCAATAAAGAGTTCTTCATCAGCTCGATCTGATATAGCACAATAAGCCTTGTTATTTACACGATCTAATAAAATACTTCCTGTACCCTCAAGAAAAAGACTATCTGTTTCTGCGGCTGTGTAATCAACTACGTTTTTCACAATAAAGCCTTCAGCTTCCACTGCTTCTAAAACAGACTCCTTACGCTCCAGACGTCTATTTTCCGCAAACATAGGATACAATCCAATTGTTCCATTAGCGTGAAATGAAATCCAATTATTAGGAAATATGGAGTCCGGGGTATCAAACTCTTTGGTGTCCTTAACAACAATAACCTTGATTCCAGCTTTTTTGAGTTTTTTGACCATAGCGTCAAACTCCTTAACAGCCATTTTATTAACTGCTTCGGGAAGTGCATTTTCTAGGTCTTTTTGGTAATAATTATTAACTGATGTTTGTTCGTTCATTCGAAATTGAGCAGGACGAATCATTAAAACAGTATTGGTGATTTGTGACATTTTAATCGCGGATTAATGGAAGGGTGGAACAACGGAGTAATCCCCCTTGTTTAGATATCTCAGAATAGGGTACTTTTTCTACTGTAAAGCCCCGAGCAACAAGCCAGGAGTTTAGCCTTGTAAAGTTTTGTTCGGAAATCACAATGGAATCGGAAATAGAAAACACATTACAATTCATTTTTTGCATTTCTTCTTTAGTTGTTTCAAACAGATTGTCCTTGCCAAAAAAGTCAACCAACCACTCATAATCACTTGA
>Ga0209602_1000593_pt1 | contig 34567 bp, 52 predicted proteins | sample COGITO_mtgs_1205_3_FD_184810 | JGI IMG/M metagenome (GOLD analysis project Ga0209602, IMG submission 184810) | Pelagic marine microbial communities from North Sea - COGITO_mtgs_120524 (SPAdes) (version 2) | ecosystem: Environmental > Aquatic > Marine > Epipelagic ...
ATCGCTACACTTCTACTGACTTTGTTAATGGCAAAGGCGTAGAGACTGGCAAGATTGGTAACCTGTACGGTGTTGACGTATATGTTTCTACTAACGTACCTACTCTTGAGTCAGGCGTTCGTGGCGCACAGTTGATCCACAAGGACACCAACGTTCTTGCAGAGCAGCAAGCTGTACGTTCACAGACTCAGTACAAGCAGGAGTTCCTTGGTACTCTTTACACTGCTGACACTCTGTATGGCGTTCAGGTCATGCGTCCAGAAGCAGGCTTCACCCTAGCTGTACTTTAAGCTAAACTGGGGGATTCTTCGGAGTCCCCCTTTCTTTTACTCCCTTTTCTTTTGTTTTCGTAGGAGCTACAATGGCTATATTTAGAGGTGACGGTGGTGCTGGCGACAGTAACAATGACGCTACACTATTAGCTGTTACACAACAAGCTGTCATAGCTACTACGAAAGCAAGTGATGCAGCCGCTAGTGCTGTTGATGCGGCTAACTCTGCAACCACAGCATCTACCAAAGCAACTCAAGCAGCTACTTCTGCTACTGATGCGGCTAACAGTGCCACAGGTGTTGCAAGCTACGCAACAGCAGCAGCTAACTCAGCAACTGCCGCAGCAACATCAGAGACTAACGCAGCTACTAGCGCCACAGCATCTGCTACAAGTGCTACAGCAGCTAGTGCCTCTGAAACAGCCGCAGGAACCTCTGAAAGCAACGCAAGCACCAGTGCTACCACAGCTACTACTAAAGCAGCAGAAGCCGCTACAAGCGCAACCAGTGCGTCTACGAGTGCTTCTACGGCAACAACCAAGGCATCAGAGGCTTCCACTAGCGCCAGCAATGCCTCAACCTCCGAAAGCAATGCTGCTACGTCAGCCTCTGGTGCATCTACTTCAGCCACTAACGCAGCTAGTTCAGCTACAGCATCTGCTGGTTCTGCAAGTGGTGCAGCTACATCAGCCACTAACGCAAGCAACAGCGCCAGTGCAGCTAGTACATCAGAGACTAATGCTGCTACTTCAGCCACAGCAGCGGCTACATCTGCTACTAACTCTGCTACGAGTGCTACAGCCTCCGCAGGGTCAGCTACAACAGCTACCACTAAGGCTAACGATGCAACATCCTCTGCTACAGCAGCAGCTTCCAGCGCATCTACAGCGTCTACCCAGGCAAGTAATGCAGCCTCTAGCGCCAGTGCAGCAAGTGCTTCAGAGACTAACGCTGACAACTCAGAGACAGCAGCAGCTACTTCTGCAACCAACGCAGCCTCTAGTGCTACAGCAGCAGCCAGCAGTGCTACAGCAGCAGCTACTAGCGCATCTAACGCAGCTAGTACATTAGCATCAGCGGCACTGAAGGCTAACAACCTGTCTGACTTGGCTAACGCAGGCACAGCTAGGACTAACTTAGGCTTAGGCACAGCAGCTACTACAGCGGCTACAGACTATGCCACAGCAGCGCAGGGTGCATTGGCTGCGTCAGCTTTACAATCTAATTCAACTTTAAACGCAAGCAACATGACTACTGGTACGCTTGATGGCGGGACTTACTAAAGGTATATAAACATGGCAACAAAAATTGTAACTAAGAACAGCTCAACCGCTTCAGCAGTTCCAACAGCAAGTGATCTTGTACAGGGTGAACTGGCGGTCAACGTAGCTGACAAGCGTCTATTTACTGAAGATAATGGTGGCGCTATTGTTGAGGTGGGCACTAACCCTAGCACTCTAACAGTCACTGGCGAAATCACAGCCAACGGCGGCATAGCATTAGGCGACAATGACAAGGCTACATTTGGTGCTGGTGATGACCTAGAGATTTACCACGATGGTAGTAACTCTATTATCAAGGACGGCGGCACTGGAAACTTAAACATTCTTGCAGGCCAGTTGCGAATTAAAAACCCAACAGATGCTGAGTCTCTTATTGAAGCAGATGTAAACGGCGCAGTTAGGCTTTACCACGACAACGCAGCCAAACTAGCCACCACCAGCACAGGCATAGACGTTACTGGCACAGCCACGATGGATGGTTTGACTGTTGGAGATGGACACACACTCGGTGATGATGATTTTGATAATTTGTTAATTGAATCATCTTCGGGCGAAGGTATCCGCCTTGTTGATAATCATGCAACAAATTCATTAGCTGTAGAGTCAAATGTTGGTTTTGTTTCCAAAACATTACTAGGTACTAATAGATTTTTTGTAGACCATGCAACAGGAGACATCAGCTTCTACGAGGACACAGGCTCAACGCCTAAGTTGTTCTGGGACGCGTCTGCGGAGTCTTTGGGTATTGGGACTAGTTCGCCATCTTCTTTCGCTGGAGACTGCACACTTGCTCTAAATGACTCTGGAGGGGCAAGGCTGGGACTAAATGGTTCAAGTAGATTCTTTTACATAGGTTGCGATAGCGGGTCAGACCGCTTGGAGATTGGACGTAGGATTAGTAGCAACACGACAGACAGTCCTGATGTTGTTTTAGACGGCTCTGGCAACCTGTTGGTGGGTGCTACTTCTAATGCTATAGGTGATACAGGATTTAAATTTAATTCTACAGGCTTTGCGCGTAGTGAAAGGTCAGGCACTGGCGCTCAAGGTCATATTACTTTTACTAACGGAAACGGTGATGTGGGGAGTATTACAACAAGCGGCTCATCAACATCCTACAACACTTCTTCAGACTATCGCCTTAAAACTGACGCACAGCCAATGACAGGTGCGACAGCGCGTCTTAAAGCATTAAAGCCAGTTAACTTTGAGTGGATTGCTGACGGCACTCGCGTTGATGGCTTCCTAGCGCACGAAGCTCAAGAGGTTGTACCTGAGTGTGTGTCAGGCGAAAAGGATGCGATGCAAGAGCAGGAGTATGAAGTTACTCCAGCAGTCTTAGACGAGGAAGGCAATACAGTAGAAGAAGCTGTGATGGGTGTTAGGTCTGTTCCAGACTATCAAGGCATTGACCAGAGCAAGCTAGTGCCTCTGCTTGTAGCAACTATACAAGAACTAGAAGCGCGTATAACTGAACTGGAGAACAACTAATGGCAGTAACTTGGACAATCTCAACCCTAGAACGCAACACTGATGACGGTGTTGTAGTAGCACATTGGCGAGTTTCAGACGCTGACGGTGAACACACAGGCAGCAGCTATGGCACTTGTGGCTTCACTCCTGACGCAGATGCTGACGGCTACACAGCCTACGCTGACATCACAGAGGCTCAGGTTATCGAGTGGGTAAAGGCTGACGTTGATGCTGACGCTGTAGAGGCAAGCATTGCAGCACAGATTGCAGACAGCAAAGCACCAGCGATTACTGCTGGAGTGCCTTGGTAATGATCGACCCCGTCACGGCCATCAGCATAGCCACTAACGCCTTTGGTACTATCAAGCGCATGGTAGCTGCTGGTCGTGAAGTAGAGGATACACTAGGACAGATAGGGCGCTGGTATGGCGCTGTGAGTGATTTAAATGAATGTCAACGCAGAGCAGAAAACCCGCCCTTGTTTAAGAAGATTGTTGCGTCACAATCTGTTGAGCAAGAAGCAATGCAGGTATATGCTCACCAAAAGAAAATACAACAACAAGAGAAAGAACTTAGAGAACTCCTGATGTACACCTATGGTGCAACAGGCTACAAGGAGTTAGTAGAGTTGCGTAGGAAGATTAAAGAGCAACGAGAGAAGACTATATACGCACAGGAACGCAAGCGTAAGGCAGTATTCTGGAACACTATACAGATCACAGGCATCCTCGTATTAGCCACTGGTTTTTACTTAACAATCTCTTGGATCATAGGACAAGGAAATGGATGAACAAACTAAAGACGTACTAGACATAGCAGCAGGCTCTACAGCATTAATGACAATGATAGCTTGGCTGCCGCCAGTAGCGTCTTTGTTGACGATTGTGTGGCTAGGTATACGCATCTACGAGTCTGACACTGTGCAGAAACTAGTGCATGGTAAGAATCAGCTTGACAAACAAGACTAAATAGTGTATAATATATGAGTATTTTAAATAGTTTAATAGGGCCAGTGACAGGTCTTTTAGATAAATTCATTGAAGATAAAGATAAGAAAAATGCTATCGCCTTTGAATTAGCTACTATGGCTGAGAAGCATGCTCAAGAATTAGCTAAAGGTCAGATAGAGGTTAACAAGACTGAAGCAGCACACAAGAGTTTATTTGTGGCTGGCTGGCGACCCGCTATAGGCTGGATATGTGGACTAGCCTTATTCTATTCTACTATCCTAGCTCCAATACTAGGCATCTGGTTTACTGTCCCACCTGTTGATAGCTCATTACTCACAAGTGTACTAATGGGTATGTTAGGCTTAGGTGCTATGCGTACAGTAGAGAAGACTAAAAACGTACAGAGAGAACGATAATGGGTGGAGGAAGCTGGACTAGAAACAAACGAATTAACGATGCAGTTGCTACTAGAGCAGCTTTGCGTCCTTCTCCGTCTGCTGTGCAAGGTGCTAACATAAGTCCTCTTAGTTCTACAGAATTTAAAATGGTAGACATTACGGACAGTAGTGGTAAAGTAATTGGACAAAGCCGTCAGCCCATTGTTACAGGAGGAAGAGAAGCTAAGTTTTATTCAGAAATGTCTGCGGCTGAGAAAAAAGCAGTAGATGATATAGAATCTGGAAAAGCTCCTTCTTTAAACTTAAATACTTATGGCGGCATAGTGGCTCCTACTTATTCATCAGGTAGGACTTACGATTCTCCTGACCAAGCATTAGCTGGCTTAGGTTCTTTTCTTGGGAATATAGACAAAAGTGTTAAACAAACTGCCTCTAAAATAAACTACAATCAGTTTGATCCAGGTGACTTTGCTAGAGCAGGCTATAGCGGCCCTTCTAGTGTAAGCAACAGAGCAGCGACAGAAGCAACTGCTGAGTACATCACTAAAAATAAAATACCCCCTTCTATAGAAAAGGATGGCCAGACTCTGTATTTAACTACAGGGTTAAGCGAAGATGTTTTAGCTAGAACTTTAGGCGATGACTATAAAGCATCTGGCTCTTACGAGGCTTACGGCCCAGTAGGTACTTACTCAACAGTCTATCAAAAACCAGAAAGTGTTTTATCAAGCATTAACCCTGTTGTTAGAGCAGCCCTTGGTGTAGCTACTGGCGGTCTTTCTGAAGGTTTTATAACAGGCGCTAAAGCAATAAGCGGAGAGACTCTTCATGGTGGAGATTATCTTTCTTTAGCTGTTCCTGCTCTACAAAAATCAGGCATGCTAGTTCCTCCAGAAGCAGGAGCTACAGGCGCAGCAGCGGCTGGTAAAGGCATAGCAAATTTAGGATATGCTGACTCTGTTGGTCTATTAAGCGCAGCAGCTACGGGCGATCCTACGAGCTTTATTGTAGGTAAGTTTGGTAACGAAGCCCTTGACAAAGCATTTAAGGACATCCCTGTAGACTCAGACTTGCTAGGTAGATTCCAAGCTGATGATGTTAAAGCAGGCATGGTTAAGGTCGTTGATAAACTAGCTGGCGGTGCAGACTTTGACACGGCACTTGTTGCTGGCTTAGGTAAGTATGTTACAGAAGGCGGTGGTTTAAACTTAGACGGTGTGGACGTTGACTTAGGTGTTGTTGAAGACATTGCTAGAGCCGCTGTACGTCCTATAGGGCGAATAGGCACAGCCGCAGCTAAGTTTGTTGAAGGCATAGACACTAGCGACTTAGACCCTATTGAAGATGCTATTAGACAAGCAGGTAGAACAACTGAAGATGTTGTTAGAGCAGGTGGTAGAGCCGTAGATCAAGCTGTTATACAGCCTACTAGAGAAGTAGCTAAGGCTTTTGATGATGCTGTGATACAACCTGTAGGCGATGCTTTTTCTGCTGTAGACACTGCTGTTAGACAAGCACTGCCCAGCACTAGCATAGACTTGCCTAGTTTAAATATACCTAACTTCAACCCCAACTTAGGTCAGTTTGGTCTACAGTTTACACAGGTATCAGATACAGGCGAACCAGCAACACAGCCTTCTTCTACACGCACAACAGATGCTTTGTTTGGTGACGAGTTGTTTAAGTTTAAGACACCAATGGAAGGCACACAAGAGCGCCTAGACTACATTGACTTAAACAGTCCTTTTGATCAGTCACAAGAATTAGAATTAGAACTAACATATCCAGATTCTACAGAGGAATCTGATGGCTTTTTTGAAGGCACAATTTACGAGCAACAACCACGGAGCTACAATTTCTAATGACTTACTTACAACTTGTTAATAGCGTATTACGCAGACTGCGGGAGGACGAAGTAACCACTGTTGGTCAGACTTCTTACTCTAAACTTATTGGTGAGTTTGTCAACGATGCTAAACGTACCGTAGAAGACGCTTACGATTGGACTGCTCTGCGTACTACACTGACTGTATCAACCACAACAGACACGTTTAACTATGTGCTGACAGGTTCACAGAACAGGATGAAGCTGTTAGATGTTATTAACGACACCTCAGACTTCTTTATGCAGTACCGCGCTTCACGTTGGATGGATAATGCTTTCTTGATTGAGACACCGCCTATTGGTTCTCCACAGTTCTACAGCTTTAACGGTGTAGACGCTAACGGTGACAATGCTGTTGATGTATACCCTAAGCCTAGCGGAGTGTTTCAGCTACGCTTTAACGTGGTACTCCGTACAGCAGACTTTACAGAAGACGCAGAGAACATGGCTGTACCTTCCTCGCCAGTCATCCAACTAGCTACCGCATTAGGTGCTAGAGAGCGTGGAGAGACTGGAGGCACTAGCGCAGCAGAGTTGTTTGCACTAGCAGATAATACCTTGGCTGACGCTATCGCTATTGATGCGTCACAACATCCTGAAGAAACTATCTGGTATTCGTAAATGGCACAACAATTACAGAACATTACAGTAGCTGCTCCAGGCTTTTTTGGTCTTAACACACAGGACTCTCCCGTAGGCGGTAATCCATCGTTTGCGTCTATTGCAGACAACTGTGTTATTGACCAGCTAGGCCGTATTGGTGCGCGTAAGGGTTGGGAAGCTGTCTCTACTAATGGCTCTTCTGTGCTAGGCAGTAGCCGTGGTATTGAAACCATGTACGAGTTTATTGACACCTCTGGCGATAAGGTTGTACTGTCAGCGGGTAACGCTAAAGTATTCAAAGGCACTTCAACCTTAACAGACATTACTCCTAGTAGCTACACACCTACCGCTAACAACTGGAAAGTAGTAACACTAAACAATCATGTATACATGTTCCAGAGAGACCACGAGCCACTGATAGGCACAGACGAGTCAGGCTCTTTTGTGCTAGAAACTATGTCAGGCCACAGCCACAGCACAGGCACTGCCCCACAGGGTAACGAAGTCTTAGCAGCCTACGGTAAGTTATTTGTAGCTGATGTTACAGGCGATAAGCACACTGTCTACTGGTCTGACACGCTTAACGGCCATGCTTGGACAGGTGGTACGTCAGGCTCGTTAGACGTCACTACTGTATGGCCTACAGGCTTTGACGAGATAGTGGCTCTAGCGGCTCACAATGGCTTCCTAATCATCTTTGGTAAGAAGTCTATACTTGTGTACTCTGGTGCATCCTCTCCTGCCTCTATGACGCTTACAGACACCATAGAAGGTGTTGGCTGTATAGCCCGTGACTCAGTACAGCACACAGGCACTGACATTATATTTTTATCAGACGCTGGTGTACGAAGCTTTGGTAGGACTATACAAGAAAAGTCTATGCCTATGCGCGACATTAGCAAGAATGTACGCACTGACTTAATGAGCTTAGTGACTTTACAGACTAACGCTATCAAGTCTGTGTACAGCTCTGACAATGCTTTCTACTTGTTGACGCTACCAGACAGCAACACTGTGTACTGCTTTGATATGCGAACACCTTTAGAAGATGGTTCTCACCGCGCTACTACCTGGTCTAGTATGTATCCTCTGTCGTTTGCTGTGTTAGAAGATGGTGAGATATACATTGGTATCTCTAGCGGCATAGCAGAGTACAAAGGTTTTATGGACGGTGCTGTTAAGTACGAGTTGAGATATTTTAGCAATGCTATGGACTTTGGCAACACTTCTAACCTGAAGTTCTTGAAGAAGTTTAACTTAACTATCATTGGTGGACAGAACACACCTACTACATTGAACTGGGGCTATGACTACACACAAAGCTACATTAAACAAGCGTTTACATTCGGCTCTAGTAACATTGGTGAGTATGGTGTTTCTGAGTATAACACTACAGCAGAGTACACCTCCTCTATTCTAATCAACACGCCAAAGGTCAATACCAGCGGCAGTGGTGAGGTAGTAACTATTGGTATCGAAGCAGAAGTAAACGGTGCTGCCTTTTCTATTCAAAAAATTGACATACACGCTCTATTAGGGAGACTTATCTAATGTCTGATTATACAAAGACAACTAACTTTGCTACAAAGGATTCTCTTCCTTCTGGTAATGCTGCTAAGATTGTGAGAGGCACAGAGATTGACACTGAATATAACAACATTGCGACAGCAGTGGCTACTAAGTCCAACTCTGCTAGTCCTACTTTTACTGGTACTGTTACAGCCGCTACCGTAAACGTCACAGGCACACTGACGGCTGATACAATTACTGGAGGATCGTACTAATGGTTATGTTAAAAGATCAGATGTTTCGTCGCCAGCCTACAATGTTTGCTGGTGGCACACCTAACCGCATTAACGATCCACGAACTGCTATAGGTGCTGCACAAGGAGGAGGCTTAAACGCCCCTACTCAAACCATTGGTGGTGCTTTTGGTGGTATGTTGCCTCCTGTGTCTATGCCTGTTAATGGAGGTGCTGGTGGTCTTGTATTGCCTAAAAATGTTACAAACGAGATGGTGGACGATTTTAGCAGAAGGCAGATAGAGTTTGACCAAAATAACCTTAATAAGTATGGAGGAGATCGTTTACAAACTTTTAATGCGTTTACACAGGCTAACCCTAATCTTAACCCCTATCTTGTAAACGAGTATCGCAATACGTTAGGCCGTGGTAACGACATGATAGCTTTCGGCAACACAGGCTTTGACACTACACTGCCTACACAGGCTCCTGTAGCTGCTCCTACCACTGTAGGACTTACTGGCATACCTTCTGCACCTAGCTCAGTAGGCGCTGGTGAGGTTGCTTTAGGTGGCGTTCTAGGTGGTCTATTGGGAGGTGGTATAGACTTACAGAATGTTCTAGGCACTGCTGGACAGGCTTATCTAGGTCAAGAAGCTATCTCTGCTCCTTACGAGGTAGGTCGTGCTGGTTTAGAGATGGCAGAGCAGGTAGGACAGCGTGGTGCAGAAACAGCAGCGTTTAGACCCTACACTGTCACTAGTAACCTGGCTCGTATTGGTACAGACCCTTCTGGTGGCTTTACTACACAACTAAGCCCAGAGCAACAGGCTTTACAGAATCAAATCATGGGACAAGCTGGTGGGTTCTTCAGTCAACTACAGGCTGACCCTGCTGCTGTACAGGCTGGCATCTACGAAGACATTAGAGCCACACAGCGACCTGAAGAGGAACGTCAGCGTCTAGCGTTAGAAGAGCGTATGTTGTCACAAGGTCGCTTAGGGCTATCCTCTGCTGCCTATGGCGGTGCATCACCTGAGCTACTGGCTATGGAGACTGCACGACAGGAGGCTATGGCACGGGCTAACGTAGGTGCTAGACAGCAGGCATTGGCTGAACAACAACAAGCTGCTGGTATTGCTGGTGGTTTGTTGGGTGCTGGTTACATGCCACAGCAGCAAGCACTAGATTTACTACAGGCTAGTCAGATTCCTGCTGGGTTTGCTGATATTGGTCGCAGATCAGGCGCTCAGTTCCAACAGCAAGCTGGTTTAGCTGGTATTGAGGCGCTGTTGGAAGGCTCTCAAACTGCTGAGATAAACAGGGGAATACAATTACAGAATCTGCTTAACTCTGTAGCAGGCAGACAAGACCCTACAACTGGTAGCTTTGGTGGTGGTTTATTAGGTAGTATTCTAGGCGGTAGAGAGTCTACTCAAGATATGCTAACACTGCCTACAACAGCTACTGACTCTTTTTTAGGCGGTAGTGACTTCTTAAGCAGTATTTTCTTACCTGAAGTAACTAACCCATACGATACAGGTTCTTTGTTTAGTGGTTATGTTCCACCAGCTATTCCATCACCAGGACAGCAAATAAACTTAGGCAACATACAAGCCCCTGATGACTTTGGTTATCAACTTTAAGGAGACAGAACAATGGCACAACCAACAGATTTAACAGGAATGCTCACAGAAGGCTTGTTTCAGCCTACTCAGCAGGCCATACCGTCTTCCTTTCAAGAAGCCATGATAAGACAAGCACAGTCAGCAGGCACAGGGCTGCGTAGAGGCGTGGGCGCTCTTACTGGTGCTGATACAATGACTAACCCAGAAGCGGCTAGAGTAGCTATGCAGGACTTAGACATTAACAAACCAGCAGACCAGCCTAAGATTCTTGAGGTTGTACGCAAGTATGCTCCAGAAAAAGAAGCTGCTATGGTGGCGCAGTTTGCACAGCAAGGTAGAGTTAGGGCGGTTGAGCAGGCTAAAAACAAGCAGACACTAGATACTAGAAACGCTTTAATTAAAAGGTTGTCTGTTGATAAAAAAAACGAAGACGTTATTCCTTTGATAGAAGCAGGTGCTTTTGATGGTAATTTAAAAGACCTGTTGCCTTTATTGCAAGGCTCTAAAAAAGGCGTGGGGTTAAGTAAGCCGTTTGCTGGTGAGCATAATGGCAATCCTATTATGTTGGCTGTGAAAAGCGAAGAAGGAATGGGCGATATAGTTGTAGATGCTTTGACTCAAAAACCCGCACCCGCAGGTACTACTATCAATAAAAACGGCACATCAGTAGAAGTAAACTTAAATCAAGAAGGACGAAGTGCGTTTATAGAGCAACTAGGCGAAAAAAGAGCAAATAGTCTTATAGATCAATTTGAGGACGCTAAAGCAGCTTCTTTAAAAAGTGACGTAATAGACACTCAATGGAACACAATAAGCCAAGGCGCTGGTATTTTAACAGGAACTGGAGCTGAGATAAAACTAGGAGCAGGAAAGTTATTAAAAGCTGTCGGTTTAATAAGCGGTGAAGGAGAACAATTAATAAGCAATACAGAAACATTTATAGCTAATGCTGGTAATCTTGTTGCTGAAGTTATTAAAGCGTTTGGTGCTGGTACTGGTCTTTCTGATGCTGATAGGGAGTTTGCTAAAGGAATTGTAGGCGGTACAATAACTCTTGATGGTGAGTCTTTAAAGAGACTTATTAAGTTACAGGCTAGAGCAACCAGAAAAAAGATACAAGAACATAATAAACAAATAGCTCAATTAGGCGAGGGAGTAGCTCAATTTGGAATGACTGTGGATGTTCCTGAATTTGCTTGGGCTTATGATCAACAGCCTACAGTAGATAATGAAATTCAAGACCTTATTGATCTTTACACACCAAAAACAGGAGCGTCTAGATAATGGCTGAATTAGACCCTTTGTATGCTTCTCGTAAAGCGGCAGATGCTTTAAAGGCAGCACACGCGGCTGGTGATACTGAAAACGCTAAAAAACTTGCTAATTATCTTAAAAACTACAACGCTGCGTCTGTTGTTGAAACACCTGTGCCTACAGGAAGACAAGCTGACTATCCTGAAACCTACGCAGGTCAGTTAGGAGCTATTCCTAGTCTTATTCCTGAGATGATTGAGAGTTTTAGTGAAAGATTAAGTAAAAGAGCGCAAGAGAGTATACCAACAGTTGAAGAGCAAATGAAAGACCCTTTGTATGCTTCTCGTAAGTTTAGCCTGCCTTCTCTCGCTGTAGGAGCAACTGTAGATGTCATAGCGGAAGGAGTAGGAGGCGCTGTTAAAGGAATTGGTTTACTCATTCCTGACGAAATAGAAGACCCAGTTAAAGAGGTTTTTTCAAAAAATGTCAATAGATTGTTAAACACAGAATTAGGGGCAAAAGCTGTACAAGCATTTCAAGGAGGGGCTGATTCGTATGCCCAGTTTAAAAAAGACAATCCGTTAGACGCTAGAGATATAGAAACTGTAATAAACACAACTCTATTGTTTGCTCCTACGCCTAAAGCATCTCCAGTATCAGGTTCTTTTTCTAGGCTAGGCGAGTTATCTGCTAAATCAGGCGAAAAAAGCGTTATAAAAAGCAAAGAAAGATTTGTCAACGATTTAATAAAACCAGTAGAAACTCAAAAAACAAGAGAGGCTGAGTTACCTTTAACAGAAATTAGTCCTGTGTTACAAACAGCTACTGTGCGTCAAACAGCAGACGAGATTGCTACTGCTAAGTTAGTGAAGAGTATTCCTGATGTCGGATATAGCAAAACTTTAAAAGCAAATTACAACAATATCAGAACTGATATAGGAAAAAGAGCGAACAAGTTAGTTCAAGATTTAACTACTTACGAAGTTAATAGGATGAAAGCTACTGGAGCAAAAACACGCCTGGAAAAGTCAGAGGTTACAGACAGACTCGTAACTGACATGACCGACTTAATAAACACAAACCCTTTAATACGAGGCCAAGAGTCTCTGCAAAAAACTGCTGAAGCATTGCTAACAAAAACTTTAGAACTTTTAGAAGGCAAGCCTCTCACTCCTGCTAATTTAATAAAAACTAGGCAAGAATTAGACGATTATATTTTAAAAAGCAAAGGAACTGTTTTTAATCAAGTAGATGAAAATGCTTTGAGCATTCCTTTTAGGACTCTCAGGAAAACGCTTAATAATATAGTAGACGAAAAAGTACCGAGTGCTAAAGTTAAGGAGTCTTTGAGGGAGCAGTCTTTACTGTATCAAGCCCTAGATAACATAGCCCCTAAAGCAGCGGACGAGAAAAAAACCATACTAGGCCGAGCTATGCAAAACGTACAAAAAACTTTGCCTTATCAAGACCAAAGAGACATTTGGCTGTTAGCCGCTGCGGGTGGAACTGGTTATAATTTCCCTCAGTTAATACCTTTGATGGCAGGTGGTTTAGTATTAACAGGAGCAGCTAAACAGTTAAGAGGTTCTGGTGCTTACGGACAGACAAAAAGAGGAGTAGGGGTTTTGCTAAAAGGAATTGACAAAGCAATTAAAAAATCTGAAAACTCTGCGATGATTAAACAGCTACGCGCTGATAGAATATACATAGCAGATATGCTGAAAAATTTAGAAACAGTTAAACAAGAAGAAGAAGGTGTGCCAGAGTTATTAGCTAGACCATAACAAAAAAGCCCTGTGCAGTCATCTACACAGGGCTTTTTAGTACCTACAACATCTACACTATCTCACACGCACCACCTACACAGGCTAACTCTTGACTCCCTGTTGTGTTATCTTCCTGCTCAAAGTTACCTAAGTCTTCCCAATTAACCCCAACAGGCATAGCCGCTAGTAACTCCTCGTACTTCTCAGCGTCTATCTCTTCATACGGAGCTTGCTGATATACATGATCACTATAAGGCAACAGACTAATCCCACTACACAGATCAAAGTTTTCCCATATCCACTGTGCTACTTGCAGGAATTCACTATCTGTATAATATACAGTGATGCTTGGTTTATGCTCGCACCAATGATTCTGATAAGCCTTCCAAAGCTGTAGCTGCTGCATAGCCCCTACCTGCTTAACCGTGGTACACTTTTCTGGTGACTGCACAGGGAAGCTAAACACTGCTGATGTAGGCGACATCACATCCTGCTCTACTGGGAATCCTGCTGACTCCATAAAGACTGCAAGCGGGTCTTTTTTGTCGCTACGAACTCTGCGAATGTAATGCTTAGAGAAGCGAGGATGGATACCACTAGCAGAATCGACAAGCTGAGATACAGTACCGCTAGGCTTAACGCATGTAATAGCAGCAGACTGGTTAATGCCAAGCTTTGCAGCCCACTTTTCGTTAGTCTTAACAGCAACATCGCGTATTTGTTCAAGCCACTTCTCCAGGTCTGGGGAGTCACCTTTACTCAGCAGGTAGTGATCCATTATACCTGTCATGCTCACGCCCAATAGCGCCTCTTCTTCCGTGTTCTTCTTCCAGCAGTTACGCAGGTAACGGAAGTCTGTCAGTGTAGCCTGTAACGTGCCAATGATGGCTGCTACTTCTGCTTTCTTCTTTAGCGTGTCTAGGTCGTCTTCAGGACGCACTACAATCTCTGACAGGTTACAGAACTGGTTACTACGCAGTATAATCTCAGAGCATGGGTTAGTACCAAAGTCCTGCTCACTGTCACGCCTGCCGTTACGCGCTGCAATCTTCTGCGCTGCTACACGGCTAAAGATACCACGCTCACCCGCCTTGCTCTCGTACATGCACTGCATCTCTGACAGGAATGACTCAAAGTCTGGCTTCTCAGTGTACGCTACGCTGTTGTTAGCAAGCCTACGATGCCCTTCGTGTCGCCACCAGTCTCCTGACTTAGCCTTAGCCATACGCGGATCAGAGAGGTTAGAGAGGCTAATCAGTGCAGACCTACGCACACCACCGACCACTACAATGTCAGCTATCTTACATACAACATCGTGACACTCAATAGAGGTTAGCTTGCGTCCTGCTGCCTTCTGGAATATCTCTACGCAGAAGTTAAACAGATCAATCAAAGGCTCTGGCCCTGACGCACGACCACCAAAGGTTTTCAGTCTAGCCCCTGCTGGACGTATGCGGCTCATGTCCCACTGCGGTATCTTACCAGCGTACAGCATAGCAATTAACTCACGGAACGCTGATGCCCAACCAATCTTGCTGTCACTAACAACAATAACGGTGTCTGTCTTGTGGAAAGTCTCTGCAACCTCTGGCAGCTTGTTAATGAAGTTACGCTCAACGCTGAAGCCTACGCCTGTGCCGCACATAAGAACATACATCAACTCGTCAAAGCTGCGCGGTGAGTCAATGTGCAGATAGCTACAGTTAAAGCCTGCTACGTTGTCCTTAGCCAGTGCTTCACCTGCTGTCATCATACAGCGCATTGAAGGCATCACATCCTGGTGCATGATAGCTTCTTTGAGTAGGTCGTAGTCTTTGCCTTTTAGCTGCTTACGGTCTTTAAAGAAGTCTACATAGCGTGTTACCGTCTCTTCCCATGTCTCTCGTCTGCTCTCCTCTGGTAGCCATCGTGCGTACCTGCTCTTGTGTATAAACTGCTGATACTGATCCATTAGTTGTTCTCCTCTGCTACCATGTCTGTTAGTTTGTTTAAGTACCAACCAGCCTTCTCTAAATCCTCTACCTGCTTGCCTTTGTAATCATAGCGCCACAGATACTTAATGCAGTTGCCCTTGAGGTAGCCTTTGAATGCAACACTGGACATGGACTCCTCTATTGCATCAATGCACTCTATGTTGCCTGTGTTGTAATGGTCTGGGTTGTTTACTACATCTTCCACTGCTTCTTCCTCTGCCATGGTCGCCCAAGGCTCTAGTCCTGTTTTCTCTGCTACTTTTCCGTACTTCTGGGTTGCCTTGTCCCACATATCAGGTGTTGCGTCATTGAGTCTCATGTTTAAAATCCTCTGATAGTTCTTCTAATCTGTCGTTGATGCGGTCACTAAACTTGTTGACTAACTCTTCTGAGCTTATGTCTAATATCTCTATTAGTGTTAGTTCGTCTAGCTGCGACATCTTCTCCAATAGTTCATAGTATGTTAGAGGCATCCTAGTCTCCGTATTTCTCTCGCAAGTAGTTTATACTGACTGGCATCTCGTCACAACCACCGTCTTTAACTTCGTTGAGCATCCATATACCTGACCAGCTTCCGTTGGTCTGTGGTGTTAGATAGTCTTCGTCGTGTTGGTAGAAGATACCAGCGAATAAGCCTAGCATGTTAGTGCCATCTGCCTTACGCGCAAAAGCAACATCCCTGTCTTGAACATGTCCCATCACACACGACATATACTTCTTCTGTAGCATCAGCTTTGCACTGCTGACTGGTCTGCCCATCACACCGCTGGTGAAGTAGTGAGAGTAGGCGATATCGTCAATGATAACAGGCTCTAAGAAGTCATACACTTCCCAGCCCATCTCTTCCAGCTTCAGGTCTTTAAAGCCAATTAGACCGTCTAGCTTAGGGTCTGCATTGACTGCTCTTTCAATGCGGTATTCGTGATTACCTAGAGTGAACACCATGCGAGGATTCCAGCGTTTGTCTTTGTTGCGTATAAGACGCTGCTGCTCTTGTCTGATAGGTTCTAGGAAGGCTTCCATGCCTTGTATACCTGCTTCGATGTCGTTGCTGTAGCGTCTGCCCTCAAAGTTACGAGTGCCGCTATCGTAGCTGCTCAGGGCTGGCATGTCCCAATGGTCTCCGATATGTACTATAACGTCAGGCTTCTTATCTACAGCATACTGTCCAGCCCATCGTAGATGCTCGATAGGATTTCCAGGTTTTACTTGTGTGTCTGGTATAACTAGATGCTTAGTCATTGTCATCTCCGTGATTGGCAAAGCTGCCGTGTAGTTCTTTTCTGGCTGCTCGTAATACTTTGTCTGCTTCTTCTGGTGTGTTGTGGTAGCCTAAAAACACAAGTTTATTCTCTAAATGAATACGAGCGCTCCATTTTCTATCTCTCGCAAACCACGATACGCCTTTATATCCGCTTTTGTTGTTACTGTTGATCTTTCTGTTGTGTTGATTCTGTCCTGCTGACACAGCTCTTAGATTCTCAATACGGTTGTCTGATCGGTTGTTGTTTATGTGGTCTAATGTTCTAGGCAAATAACCTTTATGCATTAAATAAACAAGTCTATGTGCTTTATATGCTTTGTAATTTACGGTTATTACTCTATAACCTTCTGAGTTCGTTGTACCTGCAATACTTCCTTTTCTTGTTCCTCGCTTTTGAATTTTCCAGATCAAATTACCAGTTTCTTTGTCGTACTCAAACAAATGATTTAATAAGTCTACAGTTAAATCTCTCATTTCTTACGCCTCTTGCGTTCTGCATTAGTCTTAGCAGTGTGACACTTGTGACACAGTACCTGATACCCTTCAGCTTCGATGAACATCCTCTCAATGTAGGTGTTCCAATCTATAAAGCCTACTGCTGGGTCTACTACTGGGTCTATATGGTCTACTGCTGCGTTGTTGCGTCTACGCTTCTTTCCTTCTAGCGGTGGTAGAGTAGCTGGGGAGCCTTTGCCACACTTGGCACACTTGTAAACTCCTCTAGCTACTCTAGCCGCTGACTTGACATCGTGCTTTACACCCCACTTAGCGTGAGCCTGTCGGAGTGCAGAGACGATAAAGGAACGAAAACGTGCTTCTGTCCATCTTCCGTTATTCCTTGGTTTCATTGAAGCTCCATATCTCACCTTCGTAGCGCCTTAGCCAGAGCATCCTACCATTCTCTATCACTCTGGCCTCGTCACCATCGTACATCTCTACACACTTGTCGTAGAGTTCCTGCTCAGTAACGCAGTCCTTTAATATCTTCTCTGACTTCTTCTCGCCAATACCGTGGATACCAATGATGTTGTCAATCCTGTCACCCATCAGTATCTGGCGGTAGAAAAAGCGTAAGCCTTCCTCTGGCTTAACATAGTATTTGCGTTGTTTAACAAAGTTATAATGCCAACCTGGAATCTGGTCAAAGTCCTTGTCTAAAGAGACCATGATGGCTTTATCACCGTGTGTGGTTCCTGCTATAGCTATGGCATCGTCTGCCTCTTCTCCTTCAGTAACTACAGCAGCCCACTTGTCGATAAGGTGTTGACGCAGTGCTTGGATGTGTACTGGCTTTTCCTTATCCTTGCGGTTTCCTTTGTACTCAGCAGTGACGGCATATTCCTTGCGGAAGTTTCCTTTGCCAGTGAGATACAGAACATAGTAGTCTGTTTCCTCGTCTACGTTGAGTTGCAACAGGATGTCGGAGATAAAGCCGTCGATGGTGCTAACGGCTGTCTTCTCTGATTCATCGTTACATGACCAACCTATGCGATAGACTAGAATGTCTGCATCAATTAAGATCACAATGCTTCGCCCAAGTCCACATCAGTAGTCTCAGCGTTGCCGCCATAGGGGATTAGGTCAGTGACCACTAGCTTCAACAGTGAAGGGCTACGTCCTGCCTGACCTGCTGGAGATTTCCAGTCATAGTAGCCTACTACTGCCTTGGCTTTAGAGCCGTTGCCTACTAGGATGCCTTTGATCTCGTCGCCGTCAGTGTCGTAGATGCGGATAGGGTGGTTAGACTTAGCAGTGATGAAGTTTCCTTGTCCGTCTTTTTGTCTTACGTTCAAGCCCATCATCTCCAGAGCCTCTGTTGCTGCTTTGGATAGGTTAGCTAGGTCTACTTGGTACTTACCTGACATGCGGTTTACTTCAGTCAGGCTAGACCACATCATATCTGCTGCTATTGTTACTGGTTTTGCTTCGCTCATACTAATTGCCTCTTTGGTTGTTTTAGATCACAACTGATCTACATATATTATACCACGAATGGTACGGATTTGTCAATGCGTCTCTGCCCAGTTATTTCCTACATTGTATTCAGCATCAAGAGGGCAGCGCAGGTCTAACACATCTCCTGCATTCCTGATGGCTCGTACTGCTGCTTTGCCTACTACATCAGCAAAATTCTCTGGTACTTCTATCTGAAATTCATCATGCACATTAGCCACTAGCTTGTGTGGAATGTCGTATTGGTTAAGTGACTCTGACAACAACACCAGAGCCTGCTTCATCACAACAGCACCAGCACCTTGCAATAGCGTGTTTAGTGCAGCGTGTTCGCTCCTGACTCGTAAGCGTCTGCCGTCCAGACCAGGTAGTGTGCCGCCTGCTGAGTGTGTTGCTACCTTCTCTCGTAACTTCGCCAGTGCTGGTGTGTTGCGTAGGAACGAGTCTATAAGCTGCTGACCCTCTCTGTAGCCACCGCCTACTATCTGACCTATCTTGGCTGCACCAGCGCCATACAAGAAAGCGTAGATGAATGTCTTGGCTTGGTTACGATCTGTAAGCCCTGCTGCTTTCATGTTAGCTGTGTGGATGTCACCGCTTAGTATTTCGTTGGTGTATCTCTCGTCGCGCATGTAGTGTGCAAGCATACGCAGTTCTAAGCCACTGGCATCACAGCCTATTAGTTTATGTCCTTCAGGCACACACCAGAATGATCTACACTCTCTGCCATACGGTGCAGACACTGATGGCACTTGTGCTAGGTTAGGGCTGTGGTGCGTCATACGGCCTGTTACAGCACCGTTGGTGATAACTCTGCCGTGTACCCTACCATCTTTCTCATGGGTTAGCCAAGAGTCTATCTGTGCTGCTCTCTTCTGCAACATCAGGTACTCGTATATCGTCTTAGCCTCTGGTACGTCAATGCCTTCTAACACCTTCTCATTGACGATGATAGCGCCCTTCTCAGTCTGTAGCTTAAACTTAACGCCTACACCTTCCAGCCTCTCTGCAATCTGCTTACGAGAGCCTACGTTAAACTCTGTCACCTTGTCCTTCAGTCGCTTCCCCGTCTTCTCGCTCCAGCGTTCCTCCACTATTGGTGGAAACACTTTCTGTAGCTGTTCCGTTATCTGTCGCATCTTGTGGGTTATGTCCTGCCACAGCAAAGTTGCTTGCTCTACGTCTAGCATAAAGCCGTTGCGCTCCTGCTGTGCCGTAATGATAGCGACCTTCTCTTCTAAATCTACGCATTGTTGTGAAAACCCCTCACGCTTCAGTGTGTCAGTTAAGTGCTTGTACAGTCTAGTAGTTAGTGCAACATCCTGCCTGCAATACTCCACCATCTCGTCAGACAGTCCACCATCGTAGTCGTGGAAGTCTATCTTGTGGTCGCCAAAGCGTTTGCCCCAAGAGTCTAGGCTGTGGCCTCCTTCCAGTGATGGGTTGTATAGACGCGACATCACCAATGTGTCACGCTGCTTTGGTGTTGGTATGTGCAGGTTCCACTGCTTCAGCAGCACTGGCGCATCAAAGCCTACAATGTTGTGGCCTATAACGCCTGATGCCTGACTAATCAGAGGCGCTAGAGTCATAGCACTATAATGCTCTAGCATCTCTCCAGTCTCTACGTCCTGAGTTACCACTACCCAGATATTGTCGTGGCTGGTGTTTGTTTCTATATCCAGCGTAATCAACATAGTATTGCCTCGTTGCGTTGTCTGTGTTGCTGTGTCTGTCATACGGGTTAGTATAGGCTGTCTGTGCCTTGCTCTCTTGCTGTTCAGCTATCCAGCTTCCAATCTTGCTCATATTCTTGACTCTCCATTACTGTGTCTGATTCTGACCGTAAGTCTTCGCGGTCAATGGTATCTATATCGTCAGTGTAAAAGTAGCAATCATTGCACATATCTAAGTATTCTCCGCTGATTGCAGATTTCCTGGTGGACTCAAAGTCCGATAAAGCCTTGTTACACGCTACGCATCTCATTACAGTCCCTCTTCTCTAATTTCTGTCATTCTACCTGTTGTCTGGTCGAATAGCAAGCCACCTGCCTTACCTGTAGTGCCACAAAAGCGGTTCTTCAGTACCCTGACATAGGTGGTGTTTCTCTCTGTAGGATCGTCAGCCTGACCGTTCCTCTCCAGCCCTATCACCATGTCTGATAGCTGTGCAATGGATGCAGAGCCTCTGAGTTGTGAAAGACTACTAGCAGCGCCTTCCTCGTGGCCTTTGCCGTCTGGTCGCTTTAGATGGCTAACCATAAACAATGTTATGCCTGTCTCTTGCACTAACATTCTCAGCTTGGTGCAGATTTCATCCAGAGCCTTGCGCTCGTCACCATTGCTCTGCGCTGACACAACAATGCTAACGTGGTCGAGGAACAAAAACTTAGTGTCTAGCGCCTTAGCCATGTAGCGACAACGTGCAATAATGTTATCAACACTGGTGCTGCCGAAATGGTCGAACAGGTAGAGTCTGTTAGTGCCCATGGTAGTCTCAAACGCTTCCCATCGCTCCTCCTCTGTACTCTCTACGTCTGGTAGGTGCAATGGCTTGTTAGCTGCTAGAGACATTAGCGACAATGCAGTCTTTCGTGCATTCTCCTCCAGAAACAGCAGACCAATGTTCTCCTCAGAATGCTTGAGAATATGCCACACAATCTCTCTGACAAACTGTGACTTGCCAAGTCCAGAGCCAGCGGTGATGGTGACTAACTCAGCCTCTCTGATGCCGTAGGTTAGCTTGTTTAAACTCTCCCACGGGTACATCACAGCAGACTTCTCCACTGGTCTGTTTACCTCGTCCCAGAGACTAGCGCCATTGATGATGCCATCTGGTACAAACTTCTCTGCTGCCCAGAACGCTGCTGTAAACTCTCTAACATCATTGGCCTTCAGATAGTCACAGGCATCCTTGTGGCCGTTGGTATGCTTCACAATGGCTGACTTGCCGCCAAACAGCTCTGCAACCTCTCGCGCTGCCTTTGTTCCTGCCTCATCTGCATCAAAGCATATAACTATCGCCTCAAAGCTATCCAGATACTCGTAGGCAGCCTTGCAGTCTTTCAGCGCACCGCCAGCACCATTCCTGACACTGACACACGGGTACTTACTGCCTTGCATCTGGTATGCCGCTGCTGCGTCAAACTCACCCTCACAGATGGTGATGTACTTCCCACCGCCATTGAATAGCTGCTGACCAAACAAGCCAGTGCCTGCCCAGTTGCCAACATTGTAGAAGTTTTTGTCTGGCAGTCTGATCTTGGCTGCTATGGGTACATTAGCGTCTGCTGGGTCATGGTAGGAGAAATAGGTTCTGTCTGCCTGATCCAAGATACCATAGGTTTTAGCTGTCGCTGTCGTTAAACCTCTATCGACAATGGCTTGGTAGTTTCCTGTTGTTAGTGTTCTCTCTACTGCACTAAAGTCTGGTTTAGCCTTCGGCTCAGTAGACACTGGCACAGAGATATCCCAAGTCTCCTCGCTGACTTGGCTGCTGGGCGTGTATTTGTGACAACTGTGACAGAATGTGCTGCCGTTGTCGTTAATCTGTAGCGCATCGCTACTGCCACAGTCTGGACATGGTTGGTGTATTTTAGCCACTATTCTATCTCCTCATAAACTCTGCCATAGCTGATTAGCATAAAGGGCAGCATTAATAACACACCCTCAAATGGCATTGTGTAAGTCTCCTCAGTGTCTTTGTTAAAACACCACACTGGTCGGCTGTCGGAAAATTCCAGGAAAATACCGCAACCATTAATCAGTTCTATGTTCAAACTTCTGTTAAATAAAATCATTGTTCTTTATCTCCTTTGTGAAAAATCATATCGTACTCTGCACTCTCAGCGATAAATCTAACAATCACTGCTGGGTGGACTTTGTAGAAGTTAGCGGCCTCTTGCAAGCTAAACACACCATTGCTAATGTCTGCTGCCGCCTTAAACACTGCCTGAACCTCTGGATCCATTGTGCCATTCAACATATACTCTTTAAAAATCATAACGCCCTCCGTAACCATTGTGCTGATTTAGCTTCTGCCTCTGTCTCGAACACAGGCCATATAACATGTACTCTCTTGCGGCTGATAAAATGCTCGTCTGTCACTGTATCGCCAGTGCCTACCCTGTTGCGTAGTGTTGATGGCGAAAAATTAACCAATTTGGCTAACTCGTTCATAGTATACAGTTTACCTGCTACAAGTCTACTGTCTGTTGTTCCATTGCGAAAATATCTTATTTTACGTCCCATCTTTAAAACCTCTTAAATTTATGATAAAATATTACTCTATAGTTCGTTAAAGCCCTTTAAAATAATAATAATTACTTACTAAAAAGCTTTCTATAACCTTCAACAATCTCTTCAACTCTCTTTTGTTGCTCTGCTGCTTGCTTTCGCGCCTCTGCTATCACCCAAGGAGACTCTGGAGTCTCTATAGTCTTTATAGGCGCTTCTCCGTCATAGTCACCGCGCATCAGATAGTCGTTAAAGTCGCTAATATAGCTTAGTTTATCCTCTGTTCCGTCTGGTTCCTTATCCCACTGGTCTGTCACTCTACAGGGCATTTTCATTGCATAGCCTCCCAATCAGCAGCGGTGAAACCTGTCATAATAAACTCTCTTTCATCTCTTGTTAGCAATGGCATGGCCTCTTGAATTAGCATACCTCTCTCCCATTGCGCTATTTGTAACTCCGTTACATCAATATCCATTGTGTTAAGCATGCCCGTTAAAGGGCTAGTTTTAGTGATTATCATTGTTAAAGCCTCTCTCTAATTGGTTAATAATTACTCTGTCTTTTATGGCCTCTACGACCCTTGCACTGGCACGATAGGGCATTGACTTGATAATGTCAACAAACTCTGCCAGCGCCTCTGTACGGGCGTTATTGTCCTCAATATCTGTAAAATCTAAACCCTCTCTCATGCGTCACCTTCCTTTTTAATTCCTGCGCTATATAGCAAATCCTCTGCAAAATCACACAATTCTAGCCATTCCTCTGATGTAAAATCCTCTATTCCTTCTCCGTGATACCTCTCTCCAATACTCTCTGCCATTTCTGTATAAGTCTCTACCCATTGTGGGGCTGTTAAAATAATCATGGTTCTGCCTCTCTCTATTGGTTAAAAATAGGGCTTCCATGCCATTGATTTATTTTATCGGGTAGCTTCGTAATCAGCGTCCCAAGCCTCTCCTACTGCATTTGCTGAATAGTCTCCGATCCTCTCGTCGCCATCATTCCAATTATTAACCACAAACCATGCTTCGTAACGCTTCCCAGCTTCTCTGTTAGCGTCTTTATAGAGCATAATATGCGCTGTATCGCAGGCTTCGGAAGCCTCCTTAGCTGGTTTATATTTACTGCCTTTATAATCTACCTCTACGCCATCGCCCCAAACTTCCAGAGTGTAGCCTTTGTTTATTGCCCATTTTATCAAGTGTAAGTGTGCCTGTTGCATTGTCTTTATACCTCTATTGGTTAAATGTTCCGCAGCATTTGACAACATTCTCCCCAATGGTTCAACTTCCCCAGTGCTATAATGTGACCAGAACCAGGATTTGGGTCACGCTTTAGACTCTGCTTTCTCTCTCTGCTGCCTCTCTGCTGCCTCTCTGCTTTCTCTCTCTGCTGCCTCTCTGCTGCCTCTCTGCTGCCTCTCTGCTGTCTCTCTATCGTCTCTCTATCGTCTCTCTATCGTCTCTCTATCGTCTCTCTATCGTCTCTCTGTTGTCTCTCTGTTGTCTCTCTGTTGTCTCTCCATTACGGGAAACAGGTTAAACAATCGCCAGCAAACAGAGCCAAAAATATAAGTAGTGAAACAGGGGTTAAAACAATGGCTCAGAATAGCCATAGCAGCGCCTGGATTGCGTTCTAACAGGTTTTAGCGGGCTATTTGATTGCTGGTAAAGGTTTAGCTATTTGAGGCGCTTAAACAGGCTTATATTGGCTCGCTGTTTTTCAGCATATCATAGGCAAAAAAAACCCTAGCTGTAACACTAGGGCAAAAGGTTGCTACTACTAAGGGAATTAATTTTCTTCATTGTCTTTTTTAATCTGTTTTAAACAACCGTCACAAATTTTATGGTCGCCGATGTAATTAATGTTTGAGTAATACAGCCCATCGTTTTTTGATTGACCGCAATTGTCGCACTCTGTTTTATATGGCTCTGTTATCATTGTGTAGCCCTCTCAATTGCTGGATAGTCTCGACGCAATCGCGCCCAATGGTCTAGTCTTTCGCGCTCTTTGCGCTCTTGCTCTTGCTTCTCGTCGGCTCTATAGACTGCCGCCGCCGTTGGGTTTAGGTTTGCTGTCTTAAAGTAACTCATTAGCTATGCTCCCATCAAAATTGTCTTTAGTTGCTTTACAGTCTTACCAGTTATTACTGATAACTCTGCTAGTGTGATATTACTACCGTCATAATATGCTTTTATATCATCATTAGTCATTGTATACATGTTTCAGCCTCCTATCGCTATTATGTCTTTAAACTGCTTTAAATTGGCACTAGTAACAAAAAAACTATTGCTTTGTGCATCATCATAGGCACGTTGTTTTTTATTGCTGCCTTTACGCGTCAATGCACCAATAACTTTACCGTCTAAATGGCGCAAATCAGTCTTATCAAAATTAGCTAGACTGTCTGGTATTGTCAAACTATCACTTGCAATTAGCTTTGTATTAAATGCCACTGCTATGCGGTGGCCCGCTGTTACTGCTTTACTCAACGCCGCTCTGCTTTGCTTACTGTACATACTACCAGAAAATGTTAAATCATAGTTTGCAAGCGTATTTTTACGGACGCGCGATAATTCCTTTGTATAATCATAAAACTGGCTATTTGGTCGCGCTTTGTAGATATCGCTAAAATCTAGATCACTAGTACCATTTAATCGGAATAATGCTGGCAATTGATTAGGCTTTGCCGCTTTGCGTTCTGCTTTATCTATTTCTGCTAATATTTTAGACTTGAAATAGTCTGGTCTTAATAGCATTAATATGGTGCGCTTTGTGGCCGCATTCTGGCCAGTACTCATACCCAATTGGCCAGAATCTATTAAGCATGGTTCCTTGCAACCTGCTTTAGCGGCAAACGAGCATAGCGTTTTTACTGCTACTTTATCAGCGGGTTGTAGATATATTACATAGCTATCGTATTTGTCTGACCCCTTTTCCAGCTTTGTACTGCTACCGAAAAATTGCATGGGTTTATTGAGATAGTCAATATTAGCTATGGCCCATTGTTTGGCTTTGTTGTTAATTAGATCGCTTACTGTTATTTGGTATTTTGTAATAATCATTTTAAAAACTCCAAGTAGATAGTGGATTTGCTAGTATCCAGAAAAACCCTGTATACAGCAAGTAATTAATGGCTGCTATGGTAGACCAGCCCACAGCAGCGGCCAGAAAGTCTAATCGCGCTGCGCGTTTCTGTTGTTTGAGGGCTGCGTTATTCACTGTCATATATCCCAATGACAGCAGCATTTATCCATTCAAAATATAATCCATGCTTTTTCAGTAAGTTGTTTAGATCATCTGACCCATCATACCAGTCATAGTAATCAGCCCAATAGACAGACGAGTCATCTGAGAGATTTGAAAAAGACTCAGGCATTTCTTCTACTGATATCTCGAAGTGTGCATTAGTAGACCAGTTATTGATCATTAAAGTTAAGCCTTCTTTTTCCAATACTGTATATGCTTTTCTGGCGTTTCTTTTCATGTCTGTATTCCTGGTCTATGAGTAGTTATGGTCGATAATGGCGTTATATGCTTGTTTCTTAGTTTTGTAAGCGCCTTCGCGGAAGGACTCCTTACCAGTTACTTCGCTAAGAACCTGCCAGCCGTTCCCTGTGTCGGTAACAATATACCCGACACGTTCACAGAGTCGCACAAGGTAAGAGCCTGTATCTAGTCTTTTTGATTTGAACATTGTCTGTATTCCTATTAGTAGTGTGTTGTAGTAAGTTTATGCGGTAACACTGTCGCCAATGTTACCTGATAAACTAACTTACTCTGCCCAATACTGTTGGTATTCGTGGCCTTCGCCATAATCGTCTGAAACGTGTTTATTTATACAGTCTAAGAAATAACAGGCGATTCTTTCAAAATATTCGTCGCCATCATAGGAGTCTTGCCTAGCGTCATACTCTGCTATTTCTAAACCTAAGAAATAGTAATCATGGCATATATATGTTGGCGGGAACATATCAGAACCAACATAGCCGCTCAACGCTTTAAATAATGCTTTATGCTCTGCGCCTTCGCCCCACAGGGCGTCATACATTCTGTCTTTAGTCCATGATCTAGGGTTGTAATTTGCCATCTTATTTCCTCTAGTTGTAGTAGTGGTTGGCGCTTTATTCCCGCGCTGCTCTAACTGAGCATTACTTAGTCAACAGGGTTCCAGATAAGTTCAATATTATTTTAATTATTTTTAAATTAATTTTATAGCTACCTTTTATTAACGCGCGTGCGTGCGAATAACATACAAGCTATTACATAGTCAACTACATAGTGTGACCGCATTGGCTATCCTGGTCATGGTAGTGCTGAGTAGTCTATGTAGTACCCACTAGCATACTCACTCACTAACTGTCCAGAAACTACAGTGACCAGATCAGCCTATGCAGTCACGCCCCAGCCTGTGGATAACCTGTGGATGACTATCCAGGCTCTGCTGGTCACTTTCTAGCCTTGACAATTGCTGTAGCCTGTGCTGGAGAGGGACGGGGGAGGGGGCTGGCGGCGCAGGATTGTTACTGTACCCGCCCAGATACAAAAAAGAGGTAAAATAGGCTATTAAAACAAGGGTGCTTATAGCTATAGGCTATATAGGCTAAGTAGCTGATAATAAAGGAATAAAAAAGCCACTGCGGAGACGCTGTTATTAACCAGAATCCGCCTATAAAGGAACTGTGGTGTGTTAACCTAGTAACTATTATAACAATAACAGTAAATAATGCTTGACTTCTGCTCAGAAATATGCTATACTAGCTATATAGTTCATTAAAGAGTGTTTAAGTTGTTAATGTTATATAGCTTTAACGCTTTAAAGCAACAGAGCGTTAAAGCTTTAAAGCATTATAGACGTTAAAGAGGAATTTAAGATCAAATAATTATTATTCTTAGCCTTACAATGTCTTTAATGCTTTAAAGCTTTAAAGTCTCTAGTGCTTTAAAGCAATAAAGCGTTAGCGACTATACAGTCTACATAGTATCTCTATAGAGGCAATTCTATGACTGAGAAGAAGAAGATAGGAAGACCTAAGAAGGCGAAGGTGCAGAGTGTTACCAAGGGACAGCGCAGAGGCGTTGGTAGACCTAAAGGTGATGCAGCCATCATCAACGAGTATAAAGCAAGAATGTTAGCATCGCCTAAGAGTAAGAAGGTGTTAGATTGTATAATGAATGCTGCGTTAGACGATGAGCATAAGAACCAGGCAGCGGCTTGGAAGATTTGTATGGATAGGTTATTACCTGTCAGTTATTTTGAAAAGGATAAGGCTAGTGGCGGCAAAAGCGCCATTAACATCTCCATTACTGGCGTTGGTGGCGAGACCACCGTCATAAGCGGTAATGAAGAACCCATAGAAGGGGAATACACAGATGTATAACATCAATGAAGACTTAGACTATTTTACTAGGGAAGAGTTTGCTTGTCAGTACACTGGCGAGAATGAGATTAGTGACAGGCTGTTGCTGAAGTTGGATTTGTTACGCGCACGTTGTGGGTTCCCCTTTGTTATCACGAGTGGTTATCGTTCTGAAGACCACCCCATTGAAGCAAAAAAGGAGAAAGCAGGGACTCATGCCCAAGGTATTGCAGCAGATATCAAAGTCAACAGCGGTGTACAACGGTTTAGGATTGTTCAAGAGGCTATCTCGATGGGCTTTTCAGGAATTGGAGTTGCTAGTAGCTTTGTGCATGTTGACATCCGCGACCTTGACGGTAATGAATCTCCTGTAATGTGGACGTACTGATGACTATCAAGTATATCCATGTCAATCAGCACATCATACGCTCTAACAAGAAGAACAATGCTAACGAGCCTGTGTTGACTGTTAAAGAAGGTAAGAAGAATACTTATGGTCACTCAGTACAGATACATGGGCCTAGCACAGTTATCTACGGTGGCAACGACAAGCCTGTGTTGTCCTGTGGTGCTAGAGTTGTTATCAAGACTGAAGCGGAAGTAACCATTGACTGATTTAAAGGTTGAGCTACTGCCGTGGCAGCAAGAGGTCTACAACGACCCTACACGCTTTAAAGTGATAGCTGCTGGTAGACGTACAGGTAAGAGTAGGTTAGCCGCTTGGTCGCTAATACTCAACTGCTTGTCAGCTAAGAAAGGTCAGGTGTTCTACGTTGCCCCTACACAGGGTCAGGCTAGGGACATTATGTGGCAGATGCTGCTGGAGCTAGGCCATAACGTCATAGCGTCAAGCCATGTCAACAACCTACAGATTAAGTTTATCAACGGTGCGTTGCTAACGCTGAAGGGTGCTGATAGACCTGAGACTATGCGTGGTGTTAGCTTGAAGTTCTTGGTTATGGACGAATACGCTGACATGAAGCCAGAGGTGTGGGAGCAAATCCTACGCCCTGCTCTTGCGGATCAGAAGGGTTCTGCGATGTTCATTGGTACGCCAATGGGACGTAACCACTTCTATGACTTATACCAATACGCTAGTGTATCTGAAGATGACTCGTTTAAAGGTTATCACTACACTAGCTTTGACAACCCGTTGCTAGACCCTAAAGAGATCGAAGCTGCTGAGAAGAGTATGTCAGCCTTCTCATTCCGACAGGAGTTCATGGCAAGCTTTGAGGCCCACGGTAGTGAACTCTTTAAAGAAGATGATGTTAAGTTTAGCGAGGAAGAGCCTTCTGACGGTGAGTATTATATTGCCGTGGATTTGGCTGGATTTGCAGACGTTCAAAAAGTCACTACCAAAACTAAAAGACTTGATCAGACAAGCATTGCTGTGGTTAAGGCTGGGCCTTCTGGTTGGTGGGTTAGTAATATCATACATGGGCGCTGGGGCGTTGAAGAGACCGCCAGACGTATCTTCCAAGCGGTACGAGACTATCAACCAGTTGCGGTTGGAATTGAAAAGGGAGCGTTAAAGAACGCTGTTGCCCCTTACTTGAACGACCAGATGAAGAGCAACCAGAGATTCTTTCGCATAGAAGAACTAACTCACGGTAACAAGAAGAAGACAGATAGAATCGTGTGGGCGTTGCAAGGACGCTTTGAACACGGCAACATTACATTAAACAAGGGCAAGTGGAATACTCAGTTCCTAGACGAGTTGTTTCAGTTCCCTAATCCATTAGTCCATGATGACTTGATAGACTCCTTAGCATACATAGACCAGTTAGCCAAAGTCTCTTATGCTTATGACTATGAAGATGAGGACTACGAATTCTTAGATAAATACGCAGGATACTAACTATGGAACTAGAAGGCGCAGACAACTTTACCCTGGAGCAGGACATTGAAGGCTGGGTAATGGACAAGTGTGACAACTGGCGAGATCATTACGAAGCCAACTACTCCGACAAATTTGAAGAATACTATCGCCTATGGCGTGGTCACTGGTCAGCACAAGACCAGACCCGTCAGTCAGAGCGATCTAAAATTATCTCTCCTGCGCTACAGCAGGCTGTGGAGTCCTCAGTTGCAGAACTAGAGGAAGCTACCTTTGGTCGTGGTAAGTGGTTTGACATTAAAGATGATGTCAGAGATCAGAACCCTGCCGACATCGCAGCCCTGCGTAGCTACTTGGAAGAAGACTTTGCAAAGAACAAAGTTCGTAAGAACGTAGCTGAGTGCCTAATCAACGCAGCAGTGTTTGGCACAGGTATTGCAGAAGTTGTTATAGAAGAAGAAAAAGAAATGGCTCCTGCTACACAGCCTGTTATGGGCGGTGAGCTACAAGCAGTAGGTGTTACTATCAAGGATCGCACTTGTGTTAAGCTGCGTCCTGTCATGCCACAGAACTTCCTGATTGACCCAGTAGCGACAGACATTGACTCTGCACTGGGCTGTGCTGTAGACGAGTATGTGTCTAGCCACTTGGTTGAGCAGCTACAAGAGAAGGGTGTGTATCGTGACGTACAGCTTACAGAAGCTACTAGCGATTTCAACCTAGAGCCTGACCAAGACCTCACTAGCTTTTCAGAGGACAAGATTAGACTGACTAAATACTACGGCCTTGTCCCTACGCACTTGCTCAAAGAAGCTATGGCAGATGACGATGCAGAGGAAGAGGTAGTAGAGTTTGACAGCGAAGAAGAAGAAACCTACTACGTTGAGGCAATGGTTGTTATTGCTAACGGTGGTATTCTACTCAAGGCTGAGAAGAACCCATACATGATGCAGGATCGTCCTGTTGTCGCATTCCCTTGGGATGTCGTTCCTAGCCGCTTCTGGGGCAGAGGAGTATGTGAGAAAGGGTATAACAGCCAAAAGGCGTTAGACACAGAACTACGCGCTAGAATCGACGCTCTTGCCCTAACCATCCACCCAATGATGGCTATGGACGCTTCTCGTATGCCTAGAGGCGCTAAACCAAGCATACAACCAGGAAAGACCATCTTAACCAATGGTAACCCTGCTGAGATTCTACAGCCCTTTAACTTTGGTAACGTAAGTCAGATTACATTTGCACAGGCACAGTCTCTACAAACCATGGTGCAGACTGCCACAGGTGCTATTGACTCAGCAGGCATTGCTGGTTCTATCAATGGCGAGTCTACAGCCGCTGGTGTCTCTATGTCACTAGGTGCTATCATCAAGCGACACAAGCGTACCTTGATCAACTTCCAAGACTCTTTCCTGATTCCGTTTGTACAGAAGGCGGCATGGCGTTACATGCAGTTTGAGCCTGAGCTATACCCAGTAGCTGACTACAAGTTCCACACTTCTAGCTCGCTAGGCATCATTGCCCGTGAGTACGAAGTTACACAGCTTGTGCAGTTGCTACAAACCATGTCACCAGATCAGCCTATGTATCCTAAGCTGGTAACATCTATCATTGACAACATGAACCTGTCTAATCGTGAAGAGTTGATTGCTACGCTTGAGCAAGCTAACCAGCCTAACCCAGAAGCACAGCAGGCAGCACAGGCAGCACAGCAAGCTCAGTTGGCATTCCAAGCGTCACAGACTGCTGCACTACAAGGACAGGCGCAAGAGTCACAAGCTAGAGCGCAGAAGCTGGTTGTTGAAGCACAGGCAATACCAGAGGAGCTTCAGATTGACCGCATCAAAGCAGCCACTACTAACCTTAAAGCTGGTGACGCAGATGACAAAGAGTTTGAGAAGCGTCTAAAGATTTCAGAGCAGTTACTGAAAGAAAGAGAAGTAGCAGTAAAAGAGGGCAATGTTGCTAGTCAGGCAACTCCTCCACAACCACAAGGACTACAGTAATGGTAAGCACCAGAGATTTAGAGAACGTAGTAGCTCAAGTAAATGTAAAGTTTGAGGAACTATTTAAGAAGATTGTACAGCTTGAGAAACAAATAGCTGATAATACAGGAGCAGAAAAGAATGCCAGTAAAAAAAGATCCAAGACTAGCTAGGGCAGGTGTAAGTGGTTATAACAAGCCCAAGCGTACCCCTAACCATCCAAAGAAAAGCCATGTTGTTGTGGCGAAGGAAGGTGACAAAGTTAAGACCATTAGGTTTGGAGAACAGGGGGCAAGCACAGCAGGGAAACCCAAAGCGGGTGAATCTGCTCGTATGAAAGCTAAACGTGCCAGCTTCAAAGCACGACACGGCAAGAACATAGCAAAAGGCAAGATGTCAGCAGCTTTCTGGGCTGATAAAACTAAGTGGTAATAACAGGAGGCTATTATGCCATACGGTAAAGGTACATACGGTAGTAAAGTAGGTCGTCCACCTAAGAAGAAGAAGGCAGCACCTAAGAAGAAGCCAGTTAAGAAATGAAGGGCCAGACCCACGGTGGCAAGGGTAGTACCCAACGTAAGACAGACTCAAAGAAGTTTGCAGCTAATTGGGATGCCATATACAACAAAACTACTAAGAAGTCAAGTAAAAATACAAATAAAGCTTGACTTTCTTATACTTTTATGTTATACTAACTGTGTAACTATAACTAATTCAACTGTCCTTATAGGAGAAACAGTGTGATTGACCCTAAACTAGAACTATATTACCGCAACATGAAAGATTTATTCCGTTCAGAAGGATGGAAACAGTTGCTAGATGACTTATCCTCTAATGCGGTAATGATTAACTCAGTAGAAGTAACTAAAGACTTAGAAGACCTGCACTTCCGTAAAGGCCAACTCTCAGTCATAGCGAACATACTAAATTTAGAAGCTCAGATTGACACAGCAGAGCAGCAACAACTAGAAGACGCAGAAGAAGCAGCATAATGCGTATCATGGTTGAGTTTAAGTGTGAGGACGGACACATTAACGAAAGACTTGTTGATTCCGAATGTACACATATACCCTGTTTAGACTGTGACAAAATAGCTAACAGAATTGTAAGCGCAGTGCGTTCCAAGTTAGACCCTATCTCTGGCGATTTTATGGGTGCTACCAGACAGTGGGAGAGGAACAGGGCACAAAAGCTACAACAAGAGCGCAAGGCCAACTCCTAACCGAAGCCCTGCATAATACACCTCCATAATGAGAATACTCACGGAGTTTAATAATGGCAACACTTATAGACGAGCGTCAAGACGAAGTAGAAATCAACGAAGAAGAAGTAGTAAGTCAAGTGACTGAGGAACCTCAAGTAGAGGAGACTCCTCAAGAAGATGACATCCCTGACAAGTACAAAGGAAAGTCAACGGCTGAGATTGTACGGATGCACCAGGAGGCTGAGAAGTTACTAGGCCGACAGAGCAGTGAAGTAGGGGAACTACGGTCTGTTGTTGATAGCTACATTCAGACACAACTCGACACAACACCAGCAACCCAAGAACCTGAAGAAGAAATAGACTTTTTCTCTGATCCCGACAAGGCAGTCGAGAGAGCGATTAAGAATCATCCTTCAATCAAAGCTGCTGAACAACAAACACAGCAGTACAAGCAGCAGACAGCGCAGTCTCAATTGCAACAACGTCATCCCGACATGCAAGAGATTCTGCAAGATGGTAAGTTTGTTGATTGGATTAAAGGATCAAAGATTCGTACTCAACTCTTTGCACAAGCGGATACGCAGTATGACTACGAAGCTGCTGACGAGCTTTTCACTAATTGGAAGGAACGTCAAGGTGTAGTAGCCCAGACTGTAGCTAACGAGAAAGCAAGCAGGAAAGAAGCTGTCAAGACTGCCTCAACAGGTGGTGCAAAAGGAAGTGGCGAGACAGCAACTAAGAAAGTCTATAGACGCTCAGACATTATTAAACTAATGCAAACTGACCCTGATAGGTATTTAGCTTTATCTCCAGAAATTGAGAGGGCTTATGCTGAAAAGAGGGTTAGATAACTAATCTCTTATAGGAAGTATTATCATGGCTACATCAGTATATCCCAATATGGGCGGAGCAGTAGACAACACTAGCGCAGCTACTTTTATCCCAGAAATCTGGAGTGACGAAGTAATTGCTGCATACAAGAGCAATCTTGTAATGGCTAACCTCGTTAAGAAAATGAGCATGACTGGTAAGAAAGGTGACACCATTCACGTTCCTAAGCCTACCCGTGGTTCAGCTAACGCTAAAGTTGCAGAGACTGCCGTAACTATCCAGAACTCTGTTGAGTCAGAAGTTCTGATTAACATCAACAAGCACTTTGAATTTTCTCGTCTTATCGAAGACATCACCGAAGTACAGGCTCTCGCTTCACTGCGTCAGTTCTATACTGGTGACGCTGGCTACGGTCTGGCAAAGCAGGTTGACAATGATCTGTTTGCTCTGGCTAAGTCTTTCGGTAACGGTGATGGTTCTAGCTTTGTTAACACTGGTTCTTTCCAGATTAACACTACCTCTGGTGCTTTGGAAGCCTATGACGCTGACGGTACTGCTGACATTGGCGCTTTCTCTGACGCTGCGTTCCGTGCGCTGATTCAGAAGCAAGACGATGCAGACGTTCCTATGGACAACCGTAGCTTCATCGTTCCTCCTTCACTGCGTAACG